>Ga0247730_1000212_pt1 | contig 54503 bp, 66 predicted proteins | sample UWRJL073202C2_FD_180959 | JGI IMG/M metagenome (GOLD analysis project Ga0247730, IMG submission 180959) | Plant litter microbial communities from Arlington Agricultural Research Station in Wisconsin, United States - UWRJ-L073-202C-2 | ecosystem: Environmental > Terrestrial > Plant litter >... | reverse complement strand
CACCTCATCGGCAACACGGTGCCGCTGCTCGTGCTCGGCTTCCTGCTGGCACTGTCCGGTGTCCGGACGTGGCTGCAGGTCACGGCCATCGTCTGGGTGGTCGGGGGAGTCGGGGTCTGGCTGCTGGGCGGCGCCGACACGAACCACATCGGCGCCTCCGGCGTGGTGTTCGGGTGGCTGGCGTACCTGATCGTCAGGGGCGTCTTCAACCGGAGCCCGTCCCAGATCGTGATGGGCGTCGTGGTGTTCCTGGTCTACGGCGGCGTGCTGTGGGGCGTCCTGCCCGGACGACCGGGAGTGTCGTGGGAGAGCCACCTGTTCGGTGCCGCAGCCGGGGCGCTGGCTGCCTGGCTGCTGGCCGCCCGGTACGACGAGCCCGATCCGGTCTGAGCCGATCTCCGAGCGCCTCGAGTTGTGTTCTCGCCGACGATCGGCAAGTGTTGACGTTTGGCCACGACACCGACGAACGGGAGAACGACATGCTCACCCTGACCGACACAGCAGCCGACATCGTGAAGCAGATCGCCGAGCAGGCACCCGAGACCGAGGGCTCCGGCCTTCGGATCAGCACCGCTGAGGAGGGAGCCGAAGCCGGACTCACCCTCACCGCGGCCGGGGCACCCGAGCCGGGCGACCAGGTCCTCGACGAGAGCGGAGCACGCGTGTTCCTCGACGAGACCGCGGCGACGATCCTGGACGACAAGATCCTCGACGCCGAGGTGCAGCCGGACGGGGCCGTGACCTTCGGTCTCGGCCAGCAGGGCTGACCTCGACCGCACGGATGCACGGAACGGCACTGATCCTTCGGGGTCAGTGCCGTTCTTCGAGTCCGATGGCCTCGCGCAGCTTGCGGGCCGCGTCCTGTAGCGCCGGATCGTCGTCGGCCCGCGAGAGCATCAGATCTGACAGCGCCTCGGCGATGACGTTGAGCTTCTCCTGGGATGCCTCCTCAGCGCGGCGGCTCGCGTTCTCCAGCAGCACGAGCAGCAGCAGGGAGATCACGGTGCCGACGGTGTGGATCGCGACCTGCCACGACTTGAGATCCGGCCAGAACGGCACGCTGACGAACCACACGATCACGATCCCGGCGCAGACACCGAAGAACGGGGCGCGGCTCACCCGCTGGTACGACGCCTCGACGAACTTGTCGAACGGCGATCTGTCGTCAGAGGTCCGCGGTTCGGCGGCTCGGCGTTCGTCCATGGGCTGAACCTAGCGGCGACCGGCGGCGCCGTCGAGGTGGAGAGGTCGACCACGCGACAGCCGCGAGCGGCGACCCCGCTGGCGTCGTGACGGTGATCGATGACACCATGTCTGCAACGACTCATATCGGGGGCGAGCATGCGAGCGACGAAGACCAGGACACTGACTCGACCGGTCGCGCCGCAGGAGCTGTTCGACGCGGCTCTGGGTGTCGTGCAGAACGGCAGGTACCGGATCGCGTGGCTGAACAACGAGGTGCTGCGCATCGGGTTCGTCAGCGGCAAGACGGCCATCTCGTGGGGACAGGAGTACCTCGCCGAGGTCGTGCCGTCCGTCGAGGGAGCGAAGCTCACCGTCGTGTGCGGCAGCCACGACGACGCGCCGAAGGCGCTCCTCGACGCATGGAAGGGCGGCAGGGCGGCTGACACGTACCTCGCGGCCGTCGTGGCGGTCCTCGACGGCAAGCTGACGGCGCCGGTGACCCCGATGGCGTCGTTCGTGCTCGGCGACGACGGACCCACGCCCGCCTGAGCTCGCCCGGCGTGCGGATGGTCGTCGGCCGACGTAGTTTGGCATCATGACTGAATCGAACACGCATTCGACCACCGACCATGACGACGTTCTCGGCGCAGGTGCCGGCAACTCGACCGAGAAGGATCCCCAGGACTGGGTCACCGGCGACGAGCCGATGACCGGCGCGCAGCGCAGCTATCTCGACACCTTGGCACGCGACGCCGGCGAGACGTTGTCGGCCGACCTGACCAAGGCCGAGGCGTCCGAGCAGATCGAACGTCTGCAGGAAGCATCTGGACGCGTCTCGACGGACGAATAGGCCCTGATCGACCCCAACGGCGCCACTCGTGTAGTTGTCCGATAATGCACATTATGTCAACTAAGCAGTCGATACCGGGCTTGCGGCCGTGACAGGACCGCTCCCCTGACCTCGGTCTCGTGGCGGTGAGTGTGCGACGGTGGCACACATGGAGGAGCTCGCCCGGTCCGGCCATCCGCTGGCCGCGCTGATCACCGCTGCGGCCGATCGGCGGTTCCCGGTGGCCGACGGCGGCTGGCGTCGCGTGCCGCCGTGGCGCCCGGAGCTCGAGGCCGTCGTGTCCTTCACCGGCCACGCCGTGATGGTGCTGGGCGACGACATGCCGGAGGGCCGGCTCGACGCGTCGACGATCGACGGATTCGGCGGCGCTCATGATCCGCGTGTCATCACAGCACTCGCCGGGCCCGACGCCTGGATCGACAGCCTGGACGCCCTGCTCGTCCGCCGTGGAGCCGGTGGCACGCCGCGACTCGTGCCGCGGCCCGACCTCGCGCACCATCCGCGCGCGCAGTTCGCGGCGCGGATCCGTGACGACATCGGCATCTTCGGGTACCCCGAGGGTCGTCGATCGGCTCTGGCGGTCATCGGCCGCGGAGTCGCCGGACTGCCGGAGATCAGCTTCGAGATCGAGACCGACCGCCGAGGCGGCGGTACGGCACTGGTCCAGGACGCGTTGGGGCTCGTGCCGTCGGAGCAGCTGGTGGTGGCTGCCGTCGCCCCCGGCAACGCCGCCAGTCTGCGAGCGCTCCTGACAGCGGGTTTCGTGCCGGTCGGGTCGATGCAGCTGTTCCGCCGGGACGTGCCCGTGATTCCTTGACGCCTCCGCACGGCGGTGATCTATTGGACCGATGGGCTCTCGACTGGTCGCACTCGGCTTCGACGCACACGATCCCGAGCTGCTCGCACGGTTCTGGGCGGGCGTGCTCGATCGCGCGGTCGCCGACGACGGCGTGACACTGCCGACGGACGACGACCTGCAGTTCTCGATCCGGTTCCTGCCGACCGATGTCCCCAAGACGCAGCCCAACCAGATCCACTTCGACCTGACGAGCTCGTCCCTGGACGCCCAGCAGCGGACGGTCGAGAGGGCGCTCGAGCTCGGCGGCAGCCACCTCGACATCGGCCAGGGCGACGTCGACCACGTCGTGATGGCCGATCCGGAGGGCAACGAGTTCTGCGTGATCGAGCCGGGCAACGGCTTCCTGGCCGACACCGGCACGATCGGTGCGCTCTCGAGCGACGGCTCCCAGGCCGTGGGCTACTTCTGGAGCGAGGCGCTGGGCTGGCCACTGGTGTGGGACCAGGACGAGGAGACCGCGATCCAGTCGCCCCGTGGCGGGTCCAAGATCAGCTGGGGCGGCCCGCCGCTGCGCGTCAAGGACGGCAGGAACCGCCTGCGCCTCGAGCTCTCCCCCGGCGACCTCGACCAGCACGCCGAGGTCGACCGGCTGCTGTCCCTGGGCGCCCGCCGCGTCGACACCGGTCGAGAGGATGCCGACCGGGTCGTGCTCGCCGATCCGGACGGCAACGAGTTCTGCGTCGCGAGCCGCTGACGGTCCGCTAGGCCCTCACGTGGCGCGCATAGCGGTCGCGGAACTCCGGGCTGGCCCCGTCGCCGGCCGCGAAGACGAATCTCGTGCTGTCGTCGAGCCGCTCCCCCGACCGCCCGTCGACGACGACCGGCTCGACCTCGAGCCCCGTCTCGGTGTCGAGCAGGATCATGCTCCGGTTCTCGGGCGCCTGTCGGCTGTTGCCCCACGCCGCCATCGCCACCAGCACGGGCCGAATGGAACGACCCAGATCGGTCAGGACGTACTCGTGTCGGACCGGAGCCGTCTGGTACTGGCGTCGCTCGAGCAGGCCGGCGTCGACCAGTGACCTGAGCCGCGCCGACAGCATGCTCGACGAGATGTGCAGGTTCTCGAGGAACTGGTCGAAGCGCGTGTAGCCGTCGAACACGTCGTGCAGGATCAACACCGTCCACCACTCGCCTACGACACCCAACGTCGACGTGAGTGGACACTCGCTGTCCACCAACCGAGTCTTCGCGACCATGTCCGCATCACCTCATCTAGATGCTAACATCAAAGTCAGTCACTGCTATGTCAGAAGTGACTTCCACTCGAAGCACTAGGAGCACAGTGACCAGTTCAGATCGCGATCGTCTCGACGGCCGAAGGGCCCTTGTCACAGGCGGGTCGAAGGGATCGGGCAAGGCCGTGGTCGAGCGGCTCCGCGAGATGGGCGCCGACGTGTTCACGTCGGCCCGCACGATGCCCGACGGGTACGAGCACCCCGACCGCTTCATCGCGGCGGACACGTCGACGATCGAGGGGGCGAACACCGTCGCCGCCCGCATCGCCGAGGGCGGCGCGCTGGACATCCTGGTGCACGTCGTCGGAGGGTCGTCGACGCCGGCCGGCGGATTCGGGGTCATCACCGACGAGCAGTGGCTCACAGAGCTGAACCTCAACCTCCTGGGAGCGGTGCGGCTCGACCGCGCACTCCTCCCGGCGATGCTCGAGTCGGGGTCGGGCACGGTGCTCCACTTCACCTCGATCCAGCGAGCCATGCCGCTGCACGACGCGACCCTGCCGTACGCGGTGGCGAAGGCGGCCCTGCGCACGTACAGCAAGGGACTGGCCAACGAGCTGGCGCCGCGCGGCATCCGGGTCAACACGATCAGTCCCGGAGGGATCGAGACCGAGGGCTACGAGGGCATGGTGACCACGCTGGCCGAGGCCGGCTCGATCACCCGCGAGCAGGCGAAGCAGAGCATCTACGACGCCCTCGGTGGAGTGCCTCTGGGGCGTTTCGCGACGACCGAGGAGATCGCCGACCTGGTCGGGTTCCTCGTCTCGGACCGCGCCTCGGCGATCGTGGGTGCCGAGTACGTCATCGACGGCGGCACCGTCTCGACGGTCTAGGGAGTGCTGTGTCGTCCGTCCTACCATGGACGGACGACAGGAGGTGCAGTCCCGATGAGCGCCAGCGACCGCAAGCGGCACGAGTACCGGCTGCGCCTGGAGGCCGAGGCCGCCGCGGCGGAGACCGCCGACGAACCGACGGACGACGCGGCCCAGCGAGCTCATCGCATCCAGCACCAGGCCGTGTGGGTCGACATGCAGATCCAGCAGGCCATCCGGCGCGGTGAGTTCGACAACCTGCCCGGAGCGGGCAAGCCGATCGCCGACCTCGATCGTCCCCACGATCCCGACTGGTGGCTCAAGCGGCTCATCGAGCGCGAACGCATCACGGGTGTCCTCCCGCCGGCGCTCGCGCTCCGCAAGGAGGACGCCGAGATGGACGACACCCTCGACCGCATCACCACACCGACCGGTGTCCGCCAGGCCATCGACGACTTCAACGCCCGTGTCGTCGAGGCGCGCCGGCAGCTGCAGGGCGGTCCCCCGGTCATCACCGCACTGCGTGACGCGGACGACGAAGTCGCCGCCTGGCACCGTCGTCGCACCGATCGCGTCGCGGCCCAGAAGACACGTCTTGCCGAGATCCGTGCCGCGGAGGCGGCCGCCGCTCCCCCGCCCTGGTGGCGTCGTGCGGGGCTCCGGCGGCGACGGCTCATCTGAGCCGGGCGGAGCGACGTAGGCTTCCGGGCGTGAACGCCGATGGATACATCACCTGCAGTCTCGGTCACGAGCACTGGGGGCGCGCCGGGGCCGCCGGTCTGCTGATCGTCCACACCGACGACGCCGGCACTCACCGGTTCCTGCTGCAGCACCGCGCTCCCGCCGTGCACCACGGGGACACGTGGAGCACACCGGGTGGAGCGTTGCAGTACGACGAGTCCGCCAGGGACGGCGCCTTTCGCGAGGTGCGCGAAGAGCTCACGTACCTGCCGGACGTCCTCTCCCCCGGTCCGACGTTCGTCGACGACCACGGTGGCTGGAGCTACACGACGATCGTGGTGCACTCGCCCTCGTCCTTCACGACCACCGGCACCGGCTGGGAGACCGGCGACGCCGGCTACGCGTGGTTCACCGACGAGGAGATCGCTGAGCTGCCGCTGCACCACGGGTTCGCCGCCACCTGGCCTCAGGTGCGGGACGCCGTCAGCGCGGAGGCGGGGGCCTGATCGACGAGCCCCGAACGTCGGTGCCCTCTGGCAGGCTTGGTCCGTGACCGTCGCGACACTCGACCCGCAGACGCGGGTCGTCCACCTCGAGTCGCCCGTCAACGTCCACGTGACGCTGTCACTTCTGCGCCGCGGACCCGGTGACCCGACGACCCGGCGCGACGGCACTCGGCTCTGGCGCACCAGCCGCATGGAGTCCGGCCCGGTCACCTACGCGATCGACCAGCTGTCACCCCATGACGTGCGCGGCAGCGCCTGGGGCCCCGGCAGCGCCGAGCTGCTCGAGCTGCTGCCCTGCCTGATCGGTGCCCACGACGACGCCGCCTCCTTCGTGCCGGGGCACCCCGTGCTGGCTGACGGCGTGCGACGCCACCCCGGCCTGCGAGTGCCGTCGACCGAGCGCGTGCTGGAGGCCCTCATCCCTGCCGTCATCGAGCAGAAGGTGCTCGGCATCGACGCCTTCGCCGCCTGGCGACGGCTCAACCTCCGCTTCGGCGAGCCGGCTCCCGGGCCCGCCCCGCACGGCATGCGCGTCATGCCGGACGCCGAGCAGTGGGCCGCCATCCCGTCGTGGGAGTGGCACCTCGCAGGTGTCGACCCGTCACGGGCACGCACGGCCCAGGCCTGCGCCCGCGTGGCCCGGCAGCTCGAACGTCTCGCCCGCGAGCGAGACGGCGACCCGGCGACGGTCTATCGCGGACTCCGCAGCATCCCGGGCGTCGGTGTCTGGACCGCCGCAGAGGTCGGCACACGCGCTCTCGGCGACGCCGACGCGGTGCCGTTCGGCGACTATCACGTGGCCACCGACGTCGGCGTGGCGCTGCTCGGACGGCGGATCGACGACGTCGAGCTCGCCGAGGTGCTCGAGCCGTGGCGCGGTCATCGCTACCGAGTCGTGCAGCTCGTCCGGCTCAGCCCGCTCGTGCGCACGGAACGGCGCGGTCCACGCATGGCACGGGTCGATCACCGCAACATCTGACCCCGCGGGATGATTCGCGGCCGCCACGACCTTGACCATGTCATGACGACGACCGTTGAGACCGTGGGCCGCAAGCAGATCGACCGGACGATGCGTGGTGCCCTCGCTCGCGTCTACCGTGCCGCGTACGGCGACCCGACCCTCCCGGAGAGCCAGCTCGACGCCGAGAACTTCGCCGAGTCGACGCTCAAGCGGCACGCCCGCCGCTCCGGCTTCCGGCTCGTCGTATCCGTCACGGACGGCGTCGTCTCGGGCTACGGCTACGGCTTCACCGGCAAGCGTGGCCAGTTCTGGAGCGACTGGCTCGCCGGCGCCGTGCCGGCCGACATCGTCGAGACCTGGGTGGGCGACCACTTCGAGCTGGTCGACATGGTCGTCGACCCGGCCTTCCGCGGCAACGGCATCGCCGGGCTGCTGCACGACCACCTCGTCGACGGACTCCCGCAGGAACGCGCCCTCCTGGCGACCGTGCCCGGCGACGGGGCGGCGCCGCGGCTGTACGAAGGTCGCGGCTGGCAGGTCGTCGCCGCGCAGATCGACGGGGAGAAGGCTCTGTACGGCCTCGACCTGCGGGCCACCTCGCGCTGAGCGTGTGCCGGCAGAGCCCTAGGGTGTCGGAGTGATCTCCCGCCTGCCCGCCTGGCTCCGTGTGGCGGCGGCCATGTTCGCCGTCGGGTGGGGCGCCAACCAGTTCGCGGCGATGCTGCTGGTCTACCGCGAGGAGGACGGCTTCTCGAGCGAGGCCGTGACGGCGCTCTTCGGTGCCTACGCGGTCGGCCTCATCCCCGCCCTGCTGATCGTCGGGCCGATCTCCGACCGCATCGGCCGCCGGCGGGTCATGCGTCCCGTGCTGGTGCTCTCGGTCATCGCGACCGTCGTCCTGGTCGTGGCCGACGACCACCTGTGGGTGCTGCTCGTCGGACGTCTGCTGGCCGGCATCGCGTCCGGCGCCGCCTTCGCGCCCGGGACGGCATGGATCAAGGAGATGTCGGCCGGCAGTCCGGGCGGCACCGGAGCGCGCCGCGCGACGCTCGCCCTGTCAGCCGGCTTCGGATCGGGGCCGCTCGTCGCCGGCATCGTCGCGCAGTGGCTGCCTGATCCGACGGTCCTGCCGTACGTGCCACACCTGGCGCTGATGCTCGTCATCGGCGTCGTCGCGTGGAGTGCGCCCGAGCTGCCGATCACCCGCGTGCCCGGAGCGCCGCGACGACGTACCGAGATCTGGCAGGCGATGCGCACACGCCCGTTCGTGCTGGGCATCGCCTTCACTGCCCCGTGGGTGTTCGGCGCCGCGACGACGAGCTTCGCGACGCTGCCCACCTTCGTCGAGATCGACGTGGCACCCGTCGCCGTGACGGGATCACTGGCCGGGCTGGCGCTGTGGACGGGCGTCGCGATCCAGCCGCTCGGCCGGCGCCTCGTCGATCCCCGGCTGATCATCACGACCGGGCTCGGTGCCGCTGCGGCCGGACTGGCCCTTGGCGTGCTCCTCGCGCAGACGGGCGCCGCCTGGCTGCTCGTGCCGTCGACGATCCTGCTGGGTGTCGCCTACGGGTTGATCCTGGTCGGGGGGCTGACGACCGTCGAGTCGCTGGCACATCCGGACGATCTCGGGACGCTCAACGCCGTCTTCTACAGCCTGACCTACATCGGGTTCTCCGCTCCCCTGCTCAGCACGCTGGCGCTCAAGGGCCTGTCGCCCACCGGCCTGATGGTCGTCGGCATCGGCGTGATCGCCGTGACGGTGCCGGGCGTGCTGGGGTCGAGCGCTACTCGGCGGCGATGACGGAGAAGACGTTGCCCGAGGGATCGGTCAGCCAGGCGATGTCGGGACCGTTGCCCTTCATGACCCCGTCCTCGTCCTGCGGCATGCCGTCGTAGCGCTCGAACTCCACGCCTCGTCCCGCCAGCTCGCGCACCGCGGTGGTCACGTCGTCGACCGGCAGGTTGAGCACCGTGAACGACGCCGGCGAGTGGTGATCGCCCTTCGGGTACACCAGCACCGCGTGTCCGTCGCCGAGGTCGATCTGCCCCATGCCGCCCCCGGCGTCCTCGGTCGACAGGCCCAGCACGTCACGGTAGAACGTCAGCGACTCGTCGACGTCGCGCACGGAGAATCCGCTGAAGGGTGTCCTGTAGTCGACCATGGTGGGTCCTCTCGTCGGTGGTCAGTGAGGGTGCGAAGGATGGCGTCGGCCAACCGCTCACGTGGTCGGTGTCCAGCAGGGGTCACGGCCGAAGAGTCCCAGCAGGCGATCTTGTGCCGGTGCGTCGTCGGGGACGTCGACCCGCGGGCCGAAGACGACGACGCCGGGCCCGAACGCCTCAGGCTCGTACATCTCGGGAGGCATCTGCTCGGCGGCGGGCAGCCCGGCCAGGACCTCGTCCGGATCGATCGTGGCGTCCTGGCCCGTCGCCATGGCCAGATCCCACCCGTGCCAGACCATGTCCCCGCCGAAGACGTCCCCTAGCTGCTCGAACGGCATCGTCCCGGCAGGGCTGGTGGTGCTCGTGGCGGCCAGCCCGGGGTCGGCGAGCAGGGGCTCGACGTCGGCGCGGGCCGACCTGAATGCCTGCAGGGGGTCTGCCAGGTCGACCGGTGTGAGCCGGCGGTCGAGCGGACGCAGCATCACTCCCAGCATGTCGATGACGTGTGCGACCACCCCACGGGCGTCCCACTCGTCGCACGGCGACTGCGCCGTCCACCGGTCCGGCGGCACGCCTTCGACCAGACGCTCGAAGGCGTCCGCCCTGCGCCTGAACCGATCCGCGACCTCGCTCACGACACCACCGTCTCAGGCGACGACGCGATGCGGAAGGCCTGAGATCCGCACATCTGGTCGGCCGAGGGCTACTCGAACGGCGTGGGGTCACCCGCGCCCACACGGACGATCTCGGCGTGGCCGTCGGAGAAGTCGATGACCGTGGTCGGCTCGGGGATCACGTCCTCGCCCGACTCGATGACCCCGTCGATGCGTCCGTCGAGCTCCTCGGCGATCTCCCAGGCTGTCGTCATGGCCTCGGTGCTGCCCGGCAGGATCAGCGTCGTCGACAGGATCGGCTCGCCCAGCGCAGCCAGCAGCGCGCCGACGACCTTGCTGTCGGGGATCCGCACACCGACGGTCTTCTTCTTGTCGTGGAGCAGTCGGCGCGGGACCTCACGGGTGGCGGGCAGGATGAACGTGTACGGCCCGGGGGTCGCACTCTTGACGGCGCGGAAGATCTTGTTGTCGACGTGCACGAACTGGCCGAGCTGCGAGAAGTCCTTGCAGACGAGCGTGAAGTGGTGCTTGTCGTCGAGCGCACGGATGGCCTTGATCCGGTCGAGGGCGTCCTTGTTGCCGATCTGCGCACCCAGCGCGTAGCCGGAGTCGGTCGGGTAGGCGATCAGTCCGCCGTCGGCGATGATCGCCGTGGCCTGGTCGACCGCGCGCTGCTGGGGGTTCTCGGGGTGGATGTCGATGAATCGGGCCATGGGACGACCATACGGCTCCCGGACGGAGCGAGGGGCCGCACCGAACGGTGCGGCCCCTCGACCCGATCACGTGAAGACGCTGACTCCCCCGGGCCCCACGAGAAGTGCCACGACGATCAGCACGGCTCCCCAGAGGAAGTCACGCTGAACGATCCGAATGACTCCGAACACGCCGATGATGACTGCGGCGATCCACAAGATGGTGTCCCACATGACATTCCCTCCCTCTCGTCGACGCCCGATGACGTCACTCGTCCCCGTACCCCGGGGGCACCTCCGTACGCGCCTGTGACCTGGCTCACGTGTTTTCGTTCCGGGATGCGGACGCCATGAGGCGGCGCGGGCCTCGGTCCGGGCGCCGTCCTATCCTGAGGAAGAACGATGCACGTGAGCCGCGTCCAGGAAGAGGTGCTGACGACATGACCGAAGCCGTCCTGACATTGGCGGAGCGCCGCGAGCAGCAGGTCGCCCACGACCAGGAACGCACCACGCATCTCGCCGACCGTGAGGCTCTCCTCGCACCGCGCCGGAGCAACGAACAGCTGCGGGTCATCGCCGAGGACGCGCAGGCACGCCTGGCCGACACCGACGGCGAGACCGTCCTCGCCTGGGTCGCCGAGGAGTTCGGCTACCGCACTGCCGTGGCGTGCTCGATGGCCGACGCCGTGCTGCCCGACGTCGTGGCCAAGCACCTGCCCTGGGTCGACACGCTCTTCCTCGAGACCGGCTACCACTTCGCCGAGACCATCGGCACCCGCGACGCCGTCGAGTCGTCGATGAAGCTGTCGATCGTCGACGTCACCCCGCGCCGCAGCGTCGCCGAGCAGGACGCGGAGTTCGGCGAGAGGCTGTACGAGCGCGATCCGGCCCTGTGCTGCGAGATGCGCAAGGTCGAACCGCTGCACGAGACGCTGCAGGGCTACGAGGTCTGGATCACCGGCGTCCGTCGCGACGAGGGCCCCACCCGCGCCGACACCCCGTTCATCACGTTCGACGAGAAGAACGGCCTGGTCAAGGTCAACCCGCTGGCCGCGTGGACGTTCGACGAGGTGCTCGCGTACGCCGACGACCACGGTGTCATCGTCAACCCGCTCGTCAACGACGGCTACCCGTCCATCGGCTGCGCGACCTGCACGCGCCGCGTCGCTCCCGGCGAGGATCCGCGGGCCGGGCGCTGGGCCGGCCTCGACAAGACCGAGTGCGGCCTGCACACCTGATCGTCCCCGTCCAGCACCGCCCTCCCGACAAGGCACCGATGACCCTGACCGACGAACGCCGTCTCACCCAGCTCCAGTGGCTGGAGTCCGAGGCGATCCACATCATCCGCGAGGTGGCCGCCGAGTTCGAGCGGCCGGTGCTGCTGTTCTCCGGCGGCAAGGACTCCGTCGTGATGCTGCATCTCGCGACGAAGGCCTTCTGGCCGTCGCCCGTGCCGTTCCCGGTCATGCACGTCGACACCGGCCACAACTTCCCCGAGGTCCTGGCCTTCCGTGACGCCACGGTCGAGCGGCTGAACCTGCGGCTCGAGGTCGCGTCCGTGCAGGACTACATCGACGACGGACGACTGCGCGAGCGCAGCGACGGCACCCGCAACCAGCTGCAGACCCAGCCGCTGCTCGACGGCATCACGAGCCACAAGTTCGACGCCGTGTTCGGCGGCGGCCGTCGCGACGAGGAGAAGGCCCGGGCCAAGGAGCGAGTGTTCTCCCTGCGCGACGAGTTCGGCCAGTGGGATCCTCGCAATCAGCGTCCCGAGCTCTGGAACCTCTACAACGGACGGCACCGCCCCGGCGAGCACGTCCGGGTGTTCCCGCTGAGCAACTGGACCGAGCTCGACGTCTGGCAGTACATCGCTGCCGAGGACATCGCCCTGCCCGAGCTGTACTACGCGCAGCAGCGCGAGGTCTTCGAGCGCGATGGCATGCTGATCGCGGTCAGCGAGGTGTCGCAGCCTCGCGAGGGCGAGACCGTGGAGAAGCGGCAGGTCCGTTACCGGACGGTCGGCGACATGTCGTGCACCGGTGCGGTCGAGAGTGACGCCACGACGGTCGAGGCCGTCATCGTCGAGGTCGCCGCCACCCGCCTCACCGAGCGCGGTGCGACGCGCGCCGACGACCGTGCGTCCGAGGCCGCCATGGAAGACCGCAAGAAAGAGGGCTACTTCTGATGCGGACGCTCCTGCGCCTCGCCACCGCCGGCTCGGTCGACGACGGCAAGTCGACGCTCGTCGGACGGCTGCTGTACGACTCCAAGTCCGTCCTGGCCGACCAGTTCGACGCGGTCGAGCGGGCCAGTCGCGACCGAGGCCTTGCGTCCGCCGACCTCGCACTCCTCACCGACGGCCTCCGTTCGGAGCGTGAGCAGGGCATCACGATCGACGTCGCCTACCGCTACTTCGCGACGGCCGAGCGGTCGTTCATCCTCGCCGACTGCCCGGGGCACGTGCAGTACACGCGCAACACCGTCACGGGCGCCAGCACCGCCGACGTCGTCGTGCTTCTGGTGGACGTGCGTCACGGCATCCAGGAGCAGACGCGGCGCCACCTCGCGGTGGCGTCCCTCCTTCGCGTCCCGCACGTCGTCGTCGTGGTGAACAAGATCGATCTGGTCGACTTCGACGAGGACACGTACACGCGGGTGTCCGACGAGGTGCTCGCCTCGGCCCGCAGCCTGGGCCTGTTCGACGTCGCCACGATCCCGGTGTCGGCCCTCGACGGCGACAACGTGGTCGACCGGTCGGAGCACACGCCCTGGTACGACGGACCGAGCCTGCTGACGTACCTCGAGCAGCTCTCCCCCGTCGGCAGCCCGCACTCCGAGCCGCTGCGGTTCCCCGTGCAGCTCGTGATCCGGCCGCAGCAGGCCGCCGGCGACGAGTTCCGCGACTACCGCGGGTACGCCGGCCAGATCACGTCCGGACTCGTGCGCGTCGGCGACGCCATCACGGTGCAGCCGAGCGGCCGCACCAGCACCGTCACGGGCATCGACTTCGCCGGTGTCGAGCTCGACGAGGCGTTCGCGCCGCAGTCGGTCACGATCCGGCTCGCCGATGACATCGACATCTCCCGGGGTGACCTCGTCGTCACGTCGCGCAGCGTCCCGCCCGTCACGCAGGACATCGACGGCACCGTGGCCTGGCTCGCCGACCACGCTCTGGTGCCCGGCACGAAGGTGCTGGTGAAGCACGGCACCCGCACGGTCCAGGCCATGGTCAGGGCCATCGGCGGCAAGCTCGATCTCGAGGACGCCCAGCTGCTGCCGGCCGACTCGTTGGGGCTCAACGACATCGGGCACGTGACGCTGCGCCTCGCCTCGCCGATCCCCGCCGAGGAGTACCTCCACTCGCGCGACACCGGCGCGTTCCTGCTGATCGACGCGCAGGACGGCGCAACCCTCGCGGCCGGCATGGTCGGTGACGCGCTGCTCGACACCGTCGCCGCCGTCGACGCCGCGAGCAGCGCGCCCGTTCCTGCATGACCGCAGGAGGAAGCCTCCCACTCACCCTGCGCATCGGGGGCCGCAAGGTCGTCGTGGTCGGTGGTGGCCACGTCGCGACCCGGCGGACGCTCTCGCTGCTCGACGCCGGCGCCCACGTGGTCGTGATCTCCCCCGCGGTCTCCGACTCCTTGGCGTCCTCGATCGGTCGCGGCGACGTCGAGTGGGTGCAGCGCACGTACGCGTCGGGTGATCTGGAGGGGGCCTGGCTCGTGCAGACGGCCACCCACTCCCCCGTCGACGACCTGGTCGCCGCCGACGCCGAGGCGGCGCAGATCTGGTGCCTCAAGGGCGGCGACCCCGAGCACGCCACAGCCTGGGCCCCCGCAGTCGCCCGGGTCGACGACGTCATAGTGGCCGTGAGCGGCGGCGGTGACGCCGGACGTGCATCCGCCCTGCGTGACGGTGTCGCGGCGGCGCTGCAGTCGGGCGAGCTGCCCATGCGGCACCGCACGCACCACCCCGACGGCTTCGTCGCGCTGGTCGGCGGGGGGCCCGGTGACCCCGGGCTGCTCACGACCCGCGGGCGGCGGCTTCTCGCGGAGGCCGACGTCGTGGTCGTCGATCGGCTGGCCCCGCACGCGCTGCTGGCCGAGCTCGACAGCGACGTCGAGGTGATCGACGTCGGCAAGATGCCTGACCACCACCCGATCCCGCAGCACGAGATCAACGCGCTCCTCGTCGACCGCGCCAAGCAGGGCAAGGTCGTCGTCCGGCTCAAGGGCGGCGACCCGTACGTCTTCGGACGCGGCGGCGAGGAGCTGATCGCCTGCCGTGAGGCCGGCATCCCCGTCGAGGTCGTGCCGGGCGTGACGAGCGCCATCGCGGTCGCCTCCGCCGCCGGCATCCCGGTCACCCACCGCGGCGTGGCTCGCGGGTTCACGGTCGTCACAGGACATGAGGAGATCGCCGCGCTCCCCCACCTCGGCAGTCACACGCTGGTCATGCTGATGGGCGTCAAGCGCTTGCCGGAGACGTGTTCTGAGCTGATCGCGGCGGGCCACCGCGCCGACACCCCGGCAGCGATCATCGAGCGCGGGTGCACCCCGTCCCAACGAGTGACCGTCGGGACGCTGTCGACCCTGGCCGACGTCGCCGCTGCCGCGGGCGCCACCTCACCGGCCATCACCGTCATCGGTGACGTCGTGACCTTGTCACCCGCATGGGAGAGCCGGACCGTCTAGTCCCGTGGTCCCGAGGCGACAGACGCGCGCGGGGCGGTCGGTGTGTGACACACCCTTCCAGGCCCGGACAGGTGTGCCTGCCACCGGCAGGACGCAGAGGTCGTGAGCGAGCAAGCAGGGACGTCGGATGTTCCCGGACTGCTGCGTTCGGTCAGGCGGCGCGGGGTTGTTGTCGGGTGAAGCGGGAGTGTCTTCGTGGGGTCTGGTCGGGGTCGATGCGTGTGGGTGGGATGATCTCGGGGATCCCGTCGGTGGCCATGGTCACGACCCAGTGGCCTTCGTGGACGAGGAAGTGGTGGAAGTGGCACAGCAGGCAGCCGTTGTCGATGTCGGTGGGGCCGTTCTCTGACCAGTAGTTGATGTGGTGCGCTTCGCACCATGCCGGGGGCCTGTCGCAGTCGGGGAAGACGCACCCGCCGTCGCGGACGGCGAGGATGAGTCGTTGGTGCTGGTCGTAGACACGCCGTGTCATGCCGTGGTCGATGACCCTGGAGTCGCTGTCGAGGTAGAGGGCGACGAGGTTCGCGTTGCAGGCCAGTCGTTGGGCTTTCGTGGCGGACATCGTGGTGCCCGAGGTGTTGGTCGCGGTGCCCTGTCCGGTGCGCAGGTCGTCGATGTCGATCGTGACCGCGACGGTCGCGGCCAGACCACCGGCCTGGGGCAGGGCCTTGGTGGGCAGGTGGTTGATGAGCTCGACGAACGCGTGGCCCATCTTCTGGTCCCGGGGAAGGTTCTTCCAGTCATCGACGCCCATGCCGTAAGTCGCAGCGGCGTGGGTGTTGCGTCTGGGGGCGATGATGCCCTCGATCGCGGCACGCAGGGTGTCGTAGTCGGCGTCAGGGATCGTGAACCTGCCGGCGGTGGTGCCATCACCACGTCGGCGGGCACTGAACCGGGTCGCGTCGAAGGCCTTGTTCTCCTCATCGCGCAGCTTCTGGCCCAGGACCTCGTCGGCGCCGTCGGGGTCGATGACCTCCAGGACCCGGTTCGCCAACCGTTTCAGGTCGTCCAACGGGTGCTCGGCGGCCAACGCGATCAGATGGGCCTCGGCGTCGCCGCGTTCCTCATCACCACACCAGTGCGGCAGGGCACTGATGGCGTCCATGATGACCTTCGCTTGCTCCGTCGACAGCTGGCCCGACGCCCACGCCGCCCGGGTCGCCTCGGTGTGCTCGGTGGTGACACGGGACAGGGCGACGAGCTTGGACGCCTCACCCTTGGTCATCCCCGTCAACGCGGACAACCACGCCGTGGTCGAGGTCGCACCGTCGTCCTTGGCCAACCCCATGTCATCGGCGCACCCGGCCAGACGCGACAACACCGCATCCAGCGACGTCCGCGCCCGCTGCACACCCACCGCGACCTCACGGAGCTCCGCACCGGTCAGCGTCCACGGCTCGAACCCGGCCAGGTCGTCGGACAGGGACGACAGCTGCTCGATGATCACGGGACGCACTCCAAACAGATGACTAGAACGTGTGTTCGAGTCTACCTCTCACAGACCGCCACCGTAAGGGACCAACGTCACACAATTCGCTGCAATGGCAGCGAGAACGGCAACCCGGGACCCTCCCGTTCCCAGCCTAGACGAGAGCACGGACATGCCACCCGACCTCGGCCATACTGAACCCATGGCGTCCACCCGCGGTCTCGAGCGTCTCCTGGCCTTCAGCTGGGTGGCGGTCGTCCGGCTCCTCAGGGCTCGGGAGCAGGCATGACGACGCGACTCCTCCTCGTCGTCGCGCTCCTCGTGGGCGCCACATCGTCCTGCAGCGACTCCACGGACCAGCCCGAGAAGACAGCCCTGCCCGACGGCATCGTGATGCACATCGACCAGTCGCGCGTGGAGCGCAAGGGACGTGAGGTGTTCCTGCGCGTCGAGAACAACACGGCGAGGCCGATCACGGTCGAGGCCTTCGAGCTGACCTCCCCACGCCTCGACGACGTCAGCTGGACGGGCGACGACGAGATCGGTCCGACGTACGAGACCGATCTCGAGTTCGACCTGCCTCGGGGCCGCTGCGGCACCGACATCGACGCCCAGGTCGTCCTCACCTATCGCGTCGGCGACGGCGAGCTGCGTCGCAGCAGCGGCGCGGCCGACGATCCCTACGGCAGCGCGGCGCTCTTCGCCGATCGCGACTGTGCGGAGACGACCCTCGAGGAGGCGGCAGACCTGACGGTCGGCACGCCCGAGGTCACCGGTGAGGGCCTCACCTCCGTCCTGCACGTCCCGGTCACGCTCGCGCCCACGGGTGAGACCGACAAGGTGAGCTTCGCGGGATTCGAGTCGACGGTGCTCTTCCGGCAGACCGACGACTCCTCCACCGACGTCGACGTGCCGCTCGGACCCGGTGAGCCGACCACCGAGCAGGTGATGTCCGTGGTGCCGGCCCGGTGTGATCCGCACGCCCTGGCCGAGGACAAGGTCGGGACGCTGTTCGGCGTCGCCGTGCGAGCACCCGGTCTCGCCGACAACGCGTCGTTCTTCCTCCCGCTCACCAAGGAGCAGCGGTCGGCGTTCTTCGCCTTCTTCCGCACGCACTGCGGCCTCGGCTGAGCCGCGAACGACGAGGAGGGGGCCGACTCGCGTCGACCCCCTCCCGGCTCAGTCGCCCTTCACGTTGATGATCTGCCGCAGCGTGTGACGGATCTCGACCAGATCGGCAGCGTCCTGCATGATCACGTCGATGTCCTTGTACGCCGCCGGGATCTCGTCGACGAAGGCTGCCGTGTCGCGGTACTCGATGTCGCCCATCGCGACCCGCAGGTCGTCCTGGGTGAACGCCTTGCGGGCCTTGGACCGGCTGTACTCGCGTCCCGCCCCGTGCGGGGAGGAGTTGAGCGCGACCGGGTTGCCCTTGCCCACGACGACGTAGGACCGCGTTCCCATGGACCCCGGGATCAGGCCCATGGTGCCCTCGGAGGCATCGATCGCACCCTTGCGGGACAGCCACACCTCCTTGCCGAAGTGCCGCTCGCGCGTCGTGTAGTTGTGGTGGCAGTTGATCTCCTCGAGGCGCTGCACCTCGTCCACCCCCATCCAGTCGGCGAAGCACGTCACGACCCGGTCCATCATCTCGGCCCGGTTGAGCAGCGCGTACTTCTGCGCCCACCGGAGCTCACGGATGTACGCGTCGAACTCGTCCGTGCCCTCCACGAGGTACGCGAGGTCACGGTCGGGAAGATCGATCCACCACTTCTGGCACAGCTCCTGGGCGATCGCGATGTGTCGCTGCGCGATCTTGTTGCCGACCCCGCGAGAGCCCGAGTGCAGGAACAGCCACACCTGGTCGTCCTCGTCGAGGCTGACCTCGATGAAGTGGTTGCCCGAACCGAGGGTCCCGAGCTGCAGCGCCCACCGGGACCCACGCTCGGACGGGTCGAAGCCCGCTGCCTCGGCATCGGCGCGCAGCTCGTCGACACGCTGCTGCGTGTGCCGGCGCGTGATCGCCCGGTTGGCCACGCCGGCGGACAGCGGGATCGCCTGCTCGATGGCGACACGCAGGGCGCGTCGGTCCGACGGCAGGTCGGCGGCCACGTACGGCGTCTTGACCGCGATCATGCCGCAGCCGATGTCGACCCCGACCGCGGCGGGGATGATCGCCCCGAGCGTCGGGATGACCGAACCGACGGTCGCGCCCTTGCCCAGGTGCGCGTCGGGCATCAGTGCGAGGTGCGGGTGGATGAACGGCATCGTGCTGGCCGTCCGTGCCTGGTCACGAGCGTTCGTGTCCAGGATGGATGCCCAGCTGAACAGCCGCTGGGAGATCTTCTCCATGGGTGTGTCTCTCTGTGAGTGGATGGGTTGGTGCAACGAAAAAGCCCCGACCGCGGGTGCGGTCGAGGCTCGGTGTGCCGGAGCAGGTGGCTGGTCAGCCAGTGCTGGATCCCGGGTACGACGCATCGACCGCACGACGCTCTTCGCTGTGGATCGGCGACAGAACGGGCAGGACGAGGTACGAACGCTTCGATGGCGTGATGGTCATCGTCGGTCCTTCCTCGTCGTGTGTGGGGCGATGCGTCGCAGGACGTTACACCACCTCGTCGCGTCGGTGCGAATCACCGTGTCGCTACCCGGATCGCGGGACTCCCTGCGAGACAATCGAGGTGGCCCTACGCAGTATGAGTGCGTGGGGCCCTATGCATGTCCCTCGGCGCTCGTCCGGCGCAGCCACCACAGGCCGACGAACGGCAGCACGAGCGGGATGAAGACGTAGCCCTGACCGAAGTCCGACCACACGGTCTGGTCGGGGAAGAGGCTCGTGTCGACGAGCGACAGGATGCCCACCGTGATGACGCCGACGAGCTCGATGCCGATCGTCACGAGAGCGAGCTGGCGGTGGTTGCGGGCCAGCGCGTAGGTCGCCACGACGTAGACGATCCCGGCGAACGCCGACAGGACGTACGGCACCACGGTGTCGGACTCGACCTCCGTGACGAGCTGCACGATCGACCGCGAGGCCGCGGCGATCGCGAACACGGCGTACACGGCGACCAGCACCCGGCCGAAGCCGTGGGAGGTGTCGGAGCGTTCAGGCATATGCACCCTTCCAGATGCCGAGCAGGCGAAGTGACAGCACCGCCGTGGTCAGCATGGCGACCACGACGACCCCCGTGCCCCAGCGCGACTTCTCGGCGATGCCCCAGACGACGGCCGCCGGCGGGATGACGACCATCGTGACGAGGTACGAGATGAACAGGACCCCGTCGACGTCACGGGACGTCTGACCGAGCGCGATCGATCCGCCGACCAGCAGTCCGAGCAGGACGATCTCGAGCACGCAGACGGCGTAGAAGAGCGGATTCCCGAACTCCCGCCGCCTCACGGTGTGCCAGCCGGCGAAGACCGCGACGCACAGGGCCAGGATCGCGATGCCATAGGCGACGGGATCATTCACGGGAGAGAGTCTCCCACGCGTCAGCTGAACGCATTCTCCCCCGTCAGCGCCTGACCCAGGATCAGCGTGTGCATCTCGACCGTGCCCTCGTACGTCAGCACCGACTCGAGGTTGTTCATGTGTCGGATGACCGGGTACTCCAGCGAGATCCCGTTGGCGCCGAGGATCGTCCGGGACGTCCGACAGATCTCGAGCGCCTCGCGGACGTTGTTGAGCTTGCCGAAGCTGACCTGCTCGGTCGTCAGGCCGACGGAGTCCTTGCGGCGTCCCAGGTGCAGGGCCAGCAGGAGCCCCTTGTGCAGCTCGAGCAGCATGTCGGCGAGCTTGGCCTGCGTGAGCTGGAACCCGCCGATCGGACGTCCGAACTGCTCACGCGTCCGCGAGTACTCGAGCGCCGACTCGAACGACGAACGAGCGGCGCCCATCGAGCCCCAGACGATGCCGTACCGCGCCTCCGTCAGGCACGACAGCGGCCCCTTCAGGCCCCGCACCTCGGGGAACATCGCCTCGGCCGGCAGCCGCACGCCCGTGAGGACGAGCTCCGCGGTGGACGAGGCCCGCAGCGACATCTTGTGCTTGATCTCGCGGGCACTGAACCCGCGAGTGTCCGTCGGCACCGCGAACCCGCGGATGCCCTCGTCGGTCTGCGCCCAGACGACGGCGACGTCGGCGAACGTCCCATTGGAGATCCACATCTTGCCGCCGTCGAGGATCCAGTCGGACCCGTCGCGGCGCGCGGTCGTCCGCATGCTGCCGGGGTCGGAGCCGTGGTCGGGCTCGGTCAGGCCGAAGCAGCCCACCAGCTCGCCGGTGCCCATGCCGGGCAGCCAGCGCTGCTTCTCCTCCTCGGACGCCCACCGCCAGATCGCGTACATCGCCAGTGATCCCTGCACCGAGACCATCGAGCGGATGCCGGAGTCGCAGGCCTCGAGCTCGGTGCAGGCCAGGCCGTAGTCGACCGACGACATGCCCGGCAGGGTGTAGCCCTCGAGGTGCATGCCGAGCAGGCCGAGCTTGCCGAACTCCAGGAACAGCTCGCGGGGATTCGGCGCACCTCCGTTCTCGAACCACTCGGCCACGTGCGGCTGGACGTGCTGCTCCAGCATCGAACGGACGCTGCCGCGCACGGCGATCTCCTCTGCGGTCAGCAGATCGTCGAGCGACAGCGGGTCGTGGGAGTCGAAGGCAGACATGCGTCCACGGTATCCCCGCCTAGACTCAAGGGCAGGACTCGCCGGAAATTCTGGCGTGCTCCACCCATCCCGACCGGAGGCAGCAGCGAATGGCTCGTAGGAAGCTTCTCGGAAGGGAGACTCAGATGTCGGCATCCGCCGCCCAGCTCAAGCTGGCTGCTGTACCCGAGCACGGTGCTGCGCCTGATCTCAACGATCTGCTGGTGCGGGTCGGCCGGGGCGACGAGGTCGCGTTCGCCGCCATCTACGACGCCCTCGGCTCCTCCGTCTACGGCCTCGCCCGCCGCGTCATCCGTGACCCGTCCCGCGCCGAGGAAGTCGCGCAGGAGGTCTTCATCCAGGTCTGGCAGTCCGCGGCCCGGTTCGACCCCGATCGCGGCAACGCCAAGAGCTGGTTGCTGACCCTCGCCCACCGCCGCGCGGTCGACGCCGTCCGGCACGACCAGGCAGCGACCAACCGCGAGAACAAGTACGACTGGTCGAACGGTCCCGACTTCGACGAGGTCGAGGAGACCGTGACGATCTCGCTCGAGCACGAGCAGGTCAAGCGCTGCCTCGACGGGCTCACCGCCCTGCAGCGCGAGGCCGTCAACCTGGCCTATTACCAGGGCTACACCTACGCCGAGGTCGCCACCGCCCTCGACGCCAACACCGCCACGATCAAGACCCGAATGCGCGACGGAATCGTCCGTCTGCGCGACTGCATGGGAGTTGAAGCATGAGCACCGACCTGCACTCCCTCATGGCGCCGTATGCGCTGGATGCGCTCGACCCGGACGAACGCGACCGGTTCGAGGCCCACCTCGACCAGTGCGTCGACTGCCAGGTCGAGATGGCCGGATTCATGGCCACGGCCGTGCGCCTCGGCGACGCCGTCGGTCACACGCCTCCTCCTGCCCTCCGCGATCGTCTGCTGGCCGAGATCAGCACGACCCCGCAGCAGCGTCCGATCGTCACCTCGCTGGCCGAGCGTCGCGGCCTGCGCCGCACGCTCCCCCGTCTCGCGATGGCCGCCGCGTTCCTCATCGGAGCGGTCGGCGTCGGCGGCTACGTGAGCGAGCACGAGAACGCCCAGGACGCGAACAGCAAGAATGTCGCCATGTCGAACGTCCTCGGTGCCGATGACGTGACGACGGAGTCCAAGGCCTACGAGTCCGGCAGCATCAAGCTCTACTCGTCGCCCAGCAGCGACGCCGCCGTGATCATCGCCAAGGGCCTGCCCGATCCGGGCAAGGGCAAGGTCTACCAGGTCTGGATGGTCAAGGACGCCACCCCGACGTCGCAGGGCACCTTCTCCACCGGTGGCGAGATGATCATGAAGGGCGTCGCCGGGTCGGACCACGTCGCGCTGACGGTCGAGCCCGAGGGCGGTTCCGACCAGCCGTCCAGCGCGCCGGTCGCCATCATCGCGGTCTGACAACACCGGACGGGGCGCCCCGATCTCGTCTACGCTCTGACGCGTGACGACGATCCGGGGCGCCCTTGCCGATGCCGTCTCGGTCGTCCTGGTCGGACTGCGTCTGGTCATCACCCACCTGCCGACGCTGCTGGCGATCTACCTGACGGGTGCGGCCCTGCGCAACGGCATCCTGTGGGCGGCCGTCGAGCTGAGTGACAGCCACCGCACGCTGGCCGGCTTCCTGCTCCCCCTCGCGCCGATGGCGACGCTGACCGCCATCGTGCTCATGCTGCGGCAGGTCGCGTCACGGCTCTCCTGGGCCACGTTCGGCGGTGGTGTCGAGACCAGCCGCCGGACCGGGACGTTCTTGGGCCTCGTGTCGAGCGCGCTGATCCCGTTCCTGACGGTCTACGCGGCGCAGGGATACCTCAGGGAGGACCTCCGCGAGTTCCTCAACGAGGCGGCGTACGACGAGCGATTCGGCGCCGGGACGTTCTACGGTCAGAGGGCCGACTACGGACGGACCGTCATCGCCGAGGGGACCCTGCTGGTCGGCATCATCCTCGTCGCGCTCCTCCTGCGGTACCTCATCGGACGGCTCGAGCTGCCGGCACGACACGTCACGTGGGGCGTGGTCGCGGCGTACGTCGAGGTGATCTGGTTGTTCCTGCTCGCCAGCCAGTTCACCCGTTACCAGGACCGCGTCTGGGACTGGATCATGGATCGCCGGTTCGTCGACTGGACCGACGACCGGTGGCATGCCCTCATCGCGGTCGTCGGCCCGCTCGGGCGTCCGCTGCAGGCGCTCGCGGACGGTGTCGGCAACCTGCTGTCGGACGCCGACACCGTGCTGATCGTCCCGATCGCCTGGCTCACGGTCGGCGCCGTCGCGCTGGGCCAGAAGATCGAGACTCCCACCCAGCGACGCCGGCGGTTCCTCGCCGAGGAGCGGCTCCAGCGAGTCCCGTCAGCCGTCCGCCGGGTCAGTCACGAGGCGACCGCCGACATTCGCGGACGGTTCTCAGGCCTGGGCAACGGCATCCGGCTCCTGGCCGTCGGCGGTCTACTTCCCATGCTGCTGTTCTGCCTCGTCTTCATCGTGGCTCGCCAGGCCGGCCACCTCGTCGTCGAGCTCTGGCGTGTCGTCGTCGGGCCGATGCAGCGCGACGATGCCTTGGCCTTCCTGCCGTTCCTCGACGTCCTGTCGACCGGCGTCTACACGATCTTGCTGGTCGGCCTGCTGGCCGCCGCGATCGACCGGATCATCCGGCGGCGATCCGAGCTCGACTCCTTCGAGCCGGATCCTCAGTCCAGCGGGAGCTCGGCGTAGGTCGGGAGCAACCACCACACGCGCACCGCCGTCGGCTCGACATCCTCGGGCACGACGACGTAGGCCCGCGTCTCGTAGGAAGCGGGACGCTCCGCCGCACCCGGAGGACTCGTCGGGGGCTCGGCGCTCAGCGGCCGCGGCTGCGGTCCGGGCGCGTCGTCGGGCACACAGGTCTGGACGGACGTCACCGCTCCGGGGTCGAAGCTGGTCGGATCGATGTCGTACCGGTTGCCGTCGTCGTCGACCAGAGCGATGCTGCACCCGGTGAGCGAGACGTCCGGGTCGGCCTTCCAACCCAGCCGGACCTCCCAGAGGCTCGCGCCCGTCGGGAGCCTCATGGCCCGGTAGGCGCCGGGCACCTCCGTGACACGTTCGGCGGAGACCAGCGAGATGTCCGCACGGATGGGGTACTTCAGGAACCCGTCGTCGAAGTCGACGTCGACGCTGACGACACCACGGTCGTCACGAGGCGCCTGCTCGTGGAACCCCTTCTGCCACCAGTACTCGTCGACGCGCGAGCTGGTCGCCGCGACGGCCGCGACCAGGACGACCGGGAGCAGCACGATCGCGATCCGCTCGCGTCGCCACCACGACTGCCTCACCCGCTTCGGCCTCATCCCATGCCCGCCACTTCACGGACGTCGACCTCGAGGTCGACGGCGCGCTTCCACGCCTCGACGTCGGCGGCGCTGATGTCGAGATCGACGACCGCCATGTCGTCGAAGCGCGGGTCGAGCTCATCGCCCGCAAGCCCCATCGTCGACCCCGGAAGGGTCTCGGGATCGGCCTCCACGACAGCCGTGCAGTGCACCACGATCCCGACCGGACCCCCCTCGCAGGAGACGTCGTTGCGCTCGCCGGACGGACCGAACACCGTCACGCGACCGTCGCCGTCACGCAGCTCGCCGTAGCGGAGGCTGGAGGACTCGCCGCGCGACACGAAGTCGAAGCTCAGCACCACGACGACGCCGGGCGACCGGATGCCCGAACCGATGGAGCGCAGGATCGTCGTCGCACCCTCGACCGTCCGAGGTGTGAAGTCGCCCGTGCGCATCTGGATCGTCTGGCCCATCGAGACCGGACGCTCGAAGAGGCGGCCCCCGTCCGATCCCTGCGGCAGCTGTTCCTCGAGCACCTGGCCAACCGCCAGCGCAGCCACGACGAGTGCGCCGGTGCCGAGCTGTGTCCTCGACGGTCTGGGGACCCTCATGACGCACCGAACTCGGTGACGGGGAACCGGCCGACCGCGTCGTCCGCGATGTCGAACCAGCCCTCCGCGTCGTCGAAGGTGCCCTGCCGGAAGCCGTGCGACCTCGTCAGCAGCCGGACCGAGGTCGGCAGCGGCTCGGACGCCTGCTGCTGCCAGATGAACGCGACCTCGTACGTGAGACCGGGACCGAGCCCGTCGAGGCGGGTACGGTCGTCCGTGACGATGACCTGCGGCTCGGCGTCCTCGCTGCGGACCGGATCCGTGTCGACCTGCGATGCCGAGAATCCCTGCAGCCCCGTGAACCGCAGTGCCTCCCGCACCACGCCGCCGTCGACCGAACGATCCTGGTTGCTCGAGACGTCCGCGATGACGAGCAGGTAGCGCCCGTACTCGCTCGGTCCGATCACCTCGCCGAGGTCGTCGGACCAGGCGACCCGCTTGATCGTCAGGTCGATCGGCTCGGACAGGTGCGGCCGGCCCGCTTCGAGGGTGTCGCGCTGGTCCGCCTCGGCCTGCTTCAGACCGCCGAACGCACCGGACACCAGCAGGATGACGGCACCGACCGCGAGCAGGATCTGACGCAGCGACCGCCCCGCGAGCCAGCTGCGCACGCGCGCAGATCGCGTCACCTCCTCCGTCATGTCGTTGATCGTAGTGGTGATGCCACGATGGACACATGACTTCGCCGATCGTGCTGATCGCGGCCGCCATGGCCGTCCCGTCCGGCTTCTACCGGCCGCTCGTCAGCGAGATCGTCGCGCGCGGCTGGGACGCTCGAGCTCTGCCCACGCGCGGCTTCGAGCGCGGTGAGCCGATCGCGTCCCGCGGCCACGACTGGAGCTATGCCGACGAGATCCAGGCCATCGCCGACGCCGTGGCGAAGGCGCGGGCCGATGCGCCCGACCGGCCGGTCATCCTGCTGGGGCACAGCCTCGGCGCCCAGCTCGGCGCCGGTCATCAGCTCCACCACGCTCCGGCCGACGGGTTCGTGACGGTGGGTGCGTCCGTCCCGCACTTCCGCTCGTACCCCTACGGTGGGCTCGGCGTGCTGGCGATGGGGCTCAGCGTGCCGGTCGTGACGCGGGCGCGCGGGTTCCTGCCCAAGCCGTTCTTCGGCGCGCCCGGCGCTCGGACGCTGATGCGGGAGTGGGCGCGATTCGTCCGCTCCGGCCGCCCGCCGTTCGACGTCCCGCACCGCATCACGACACCCACCCTGGTCGTGCAGCTGCAGGGTGACACGTACGCGGTGTCGGGGTCGAACAAGATCTTCACGGAGATGATGGTCGACCCCGCCGCCGTGACGCGGTGGGTCTACACGAAGGACGCGGTCCCCGAGGGCGGCACGACCCACCACGTGCAGTGGGTCAGGACCCCGGAGGTCGTGGTCGACAAGCTCGTCGACTGGTGGGAATCGCGTCACCGTCGTGCGTGAGGAGTCCTCCTGGCGTGACGGGGCTACTCGGCGAAGGCTTCCACCGGGGGGCAGGAGCAGGCGAGGTGGCGGTCGCCGTAGGCCTGATCGATGCGGCCCACCGGCGGCCAGTACTTGTCGTCGACCGAACCGGCCGGGAACGCGCCGGTGCCGATGTCGTACGCGTGCTCCCAGTGCAGCAGCGTCCGCATCGTGTGCGGCGCGTTGACGAGGGGGTTGTCGCCCTCGGGCCACTCACCGGCGACGACCTGGTCGATCTCCGACCGGATGGCCAGCATCGCGTCGCAGAAGCGATCGAGCTCGGCGAGGTCCTCCGACTCCGTCGGCTCGACCATCAGCGTGCCCGGCACCGGGAAGCTCATCGTCGGCGCGTGGAAGCCGTAGTCGATGAGCCGCTTCGCGACGTCGTCGATGCTGAGCCCGGCAGCCTTCGTGAGCGGCCGCAGGTCGAGGATGCACTCGTGCGCCACGAGCTCGTTCTCGCCCGTGTACAGCACCGGGAACGCGCTCTCGAGGCGCTTCGCGATGTAGTTGGCCGACAGGACGGCGACCGACGTGGCGTCGGTGAGCCCCTCGGCGCCCATCATCGCGATGTACGCGTACGGGATCGGCAGGATGCCGGCGGAACCGTACGGGGCCGCGCTGATCGCGCCGACTCCCTCGCGCTTGCTCTCGACCGGGTGCAGCGGGTGCGTCGGCAGGAACGGCACGAGGTGCTCGGCCACCGCGACCGGTCCGACGCCGGGGCCGCCGCCACCGTGCGGGATGCAGAACGTCTTGTGCAGGTTGAGGTGCGAGACGTCGCCGCCGAACACGCCCGGCTGGGCGTGGCCCAGCAGCGCGTTGAGGTTGGCGCCGTCGACGTACACCTGGCCGCCGTGCGCGTGCACGATCTCGCACAGCTCGGTGATGCCGTGCTCGTACACGCCGTGCGTCGACGGGTACGTCACCATGATGGCGGCGAGGTCACCGGCGTGGGTGTCGCACTGGGCGCGCAGGTCGGCGAGGTCGACCTCGCCCTGGTCGGTCGACTTGACCAGCACGACCCGCATGCCGGCCATGACGGCCGACGCGGCGTTGGTGCCGTGCGCCGAGCTCGGGATCAGGCACACGTTGCGGTGCTCGTCGCCCCGGCTGCGGTGGTAGGCGCGGATCGCCAGGAGGCCGGCGAACTCGCCCTGCGAACCGGCGTTGGGCTGGATCGAGACACCCGCGTAGCCGGTGACCTCGGCCAGCCAGCCCTCGAGCGTCTCGACGAGCTCGATCATCCCCGCGGCGTCCTCGGCCGGCACGAACGGGTGCAGGTCGGCGAAGCCCGGCCAGCTGATGGGCTCCATCTCGGCGGTCGCGTTGAGCTTCATGGTGCAGGAGCCCAGCGGGATCATGCCGCGGTCGAGGGCGTAGTCGCGGTCGCTGAGCTTCTTCAGGTAGCGCAGCATCTGGGTCTCGCTGTGGTGCTCGTGGAAGACCGGGTGCGTCAGGATCTCGCCCTCGGCGCGCAGCAGGTCCGCGGGCAGCGTCTCGGGTGCCTCGTCGACGCCTGCGACACCGAAGGCGTTCCACACGGCCTCGAGGTGCGCACGCGTCGTCGACTCGTTGGTCGTGATGCCGACGTGGTCCTCGTCGACCAGTCGCAGGTGGACGCCGGACTCGCGAGCCTTCGCGACGACGCCGACAGCGGCGCTCGGGACCGTGGCGATGACGGTGTCGAAGAAGCCGCTGTCCGCGACGTCGACTCCCCCGTCACGCAGGCCCGCGGCGAGCAGGCCGGCGGAGGCGTTGACGTCCGTGGCGATCCTCCGCAGGCCGTCGGGGCCGTGGTAGACGGCGTACATCGATGCGGCGACGGCGAGCAGCACCTGGGCGGTGCAGATGTTGGACGTCGCCTTCTCCCGGCGGATGTGCTGCTCGCGGGTCTGCAGCGCCAGCCGGTAGGCCGGACGTCCGGCGCTGTCGACCGAGACGCCCACGAGGCGTCCGGGCAGGTGCCGCTCGAGACCGGCGCGCACCGCCATGAAGCCCGCGTGCGGCCCGCCGTAGAACATGGGGACGCCGAAGCGCTGGCTGGAGCCGACGACGACGTCGGCACCGAGCGATCCGGGCGAGGCCAGGAGCACGAGCGCCAGCGGGTCCGCGACGACGACTGCGAGGCCCCCGTTGGCGTGTGCGGCCTCGATCGCGGGACGCGGATCGACGATCTGGCCGTCGGTGCGCGGGTACGCGACGATGATGCCTGCTGCTTCGACGTCGGGGACCCCGTCGGTCAGGTCGGCCTCGAGCAGGTCGATGCCCAGCGCCTCGGCGCGGGTGTGGGTCACGGCCAGGGTCTGCGGCAGCAGGCCGGCGTCGATGATGATCGGGAGGGCGTCCTTGCCCTTGGTCGCCCGGCGGATGAGCGTCATGGCCTCGGCGACCGCGGTGCCCTCGTCGAGCAGCGACGAGTTGGCCGTGGGCAGACCCGTCAGGTCGGAGATGACGGTCTGGAAGTTCAGCAGCGCCTCGAGGCGTCCCTGCGAGATCTCGGGCTGGTACGGCGTGTAGGCCGTGTACCAGGACGGGTCCTCGAGCACGTTGCGCCGGATGACTGCCGGCGTGATGGTCGGGTGGTAGCCCAGACCGATCATGGCGACACCCGGGTTGTTGCGCTCCGACAGGGCGCGCAGCGTCGCGAGCGCGTCCGTCTCGCTCTGGGCGGCCGGCAGGTTCAGGGCCGACGTGCTGCGGATGCCGGACGGCACCGCGGCCTGCATCAGCGCGTCGAGCGAGTCGTAACCGACCCGTCGCACCATGGCGTCCTGGTCGGACGGGGTGGGACCGATGTGGCGGCTGGCGAAGTCATGGCTCATCTGGGCTCCGAAGGTAGAGGCGACGATCTGCGCCTCCCCTTCTGTCACACCGGACGGTCAGCCCGGGAGCTCCAGAATTGCCTCGGTCGCGTGGTCCTTGGTGCCTGAGAGGTTCCGGGGAGGAATTGCCCCTTCGGCGTCGCCTGGGCGATCTCTCCCACGCGCGGTCGACAGCACGGTCAGCCTATCAAGGCCGACCCGTCGACGTCGGGTCAGGACGACAGGCGGGCGCGGCGGCGGGCCGCGAGCTCGTCGTCGGCGGACGAGATCTCGACCGCACGCTCGCTCGGAAGCTCGTGGAGGGAGCCCTCGATCTCCTTCCACACACCACCGATGGCGATGCCGAAGACGCCCTGACCGCCCTGGAGGAGATCGATGACCTCGTCGGCCGAGCGGCACTCGTAGACACTCGCCCCGTCGCTCATGAGGGTGACCTGCGTCAGGTCGTCGGTGCCCCGGACGCGCAGGTGGTCGATCGCGATGCGGATCTGCTGCAGCGAGACACCGGCGTCGAGGAGACGCTTGATGATCTTGAGCAGGAGGATGTCCTTGAAGGAGTAGAGCCGCTGCGTGCCGGAACCGGTCGCCGAGCGGACGGTCGGCTCGACCAGTCCGGTGCGGGCCCAGTAGTCGAGCTGGCGGTACGTGATGCCGGCGGCGCTGCAGGCCGTGGGGCCGCGGAAGCCGGCGTCCTCGGGCAGCGGCGACACGTCGTCGTGGAAGAGCAGACCCTGGTCACGGGCGTCAGCCGCCGCTTGATGTGTGGCGCTGGCGTCGTTGTCGTGCGACTCGATCATCCGGGATGCCTTCCAAAGCTGGTATGGGGGAAGACTACCGCCACGGAACTACATCCGTGTACCTTCGGCAGCACTCTCAAGGTAGAGATGAGAGTTCGGCCGGTCAACGACCGCGGGCTCATGTCGGCCCTTTTGTTTCGGGGAGTGATTCCTCAAGTCTCACTCAAGGCTTGAGGGTCTAGTCGGAGAAGTCCTCGGGCTCGACGTCGTCGAGGAACTCGCGGAACTTCTCGACCTCCTGGTCCTCGTCGGTCGTCGACGCGATGCCGGCCTCGTCGAGGACGTCCTCCGCGCAGACGATTCGCGCGCCGGCTCGCAGGGCCAGAGCGATCGAGTCGGAGGGCCGCGCCTCGACCTCGGCGCCGGACGCGAACACCAGCAGGGCGTAGAAGACACCCTCCTTGACGTCGAGGATGCGGACCTCGTCGAGCTCGTCGCCCAGCGCCTCGACGACGTGGTGCATCAGCTCGTGGGTCAGCGGTCGCGCCGTGGGGGTCCCCTGCTGCGCGTACGCGATCGCGGACGCCTCGACCGCACCGATCCAGATCGGCAGGTACCGGCTGCCCTCGGCCTCACGCAGGAGGACGAGCGGCTGGTTGGTCGGCATCTCGACGCGGACACCCACGACCTCGACCTCGCGCATCAGCCGCGCAGTCGACTTCTGACCAGGACCGACTGGAACCGGACCGACAGCGCCGCGAGACTGGCGACGGTACGTTCGGCCGCCTCCTTGTCGAGCTGACGCGAGCGTGGCGAGACGACCTGGTCGAACAGGGCGACCTCGCGGTCGGCGGCCGCTCCGAAGATGCGCAGGTGACGCGGCTCGAGCCCCAGCTCGGCGAACTCCCCCACGATCGAGGCGATCTGCAGCGCCGTCCCGTCGTAGTAGGTCTGCGTGGGACGACGCGTGATGAGCCCGAACTCCTCGATCGCCGCGAGGGTCGCCACGTCGATGCCGGCCGCCTCGAGCAGCTCGTCGCGCGAGAGCCGGATGCTGCCAGCCCCTTCGAGGAACGTCGTCTCGGTCGGCAGGCCGTCGTCGGCGAGGCTGAGGTGCGGGACCCGTGCGGTCGCACCCTGCTCGGTGTCGGGGACGACGCCACGATCCATCTCGTCGAGGACCTGTCGGATGTGGCCGAGCGGCCAGAACTTGTCGCGCTGCTGGCGCAGGATGAACCGCAGCCGCTCGACGTCGTTGAAGGAGAACTTGCGGTAGCCCGACGGGGTGCGCTCGGGCTCGAGGAGACCCTCTGACTCGAGGTAACGGATCTTGGTGATCGTCAGGTCGGGGAACTCCGGCAGCAGCTCGTCGAGGACCTTGCCGATGCCGAGCCGCGACAGCTCAGGAAGCGGCTGGGTCATTCAGTGCCCTTGAGCGCACCGGCGAAGTAGATCAGGCGGTACTTGCCGATCTGCACCTCGTCACCGCCGGCGAGGGTCACCTCACTGTCGATGCGGTCACGATTGACGTAGGTGCCGTTGAGGCTGCCGAGGTCGGTCACCGTGTAGCCGCTGCCGCTGCGGGCGAACGTCCCGTGCCGCCGGGAGACGCTGATGTCGTCGAGGAAGATGTCGCTGTCGGGGTGGCGTCCGACCGACACGGTGTCGCTGTCGAGCAGGAACCGCGCACCGGAGTCGGGGCCGCGCTGGACGAGCAGCATCGCGCTGCCGGCCGGGAGGTTCTCGACGGCGGAGACGTCCGACGCGGACATCTCCTCGGTGTCGGCATCGAGGATCGGGATGTGCGTCGTGTGGTCGGAGACGGGCTCAGGGGCCGCGCCGGGCTGAGACGATACTGCGTCGGGCTCGTGGTCCGGCGTGGACATCGGCTTCACTCCTGTGTGGGCTCACGCGAGGCGGGGGTGGGACTGACGTCCAACCTAGCACCCGGAGGTGCTGGGCAAGAGGGGTTCGCGCTCGCTCAGTCGGTCGTCAGGGCCGCGTAGGCCTCGGCCTCGAGCAGTGCCGAGGTCGGGTCGTCCTCGGCAGGACGCAGCTTGACGAGCCAGCCCTCGCCGTACGGGTCGGAGTTGATGACCTCGGGTCCACCGTCCAGGGCGTCGTTGCGGGCCACGATCTCACCGCTCAGCGGCGAGAAGATGTCGCTGACCGACTTCGTGGACTCGAGCTCGCCGATGACGGAGCCTGCCTCGACGTGGTCGCCGACCGCGGGGAGCTCGACGTAGACGATGTCACCGAGCGCGTCCTGTGCGAAGTCCGTGATGCCGACGGTGGCGATGTCGTCGTCGACGCGCACCCACTCGTGCTCTTCGCTGTAGTACAGGTCCTCAGGGATCACCGGGGGCTCCTTGCCAGATCAGGATGTGGGTCGAGCGTACTCGGGGCTCTTGACGTCGGCCAAGGCGGTGATCGTGACCCGGTCCTTCTCGGTCACGGAGGCCGATCCACCGCGGTTGGCGACACGGTCGATGAGCCCGCCGCGAAAGCGTACCGCCTCGGCCAGATCGTCGGCGTCCCCGATCGCCTCAATGCGGTAGGGCCGTTTGATCTCCCGGCCACCGACGCGGATCTGGCCGTCGTCGTCGAGGAAGTACGTCTGCGCGACGACGCGCGCGACACCGTTGATGGCGATCGCCTCGGCACCGGCGTCGCGCAGCTCCTCGATGGCGTCCAGCAGGGCCGGCGCGTCGATCTGCTCGTCGGGATCGTTGATGACCAGCTCGATGCCACTGCCCCGGGCCCCCGACGTGCCGGCCAGGATCGCCAGCTGCTCGGCGCGCAGCTTGGCCTCCTTCTTGGCCTGCTCCGAGCGGCGGGTGCTGCTGCGGAGGCCGTTGCGGGTCGCCGTGAGGTCCTCGATCTGCGTGTTGAGCCGCTCGTTGGCCACGTCGAGCGACTTGAGCAGCTCGACGAGCTCCTCACCACGGACGTTCGAGAAGTCCTCCTCGCCGGCATCGTTGATCTGCACCGTGATCGCGAACGCGAGCCCACCGATCAGCAGGGCCACCACGACCTGGGACACGCTGGGTCGCAGCAGCTCCCGCCAGCCCTTGCTCGCGGGCCTCGGTGCGCCGGGCACGGGTGACTCAGGCATGGAAGATCCGGCGGCGGATGGCGGCGGCGTTGGCGAAGATGCGGATGCCGAGGACGACGACCACTCCGGTCGACAGCTGGGACCCGACGCCGAGCTGGTCGCCGAGATAGACCATGAACGCCGCGATCACGACGTTCGAGATGAACGAGACCACGAAGACGCGATCGTTGAACCGTCGCTCCCCCAGCGCTCGCAGGGCGCCGATGACGGCGTCGAGCGCCGCCACGATCGCGATCGGCAGATACGGCTGCAGATCGGTGGGGACGGTCGGCTTGAACACGAGCCCGGCGATGATGCCGAGCGCGAGTCCGATGACCGGGATCATGCGTCCCCCTCGATGGCTTTCGCGTGCTGGACGGCGAGCCTGGCCTTCGGGGTGGCCTCGAGGGTCAGGTCGTCCGATCGTGCCACGTCGAACCGTACGCCGGCATCCTTTCGCCGCTCTTCCCACGCGCGGCCGACGGCGGTCTGCAGGAACCGGTCCTTCAGCGTGTCGGGATCGCCGATCACGCTGAGCTCGAAGGGCTCACCGATGGGCTGGTAGTTGACCTTGATGACGCCGCCCGCCGTGCGGATCGACGTCAGGGGCCCGATGCGCTTGCCGTTGACGGCCACCGCCTCGGCTCCGGCGTACCAGAAGCCGTTGACGAGCGTCTGGAGGTCGCGGTCGGTGATGACACCACCGCCGACCGGTGGCGAGCTCGCCGACACCCGCACGCCGGGACCCGTGGCGGGGCGTTCCGACGCCAGCAGGCGCAGCTCCTCGTACGATTTGTCGAAGCCGACGACGGACGACTTGAGCGTCGCCACCTCGTCGCGCAGGCTGTCGGCGGTGTCCTCCATGCGGGCGAGGGACTCCTTGCGCGAGTCGACGTCGTTGATCAGCGTCGTGCGCTCCTGCTCCGTGGCCGGACGGTCGCTCCGCGTCTGGATCGCGGCGATCGCGACGAGGAGGGCGAACACCGCGAAGACGACACCCGTCAGCACCGTGTTGAAGTCGCGGGACTGCTCGTCGGGTCCGGACCGGACGACGTAGTAGTCGTCGTCCAGCGCGGTGTCGGCGATCTTCTCGAGCAGGCCGTCCACCTGCTCCGGGGTCTCCGGCTGCGCCATCAGGAGGTCCGGACGACCCGGGGCGTCGTCGTCAGCAGACGTCTGACCTGGAAGGCGTAGAGGACGCCGCCCCACCAGTAGAGCGTGACGCCCCAGATCGTGAACGCCCAGCCGAAGACGTTGGCCAGGTCGGCGACCGTCCCGGTCGAGTCGCCGAGCAGCAGGAGCGGGAACGCGTACAGGAGGCTCGCCGTGGCGGCCTTGCCGAGGAAGTGCACCGGCAGCGAGCTGTAGCCGCGGGTGCGCAGGAACGGCACGAGACTGAAGAGGAACACGTCGCGCAGCGGGAGGATGATCGCCAGCCACCACGGGATGATGTCGCGGAAGCCGAGGCCGATCACGACGGCGAGGATGTAGAACCGGTCGGCGACGGGGTCGAGGATCGCGCCGATCTTGGAAGCCTGGTTGAGCTGGCGGGCCAGCTTGCCGTCGAGGTAGTCGGTGATGCCGGAGATCATCAGCACCAGGAGCGCGAGACCGTCCTTCTCGGGTCCGAGGACGAGCCACAGGAACACCGGGACCAGCAGCAGCCGGACGAAGCTCAGCGCATTGGGCACCGTGATGATGCGCTCGTCCACGCTTCGTCCTCCTTGCCGCTCGCCCGTCCGGAGGGATGAGTCTCGGATTGTCCACAGACAGACTAGGACATCGGTCCCTGCCGGCCGGTGCCGGACACGACGGGCATGACCACGGGTTGGGCACCGCCGTTGCCTTCGGGAACAGGACTGACAGACTGGGGGTTGCAAGTACACAACCGAACATTCGGGGCACCACGTGCCCCATTCCCTGAGGAGGATCGTGGCTGTCTACACACTTCCGGATCTGCCGTACGACTACGGCGCACTGGACCCGCACATCTCCGGCAAGATCATGGAGCTTCACCACTCGAAGCACCACGCGGCCTACGTCGCCGGCATCAACCAGGCCCTCGAGCAGCTCGAGGAGGCACGTGAGAAGAGCTCCTTCGGCAACATCAACCTGCTGGAGAAGAACCTCGCGTTCCACCTCGGTGGTCACATCAACCACTCGATCTTCTGGAAGAACCTCTCGCCCGAGGGCGGCGACAAGCCGACCGGCGAGCTCGCCGCCGCGATCGACCAGGACTTCGGCTCGTTCGACGCGTTCCGCGCGCAGTTCGAGGCCACGGCGCTGGGTCTGCAGGGCTCCGGCTGGGCGATCCTGACCTGGGACACCCTGGGCCGCAAGCTCGTCGTCGTGCAGCTGTTCGACCAGCAGAACAACATCCCGGCGACGCTGATCCCGATCACGCAGCTCGACATGTGGGAGCACGCCTTCTACCTCGACTACCTCAACGTCAAGGGCGACTACGTCAAGGCGTGGTGGAACATCGTCAACTGGGCCGACGCCCAGGAGCGCTTCACCGCAGCAACCTCCGGCGGCCAGATCATCTTCTGATCCGGTCCTCCATCCGCGAACGGCGCGCATCCCTCGGGGTGCGCGCCGTTCGTGTGTCCAGACGTCCTACGGCTCGCGCCGCTTGCCGTGATCGGCGAGGTCGCGCAGCCGGGCGTTGTAGGCCTCGAGCGCTGCGTCCTCGTTGCGCTCCTCCGCCCGGTCGAAGCGCTTCGCCTCGCGGGTGTCGGTGCGGAACCACTGGAACAGGATCGCGACCATGACCAGGACGAGCGGGATCTCGCCCATCGCCCAGGCCATGCCCCCACCGAGGTACTGGTCGGCGAGCAGGTCGGTCCGGTACGGGCGGTCGAGGGACTTCCAGTAGTCGAGCGCGAAGACCGTGTTGGACGACATCACCGCGATCGCGAAGAACGCGTGGAACGGCACCGTCACGAGCAGCATGCCGAACCGCGCGATCGGGGCGATGGACCGCGGTGACGGGTCGATGCCGATCAGCACGTAGTAGAACAGCAGGCCCACGGTGAGGAAGTGGATCTCCATGATCGCGTGACCCCAGTGGTTGCCCATGAGCGTCTCGAAGATGCCCGTGAAGTACAGCCCGTAGAGGCTGCCGACGAACAGGACGGGTCCGAAGATCGGGTGCGTCACGACCTGCGAGAAGCGCGAGTGCAGGAACGACAGCAGCATCGCCCGCGGCGAGACCTCGCCGGGCTGGCGCGGACCCGGCAGCGTCCGTAGTGCGAGCGTCATGGGCGCACCCAGGATCAGGAAGATCGGTGCGACCATCGACAGCAGCATGTGGGACGCCATGTGGGCGCTGAACAGGACGTGGGAGTACTCCCCCAGCCCGCCGAACGTCGCCCAGGCGATGACGACCATGCCGACCAGCCAGGAGATCGTCCGACCGACGGGCCAGGCGTCGCCGCGACGGCGCATCGCCCAGACGCCGCGCAGGTACAGCGCGGTGCCGATCGCGACGATCGCGAGCCCGACGCCGTTGCCCGACCAGCCCCACAGGAGCCGCAGGACGGTCGGGGCGGCCGGCACGGGGCCGCCCAGGAGCTCCTCGACGGGGGTCTGGAGCACCTCGTCGCCGACGGGCGTCGGGGTGCGCGACAGCGCGACGGCCAGACCGACCGCCGCACCCATGATGAACAGCTCGGTCGTGGCCAGCCGCAGGAAGCTGCCGCCCGTCGCGACGATCCGCTGCCGCTGGCGGTAGCCGAACACGCCGAGGAGCAGCAGGGCCACGACCTTGGCGACGACGAGCAGGCCGTACGAGTTGCCGAAGACGTCAGCGAACGAGCGGAGCCGCACGGACGCGTTGACGACGCCCGATGCCGCGACGACGACGAAGGTCCAGAGGGCCAGCACGGAGTAGCGCGCGATCGCCGGCTCCAGCCGCTTGCTGCCGCGGATGCCGACCCAGCCCAGCGCCGCCAGTCCCCCGACCCAGATCGTCGCACCGACGATGTGCAGGAACAGGCTCGTCGTGGCCAGGTCGTGCGACCCGGAGGACGCTGAGTGGCCGGTGAGGGCGATCGGGCCGAGGCTCGCGACCGCGACGCCGAGGATCGCCGCGAGCGAGCGCGTGCCGAGCGCGAGCCGCGTGGCGACGGCGACCACCGCGGCGCCCAGGGCCTGCAGGAAGATCGCGCGACCGTTGGACGTGCCGGCGTAGCCCGTGATGAACGCCCAGGACTGTCCCGTGAGCGGCACGGCGAAGACGTCGGAGACCTTGACGAAGAAGTAGACGATGCTCCCCACGGCCCACACCGCCGCCCAACGGGACGCGAGGCGGACCGCCTGGACCGAGAGGCCCTGCACCTCGGGCCCCGACGAGGGCAGCAGGAGCGCGGCGGCGAGCAGGAAGCCGATCACCGCGATGGCGGCGAGGTCGGTCACGAGCTTCGTGAACGGCACCGCCCAGCCGACGAACAGGCCGGGGTCGGCGATGCCGACAGGTGCCTGCTCGGGTGATCCTCCGCCGAGCACCAGGAACGCGGCGAGCGACAGGCCGGCGACGATGAAGCCGACCGCGGTGTCACGAAGCGTCTGCGTCACGGTGCCTCCTCAGCGGGGCCAGCAGCAGTGCGACGGCCACGACGGCGGCCAGGATGCCCCAGAAGAAGTGTGAGCTGTGCCGGTGCAGGAACGTCTCGTCCTCGGGTGCGTCCACCTGCGTCACGGTGCGGCCGACGGTCACGTCGTACGTCAGCGTGCCCGTCACGGGGTGACCGTCGGCCGACACGACGCGGTAGGACGCGCTGTACGTCCCCTTCTGGTCGACGTCGGCGATCTTCGCGGAGACCGTGTCGTCGACGGCGCGGATGTCGGTGACGTCGGCCTGCGAGCCGTCCGGGGCGGTGATCGCCACGTACGCGGGCGAGGCGACGTTCTCGTTGAAGGTGAAGGTGATCGACGTGGGCGCCGCCGTCAGGGTCGATCCGTCGCCGGGGTCGGACCCGACCAGTGCCGCGTGGGCACTGGCGGGTCCGACCCACACGAGGGGCAGGACGAGACCCAGGAGGATCGCGCGGAGGAGGACGACGTTACGCACGACGTCGATTCTGTCGCAGCGCGACAACCAGTGCAGCACCGGCGACCACGAGGGCGCCGCCGCCGAGCCAGACCCCGAGGGTCGAGTCGTCGTCCTGGTCGATCGTCAGCTCCGAGGAGTAGGCGGAGCCGGCGTCGGCGCCGTCCCCCGTCGCGGCCGGGAGCGTCAGGACCGGCGCTGGGTGCTCCGGCTCCTCGTCACCCGTCTGCTCCTGGTTCCAGTCGACGACCTCTCCGTCGCTGTACGTCTGCTGGGCCGGGAAGGTCATCGTGTCAGCGTCCGGGAACGGCCCGCCGGAGATGGCGAACTCGTCGAACTGCCCGACCGGGATGCCGTCACCCTCGGACGTCCAGGTGATGGTGCTGACCGCCTCGGTGAGCTCGTAGTCGCCCACCTTGGTCGGTTGGTCGAGCGGGGCCTTGGCGACCTCGACCGTCCAGCCCGGCTTGGCGCCTGCCGAGACGAATGCGAACGGCGTCTCGGCGGGGAGGGTGACGACCAGCTTGGTGGTGGTGGCGGTGTCCGACTCGTTGGGGACGCGGAACACCGTCTTGCCGAATCCCTCCTTGGCCGCGTCGGTCGACGAGACCCCGACGTGGGCCGAGGCGGGGGCGGCGACGGCCACGAGGGTGGTCGCCAGGAACGCAGCGCCCAGCGTTTTCGCAGCACGGGGCCGCGCAGTGGTGCGTGTCATGAGGTGTCTTTCTGGTGAGAGGTGTGGGATGCGGGTCAGACGAGTCCGACCGGCGGCCCTCTCAGCGAGCGCGAGTGCGCGAGAAAGACGTCGTGGAGCGACCGGGGCGCCACGGCGGGCACCGGGGGGCGCAGCGACGGGACGGCGAACGCGCGACGCAGCAGCGGCACCACGCGGAGTCCGAGGTGCTGCGCCAGCTCCCACACGAACCGCTCGCCGTGCGCCAGCACGACGACGCTTGCGAGGGTGGCTGCGACGTGCGCTGCGATCATCGCCGTACCCATCGTCATCTCGTCCGACGACGTGCCGAGGTGCACGCCGATCTGGCAGAGCGCGAGCAGGCCCAGCAGCTGGCCCGGCGTGACACGGCGCGCGGTCAGCAGCCACGCGACCGCGGCGGACCCGGCGAAGACCGCCAGGACGGCCCCGGCCGGCAGCGCGCCTCCGGCCGCGTGGTGACCCACGGCCGCGGCGGTCACGCAGACCAGGGCCGTGGCCGTGGCGCGGACCAGCCGGACCGGACGATCGACCGCGCGCATCGCTGCGGATCGATCGGCGACGGTCACCCCGACACGATAACCGCGGGCCGTTACGGTGGGCACATGAGCCTCGACACAGCATCCTTCATCACCCTCGACGAGGAGTGGGGTGCCCACAACTATCACCCGCTCCCGGTCGTCATCGCCGAGGCCGAAGGCGCCTGGGTCACCGACGTCGAGGGCAACCGCTACCTCGATTTCCTGTCGGGCTACTCGGCCCTCAACTTCGGCCACCGGCACCCGGCGCTCATCGAGGCGGCACGTGAGCAGCTGGACCGACTGACGCTGACGTCCCGCGCATTCCACAACGACCAGTTCGGCGCCTTCTGCCGTGAGCTCGCCGAGCTGACGCAGACCGAGATGGTGCTGACCATGAACACCGGCGCCGAGGCCGTCGAGTCGGCCATCAAGGTCGCCCGCAAGTGGGCCTACGAGGTCAAGGGCGTCGGGTTCAACGGCGCGGAGATCATCGTCGCCGCCGGCAACTTCCACGGGCGCACCACGACCATCGTGTCGTTCTCGGACGATCCCGCCGCGCACGACAACTACGGGCCGTTCACACCGGGGTTCATCACCGTCCCGTACGGCGACCTCGCCGCGATCGAGGCCGCGATCACCCCCAACACGGCAGCCATCCTGATGGAGCCCATCCAGGGCGAGGCCGGCGTCGTCGTCCCGCCGTCCGGCTACTTCGCGGGCATCCGTCGTCTGTGCGACGACCACAACGTGCTGATGATCGCCGACGAGATCCAGTCGGGCCTGGCCCGCACCGGCAAGCTCTTCGCGCTCGACCACGACGACGTCCGCGCCGATCTCTACACGCTGGGCAAGGCCCTCGGCGGCGGCATCATCCCGGTCTCGGCGGTCGTCGGACGCGCCGACGTCCTCGGCGTGCTCAAGCCCGGCCAGCACGGGTCGACGTTCGGCGGATACCCCGTCGCGTGCGCCGTCGGTCGCGCCGTCGTCGAGCTGCTGGCCACCGGCGAGTTCCAGCAGCGGTCGCTCGAGCTGGGGCGCTACCTGCACGGACGGCTCGACGAGCTGGTCGGCAAGGGCATCGCGACGGTGCGCGGGCGTGGCCTGTGGGCCGGTGTCGACATCGACCCGCTCGCCAAGACCGGCCGTGAGGTGTCGATGGCGCTGCGCGACCGCGGGGTGCTGTGCAAGGAGACGCACGAGCGCACCCTGCGCATCGCTCCCCCGCTGGTCATCACCAAGGACGAGATCGACCACGCCGTCACCGCCCTGGCGGAGTCCCTCAACGCCTGACCCGCGAGCGGTGCGGTCAGGCCCGCGAGTGGTGCGGCCAGGCCCGCGAGTGGTGCGGTCTGGTCTTTCTGGGACGGCGTGTCTGGCCAGACCGCACCACTCGCGGCCGTGGGTGCACCACTCGCACGGTCAGCTGAAGAAGGTCGGAAGGCCCGGCCGTGCGGGTGACTGCTCGGCGTCGGCATCGGTGAAGGGCCGCTTCGCCGCGAACGTCGCGACGACCTCGCGGTAGGGCAGGACGCGGTACGGGAAGGGCGAGCTCGCCGCCTTGCGGGCGAGGTCCTCCCACGCCAGCGGCGCCTGTGACGCGGCGACCATGACGTTGCCGAACCGGCGTCCCTTGAGCGTCGCCGGCTCGGCGCTGATCATGACGTGCGCGAACGCATCGCACACCCCGCGCACGGCTCGCCGCAGGTACGGGAAGGGGGCGCGGTCGGCGAGGTTCAGCAGCACCAGGGCGTCGGGCGTGGCCACTCGCGCGAGGTCGAGGAAGTACTCCGCCGTGGTCAGGTCGGCCGGCACCCTCGCACCCTCGAAGGCGTCCAGCACGATGACGTCCGCGAAGCCGTCCCGCATCGCGGCGATCCCCGCTCGTCCGTCGACGGGCCTGACCTTGATGCCGCTCTGGCGGGGCAGCGGCATCCGGTCTCGCACCAGCGCCGTGAGCTCCTCGTCGGGCTCCAGCACGATCTGCGCCGACCGCGGACGCGTCGTGGCGACGTACCGCGGCAACGTCATCGCCGCGCCACCGATGTGCACGACGCGCAGCGGCTCCCCCGGGACGCCGTGCCCGTCGATCGCGTCGGCCATGCGCTGGATGTAGTCGAACTCGAGCCGCAGCGGGTCCTCGAGGTCGACGTACGACTGATCGGTGCCGTCGATCCGCAGCGTGAAGGCGGACGGACGATCGCGATCGGTCACGATCTGGATCTGTCGTCCCGTCTCGGTCACTGTCACACCTTAGGGTCGGTCGATCGGGCGACTCCCCGTTGACCCCGCCCGCAGGTACGTTCGGAGCAGTGTCTCGGGAAGGACGATCATGGTTCGGCGCCTGCTGCAGGTCGTCGCGCTCGCGACCGCCGTCGCCGTCGCGATCGGTGCCGGGACGCTCGTGCGGCACCACGTCCTCGAGCCCGATCCGGTCGAGGTCGCAGAGGCGGCCACCCGCGCCTACGCATCGGGCGACTGCGAGGCCTTGCGCAAGGTCTCGCTCGCTCCTGCGACGGTCGACTGCTCCGCCGTCACGGGCGTCCGCGACGCGTACCGCAGCGAGGGCCTGGAGCCTGACACGTTCACGTACGACGTCGTCGCGCGCGAGGACGACACCGCGTCGGTGCGGATCCGGTACGAGCGGGACGACCAGCCGGCCGAGGAGATCGTCGAGCTCGAGCGCCTCGACGACCACTGGCTGGTCCTGCCCGTCCCGCTGGCCGGCTAGAGCTGGTCCTCCGAGCCGTCGGGCTTGACCGACAGCACCGGGCACTCCGCGTCGAGGATGAGCCGTTGCGCGACGCTCCCCAGCAGCAGCTTGCCCACGGGGGTGCGCGGTCTGATGCCGACGACGATGAGCGACGCTCCGGTGGAGGACGCCGCGTGCAGCACCGCCCCGGCGATGTCCGGCACCACGTCGTGCAGGATCTCCGACTCGACGTCGAGCCGCTCCAGCGTCGATCTCAGGCTCGACAGCTCGTCCTCACGGGCGAACTTCGTGTCGACGTACGAGTCGCCCTTGGTCGGGTTGACGACCACGAGCTTCTCGGACCGCCGAGCCGCCTCCGTGGCGCCGTACGACAGCGCCACCCGCCCGAACTCGTCCGGGCTGTACATCACGACGACGCTCATGCGGACACCTCTTCCTTCTCCTCGACGGGTGCTTCGGGCTTCGGCCTGCGGAGCCCGCCCACGACGATGAGCACCAGAGCCACGGCGATGAACGCGTAGACGATCACCGCGACCGGCTCGCTCCACAGCGTGCTGATGTCACCGGAGGAGATCTGCAGGGACGTCGTGAGCTGCTCCTCCAGCTTGGGCCCGAGGATCACGCCGATGATGAGCGGCAGGACCGGGAGCCCGAACCGGCGCATCGCCAGGCCGAGCAGGCCGATGACCAGCAGGATCGCCAGGTCGAACGGCTGGAAGCTGACGCTGTAGGCACCGAGCGAGGCGAAGAACAGGATGCCGGCGTACAGGTACGGACGCGGGATCTGCAGGAGCTTGGCCCACAGCGGAGCGAGCGGCAGGTTCAGCAGGAGCAGCAGCGTGTTGCCGATGAACAGGCTGGCGAGCAGCGCCCACACCAGGTCGGGCTCGGTGTCGAACAGCTGCGGTCCGGTCTCGATGCCGTAGCTCTGGATGGCCAGCAGCATGATCGCCGCGGTGGCCGTCGTCGGCAGCCCGATCGCCAGCAGCGGCACCAGCGTGCCGGCGGCCGAGGCGTTGTTGGCCGCCTCGGGTCCGGCGACGCCCTCGATGGCACCCTTGCCGAACTCCTCGGGGTGCTTCGACAGCTTCCGCTCGGTGACGTACGACAGGAACGTCGGGATCTCGGCGCCGCCGGCCGGCAGGGCACCGAACGGGAATCCGTACGCCGTGCCACGCAGCCACGGCTTCCACGAACGTCCCCAGTCCTCGCGGCTCATCCAGGGCTGTCCGACCGGGATGATGTCGAGCGGGCGACGGCGCAGGTGCGCCGCGACCCACAGGGCCTCGCCGATCGCGAAGATGCCCACCGCGACGACGACGATGTCGATGCCGTCCGCGAGCAGCGGGTTGCCGAACGTCAGCCGGGCCTGCCCGGTCTGTCCGCCGACCAGGCCGATCGCGAGGCCGAGGAACAGCGCGATGAAGCCGCGCAGGCGTGAGGTGCCGAGCACCGCGGTGACCGCGAACATCGCCAGCACGATCAGGGCGAAGTTGGACGGGTTGCCGAGCTTGACGACCTGACCGGCCACCGACGGGGCGAAGAGCACCAGCAGCAAGGTGCCGATGGTGCCCGCGACGAACGAGCCGATGGCTGCCGTGGCGAGGGCCTGGGCCGCTCGGCCCTTCTTGGCCATCTTGTTGCCCTCGATCGCCGTCACGACCGAGGACGACTCCCCCGGTGTGTTGAGCAGGATCGACGTCGTGGAACCGCCGTACATGCCGCCGTAGTAGATGCCGGCGAACATGATGAGCGCGCTGTCGGGACCCACGCTGTACGTGATCGGCAGCAGGAGCGCCAGCGTCATGGCGGGGCCGATCCCCGGCAGCACGCCCACGGCGGTGCCGAGGAAGACGCCGAGGATCGCGTAGAAGAGGTTCTCCAGCGTCAGTGCCTGCTGGAAGCCGCCCAGGAGGAGGTCGAGGGAGTCCATCACAGCACCCCGTCCAGGATGCCGGCCGGGATCGCGAGACCCAGGCCGGAGTAGAAGCCGTACCAGGTGCCGACCGACAGGGCCACGCCCACCGCGACGTCGCGGATGATCGTCCGGCTGCCGAGCACGTAGGCCGTGCCGACGAACAGCAGCGCACCCGTGATGGCCCACCCCAACCAGTCGATCAGCAGGATGTTGGCCAGGAACACGAGCGCGAGCTTGATGACGGTCGCCCAGTCGCTGGGCTGCGTCAGGTCGACGTCCTCGCCCTCCTCGGCCACCGGGACGTCGCCGCGTGACGTCGCGATCGCGAGCATCACCGCGAGCACGAGCAACACCCCGCCGACGACGTACGGGAACGCGTACGGCTGGACCGGCTGGTCGGCGAACCCGTCCGACAGGGTCGTCGCGTCGTACACGACGTATCCGCCGACGATCGCCAGGAACGCGGCGAGGCCGTACTGCGCCTTGTCGACCGTCCGCATGCCCTCTCGGGTCGCCTTCTCCTCCATGGTGCTCATGTCAGCCCCAGCTCCTTCAGGGTCGTCTCGACCCGCTTGTCCTGTTCCGTCAGGAACGTCGTGAACTCCTCGCCGGTGGCGAACGAGTCGATCCAGCCGTTGCGCTTGACGGCGTCCTTCCAGCCCTTGGTCTTGTGCATCTCGGTGAACATGTCGACCAGACGGTCGCGCGACTCGTCGGAGATGCCCGGGGGCGCGAGGATGCCGCGCCAGTTGACGAACGTCATGTCGATGCCGGACTCCTTGAGGGTCGGCGCGTCGACGGTCTCCAGCTTCTCCTCGCCGGAGACGGCCAGGACGCGCAACGAGCCGTCCTTGAGCTGTCCCTCGAACTCGCTGGGCCCGGAGGTGCCGACGTCGATCTTCTTGCCGAGCAGTGCGCTCGTGAGCGGTCCGCCACCGTCGTACACGATGTACTTGACCTGCTTGGGGTCGATGCCGACGGTCTTCGCGAGCTGCATCGGGAACAGGTGGTCGGGTCCGCCGGGCGACGACCCGCCGCCGATCGTGACGCTCTTCGGATCGGCCTTCCAGGCGTCGACCATGTCCTGCACGGTCTTGAAGGGCGAGTCCTTCGGGACGATCAGCGCCTCCTGGTCCTCGATCAGGCGGGCGATCGGCGTCGCCTGCGACACGCGGGCGTTCGACTCGTTGGTGTACGTGGCCCCGACGACGCCGAGCCCCATCGACATGACGAGGTCGTCGACGCCCTTCTCGTTGAGCAGCCGCTGCATCGCCACGGTGCCGCCGGCGCCGATGACGTTGGTGACCTCGAAGCGTCCGGACAGGTCGGCGTCCTCGAGGACTCGCGCTGCAGCGCGACCGGTGAGGTCGTAGCCTCCTCCTGGACTGTTCGGGATGTACATGCTCAGTCGTCGGTTGGCCTCGCCGTCTCCCCCGCGCGTGACACCGCACGCGGAGAGCAGCAGGGTCGCGACGACGAGCAGTACTGTCGCGGTCAACCGGTGTGAGCGCCTGATCGGCGTCATGGAACCTCCTGTGATCGACCCTGATCATGACGTAGGCATGTGGCGTGGGTCACTATTGCGGAACCAAAGGAGGTTGTGGACATTGTGGTCGCACCGCAGACGCCTGACGCTGGCCGGCCAGTTCCTGGTGCTGCAGCTCGTCGTCGTCGCCGTCGTGCTGGCAATCGTCGGCGCGATCTCCGTCCAGCAGTCGAATGCCTCGTTCGAGACCGAGCGCGGCGCCCAGATGCGGTCCGTCGCGGAGTACCTCGCGAACCTCGAGGTCGTGCGCGCCCAGATCGAGAGCCCGGTGCCGTCCACGAGCCTCGCGCCGCCCATCGACCGGGCCGTCGGCCTCTCGGGGGCCACGGAGGTGACGATCGCCGATCCGACCGGCACGGTGCTCTCGTCGTCCGACCCGCGCCTGATCGGCGGGCAGGCGGCGCTCGGTGACTCCCGCGTGCAGGACGGACGCGGGTGGATCGGCAACGTCGACACCCGCGGTGAGCGATACGTCGCCGGCCACGCACCGATCATCAACGACGCGGGCGAGCTGGTGGGCCTGGCGATCGCCGAGGAGCGGTTCCCGTCGACGTGGACGCGCCTCACGAACGCGGCGGACGAGCTCGTCCTCTACATCGGCGTCGGCGCCGCACTCGGCATCGCCGGGTCGTGGCTGCTGGCCCGCCTGGTCAAGCGCCGCACACGCGGCCTCGAGCCGCACGAGTTCGCGACGCTCGCCGACCACCGCGAGGCGCTGCTGCACAGCATCCGCGAGGGAGTCGTCGCGGTCGGCACCGACGGGCGGGTCACGATGGTCAACGACGGGGCCCGTGCCCTGCTGGGGCTGCGCGACGAGGACGTCGTGGGGCGCCACCTCGACACGCTCGGGCTCGACACCCAGGTCGTCCGGGTGCTGACGGCCGGCACCGACAGCCAGGACGCCGTGGTGCTGGTCGGCGAACGGGTCCTGGTGTTCAACCAGCGGTCAGCGTCGAGCCGCGGCGAGGGCATCGGTACGGTCACGACCATGCGCGACCGCACGGATCTCGTCTCGATGCAGAGCCAGCTCAGCTCGAACCTCTCGATCACCGACACCCTCCGCGCGCAGACCCATGAGTTCGCCAACCAGCTCCACACCATCTCCGGACTGGTGCAGCTCGGTGAGTACGACGAGGTGACGTCCCTCGTCGGCGTCCTCACCCGGCGCCGCGCGGCGATCAGCGACGCCGTGACGCAGCGGGTGTCCGACCCGGCCGTCGCGGCGCTCCTCATCGCCAAGTCCAGCGTCGCCGCGGAGGCCGGCGTGACGCTGACCCTGGCGCCGTCCTCGAGCCTCGGCGCGCTCGCCCCCAACGCGTCCGCCGATCTCACGACGATCATCGGCAACCTCGTCGACAACGCGGTGGACGCCTGCAAGTCCGGACCGTCACCCGCCGTGGCGGTCACCTTGACGGAGTCCGGTTCCGCCATCGACCTCGAGGTGCGCGACAACGGCCCCGGTGTGCCCGACGAGCTGCTCGACGCGATCTTCACCCGGGGCTTCTCGACCAAGCCCGACGTCCTCGGCGGCCGCGGCATCGGGCTCCCCCTCGTGCGGCTGATCTGCACGCAGCGCGGCGGCACGGTGACGGTCGACCACGACGCCGGTGCGGTGTTCCGTGTGCGGCTGCCCAAGGACCCGGCATGATCTCGGTGCTCGTCGTCGACGACGACTTCATGGTGGCCGGCATCCACGCCAAGTTCGTCGAGCGGACGCCGGGATTCGACGTCGCGGGCACCGCCCGGACGGGCGCCGAGGCCCTGCAGCTGTGCGCGGAGCTGTCGCCGGAGCTCGTGCTGCTCGACGTCCACCTGCCCGACATGAGTGGCCTCGAGGTGCTGCAGCGGCTGCGGGCCGTCGGCAGCACCGTGGGGGTCGTCATGGTCACGGCCGAGCGCGACGCCGAGGCCGTCCGCACGGCCCTGCACGGCGGCGCGATGCAGTATCTCGTGAAGCCGTTCGAGTACGCCGACTTCGCGACGCGCATGCAGCGCGTGCGTGAGGCGCTCACGACCCTCGCGGCGGGGGCGCCCGACCAGGCGACGATCGATCGTGCCTTCGGCGGACCGGCGAGCACCTCCCCCGCACTGCCCAAGGGCCTCAGTGCGGAGTCGGCGCAGCTCGTCGCCGATGCGCTCGCCGAGAGCACGGAGCTGTCGGCCGCCGACTGCGGTGAGCTGGTCGGCCTGTCACGGGTGAGCGCCCGGCGCTACCTGGAGTACTTCGTCGACCAGGGCCTCGCGACCGTCCGGCTCAACTACGGCAACGCCGGACGCCCGGAGCGCCGCTACCGCTCAACCAACTGACCCGTTGACCGAAATTTGGCGTCTCAGCAACCGTTTCAGCGCTGCTGGTCGCGTAAAAGGTTGCTGAGAGGCCAAAATTCGGTCAGCGGGCGAGGTCAGACGGCCTCGTCGTACGGCTCCAGGGACAGCTCGAGGTCGCGGGCGACGCCGGACGGCGCGCGCGCCGCGAGGCGCGAGGACGTCGTGACGGGGCACGTGGCGTCCCAGGCGATGCGGGCCCGACCCGCGACCAGCCGCGTGACGAGGTCGACGTCCTCGCTGCGCTCGAGCGGACGGAATCCACCGGCGCGTCGGTAGGTCTCGGCCCACATGCCCATCGCCGCGCCGTGCACGTGGCCGTGGCGGACGGGCGTCTCGTACGAGTCCTCGTACTCCCGGATCCAGGCCGCGAACGTCGTCCGGTCCTCCCGCTCGAGCGCCACGGTGCCGAGATAGGCGTCCGCTCCCCCGGTGGCAGCGTCCACCTGGACGGCGAGCCAGTCGGGCGGGACGCGGCTGTCCGCGTCGGTCGTCGCGATCCACAACCCGTCGAGACGTCCCTCGTGGCGGTCGAGCGCCCAGGCGAACCCTGCGGCGCGCGCCGCACCGACGTTGGGCGTCGTCACCTCGACGACCGTGGCGCCGCGCGACGCCGCCAGCTCGGCCGTGCGGTCGGTGCACCCGTTCGCCACGACGACGACCGTCGTCTCGACGCGAGGCGCGACCCGCATGGCCGCGACGTGCAAGGCATCGATCGCCGCACCGACGAGCAGCTCCTCGTCATGTGCGGGCACGATCACCACGATGCGGTCGACCGCGGCCCTACGCACGGTCGAACACCGCCAGCGTGAAGTCCCGCTCGACGTGCCACACCACGAGCTCCAGACCGGGCGTCGCCTCGATCTCGCGCTGCACTTGGTCGCCGTCGCACTCGGCCTCGGCGAACGGGTGACGCCAGTGGACGCTCACGAGCACCCCGCCCGGCTCGAGGCGGTCGCGGGCGGCATCCAGCGTGGCCGCCCGGTCGTCGGCGGTCAGGTAGTACAGGACCTCGGAGAGCACGATCAGGTCGAACGAGCCGTCGGGCCACGAGTCGGGCAGGGATCCTTCGACGACGGTCGCGGCCGGCACCCGCTCCCGCGCGAGCTCGACGGCGCGTGGCACCGGATCGGAGGCGATGACCTCGTCGCACCGTGCCACGAGCAGCTCGGTCAGCACGCCGACCGAGCATCCTGGTTCGTACGCGCGCCGGAAGGTGCGGTCGGGCAACGACGCGATCGTCAGCTCGTACTTGCGGCGTTCGTACGGCGTCTCCGTGAGGTGCCAGGGGTCCGGAGAGCTCGCGTACAGCTGCTCGAAGTACTCGAACCCCGTCACACCAGCACCGCCTCGGGCGCGTACAGCGCGTGGTGGAGCAGCACGCCGCCCACGACCGCGGCGTCGGCCGGGTGGTCGCTGAGTGGCTCGACCTGCGTCTCGAACGCCGCGATGGCCCGCCGCTTGCGCACCCGCCCGGTCGACGTGCAGTCGAGCCGTCGGACACGTGGCAGCCAGGGCTGGTCGGCCGGCTCGGTCCACGCCCACGTCCAGATCGGGAACTGCCACAGCATGGTGTGGTCGCCGCACAGCTCGACGGCCGCCGCTCCGATGGCGTCGTGATCGGGGTGCCCGTCCGCGTCGAAGGGCGCCAGGACGAGATCCGCACCGTCGACCAGCTTGCCCAGCGAGTCGAGCAGCGTCGCCGACTCGTCGGCGAGCCCTCCGTCGGGCAGCCGCAGCCGCCGGACGTCCGGGTCGTCGAACCCCAGCACGCGCAGCGCCTCGATCAGCTCACCCGGCCGCCGGGCGATGAGGTCCTCGGGCGACAGGGTCGGACTGTCGGGGTGGGACGCATCGCCGTCGGTCGCGGTCACGAACGTGACGTCCCGGTCGGTCTGGCCGGCGAGCCAGCCACCGATCGCCAGGACCTCGTCGTCGGGGTGCGCCGAGACCACCAGGACGCGTCCACCGGGGTCGGGCGGCGCGCTCCACGGGAGGCTCTCGAGCCGCGACCGCCAGCTGCTATGCATCGGCGCGCTCCATCGACCCGAGGGACGCCAGGTCGCGCTCGGCGTGGTGCTGCCTGACGAACACCTGCAGGTCGGCGACCCGGGCCGCGTGCTCCGGGTCGAAGGCCAGGGGTCCCGGACCGGACGCCCGTCCGACGTGACTGATCACCGACTCGACCACCTCGCTCGTCCTGGCCCGCACGACGAGCGCGAGCCGTTCGACCTGACGTGGTTCAAGCTCGCCGGCGTCCGCCGCTCCCGCGGCCGCGTCGAAGGTGAGCCCCAGGCTCTCCAGGTCGGCCCGGACCGCTCCGAGATGGGCCAGCCCGTGGGCGTCCAGGCGTCCCTGCGCCTCCTCCAGCACCCGGGCGACTCCCCTGGCACCGCCGAACCAGACGGCGGCGACGCCGATCGCCCCCCACCAGAAGCCGGCACGATCCGTGTAGGCGCCCGGCGCTCCCACCGGGACCGCGCACACCCGGTCGAAGGCGAGGGTGACCGTCCCGGCACGCGCCATGCCCGGTCCCGTCCACGCGGGGCCGTCGTGGTCGATCGTGATCCCGTCGGCCGGCAGGTGGATCGAGAACAGGCGCGCGCCGTCGGGCGTCCGAGCCGTCACGAGAGCGCGCGACACCAGCTCGGCGCCGGAGCAGAACGCCTTGTGCCCCGACAACGTCCAGCCGTCGGCGTGGTTCTCGGCCTCCAGCACCGCGAACGGCGGCTCCGCGGCCCACACGGCCCAGATGTCGTCCGGATCCGCCGGCGCCGTGCTGAGGTCCTCCAGGATCGCCACCGCGTCGTGGTGCGGCTCGACGAGCTTGGCCAGCGGGAGGTCCTGCTCGCCGAGGGCGGCGAGACGACGCCACCGATCCGCCGTGAGGCCATGTGCCGGCGGAGGCCAGCCCACGCCGGTGTGGACCAGGAGGTCGGCTCGGCCGAGCGAGGAAGCAGGCATACCGATGGACCCCGTCGTGTGTGCGATGGACCAGGCTGCTTCTCAACCGGACGATCTCAGGGTCGCACGGGACGGCCGCGCCGCAACTTTTCTCAGCGTGGGGCGCGGGGGCTCCGGCGGTAGGCCGACACCGTCGGGTCGCCCGTGACCCAGAACCGCCACGGCACGTCGGCTGCCTTCGATACCCCGACCCGCGGCCCGGCCGAGATCTCCGGGACGTCGGTCGGGGGCGGCCCGAGCCTCACGCCCCGGGACGCCAGGAGGTCCGTGCCGAGGTCGTCGAGCGTGATGCCCAAGGCACGCGCGACGTTGCCGGGGCCGCGCGCCAGCGCGGAGTCCTTGACGCCGACGCGGCGCGCTCGGGCCACCTCGATCCCCTCGACGACCTCACCGGCCCGGACGAGCACGGCCGCCGCCAGGTCGGTCGGCCCGGTCACGATGTTCGCGCAGAAGTGCATCCCGTAGGAGCGGTAAACGTACAGCCGCCCGGCGGGGCCGTACATGATCTCGCTGCGCGGCGTCCGGGTGAACGCGTGCGAGGCGGGGTCGCCCGTCCCCCCGTACGCCTCGACCTCCGTGATGCGCACGGCGACGTCGTGGCCGTGCAGCACCCGCCCGAGCAGACCACGAGCCCGGACGACGACGTCGTCCGGGCTCGTCGCTGGCACGGTCCTACTTGACCGACTCGAGGATGACGTCCTTCGCCGGGGCGACGCCGTCGGGTCCGTTGCCGTCCTTCTCGATCTCCTGCGCGACCTTCAGGCCGGCGGCGTCGACCGTGCCGAAGACGGTGTAGTCGGGCGGCAGGTCGGCATCGGCGAGCACGATGAAGAACTGCGATCCGTTGGTGTCGGGGCCGGCGTTGGCCATCGCGAGCGTGCCGGCCGGGTAGGTCTCCGAGCCGCTCAGCTCGTCGGCGAAGCTGTAGCCGGGTCCTCCCTGGCCGGTGGCGGAGGGATCGCCGCACTGGAGCACGAACCCCGGGACCAGACGGTGGCACTTGGTGCCGTCGAAGTAGCCCTGCTTGGCCAGCGACGCGAAGTTGTTGACGGTGCAAGGAGCCGTGTCGGGCGTCAGCGTCGCCTTGATCTCGCCGCGGTTCGTCGTGATCGTCACGGCGTCGAGCGCCTCCGGCTCTGACGGCGGCAGCGTCGCCTTCTTGCCCGGCTCCTCGCCCTCGGTGTAGGTGCACGTGCCGTCGGCCGCCGGGGCCTCGGACGACGCGGAGGCCTCGGGGCTCGGCGCGGCCGACCCACCGTCGGAATCCGACTCGGAGCCACCGCACGCGGTGAGGATGGACAACAGGACCGTGGACGCCGCGACGGCGAGAAGGCGTGAACGCATGCGCCGAGCCTAGCCAAGGACCCTGAGGGCTCAGGACAGCCGGTCTCTGACCTCGGCCAGCTGCTCCGTCACGCGCACGAGTGCCGTGCCGCCCCTGGAGTCACGGGACGCGAGAGAACCCTCGACCGTCAGCACCTCACGCACCCCGGGGGTGAGCGCCGGCGAGATCGCCGCGAAGTCGTCGTCCGACAGGTCCCAGAGCTCGATCCCACGCTGCTCGCAGGCCTGCACGCACGCACCGGAGAGCTCGTGCGCGACGCGGAACGGGACGCCCTGACGGACGAGCCACTCCGCGATGTCGGTGGCCAGCGCGAAGCCCTGCGGCGCCAGTGCCTGCATGCGATCGGTGTTGAACGTCAGCGTGGCGACCATGCCGGTGAACGCCGGGAGCAGCACCTCGAGGGTGTCGATCGAGTCGAAGACCGGCTCCTTGTCCTCCTGCAGATCGCGGTTGTACGCCAGCGGCAGACCCTTGAGCGTCGCCAGCAGTCCCGTGAGGTTGCCGATCAGCCGCCCGGACTTGCCGCGGGCGAGCTCGGCGATGTCGGGATTCTTCTTCTGCGGCATGATGCTGGACCCCGTGGAGAAACCGTCGTGCAGCGTGACGAAGTCGAACTCCTTGGTGTTCCAGATGATGATCTCCTCGGCGAACCGCGAGACGTCGATGCCGATCTGCGCCGTGACGAAGGCGAACTCGGCCACGAAGTCGCGCGCGGACGTCCCGTCGATCGAGTTGGCGCTCGAGCCGGTGAAGCCGAGGTCGGCCGCGACCTGCTCGGGGTCGAGGCCCAGCGACGAGCCGGCGAGCGCGCCCGAGCCGTACGGCGAGTCGGCCGCCACGCGAGCGTCCCAGTCGGCGAGCCGCTCGAGGTCGCGTACGAGCGGCCAGGCGTGGGCCAGGAGATGGTGCGACAGCAGCACCGGCTGCGCGTGCTGCAGGTGCGTCCGGCCCGGCATCGCGACACCGAGGTGCGTCTCCGCCTGCTCGGCGATCGACTCGACCAGGCCGGTGACCAGGGCGGCGATCTGCCGGCCGTGATCACGCAGGTACATCTTGAACAGCGTCGCGATCTGGTCGTTGCGCGAGCGTCCGGCACGGAGCCGTCCGCCGAGATCGGGTCCGAGGCGCTCGAGCAGCCCGCGCTCCAGCGCGGTGTGGACGTCCTCGTCGTCGGGCCGGGCGACGAAGGCACCGGACTCGACATCGGCCGCGAGCGCGTCGATGCCGGCGATGAGCCGCGTCAGGTCGTCCCGGCTCAGCAGCCCGGCCGCCTGCAGGACGCCGGCGTGCGCGCGCGACCCGGCGAGGTCGTAGGGAGCGAGTCGCCAGTCGAAGTGCGTCGACCGCGACAGCTCCACGAGCTCGGGCGACGGGCCGGACGCGAAGCGTCCGCCCCAGAGGGCGGAGCTCGACGGGGTGGGATCGGTGGTCACGGGTTCTCCTTGGTGGTCGGACCGGCCAGGTCCGTGAAGCGGGCGACGACGGCTTCGCCGCCGGCGGGGTCGCGGCAGATCATCAGGACGGTGTCGTCGCCGGCGATCGTGCCCAGGACGTCGTGCGGCGCCGAGTGGTCGATGGCCGAGGCCAGGTACTGCGCGGCGCCCGGAGGGGTGCGCAGCACGACGAGGTTGGCGGACGCCTCGGCGGTCACCAGCAGCTCGCGGACGATCTTGGCGAGGCGCGACTGCGACGCCGAGCTCCCGGTGGGCGGCCGCGGGGTGCGGTCGCCTCCCTCGGACGGAACCGCGTAGACCAGCCCGGTGCCGTCGTGGCGCACCCGTACGGCGTCGAGCTCGACGAGGTCGCGGGACACCGTCGACGGCGTGGCGTTGACGCCCTGCGCCTCGAGCAGGTCGACCAGGTCGCCCTGCGAGCGGACCGCGTGCCGGGACAGCAGGTCGACGATCAGCTGCTGGCGCGCAGTCTTGGTGTCGGCGGGACTCATGAGCGAGCCTTCTCCAGCAACCACACGAGAAGGGCCTTCTGGGCGTGCAGACGGTTCTCGGCCT
>Ga0247730_1000211_pt1 | contig 54705 bp, 49 predicted proteins | sample UWRJL073202C2_FD_180959 | JGI IMG/M metagenome (GOLD analysis project Ga0247730, IMG submission 180959) | Plant litter microbial communities from Arlington Agricultural Research Station in Wisconsin, United States - UWRJ-L073-202C-2 | ecosystem: Environmental > Terrestrial > Plant litter >... | reverse complement strand
CGGGGTCCGCCGCGAAGGAGCTCCGGAGACCCTCGGTCTCGAAGTTCGCGATGGTGACCATGTGCGTGAACTGTTCTCGGCGGATCAGCTGCATCGCCACCTCGGCCAGCTGCATGGGAGTCTCCTTCTCGGTCGTCATGGGGTCGGGCAGGTACTAGGAGCGTCAGAGCCAGTCGGCCAGCCGCTCGCCGACCATGTAGCAGGGGAGGTTCGTGAAGCCGGACGGGATGACCGGCATCACGGAGGCGTCGCCGACGTACAGGCCGTCGATGCCCCGGACCTTCAGGTGCTGGTCGACCACGGCCAGATCGTCCCCGTCGGGGCCCATCCGGCAGGTGCCCGTGGGGTGGTACGACGTCAGCACGGTCTGGAGGATCCACTCACGCAGCGCCGACTCGTCGGCCGCGACCTCCGGCGACGGTGCCAGCAGGGGCTCGCCGATGTGCGGCGCCACCCCCTCGGAGGCGATGACGTCGAGGAACAGCGGGATGGCCTTGAGCATCCGCGTCATGTCCAGCTCGTCGTCCAGGAACTTCAGGTGGACGTCGGGGCGGGCGGACGGGTCGGCCGACGCGAGCGACAGCCATCCCGCGCCGCGGGGCTTCGCGAGCTGGGGGGCGAGCATCAGCACGGACGCGACGTCCGGCGGGACCGGGAAGTTGAGCGACGACCGGTGCAGGACCGAGGGATAGGCGTTGATGTCGTCCGTGGCCGCGCCGGGCACGTCGCTGCTGTACCGCACGTGCGTCCGGAACCCGAAGCGTGTCTCGGCCGGGTCCTTGACCCCGTAGATGAGCGGGACTCCCGGGTGGTCCTGCAGGTTCTGCCCGACGCCGGGGAGATCCAGCACGACCTCGAGTCCCACCTCCTCGATGCTCGCCTTGGGTCCGATGCCCGAGAGCATGAGGATCTGCGGGGTGTTGATGGTGCCGGCGCACAGGACCACGCGGTCAGCCAGGATCGTGCGTCGGACGCCGTCCTGGTCGACCTCGACGCCGACGGCGCGGAGGTCCTCGACCAGGACTCGCGTGACCAAGGCGTCGCTGACGATGTCGAGGTTCTCGCGGTGCCGGGCCTGCTCGACGTACGTGACCGCGGTGCTGGCCCGGAACTTCCCGATCCGGTTGCGCGGCAACGGGCCGACGCCCGAGGCGTCCGGGGCGTTGGAGTCCTCGAACTCCGGCAGGCCGCGCGCGACGAGCTCCGTCGCGACCGCCCGGACGCTGGCGGACCACTCCGACGTGGTGTCGCGGTTGATCGGGATCGGCCCCGAGTCTCCGTGGTACGGCGAGTCGCCGAAGTCCTCGTCGCGCTCGAACTTCGTGAAGAACGGCAGCACCGACTCCCAGGACCACTCGTCGTTGCCCAGCTCGGCCCACTCGTCGTAGTCCTGCGGAAGTCCCCGCACGGCGATCGCCGCGTTGACGGCCGACGAGCCGCCCACGAGCCTGCCGCGCGGATAGTTGTTGACGAAGGCCGTGCCGTTCGTCTCGGCGAACTGGGCCGTCTGCCCCCAGTCGTAGTCCACGAGGGAGGGGCTGTCGGCGTCGGCGAGCTGCGACGGCAGGTCGGTGGTGCCGCCCAGGTCTGGGCCTGCCTCCACCAAGATCACGTGCTCCTGCGCATCCTCGCTCAGTCGGGAGGCCACGATGCCCCCACCACTGCCGGCGCCCACCACGATCGTCGTCCGCTTGCTCACGCCATCCCTCTTTCGTCACGCCGACCGTCGTTTGACTGCCGACTACCAACTGTCGACACCATAGGAGTGACGGAGACAGAGTGTCAACAGTTCTCACGCTGACGATGCGTGTGCGTGCGCCGTCTCCTGCTGCGGAGCGAGAGCGGCGAAGCGACCGCCCTCGCGACCACCGAGCCCCGCCGGACGACGCTCAGGTCAGACGCAGCAACCGGTCCTTGTCGACGACCTTGACCCGAGGCCGCCCGCCCGGCCGTCCGGCAGCGAGCTCGTGCTCGTCGATCGACTGCCACCCCCGCCTGCCCACCCAGGCCGGCTGGCGCTCGCTGAGCCGCGTCTCGAAGGCCGAGCGACTCGTCGTCGGGGTGGCGAGGCGTCCGGCGTCGAGGTCGTCGAGCAGGTTCCTCACCGTCTCCTCCGCGCACGACTTGTTGGTACCGATGTTCCCGGAGGGTCCCCGCTTGATCCAGCCGGACACGTACACCCCCCGGAGCGCGGGGTCGGCCACCACACGTCCTCCTTCGCTCGGGACGACACCCCGTGCGTCGTCGAACGGCAGGCCGGCCAACGGCGTTCCACGGAAGCCGGTCGATGCCAGGACGAGTCCCGTCTCGATCGACTCGACCTCCCCCGTCGGCACCGCGACCAACGCGCCGTGAGGGTCGGGCTCCAGCCGGTTCCGCGCGACGCGAAGACCTTGCACACGGTCCGCACCCTCCAGCTCGACCGGCGATCCGAAGAACTGCAGCACGATCCGGCGGTCGCTCCCCCGGACCGGTCGACCGAACTCGCTGAGGATCCTCTCCTTGAGCCGTGAGCCGTACGCGGCTGAGCGCTCGTCGGACCGGGGTGCGCTGAGATCTCGGGGGTCGACCGTGACGCTGACGCCGTCGAGGTAGCCGAGGGCGAGGAGCTCGGACGCGGTGAAGGCCGCCTCCGACGGTCCCCGCCGTCCCAGCACCACGACCTCGCGGACGTTCGACCGTCGAAGAGCCTCGAGGGCGTGGTCGGCGATGTCGGTGCGCGACAGGACCTCTGGCCCCGCCACCAGGACGCGGGCGATGTCGAGAGCCACGTTGCCGTTCCCGACCACCACAGCCCGAGGGTGGCTGAGGTCGAAGGTCAGCTGGCTGAAGTCCGGGTGCCCGTTGTACCAGCCCACGAAGTCGCCGGCACCATGGCTGCCGGCGAGCTGCTCACCCGGGATGCCCAGCGGACGGTCCACCGATGCTCCGACGGTGTAGACGACGGCGTGATGCGCCGCGGCCAGATCCTCGTGCTGGATGTCCGAGCCGAGCTCGACGTTGAGATAGGTGTGGAGCTCCGGGCGTGCCATCGTCCACCCGAAGGAGTCGGTGATGCCCTTCGTGCCCGGGTGGTCGGGAGCCACCCCCGCACGGACGAGACCGAACGGAGTGGGGAGCCGGTCGAGCATCGACACCTCGATGCCGCGGCGCATGAGCTCCTCGGCGACGTAGAGACCACTGGGACCGGCGCCGACGACAGCCACGCGTGCGACCCGCTGCTGCACCGGTGCAGCACGCCTTGCTCCCACGGGCTCGATCGGCAACCGGTCGCCCGACGAGGCACGGAAGTAGTCCGCATTGATGTCCGCGTACCGCACCTGCGAGTCGGGCAGCTGATCGCCCGGGTGGATCGCACCGACCGGGCACACGTCGACGCACGCCCCGCAGTCGATGCAGCTCTGCGGGTCGATGTACAGCATCTCGGTGGTGCCGTGGTCGGGTGAGTCAGCAGTGGGGTGGATACATCCCACCGGGCACGCGGCGACGCACGCCGTGTCGTTGCAGCAGGTCTGGGTGATGACGAAGGTCATCGCGCGGCCGTCACTGCTCGAACGGGCCCGACCGCGACGGGCACCCCGTTGAGAAAGGCATTGCCCGACAGCCGGTCGATCTCCTCGGCAGAGCCCGGGGTGAGGGTGTTGTAGTTCTCCCCGCCGGACGCGACCGCCGTCTGCCACGTGCCCTGGTGTCCCCACCCCTGAGTCAGGCCGACCGAACCTTCCGACACGTCCGCCGTGATCTCGACCGGGACGACGATCTCACCCCACGGCGACGTCACCGTCACCCGGTCGCGGTCATGCACGCCGCTGCGCGCAGCGTCCGCCGCATGCATCAGGAGCCGGCACCGGCGGCGGTCGCCGGTCATGAGCGTGGGCACGTTGTGCAGCCACGAGTTGTGCGACCGCAGCTCACGCACGCTGAACATCAAGAGCGGATGGGAGGAGCTCTGCGTCGGCGCCCCGACCATCCGCGCGACCTCGTCGCGGATCTCAGGATGGCTGAGCCGGACCCGACCGTCCTCGGTCATGACCCTGGATCCGAGCACCCCGACCGCGCAGTTGTCGGCCAGCTTGACCGCCGCCCCGGTGCGCATGAGCTTTCTGCGACTGAGACCGCCCCGGCGGAGCCCGAAATGATCACCGTGCGGCCCACGACGCATCATCAGGTTCACCAGGTGCCGCGGATGAGGCCGGATCCCCAGCCTGGCGAGCCGCGCAGACCCAGGGAAGGTGTTGAGGACGAGGCCGAGCTCCTTGGCGATCATGTTGAGGATCCAGAAGTCGTCACGCGCCTCGCCTCGCGGCGGGACGACCGGCGCCACCCACTGGGCGTTCGGCATCGTGGACTCGGCCTGCGTGAAGATCGGCAGCTGTTCGCGCTCGAGCCAGAGCGTCGGGGGGAGGATCCAGTCGGCGAGCCGGCTGGTCTCCGTGATGTACGGATCCAGGGCGATCATCAGGTCCAGCTGACGCAACGCGTCCGCCGAGCTCTCACTGCCGGGGGCGCTGTTGACCAAGTTGCTCGACATCGTGATCAGCGCGTGCATCTTGCCCTCGCCCGGCGTGGTGATCTCCTCGGGCAGGCACGCGATCGGTGCGGTGCCGTTGACCTCCGGGAATCCGCTGACGCGTGTCGTCCACCGCGCCCGGCCCAGCCGGCCATGACGGGCCGCATCGCCGTCGAGATCGACCATCGGGTCGCTCAGGACCATCCCGCCTCGTCTGTCCACGTTGCCGGTGACGAGCGCCAGCGTGTCGAGCAGGAACTTCGTGAGGGTCGAGAACCGGTTCAACGAGGCTCCGCACCGTCCGTACACCACGGCGCTCGGCGCGGCGGCGAGGTCGCGCGCGAGCCCAGCGATCGCGCTGGCCGTCATCCCCGTCTCCGCCGCGGCACGATCGATGTCGAACTGTGCGGCGATGTCGCGAAGCCCTTCCATGCCCGCGGCTTGAGCCTCGATCGCGGCGTGGTCGACGAGATCCTCATCCACGATCACGCGGAGCATCGCGCCGAGCATCCACGGGTCGCCGCCCGGCCGGATCGCACGATGCTCGAACAGCTCGGCCGTCTCGCTGCGGCGGGGGTCGACCACCACCACCCGCCCTCCCCTCGCGGGGATGTCGAGCAGGACCTCGCGAATACGGCCGGTCGTCACCATGCTGCCGTGCGAGACGACCGGGTTCGCCCCGAGGATCAGGGCGAAGTGGGTGTCGGCGAAGTCCGGCAGGAGGTTGACGCTGGGGTTGCCGTACATGATGTCGGCCGCGACCCAGTAGTTGTTGATGTCGAGAGAGGCCGCCGAGAACCGGTGGTGCGTGCCCAGTGCAGCGGACAGCGCCTTGAGGCCGATCCCCCCGGAGAAGTTCCAGGCCGTCGGGTTGCCGCTCGCCAGTCCGATGGACGCATTGCCGTGCTCCGCCTGGATCGCACGCAGCCGCGGCCCGATGTCCGCGATCGCCTCGTCCCACGTCGCAGGCTCGAACGTGCCGTCCGGCATCCTGCGCATGGGCGAGACCACCCGGTCGGGATCACTGATGACGTCGACGAACCTGATCCCCTTGGAGCACGCGAACCCGCGGGACACCGGGTGATCGGGGTCGGGCAGCAGCTGGACGACCTTGTCGTCCTCGACCGTGGCGATCAACCCGCAGCTTGCCTCGCAGATCGAGCAGAACGTCTTCTTCGTGTTCTTCGTCACAGGCATGCCGCTGTGTCTACCAGCAACGCCGGGAAGCGACCAGACCCTTGCTGCCGTGCTCCTGTCGGTGTACGACAAACGTCTTGACAGTCAGGAACGGATGAGCATCGCGTCACGCAGAGCGGGATCGACACCCACGTCGAGCGGTGGTCGAGCAGACGACGCCCTGCTCGGTCGGACCCACGAACCAGGCCCTGACCGGCTGCGTTCGCCGGTCAGGGCCTGAGATCCCGGGTGTTTGCGTGCTGTGGCAGGTGCAGGGTTCGAACCTGCGTAGGCTGAGCCGTCTGATTTACAGTCAGATCCCTTTGGCCACTCGGGCAACCTGCCAAGGTGTTGCCGGGGCAACGACAAGCAAGCCTATCGCAGCCGTTTAGGCTGGGTGAAATCAGATCCACCGCAACGCTTCAGGAGCACCTCATGGCCGACTCGTCCTTCGACATCGTGAGCAAGATCGATCGCCAGGAGGCCGACAACGCGCTCAACCAGGCGGTCAAGGAGATCCAGACCCGCTACGACTTCAAGAACACCGGGGCCGAGATCAAGTGGAGCGGCGAGTGGGGCATCGAGATCACCGCCAACGCCGACGAGCGCGCGCTCGCGATCCTCGACGTCTTCAAGGACAAGCTGATCAAGCGCGGCATCTCGCTCAAGGCACTGGAGGACGGTGAGCCCCGCCAGTCCGGCAAGGACGTCAAGATCAACTCGACCTTCGGCGAGGGCATCAGCCAGGAGCAGGCCAAGAAGGTCTCCAAGCTCATCCGCGACGAGGGACCCAAGGGCGTCAAGGTCCAGATCCAGGGCGACGAGCTGCGCGTGACCAGCAAGAAGCGCGACGACCTGCAGGAGGTCATCGCGCTGCTCAAGGGTGCCGATCTCGACTTCGCGGTGCAGTTCACGAACTACCGCTGAGCCCGCGGCCGACGAGATCGGCTAGCCGGCAGGGAGCTCGGCGATGACCTCGATCTCGACCAGGGCCTCGGCGTTCGGGAGCTGGGCGATGATCGTCGTGCGCGCGGGGCGCGGACCGGCCGTGAACACCAGCGCGTAGGCGGCGTTGAAGCGGGCGAAGTCGGCACGGTCGGTCAGGATCGCGTTGACCTTGCGCACCATCGACAGCGTCGCACCTGCCTCGGCCAGGACCCGCTCGACGTTGCCCATCGTGATCGCCGTCTGCTCACCGATGCCCGCGCCCGTCACGACGCCGTCGTGGAGCGCGATCTGGCCGGACACGTACACGAGATCGCCCACCCGCTGGAACGGCGAGTACGGAGGGGCGGCGTCGATCGTCATGGGTTCTCTCTTCGGGGTCGTGGTGGAGGACGTGCAGGCGCCTGGACCTAGTCACCCGAGGGTGCGGGGCTCTCCGGGTCGGCCTGCTCGTTGAGCTGGTTGATGTAGTTGTAGATCGTGTAGCGCGTGACCTGCAGGGCGAGCGCAGCGGTGTCGACGGAGTCGCGGATCAGGAAGATCCCGTGCGCGTCGAGCTCGGCGACGACGCTCATCTTGTGGTGCTTCTTCATCAGGTCGACCGGGATGCCGACGCGCGCGATGGCCGAGTCGATCGAGGTCGTGATCAGCTCGTTGACGCTGCGCGGGAACGTCTCGGTGGGGTGGTCGGTGCGCGGTTCGCCGTCCGTGGCGCGGGCGTCGCCGGTGGGGTCGGCCAGCACACCGCTCAGCAAGTCGGCCGCCTGACGCCATCGGGTCATGTCGCGGTTGACGCACAGCACCGCGACGAGCTCACCCTCCTCGGACGTGATCCCGAACGTCGTGGAGTTGCCCTCGCTGCCGTTCGGGAGCGCGGTGCGGTAGTGGTAGACGTCGCGCAGGTTGCCACCGCGGAGCTGGCGCAGCAGATAGTCCGTCATCGGGTCGCCTGGCTGGCGCCCCGTGACGTCGCCGTGGATCGCGACGATCGAGTTCGGGAGCTTGCGGACGTCGTGCAGGACCACCTCGGTGTCGGCGCCGAGCAGCGTCGACAGGGGCTCGACGAGCTGCTGGAGGACGTGCAGCACGGACGCACCAGGATCGGCCGACGCTGCGTCGACCATGGTGCTGACGAGCGTGTCGACGGCGTCCGTCCGGCCGGCGTCGTGGTCTGTCATGTTCGGGTCCATCGAGCTCCTCCTGATCCATGTGCGAGTGCTTCACGCCGATGAGTCTGTGGTTCTGCGCACCTCGCTGCTGCGAGGTGCCGAGCGGGCAGAGGCAGAATTCGTCGTCCGCCCGCTCGGCATGGGTCCTGGCAGCACTCTAGTTCGGCTGCGCTACTTCGCCAGCCAGCTGTCGTAGAGGTACGGACGGGCCAGCGAGTCGAAGGACGTTCCCTGCAGGTTCTTGTCGTGCGCGACGATCTGGCGGTAGTCGAACAGCGGGATCATCCAGCCCTCGTCGATCGTCTGGGTCTGCGCCTCGGCCACGAGCTGGTTGCGCTCGTCGACGTCGACGATGCCCCGCTGCTGGGCGAGCAGGTCGCCCAGCCCGTTCGCGGCGAACTGCGCCTTCGCGTCAGGGTTGTAGAAGTTCAGGTACGTGTTGAGCACGTCCTGGTCGTTGTCGGTGATGTTGGTCATGTACAGCTCGTATTCCCGAGCGTCCTTCTTGGCGTTCGTGCTCGCGACGTCGCCACCCACGAGCTTGACGGCGACGCCGAGCTCTCCCAGCTGCTGCTGCACGAGCTGGACCGCGGCCTCGGTGAAGGAGTACAGGCCGGTGAAGTACAGCAACGTCATCTCCAGCGGCTTGCCGCCCTTCTCACGGACGCCCTCGGAGTTCATGACCCATCCGGCGTCGTCGAGCAGGCTGTTGGCCTGGTCGGCGTCGAACGTCAAGGAGTCGGAGTTGTCCGAGTAGCCCGGCGTGGACGAGGAGACGACGCTGGTGGCCGGGACGAACGGAGCGCCGACCGCGGTGTCGACGAGCGTCTTGCGGTCGATGCCGACCTGGAGCGCCTGACGGACGAGCTGGTCCCCCGTGACGTCGGAGGTGACCCGCACCATGAGGTTCATCGGCAGGCCGGGGACGACGGCGTCCTCGACCGTGGCGCCGGACGACTCGACGGCGGAGATCGTCTGCGGCGAGACACCCGTGATCATGTCGGCCTGGCCCGACTGGAGGGCGCCGTTGCGGACGCTGGCCTCCGGCATCATCGTGAACGTGATGGCGTCCAGGTAGGCGTCACCGTCGTGGGTCGCGGTTCCGGGAGCGCTCGTGTAGCCCTCGCGCTTGGCGACGTCGATCTTCTGGTTGGCGACGAAGTCGGTCACCGTGAACGGCCCGGTGCCGACGAACTTGCCGAGGCAGCGCTCCTCGGTGCCGGCGTCGAGGCTGGCCGGGGACAGCATGCCGTAGTTGATGAGCGACAGACCGGCCAGGAAGTTCGCGGACGGAGCGCTGAAGGTGATCGCGACGGTCGTGGGGTCGACGACCTCGGTCGAGACGTACGCCGCGAGGTAGCCGGGCCGGCTGGCCTTGGCGCCGAGCCCCTTGATGTAGTCGATGTTCGCCTTGACGACGGAGGCGTCGAACGGGGTGCCGTCGCTGAACGTCACGCCGTCCTTGAGAGTGAACTCGTACCTCGTCGCATCGTCGTTGACGGTCCACGACTCGGCGAGCCACGGCTTGATCTCACCCGTCTCCGGCACCTGGGCGACGAGCGAGTCGACAGCCGTGCGGGTCACCGCCAGCCCGTCGGGAGCGAATCCCGTGAACGGGTCGATGCATGCGATGGCGTTGCCGACGCCGACCGTCATGGTGCCGCCCGACACCGGGTCGGAGCCCGCGGCGGACGCCGAGGAGTCGTCGGAGCTGCTGCACGCGGTGAGCACCAGCGCCGACACGCTCGCGGCGACGACGGCCTTGATCAGCCCGGAGCGGCGCGTCAGCGACCTCCGGATCAGGGGGTTGTGGCTCATTATCGTTCCTTTTTTCGGGGGGAGGGGTGGATCTCAGCGAGCGCCGAGACCGGAGGGGAGGTCGGTGGGTGCGGGCGGGGCGAGGCCGGGGATCGCGTCGAGGAGGGCCCGCGTGTACGGATCGCGCGGCGCCGTGAAGATCTCCTCGACGGTCCCCTCCTCGACGAGTCGGCCCGACTGCATGACCCCGACGCGATGCGCGATCTGCCGCACGACCGCGAGGTCGTGGGAGATGAACAGATAGCTGAGGCCCTGCGTCTGCTGCAGCTCCACCAGCAGCTCGAGGATGCGGGCCTGCACCTGGACGTCGAGCGCGGAGACCGGCTCGTCGCACACGATCAGCGACGGGGACGGTGCCAGCGCCCGCGCGATCGCGACGCGCTGACGCTGGCCGCCGGAGAGCTCGGCGGGTCGCCTGGTCGCGGACGCGCCGGGGAGCTGCACGTCGTCGAGCAGCTGCGCGATCCTGGCGCGGCGCTCGGCAGCGGAGCCGAACCCGATGATCTTGAGCGGCTCGTCCAGGATGTCCTGGACGCTCTGCCGCGGGTCGAGCGAGGAGTACGGGTTCTGGTAGACGAGCTGGTAGCCCCGTCGCGACGTGCGCAGCGCCTCCCCCCGCAGGGCCGCCAGGTCCTGGCCGTCGAAGACGACGCTGCCGGCGTCCGGCTGCACGAGCTGCATGACCATGCGGGCGGTCGTGGACTTGCCGGACCCCGACTCGCCGACGAGCGCGAACGTCTGGCCCCGCGGGATCGTGAAGCTGACGTCGTCGACCGCCGCGAAGGTCTCCTTCGTCCGGCCCTTGACCGCATAGCTCTTGCGGAGGCCGTCGACGACGACGAGCGCCTCGGGTGTCTTTCCCGTGGAGGCCGTCACCAGGGTGCTGCTGCTGAGGCTCGGCGCGGCCGCGATCAGCTCGCGGGTGTACGTCGCCGTCGGGTTCTCCAGGATCGCGGCGGCGGGCCCGGTCTCGACGATGCGCCCTCCGTCCATGACCGCGATCCGGTCGCACTGCTCGGACGCGACGGCCAGGTCGTGCGTGATCATCAGCATCGCCATGTCGTGCCGCTCGCGCAGGTACGCGAGCTGGGCGAGGATCTGCTGCTGGACCGTCACGTCAAGGGCGCTGGTCGGCTCGTCGGCGATGATCAACGCGGGCTCGCAGGCGATCGCGATCGCGATGAGCACCCGCTGGCGCATGCCGCCCGACAGCTCGTGCGGGAACTGGCGGACCCGCATCTCCGGCTGCGTGATGCCCGACTCCGCCAGCAGCTCGACGACGCGCCGGCGCCGTTCGCGGCGGTCGAGGGAGGTGTGCAGCTTGAGGGACTCCTCCACCTGACGGCCGATGGGCTGGATGGGGTTGAGCGAGAGCATCGGGTCCTGCGGGATGAAGCCGATCGTGCTGCCTCGCAGGGCGCTGATCTGCTTCTCGCTGAACGACTCGATCGGCACGCCGCGCAGCGCGATCCGTCCGGTCTCGATGCGCGCGTTGTCCGGCAGCATCCGGACGACGGCCAGCGCCGTGGTCGACTTGCCGCTGCCGGACGCCCCGACGAGTCCCAGCGTCTCGCCGGCCGCCAGGTCGAAGCCCACCGAGTGCAGCGTGCGGACCGTGCGGCCGCGGGTGGAGTAGGACAGCGTTAGGTCGTTGACGGAGAGCACCGGCTCGCCGGTGCGGGCGGTGGTCGTCACGAGATCCTCGACTTCGGCTCGAGCTGCTGGGCGATGCGGTTGCTGGACAGCACGACGACGGCGATCATCGCCGCGGGCAGGGAGGTCATCCACCAGGCGACCGTGAGGAACTCGCGGCCGGACTCGACCATCGCGCCCCACTCCGGGTCCGGCGGCGGAGCACCGAAGCCGAGGAAGCTCATCGCGGCGATCGTCAGGATGAACTGGCCGAACTCGGTCACGATCATCGCGAGGATCGGGCCGATCGAGTTGGGCAGCACGTGCTTGACCATGATCGACGAGCTGCGCGCGCCGATCGAGCGGGCGGCGTCGACGTACATGGAGGAGCGGACCTTCAGGACCGATGCCCGCATGACACGCGCGATGGCGCCGATGCCGGCGATGCCGAGGGCGATCGACGTCGCCAGACCCGCGTTGCTCATCGCTGCGACGAGGGCCATGGCCAGCAGGAGGGCGGGCACCGCGAGAAGCAGGTCGACGACGCGCATGATGACGTCGTCGAGCCAGCCGCCGACGGTTCCCGCGACGAGCCCGAGGAAGGTCCCGACGACCAGGGCGATGACGACCGCGAGACCTGCGGCGAGCAGCGTCGCGCGGGCTCCGTGCACGACCCGCGTGAGCTGGTCCCGACCGAGCTCGTCGGTGCCGAACGGGTGGGCGCCGCTGGGTGCCTGCAGGCGGTCGACCGGCACCGCGGTGACCGGGTCGGCGCTCGTGAACAGCGACGGCGCGAGCGCCCAGGCCAGGACGATCAGCAGGATCGCGGCGGCGACCCAGAAGCCCCACGAGGGCAGGCGCCGCGAGCGGCGTCCGTCGGTGTCGTGGTCGGGCTCGGGGGCGCCCGGCTCGACGCTCTCCTCGAGCCCGGCGGTGCCCAGGCCGATGTCAGCGGATGTCATGAGGTCGTGGCCACCATTCGTGCTCGGGGATCGATGACGGGAGACAGCAGGTCGACCGCGAGGGTCGTCAGGGCATAGATCCCCGCGACGACCAGGACGACGCCCTGGACGACGGGGATGTCCTTGCTGGTCACGGCCGCGACCATGACCTGGCCGATGCCGTTGCGGGCGAAGATCGTCTCCGCGACGGCAGCGTTGGCGAACATGGCGCCGACGATCGTGCCGAGGACCGCGACGACCGGCAGCAGCGCGTTGCGGAACGCGTGACCGTAGATGATCCGCGCGCGCCCGGCGCCCTTGGCCCGGGCCGTGTCGACGTACGGCTCGCTGAGGGTGCTGCGCAGGCTCTGCCCGAAGATCTGAGCGATGACCGCCGACGCGGGCAGTGCGAGCACCAGCGCCGGCAGGATCAGGCTCGACAGACCGTCGCTGCCTGCCGCCGGGAACACGTGGAGCTGGAACGACAGGAACTGCAGCAGCAGAAGACCCACCCAGAAGCCGGGGATGCTGACGCCGACCGCGGGCAGCGACGTGAGCAGCTGCTGCAGCCAGCGCGTCCGGATCTGGGCGCTGAGCAGGACGACCCCGGTGCCGAGCGCGACCGCGAAGAGCAGTCCCAGCGCCGCCAGGGCGACGGTGTTGGGGAGCGCGTCGGTCACGATCGTCCAGACGCTGACGCCGCTGGACCGGGACTGGCCCAGATCGCCGGACAGCAGCTTCACGAGGTTGTCGAGGTACTGGACCACGAGCGGCTGGTCGAAGCCGTACTCGGTGCGGATCGCGTCGAGCTGCTCCTCGCTGGCCGAGGCGCCGCCGTCGATGCCGAGCATCAGGCGCGCCGGATCGCCCGGCACGAGGTAGAGGATCACGAACACGACGGTGTACGCCGCCCACATCACCAGCACCGCCTGCGCGATCCGACGAGCGATGAAGCCGCCGCTCATCGTCCGGCCCCCACGGCGGGAGCCGCGTCGCGCGTGGCCTGCTCGACCGCTGCGGCCATGCGGCGGACGGCCTCGCCGAGCACCTGGTTCGACGCCGCGAAGTTGAAGCGGGCCCAGCCCGCTCCCCCGGCGCCGAACGCGGCGCCGGAGTTCAGGGCGACCCGGGCGTGCTCGAGGAAGAAGGCGCCCGGCTCCTCGGGCAGACCGAGGGCCCGGAAGTCCATCCAGGCCAGGTAGGTCGAGTTGGCGTCGGCCAGCACGACGCCTGGCAGCTGCTCCTCGAGCAATGCGCACAGGAGCTGACGCTTCGCGACCAGTGCGTCGTGGACGGCCGACCGCCAGCCGGAGTCGGAGGAGTACGCCAGCGTGCTGCCGACGACACCCGCGCGGGCCGCGGAGAAGTGCACCAGCGGCATCGTGGTGGCGAAGACCGCGCGGTCCTCGTCGTTGGTCGTGACGACCTGGGCGCTCTTGAGGCCGGCGATGTTCCACCCCTTGGAGGCCCCCATGATCGTGACGCTGTGCCGCGCCGCCGCCTCGCAGCTCATGGCGTACGGGACGTGCTGCAGCGGGGCGAACACCATGGGTGCGTGCACCTCGTCGGAGATGACCCGGCCGCCGTGACGGTCGACGAGCTCGGCGATGCGCACCAGGTCGGCCGTCGAGTAGCTCTGTCCGGTCGGGTTGGACGGGTGGCACAGCAGCAACGTCGCCCGGCCCACGGACAGCGCGGCCTCGAGCGCGTCGAAGTCGATCGCGAACGTCGCTCCGTGCTGGACCAGCTCCACCTCGATGCACCGCCGGCCGAGCTGCTCGACGAGCAGGAAGAACGGCGGGTAGCAGGGGCTGAGGATGATCAGCGGCGAGTCCGGGGACGAGAACGCTGCGACGGCTGCCTCCATGCCGAGCTTGACGGTGCCGACCGGGAACACGCCGTCGGGATCGATCGTGAGGCCGGTGTCACGCAGGAACCAGCCGGCCAGGGCCTTCCCGAGGTGGGCGGTGTCGCGCGGACCGCCGTAGCCCAGGCCGCTCGTGCCGATGAAGTCGCGCAGGCCGTCGATGATGAACGGATCGGGCTCGACGTCCATCTCGGCGACGGTGAGCGCGAGCACGTCGTCGGGCACCATGGTCCACTTCGCCGCGCCGAACCCACGGGCGCGCGTCTCCCCCACGAAGGGCCACGGCTCGCCGGCCGGTTTCATCACGCCACCCCCAGGTGGCCGCGCAGCGTCGATCCCTCGTACTCGGAGCGGAACACTCCGCGCTCCTGCAGGATCGGCACGACCTCCTCGAAGATCGGGTCGAAGCCGCTCGGCTGGACGGGGACGTTCATGACGAAGCCGTCGCAGATCGACGACTCGACGGCGTCCTGCATGCGGGTGGCCACCGACTCGTACGAGCCGACGAAGTCGATCTTGCTCATGAAGTACTTGCGGACCAGGCCGCGCATCGACAGGTTCTCGGCCGCGCAGATCGCACGCCAGCCGGCGACGACCTTGTGCGGGTCACGCTCGGCGAGCGCGGGCGCCTGGCTCGTCCAGGCACGCGCCACGTCCCAGTCGGGGTCCTGGTCCGGCAGCGGGCCGTCGACGTCGTAGTCGGCCAGCGAGTAGCCCCAGACCCGCTCGAGCAGGGCCCGGACGACGCCGGGGTTGGCCACCCGGTCGTGGTAGGCGTGCGCGATCTCGAGCGCCTCGGCGTCGGTCGGGGCGACGAGCACCATGACGGTGGGCAGGACCTTGAGGTCGTCGGGCTCACGGCCGTAGGTCGCGAGGCGCGACTTGACGTCGTCGAAGAACGTCGAGCTGCCCGGCGTGTAGTACGTGAAGGCGATGTCGGCCGTGCGGGCGGCGAAGTCTTTGCTCTCGCCCGACACGCCGGCCTGCATCACGACCGGCAGCCCCTGCCGTGACGGTCCGCCGAGCGGCGGCGCGGCGGCGAGCCGGACGTGCTGGCCCGCCAGGTCCACGAGCTCGGTGCCCCACAGCCCCTCGACCGCGTCACGGAACTCGAGGGCACGGCCGAAGCGGTGCTCGCGCGGCAGCCAGTCGCCGGCCGTGAAGTTCGGATGCGTGCTGGGGATGGCCGAGGTGACGATGTTCCAGCCGACACGGCCGTCGCTCAGGTGGTCGAGCGAGCCGACCATGCGCGCCATCTGGTACGGGTTGTGGAAGGTGGTGTTGTAGGTCGCGATCATGCCGATCTGCTCGGTCACCGCGGCGATGCCCGGCAGCAGGGCGAGACTGTCCGGTCGTCCGCCGAAGAACGCGCCGACGACCTCGTCGTTGGTCTCGTACAGGCTCAGCGTCTCGGCGTAGAAGACGAAGTCGAGCTTGGCCTCCTCCGCCCGACGGGCCAGGTAGGCATGGTCCTGGAAGCCCATCTGGCTTCCGGCGGCCTCGTCCCACCAGGCGACGTCGTGACCGATGCCGGCGTAGGTCGTGGCCAGGTGCATGGTGCGTGACGACGAACGAGTCATGACGCGACCTCCATCCGGGTGAAGCGGTTGATCGGGCGCGGCAGGCCCAGCAGCGTGCGCAGGGTCGGCGCATCGGCGGTGGCAGCGGTCAGGACGCCGCTCGCGACGACGGTCGCAAGGTTCTCGGCGCGAGCCCCCACGTCGACCACGACCGCGGCCAGCTCCGCGTGGGCCGATGCGTCCGCGACCCGGCGCCGCAGGACCTCGTCGGTCAGCTCGAGGTCGTCGGCGACGACCGTCGCGACCAGCGCGATCCGGTCCGCCCGCGGGTGCGAGTCGACGGCCAGGAGCAGCGCGGCGAGCTCGACGGCGTCGTCCACCAGGGAGGCGGGCAGACGGAGCACGTCGGCCAGGTCGAGGGCCGTCGCCAGTCGGGGGTCGCCCGCTCCGACGACCGCCATCACGGTCGGCACCGCTCCCTGCGGCGGGCGCGGCGTCATGCCGGGGCCGCGGGTCCGCAGGTGCGTCCCGACGAAGTCGATGTGGTGCAGCCGGGGGACGTCGAAGAACAGTCCCGTCTCACCGTCCTTGATGACCGCGTCGTCCTCCCAGCTGTCCCACAGCTGGCGGACGGCGTCGACGAACTCCGCCTCGAAGTCGAGCAGCGTGCTCGCGTCGAGCTGGGTGGCTCCCATCCGCGCGGCGGCGTCGGCCCCGGCGCGCACCAGCGGTGACCAGCCGGCGTGGCCCGACGACGAGTGGTCGAGCGTCGCCACGAGGTTCGCCGCGAAGAACGGCTCCCAGTAGGCGCACTCGACCGTCGGGACGAGCGACGTCCCGGGCAGCAGCGGCGCCAGGAAGGCGGCGACCGTCAGCGGATCGATCCCGAGCTCTCCGCGCGGTCCGGCCGCCGGCTCGTCGAGCAGGACCAGCGAGCTGCCGGTCAGGACGTCGGCGAGGTGGAGAGCTGCGGTGCGGAAGTCGGGGCGGTCCGCCGATCTGTCGATGCCGGGCGACATCAGGGCGAGACCGACGACCGTCGGTGCGTCGTCGGTGGATCTGCCGAGGGTCATGAGGTGCTCCAGGGGGCGGGGTACGGGGGCGAATCAGTCGATCTACAACTTATTGTTGCAAATGCCGATTTCTTGTTGATGCATTCCCCGTTATGTTTATGTTTCACACCAGCCGTGGATTTCCGTATCGTGAGCGGCACAGCGTGCCGATCTGTGGCCGTGTGTGTCCACCGCGTGACCGGCTCCGCCGCTTCGCGTCTCCCGAGAGGAATCCCGTGACCAACCCGAGCTCCGCGGACCGCCGCATCGAGCTGCGCAGCATCGCGTCGACGTCACCCTTCGTCCGGGAGGTCCTGCAGGCTCTCGACCGCGAGTACCACCAGCGGTACGCAGATCTGTACGACGGCAGCCTCGCCGGACCCGCCGAGAGCGACATCGACTTCCCCGGCGGGGACTTCATCGCCCTGTTCGAGGACGACCAGGTCGTCGCCGCGGGGGCCTGGACCGAGGTCGCTGAGCGGACCGCGGAGGTCAAGCGCATGTGGACGCGCGACACCCACCGACGCCTGGGCCTGGCGTCACGGGTGCTGTCGGCACTCGAGCGCAGCGCCGTCGACCGCGGCCACACGGACATCGTGCTCACGAGCGGCGACCGCCAGCCCGAGGCGCTGAGCCTGTACGAGGGCGCCGGCTACCTGCGCGAGGAGCGTCCCTCCTCCACGGACGCCCCGCAGGTGCGGTTCTCCAAGCGCCTGCGCACCGCTCCCGCGCTGCAGGCGTCGGACGGCGAGCTGGTCCACGTCGCGGCGATCGACCGGACGCTGCGGGCGTACTCGATCGCCCTCGACCGTCGCCGCTGGGACTACTTCTACCGCGCGTTCCACCCCGAGGCGTCGATCGACTTCACCGGGCTGGGCGGCGCCGTGTTCACGCCCCACGGTCTGCGGGCCGCCCTGGTGTCGGCCGACGAGACCCGGCTGGCCGGCCAGCACCTCCTGGCGAACACCGAGCACGAGATCGACGGGGACACCGCACGCACCGTCACGGAGTTCGCGGTCGTGACGTGGCAGCGCACCGACGTCGACCACGAGGTGTTCCGGGTGCGTTCGACCGGTTGGTACGAGGACGACCTCCGGCTGTTCGACCAGGGCTGGCGCATCACCCGGAGGACCGGCTTCTACCGGTCCGTCGAGAGCGGCGTCGTCCCGGTCGACGACGAGAGCTGGCGCCTGGTCTCGCGCGGTGTCGAACGACTGGCCCAGCACCTTCGATAGGCAGCCCCCTCGCGGCGCGGTGGATCCTCAACCGCACGCCCGCCCGGGCGGTGGATCCTCAACCGCATGCGGCCGGATGAGGTTGCGGATCCACCGACCACCGGGGTCAGCGGCGGTCAGCGGCGGTCAGCGGCGCCAGAGGGTTGCGGATCCACCGACCACCGGGGACCGCGGAGCGTCAGCCCTGGGCCTTCTCGGCGACGTGGTTCCACGCCTCCCAGGTCTGGATCCGCTTCTCGTAGTCGGCCGTGGCGATGCCCAGCGGCGCGGTGCCGAAGAACACCCGCAGCGGCGGCTCGTCCGCGTCGACGATCTCGAGGATCGCGGCCGCGGACGCCTTGGGGTCGCCGGGCGTCGCGTTGCGGGACGACCGCTGCTCCTGCGTCGTGCGCCGGAGCTCGTCGTAGGCGGGCAGCTCCGCGGAGTGGGACGCGGAGTCGCCGGCCCAGTCGGTCGAGAAGCCACCGGGCTCGATCAGCGTCACGTGGATGCCGAAGTCGGCGACCTCCTGGGCGAGGGCCTGCGAGAAGCCCTCGAGCCCCCACTTGGAGGCGTGGTAGATGCCGACGAGCGGGAACGCCGAGATCCCACCGATCGACGACACCTGGATGATGTGGCCCGAGCCCTGCTCACGCAGGAACGGCAGCGCCGCCTGGGTGACCCAGAGGGCGCCGAACAGGTTGGTCTCGATCTGCGAGCGGGCCTCGTCCTCGCTCAGCTCCTCGATAAAGCCGAAGTGGCCGTAGCCGGCGTTGTTGACGACGATGTCCAGGGCGCCGAAGTGATCGTGTGCCCGCTGCACGGCGGCGAAGTCGGCCGCGCGATCGTCGACGTCGAGGGCGATCGGCAGGATCGCGTCGCCGTGCTTGTGCACCAGGTCGTCGAGCGAGTCGACGTTGCGCGCCGTCGCCGCGACGCGGTCGCCGCGCTCGAGGGCGGCCGCGGCCCACTCGCGACCGAATCCGCGCGAGGTGCCGGTGATGAACCAGGTCTTGGAGGTGTTCTCAGTCATGTCGTCGACGCTACGACCTGGAGCACGCTCCAGCGCAACTCGAACGGCCGGCGGACGGCCGCGAAGCTCGGCGGGAGCCGACCGCCGTCCTGGCGTACGCTCACCAGGTGGACGACTCCAGGACCGGTGTGGGCTTCGGCGTCGCCGCCTACATCTGCTGGGGATTCTTCCCGCTGTACTGGCCCCTGCTGGACCCCGCCGGCTCGCTCGAGATCCTCGCCCACCGGTTCGTGTGGTCGATGGTGTTCGTCCTGGTCGCCATCACCGCGATGGGCAGGTGGGGTGCGTTCCGCGCGATCGCCCGCGACCGCCGCCTGATGCTGATCCTCGGCGTCGCGTCGGTGACGATCGCGCTCAACTGGGGCGGCTTCATCTACGGCGTCACGAACGGGCACGTCATCGAGACGTCGCTGGGCTACTTCATCAACCCGCTCGTGACGGTGCTGCTCGGCGTCTTCGTCCTGAAGGAGACGCTGCGCCCGGTGCAGTGGGTCGCCATCGCGATCGGCGCGTCCGCCGTCGTCGTGCTGACGGTCGACTACGGCCGCCTGCCGTGGGTCGCGCTGCTGGTCGCCTTCTCGTTCGCGGCGTACGGCTTCCTCAAGAAGACGGCAGATCTCGGCGCGTTCGAGGGTCTCGGCATGGAGACGGCGATCCTGTTCCCCGTCGCCCTGACCTTCCTGATCGTCCTGCAGCTGCGTCACGACCTGACGTTCGGCCACGACGGACCGGGCAACGTGGCGCTCCTGATCGGCACCGGCGTCGTCACGGCCATCCCGCTGCTGCTGTTCGGGGCGTCGGCGACCCGCCTGTCGCTCACGACGGTCGGGCTGCTGCAGTACCTGGGCCCGATCATCCAGTTCGTCGTCGGCCTCACGATCTTCGACGAGGACATGACCGGTGCCCGCTGGGCCGGGTTCGTCCTCGTCTGGCTGGCGCTCGTGATCTTCACCGCGGACGCCGTCCGCCATCGCCGCAGGCCGGTCCGGACGCCGGCGGAGACCGCTCCGCTCTGATCGCGAGTGATGCGAAGACGCCGTCGACTGGTGCTCATCGGTCAGACGCGCCGTCTCAGAAGGGCCGAACCGCACCACTCGCGGATCTGGGTCGGGGGGAGCCGCGCGCCCTAGCCGAGGCGGGTCGCGACGGTGTCGCAGAGGTCCTGCAGCGCCTGACGGGCCGGGGTGTCGGGCAGCTTCGCCAGGAGCACGTTGGCGGCGTCCGCCTCGGCCTGGACGTACGAGCGCGCCTCGGTCATGGCGGGGTGGACGCGCAGCAGCGCGAGCGCCTCGGCGTGCTCGTCGTCGTCGGTGAGCGGCTTGGACAACAGCTCGCGCAGCCGGGCGCCGGCCTCGTCGCTCGAGCGCAGCGCGATGAGCGTCGGGAGCGTCGGGACGCCCTCGCGCAGGTCGGTGCCGGGCGTCTTGCCCGAGTCGCCCGTCTCGCTGGCGACGTCGATGATGTCGTCGGCGAGCTGGAACGCGGCGCCGATGCGCTCACCGAACTCGGTCAGCGTCTCCTGGACGTCGGCCGGGGCGCCCGACATCATGGCGCCGAAGCGGGCGGCCGTCGCGATCAGCGACCCGGTCTTGTCGGCGACCACCTCGAGGTAGTGGCCCAGCGCGTCGTCGCCCTCGTCGGGCCCGACGGTCTCGCGGATCTGCCCCTGCACGAGGCGGGAGAACGTACGGGCCTGGATGCGCACCGCGTCGGGTCCGAGCTCGGAGACGAGATCGGACGCCTGCGCGAACAGGTAGTCCCCGACGAGGATCGCGACCGAGTTGTCCCAGCGCGAGTTGGCGCTCGGAGCACCACGGCGCACGGCGGCCTCGTCCATGACGTCGTCGTGGTACAGCGTCGCGAGGTGGGTCAGCTCGACGACGACGGCCGACCGGGCGACGTCGGGTCGGGTCGGGTCACCGAACTCGGCGCACAGCACGACCAGTAGGGGGCGGAAGCGCTTGCCCCCGGCGTTGAGCAGGTGCGCGGCGGCCTCGGCGACGAACCTCGACGGGCTGTCGACCGCGGCGTGCAGCTGCAGCTCGACCTCGTCGACGCCCGCGAGCACCCGCGCCTCGAGGGTGGCGTCGGTGAACGAGACACCCAGAGTGGACACGCCGTGCTCCTGCCAAGAGAGTTCCCGCGAAGTGGTCAGCGCACGAAGGCGCCCGCATGCTGCGCAAGGTCCAGCACCGGTCCCGGAATGATACCGAGTCCGATGGTTCCCACCACAGCGACGACGATGACCACGGTAGTCAGCGCGCTGGGCACCGCCACGGTCGGCCCGTCGCCGACAGGATCGGTGAAGAACATCAGGACGATGACGCGGACGTAGAAGTACGCCGCCAGCGCGCTCGTGAGCACACCGATCACGACGAGCCACCAGAACCCGCCGGAGTACGCGGCACTGAAGACACCCCACTTGCCGATGAATCCGCCGGTCAGAGGGATGCCGGCGAACGACAGCATGAACACCGCGAACGATCCAGCGAGCACGGGCGACGTCTTGCCGAGGCCGGCCCACTTCGACAGGTGCGTCGTCTCGCCACCGGAGTCGCGCACCAGCGTGACCACCGCGAACGCGCCGATCGACGACAGGCCGTACACCGCGAGGTAGAACAGGACGCTCGACACCGACGTGACGCGATCGGATCCCGCCACCCCCGCGTAGACGCCGACGAAGCCGACCAGCAGGAAGCCGGCGTGGGCGATCGAGGAGTACGCGAGCATGCGCTTGACGTCGGTCTGCGAGATCGAGACCACCGAGCCGAGGAACATCGTGATGATCGCGATGGCGACGATCGTGGGTCGCCAGTCCCACTGCGATCCGCCGAAGGCCACGTAGAACACCCGCAGCAGGGCCAGGAACGCCGCCGCCTTGGTGCCGGCAGCCATGAACGCCGTGACCGGCGTCGGTGCACCCTGGTAGACGTCGGGGGTCCAGGTGTGGAACGGCGCGGCGCCGATCTTGAAGAGCAGGCCGACGGCCATCAGGGCGATCGACGCGAGCAGCATGTTCTCGCTGCCGGTGCGGCTGGTCACCGCGGTGTCGATCGCGGACAGCTCGAAGCTGCCGGCGTAGCCGTACGCCAGCGCGATGCCGTACAGGAAGAACACCGACGAGAAGGCGCCCAGCAGGAAGTACTTGAGCGCGGCCTCCTGGCTCAGCAGGCGACGCCTGCGGGCCAGACCGCACAGCAGGTACAGCGGCAGCGACAGCACCTCGAGCGCGACGAACATCGTCAGCAGGTCGTTGGCCGTCGCGAACAGCATCATGCCGACCAGCGCGAACAGCGCCAGCGGGAAGACCTCGGTGTGCTCGACCCGCAGCCGGACCGCCTCGGCCTCGGCGGCCGATCCGGGGGCGTCGGCAGCGCGCCCCGTGAACGAGCTCATGCCACCCTCGAGCCGCCGCTCCGCGAACAGCAGCATGCTGAGCAGGCCGAACACCAGCAGGATGCCCCACGTGACGACACCCGGGCCGTCGACCGACAGCGCACCCTCGCCGGCCACCTGGCCGCGGGCGACCCGGGTCGCGTCGACCCGGTCGAGATCGGTGTAGACCCACACGGTGTCGGCCAGCGCCGCGACGACGCCGACGACGGCCAGCACGGCCTGCACCAGGAAGCGGGAGGACCGCGGCCAGAACGCCTCGACGACGACGCCGAGGACGGCGGCGCCGGTGACGATGAACAGGGGCGCGAGCAGCGAGTACTCGATGTCGGGCGCGTCGATGGGCGGCAGCTCGGCCGTCACGAGGTCTGAAAGGCGCAGTGACGTGATCATCAGTGCCCCCCTTCTTCATCGGCCGGGACGTCGATCGACGTGGGTGTCCTCGGAGCCGGATCGCCCGCGCCGATGTGGCTGACGACGGTGTCGATCGCCGGGTTGATGGCGTTCAGCACGGGCTGCGGGAAGAAGCCGAGACCGATGATCAGCATGATCGCCGGGGTCAGGGCCGCGATCTCCCGGGGCTGGAGCTCCGTGACGCCCTCGGCCCCCTCGGCCAGCGGCCCCGTCATGGTGCGCTGGTACATGATCAGGATGTACAGCGCGGCGAGCACGATGCCGAGCGTCGCGACGGCGGCCGCGGGGATCGAGACCGTGAACGTGCCGGCGAGCACCAGGAACTCCGACACGAACGGCGCCAGACCCGGCAGCGACAGGCTCGACAGCCCGGCGACCAGGAAGACGCCGGACAGGATCGGCGCGATCTTCTGGACCCCGCCGAAGTCGGAGATCCGCGCCGAGCCGCGGCGCGAGATCATGACGCCGGTCACCAGGAACAGTGCGGCGGTCGAGAGGCCGTGGTTGAACATGTAGAGCGTCGAGCCGGCCATCGAGGTCGAGGTGAACGCGAAGATGCCCAGGATGATGAAGCCGAAGTGCGACACCGACGTGAACGCGATGAGCCGACGGATGTCGTCCTGGCCGATCGCCAGCAGCGCGCCGTAGACGATGCTGATGACGGCCAGCGTGATGATGACGGGGCTGGCCCAGTCGGCGGCCTCCGGGAACAGGTTGAGGCACCACGTGATCATCCCGAAGGTGCCGATCTTGTCCACGACGCTGACCATCAGGACCGACGTGCCGGGCGTCGCCTGACCGGCCGCATCCGGCAGCCACGTGTGCAGCGGCCACAGCGGCGCCTTGATCGCGAAGGCCGCCATGAAGCCCAGGAACAGCAGTCGCTCGGTCGTCTGGCCCATGTCGAGGTCCTGCAGGTCGCTCAGCAGGTACGACGCATCGCCCTGCCGCGAGCTGACGACGTACAGGCCCACGATCGCCGCGAGCATCAGCAGCCCGCCGACGAGGTTGTAGATCAGGAACTTGACCGCCGCGTACGACCGGTTGGGTCCACCGAACGTCCCGATGAGGAAGTACAGCGGGATCAGCGTCGCCTCGAACAAGACGTAGAACAAGAACACGTCGGTGGCCGCGAAGGCGCCGATCGCGAGGCCCTCGACCGCCAGCATCCACGCGAAGTAGGCGTTGGTGCCCCTCGGATCGGGCAGCCGGTCCTCGAACGACGCGAGGATCACGATCGGGACGAGGATCGTCGTCAGCAGGATCAGCGTGATCGCGATGCCGTTGACGCCGATCGAGTAGTGGGCACCGAAGGCCTTGATCCAGGTGTGCTCCTCGGTCAGCTGGTAGCCGCCGTCGGTGGTGTCGTACTGCGCGAGCACGGCCAGCGACAGCACCAGCGTCACGAGCGAGACGACGAGCGCGACCACCTTGGCCCGCAGGTGCTGGCTCGCAACGGCGCCGCGCGGCAGGAGGGCGAGGATCAGCGCGCCCGCGATCGGGGTCGCGGCCAGGATCGAGAGGATCATGCGAGGGTCACCGCCAGGAGGCACAGGACGACGATGACGACGCCACCGAACATCGTGAGGGCATAGGAACGGACGTAACCGGTCTGCGGCTTGCGCAGGAGCTGCGACGTGTCGCCGAGCCGGTCGGCCAGGCCCGTCACGAAGCCGTCGATCCCCCGCCCGTCGAGCCACACCAGGAACCGGGTCAGGTGACGTGTCGGACGGACGACCACCGCCTCGTTGAGCTCGTTGCCGTACAGCTCGTGGCGGCCCGCGCGGGCGAACAGCGAGACCGAGCTGTCGGCGGGCGTCTCGGCGGCGATGGGCTCGCGACGGTAGAACAGCACCGCCGCGACGACCCCGAGCACGACGACCAGCGTGATGATCAGCGTCAGCACGATGGCGGGCACCGCGAGCTCGTGGTGCTCCGCGTGGCCGACGACCGGCTCGAGCCACTCGCTGATCCAGTCGCCCAGCAGCAGGACGCCACCGACGGCCGACAGTCCGGCCAGCGCGATCAGCGGCCACGTCATGACGCGCGGCGACTCGTGCGGATGGACCTCGTCGCGCCAGCGCTTCTCGGACAGGAAGGTCATGATCATCAGCCGGGTCATGTAGAACGCGGTGACTCCGGCGCCGAGCAGGGCGCCCAGCCCGACCCACAGGTTCTCGCCGAACGCCGCCTCGATGATCTTGTCCTTGGACCAGAAGCCCGCGAACGGCGGGACGCCGATGATCGCGAGGTAGCCCAGGCCGAACGTCGCGAAGGTGATCGGCATCGCGAGGCGGAGACCGCCGTAGCGGCGCATGTCGACGTCGCCCTCACCATCAGGCCCAGCCGTGCCGTGCATGACCGACCCGGCTCCGAGGAACATGTTGGCCTTGAAGAAGCCATGGGTGATGAGGTGGAAGATCGCGAACGCGTAGCCGGCGGGTCCGAGCCCGGCGGCCAGCATCATGTAGCCGATCTGGCTCATCGTGGAGCCGGCCAGGGCCTTCTTGATGTCGTCCTTGGCGCAGCCGATCCAGGCGCCGGCCAGGAGCGTCACGAGGCCGACGACGATGACGGCGGTCCGTGCGACCTCGGACGCGTCGAAGATCGCGTTGCTGCGCACGACCAGGTAGACGCCGGCGGTGACCATCGTCGCGGCGTGGATCAGCGCCGACACCGGGGTGGGGCCCTCCATCGCGTCGAGCAGCCAGCTCTGCAGCGGCACCTGGGCCGACTTGCCGCACGCTCCCAGCAGGAGCAGCAGGCCCAGCGACGTCGTGACGGCGTCGCCGGCGCCCGGCGCCGCGGCGTTGACCGCGGCGATGGCCGAGGTGCCGAACTGGGCGAACATCAGCATGATCGCCAGCGCCATGCCGATGTCGCCGACGCGGTTGACGACGAACGCCTTCTTGGCGGCTGCGGCGGCCGACGGCTTGTGCTGCCAGAAGCCGATCAGCAGGTACGACGCGAGGCCGACGCCCTCCCAGCCGAGGAACAGCACGAGGTAGTCGCCGGCCAGCACGAGCGTCAGCATCGCCGCGACGAAGATGTTGAGGTACGCGAAGAAGCGGCGTCGCCGCTCGTCGTGCTCCATGTAGCCGATCGAGTAGACGTGGATCAGCGTGCCGACGCCCGTGATCAGCAGGACGAACAGACCCGACAGCTGGTCGAGCACGAAGCTCATCTCGACGTGGAACGTGCCGGTGTCGATCCAGGTGAACAGCGACACGGCGTGCGAGCGGTCGCCCGCGTCACGGCCGAGTAGGTTCGCGAACAGGGCGACGCCCAGCACGAACGAGGCCGCCGACGCTGCGGTGGCGACGAGGTGGCCGAACCGGTCGGACTCCTTGCCCCAGACCAGGAGCAGGGCGCCGCTGGCCAGCGGGATGGCGATGAGCAGCCACTGAAGATCGAGCATCGGTGTCCGTCCCTTACGACTTCAGCAGGTTCGAGTCGTCGACGGAGGTCGTGCGACGCGCTCGGTAGATGGACACGATGATCGACAGGCCGACGACGACCTCGGCCGCGGCGACGACCATCACGAAGAAGGCGGCCACCTGACCGTCGAGGTTGCCGTGCTGGCGGGAGAAGCTGACGAACGCGAGGTTCGTCGCGTTGAGCATCAGCTCGATGCACATGAACACGATGATCGCGTTGCGGCGGACCAGCACGCCGACGGCGCCGATCGTGAACAGGATCAGCGACAGGGTGATGTACTCGTTCACTTCTCCTCCTCCTCGTCGGGCCGCAGCTGCTCGACGACCTTGTCGATGTCGTCGTCGAAGCCGTCACGCACCTGGCCGCGGTCGATGATGCTCTGCGAGATCGACGACTCCAGCGGGGTGCCGTCGGGCAGCAGCGCCGGGGTGTCGACGGCGTTGTGGCGGGCGAAGACGCCCGGCGTCGGCTGGGGACCGGGGTGGCGACCGGACTCGGCGTACTCGCGCATGCGACGAGCGGCGATGTCGGCCTGCGAGTGCCGCGGCGTGAGGCGCTCCTTGTGCGCCAGCACCATCGCCCCGAGTGCGGCGGTGATGAGCAGGGCGCTCGTGAACTCGAACGCCAGGACGTACTTGCCGAACAGCAGCTCGGCGAGGCCGTACGGATTGCCGTTCTCGTTGGCCTTGCGGAGGCCGACGACCGCGCCGGACACGGTCTGCCCGATCGCCAGGACGGCCGTGATCCCGAAGACCAGGCCGATGACGGCGGCGAAGAAGCGCTGGCCGGCGATCGTCTCGCGGACCGCGTCGGAGGAGTCGACGCCGACCAGCATCAGCACGAACAGGAACAGCATCATGATCGCGCCGGTGTAGACGATGATCTGCACCGCGAACAGGAAGGGTGCGCCCTGCGCCGCGTACAGCACCGCGAGGCTGATCATGACGACCGCCAGCGCCAGGGCCGCGTGGACGGCCTTGCGCGCGAAGATCAGGCCCAGCGCGGCGATCACCATGATCGGCGCCAGGACCCAGAACGGCGTCACGCCTCGTCCCCTGCGTCCGTCGAGGGGTCCTGGCCGGACGACACCTGGACGATCGGCAGCTGCATCCCGCGGTAGTAGTCCTGGTGGTCGTCGCTGATCAGCATCTCGTGCGGCGGCTCGACCATGCCCGGCAGCAGCGGCGCCAGCAGGTCGTCCTTCTCGTAGATCAGGTCGGCGCGGTTGTCGTTGGCCAGCTCGTACTCGTTGGTCATGGTCAGGGCGCGCGTCGGGCAGGCCTCGATGCACAGCCCGCACAGGATGCAGCGCAGGTAGTTGATCTGGTAGACCCGGCCGTACCGCTCGCCGGGGCTGTGCCGGTCGCCCTCGGTGTTGGAGGCGCCCTCGACGTAGATCGCGTCGGCCGGGCACGCCCACGCGCACAGCTCGCAGCCGATGCACTTCTCGAGGCCGTCGGGCCACCGGTTGAGCTGGTGGCGTCCGTGGAAGCGGGGCGCCGTCGGCACCTTGGTGAACGGGTACTGCTCGGTGACGGGCTTGCGGAACATCGTCCGGAACGTCACGCCGAAGCCGGCGATCGGGTCCCAGAGCGTCTCCTTGATGGGACTGGTCACGACGACGTCCTCTCGGTCGGAGCTGCGGTGGTCTGGTCGGGAACGGTCTGCCCGGGCATCGGCGGCACGGGGTAGCCGCCGGCGAAGGCGTCCCACTCCTCGGGCTCCGGCTCGGGATCGTCCCTCTTCTCGGGCAGGAAGAAGGTCAGCAGCACCAGCACGCCGGCCGCGATCGCGACCCACATCAGCGTCTGCTGGTCGAGCATGTCCTCGCTCTTGAGCTTGCGGATCAGCGCGACGGCGACGATCCAGACCAGCGAGACCGGGATCAGGATCTTCCAGCCGAAGTTCATGAACTGGTCGTAGCGCATGCGCGGCAGGGTGCCCCGCAGCCAGACGAACACGAAGATGAAGAACAGCGTCTTGCCGAAGAACCAGATGAGGGGCCAGTAGCCGGTGTTGAAGTAGCCGTCGTCGATCTGTCCGATGCCGAACGGGGCCCGCCAGCCGCCGAGGAACAGCGTCGTCGCGAGCGCCGAGACGGTGACCATGTTGACGTACTCGGCGAGGAAGAACAGCGCGAACTTCAGCGACGAGTACTCGGTGTGGAAGCCGCCGACGAGCTCTCCCTCGGCCTCGGGGAGGTCGAACGGCGCACGGTTCGTCTCGCCGACCATCGCGATGCAGTAGATGACGAACGACGGGAACAGCGGGATGAAGTACCAGAGGTCGCTCTGCGCCGCGACGATCTCCGAGGTCGACATCGATCCGGCGTACATGAACACCGAGACGAACGACAGGCCCATCGCGACCTCGTACGAGATGACCTGGGCGCTGGACCGCAGGCCGCCGAGGAGGGCGTAGATCGAGCCGGACGCCCATCCGGCCAGGACGATGCCGTAGACGCCGATCGACGTCACGGCCAGCACGTAGAGCACCGCCACGGGCAGATCGGTCAGCTGCAGCGGCGTGATGGTGTCGGTGAACGGGATGCGGACCTCGGGACCGAACGGGATGACCGCCCAGGCGAGGAACGCCGGGATCGTGGCCAGGATCGGCGCCAGGACGTAGACCACCTTGTCGGCGGACTTGACGACGATGTCCTCCTTGAGCGCGAGCTTGACGCCGTCGGCGAGGCTCTGCAGGAGGCCGAACGGGCCGTGGACGTTGGGGCCGATGCGGTGCTGCATGCGGGCCACGACCCGGCGCTCGAACCAGATGTTGAACAGCGTGTAGAGCACCAGGACGACGAAGATCAGCACCGACTTCAGCGCGATGACCCAGAACGCCTCGTGGCCGAAGGCCGCGCTCATGCCGCTCCCCCGCTGCTCAGGACGACCCGTGCACCGAAGCCGGCGGCGAGGGTCGCGCGCAGGTTGATGCCGGAGTTGGCCGGGGCCCACACGACGCCGTCGGGCAGGTCGACGACCTGGGTCAGGAACGTCGCCTCCCCGGCCGCGGTCGAGATCGTGGCCGGACCACCGGGATCGACGCCGGCCGCCGCGAGGGTGGTCTCGTTGGCGCGCAGGACGGCCGGCCTGGCGGTGGCCTTGAACTGCTCCTGGCCGTCCTGCCCGCGGGCGTCGTCGACGAGCAGGCGCCAGGAGTCGAGCACGACCTGGCCCTTCCGGCTCGCCGGGACGGCCTTCGGCGTCACGGCCGGTGCGGCGGCGCGGGCGCCGTCCCACGGACCGAGCTCGGTCATCGCCCGCCTGGCCGCCGAGACGGTGCGGAAGCCCAGCGGGACACCCATCTCCTCGGCGATGCCGGCGAGGACCCGGACGTCGGTCAGCGAAGCGGGCTGGTGCAGGACCGCGTCGAAGGTGCGGACGCGTCCCTCCCAGTTGACGAACGTCCCGGGCTTCTCGACCACGGGCGCGATCGGGAGGACGACGTCGGCCACGGCCGTGACGGCGCTGTGCCGGACCTCGAGGCTGACGACGAACTCCGCGGCCGCGAGGCCGGCCCGGGCGGCGGCCGGATCGGGCAGGTCGTCGATCTCGACACCCCCGACCAGCAGGCCCTTGAGGGTCCCGGACGTCGCGGCGGCCAGGATCGCCGACGTGTCGCGGCCCTTGGCGGCCAGGATCGTCGAGACGCCCCAGGCGGCCGCGAGGTCCGCGCGTGCCTCGGCGTCGTCGAGCGGACGGCCGCCGGGCAGGAGGTTGGGCAGGCAGCCGGTCTCGACGGCGCCGCGGTCGCCGGCCCGCCGGGGCACCCACGCGAGCCGGGCCCCGGTCCGGTCGGCGGCGGCGAGCGCCGCGCTGAACCCGCCCGGGACGGCGGCCAGGCGCTCGCCGACCAGGATGATCGCACCGGCCGGCACGTCGAGGGTCGCGAGCGCGGCCGGCTCGTCGCCCGGCACGGTCGGCACGAGCTCGCCGGACATCTTGCGCAGGCCGCGGGTCACGTGGCTGGCGACGGCGACGACCCGGACGCCGTTCTTCCTCGCCCCCTTGCGCAGCCGCAGGAAGATGCTGCCGTTCTCGTCCTCGGGCTCAAGACCCACCAGGACGACGGTCGAGGCCTTCTCCAGGTCGGCGAACGTGACGTCGAGCTGCGTCGCGGCGACGTGCGAGGCCAGGAAGGCGGCCTCCTCGGCCGAGTGGGCCCGCGCACGGAAGTCGATGTCGTTGGTCCGCAGCACGGTGCGGGCGAACTTGCTGTACGCGAACGCGTCCTCGGCCGTCAGGCGTCCACCGGTCAGCACGCCGACCCGGCCCGCCGCGGTCAGTCCCCGCGCGGCGGCGGCGAGCGCGGCCGGCCACGAGGCCGTCTCCAGCTCGCCCGTCTCCGCGTCGCGGACGAGCGGCGTGGTCAGCCGGTCGCCCTGCGTCGCGTACGTGAACGCGAAGCGGTCCTTGTCGGTGATCCACTCCTCGTTGACCGCGGGGTCGTCGCCCGCGAGGCGGCGCACGACCTTGCCGCGGCGGTGGTCGACGCGGATCGCCGAGCCGCTCGCGTCGTGCTCGGCGATCGACGGCGTCGAGACGAGGTCGAACGGGCGGGAACGGAAGCGGTAGTCGGCGCTGGTGAGGGCCCCGACGGGGCAGATCTGGATCGTGTTGCCGGAGAAGTACGAGCTGAACGGCTCCTCCTCGTAGATGCCGACCTGCTGCTGCGCGCCACGCTCGATCAGGGCGATGAAGGGATCGCCGGCGATCTGCTCGGAGAACCGGGTGCAGCGGGCACACAGGACGCACCGCTCACGGTCGAGCAGGACCTGCTCGGAGACCTTGACGGGCTTGGGGAACGTCCGCTTGGTCTCGGTGAACCGGGACTCGCCCTGGCCGTGGGTCATGGCCTGGTTCTGCAGCGGGCACTCGCCGCCCTTGTCGCAGACCGGGCAGTCCAGCGGGTGGTTGATCAGCAGGAACTCCATGTTGCCGCGCTGCGCCTTCTCGGCGACCGGCGACGTGACCTGCGTCTTGACGACCATGCCGGCGGCGACCTCGATCGTGCAGGAGGCCTGCGGCTTCGGGAAGCCGCGGCCGTTGCCGGCGTCGGTGATCTCGACGAGGCACTGACGGCAGGCGCCGACCGGGTCGAGCAGCGGGTGGTCGCAGAAGCGCGGGATCTCGGTGCCGATGAGCTCGGCCGCCCGGATCACGAGCGTGCCCTTCGGGACGCTGACCTCGACGTCGTCGATCGTCAGCGTCACGAGCTCGACGGGGGCGTCGGTGGCGGGGGTGGCCTCGATCGTCATCAGGCGCTCACCTCCTGCGGGAACAGGGTCGACGCGGCCGGCGGGAACAGCTCGCGCGACGGGGTGTCCAGCCCGGCCTCGAACTCGTCGCGGAAGTGCTTGATCGCCGAGGTGATGGGGCTCGTGGCTCCGTCGCCCAGCGCGCAGAAGGAGCGGCCGAGGATGTTGCCGCACAGATCGAGCAGCAGGTCGATGTCGCCCTCCTTGCCCTGTCCGTCGTCGAGGCGCTGGAGGGTCTGCACGAGCCACCACGTGCCCTCGCGGCAGGGCGTGCACTTGCCGCACGACTCGTGCTTGTAGAACTCCGTCCACCGCAGGACGCAGCGCACGACCGACGTCGTCTGGTCGAAGACCTGCAGGGCCTTGGTGCCCAGCATCGACCCGACGGCACCGACCCCCTCGTAGTCGAGGGGGACGTCGAGGTGCTCCGCGGTCAGGATCGGGGTCGACGACCCGCCGGGGGTCCAGAACTTGAGCTCGGCACCCTCGCGCATCCCGCCGCCCAGCTCGAGCAGCTGGCGCAACGTGATGCCCAGCGGCGCCTCGTACTGCCCGGGACGCCGCACGTGACCGGACAGGGAGTAGATCGTGAAGCCCTTCGACTTCTCCGTGCCCATCGACCCGAACCACTCGACGCCGTTCTTGACGATCGACGGCACCGACGCGATCGACTCGACGTTGTTGACGACCGTCGGCGAGGCGTACAGACCCTCGACGGCCGGGAACGGCGGACGCAGCCGGGGCTGCCCACGTCGTCCTTCGAGCGAGTCGAGCAGCGCCGTCTCCTCGCCGCAGATGTAGGCACCGGCTCCGGCGTGGATGATCAGCTCGACATCGATGCCCGAGCCGTGGATGTCGGTGCCGAGGTGGCCGGCCTCGTAGGCCTCGCGCGCCGCCGCCCGCAGCCGGCGGACGACGTGCAGCACCTCGCCGCGCACGTAGATGAACGCGGTCTTGGCGCGGATCGCGTGCGCGGCGATGATGACGCCCTCGATCAGGGTGTGCGGCGTCGCCATCATGAGCGGGATGTCCTTGCACGTGCCCGGCTCGGACTCGTCGGCGTTGACCACGAGGTACTTGGGCTTGGCGCCGGCGGGCGTGGTGACGTCCTGCGGGATGAAGCTCCACTTCATGCCCGTCGGGAAGCCCGCACCGCCGCGGCCGCGCAGGCCGGAGTCCTTGACCAGGGTGATGACGTCGTCGGGTGCCATCGTCAGGGCCGTGCGGAGGGCCTCGTAGCCACCGGTGCGCTCGTAGGCCTCGAGGGTCCAGGAGCGGTCGGTGGCCCAGTCGGCGCTCAGGACCGGGGTCAGCAGGTCAGTCATCGTCGCCCTCCGTGGTGCTCTCCTGCGAGGTCTTCGCGGGTGATTGCTCGACCTTGGTCTCGGACTCCGCCCGGGAGGTGTCGGCCTGCTCCGCCGCGCCCTCCTTGGTGTCGGCCACCTCGTCGGCGGTGTCGGCCGTCCTGGCCGCCTCCTCGACGGTCGGTGCCCGCCAGCCCTTCTCGGACGCGATCTGCAGCCCGGTCAGCGACGGCCCGGCGGCCGAGGGACCCTCGTCGGCCAGCCCGTCCTCGTAGCCGGCCAGCACCCGCTCGGCCTCGCGCCACGACGTGATCGTCGCGCCGCGCGTCGCCTGCACCGGCTCGCCGGCGCGGAGGCGGTCGACGACGTCGATCGCCGACTCCGGCGTCTGGTGGTCGAAGAACTCCCAGTTGACCGTCATGACGGGGGCGAAGTCGCACGCGGCGTTGCACTCGATGTGCTCGAGCGTCACGGCGCCGTCGTCGGTGGTCTCGTCGTTGCCGACGTCGAGGTGGCCCTTGAGCCGCTCGAAGATCAGGTCGCCGCCCATGACGGCGCACAGCGTGTTGGTGCAGACGCCGACGTGGTGGCGGCCCATCGGACGGCGCTTGTACATCGTGTAGAACGTCGCGACGCCCGAGACCTCGGCGGCGCTGATGCCGAGGATGTCGGCGCATACCTCGATGCCCTCGTTGGTGACGCTGCCCTCGGCGGACTGCACGAGGTGCAGCATCGGCAGCAGCGCACTGCGAGCCTGCGGATACCGAGCAGCCAGCTCCCGCAGCTCACCAAGGCTGGTGTCAGAAAGCGTCATCGCATCCCCCAACCATCGACGGTGACCACGGCCCGAGCGAAGCGAGGGAAGGGGTCCGAGCGAAGCGAGGGCGCGACGAAGTCGCGCAGGCGATCGAGGAGCCGAGGGAGCGAAGCGACCGACGGCTCATCGATCGACACCCCCCATGACGGGGTCGTGGCGATCGAGGAGCCGAGGGAGCGAAGCGACCGACGGCTCATCGATCGACACCCCCCATGACGGGGTCGATGCTGGCGATCGCGACGATGACGTCCGAGAGCATCCCGCCCTCGCTCATGACCGAGGTGGCCTGCAGGTTGACGAACGACGGGTCTCGGAAGTGGGCGCGGTAGGGCCGCGTGCCGCCGTCGGAGACCAGGTGGCAGCCGATCTCGCCACGCGGCGCCTCGACCGAGGCGTAGACCTGCCCGGCCGGGACCCGGAACCCCTCGGTGACGATCTTGAAGTGGTGGATCAGCGCCTCCATGGACTCGCCCATGATGTGCTTGATGTGCTCGGCGGAGTTGCCCTGCCCGTCGGCGCCGACGCTGAGCTGGGCGGGCCACGCGATCTTCTTGTCGTCGACCATGACGGGCTGGCCGCCCATGTCCTGGAGCCGGTCGATCGCCTGCTCGACGATCTTGAGCGACTCCCACATCTCGTCGAGGCGGATGCGGAAACGGCCGTACGCATCGGGCTCGTCGCGCGTCACGACGTCGAAGTCGTACGTGTCGTAGCCCCAGTACGGCTGCTTCTTGCGCAGGTCCCAGTCGTAGCCGGTCGAGCGGAGCACCGGGCCGGTCAGCCCCAGCGCGAGGCAGCCGGCGAGGTCGAGGTGCCCGACGCCCTTGAGCCGTCCCTTGAAGATCGGGTTCGCGTTGCAGAGCGCCGCGTACTCGGGAAGACGCTTCTTGAGCAGCGCGACGGTCGCGCGCAGCTTCGGGATCGCGTCGACCGGCAGGTTCTGGGCGACACCGCCGGGGCGGAAGAAGGCGTGGTTCATGCGCAGGCCCGTGATGAGCTCGAAGATGTCGAGGATCAGCTCACGGTCGCGGAAGCCGCAGGTCATGACCGTCAGGGCACCGATCTCCATGCCGCCGGTGGCCAGGCACACCAGGTGCGACGAGATCCGGTTGAGCTCGAGCAGCAGCACGCGGATCGCCTGGGCCTTCTCGGGGACCTCGATGCCGAGCAGCTTCTCGACCGCCATGACGTAGGCGGCCTCGTTGCTGAAGGGGGCGACGTAGTCCATCCGGGTGCAGAACGTCACGCCCTGCGTCCAGGTGCGGAACTCCATGTTCTTCTCGATGCCGGTGTGCAGGTAGCCGATGCCGGCGCGCGCGTCGCGGACCGTCTCGCCGTCGATCTCGAGGACCAGGCGGAGCACGCCGTGCGTCGACGGGTGCTGCGGCCCCATGTTGATGACGAGGTGGTCGCCCTCGACCGCCGAGGCGTCGATCGTGTCCCAGTCCTGGCCGGTGACGGTGAAGACCGGTCCCTCGCGGGAGTCGGTGGTGCCGGCGTACGGGTCGTTCACGCCCTCGTCGGTGTGCGTCGTCGTCACGAGTAGCTCCTTCGCTGGTCCGGGGGCGCGATGGTGCCGCCCTTGTACTCGACCGGGATCCCGCCGAGCGGGTAGTCCTTGCGCTGGGGGTGGCCGGGCCAGTCGTCCGGCATGAGGATCCGGGTCAGTGCCGGGTGGCCGTCGAAGACGATGCCGAAGAAGTCCCAGGCCTCCCGCTCCTGCCAGTCGGCCGTCGGGTAGATCGGGACGACGCTGGGCACGTGCGGGTCGTCGTCGGGGGCCGTGACCTCGAGCCGGATGCGACGGTTGTGGGTCATCGACAGCAGGTGGTAGGCGACGTGCAGCTCGCGGCCGGTCTCGTGCGGGAAGTGGACCCCGGAGACGCTGGAGCAGAACTCGAAGCGCAGCACGGGGTCGTTGCGCAGGTGCGTGACCGTCTCCAGCAGCAGCTGCCGGCGCACCTGGAAGGTGATCTCGCCGCGGTCGACGACGATCTTCTCGACGGCGTCGCCCAGACCCGGCCCGGCGGCCAGGCGGTCGGCGACCTCGTCGAACCATCCCCCGTACGGCTTCTGGCTCGCGCCGGGCATGATGACCGGCCGGGTCAGGCCGCCGAACCCGCTGGTGTCGCCCGTGCCGTGGGCACCGAACGCGCCCTCGCGGACCTCGACGACCTCGAGCTGTGTGGTGTCGGCGCGGACCAGCTCGTCGCGCGTCTCGTGGGAGCCGTCCTGGGTCTGCGTGCCGGCGTCGCGGGCGTCCCGGTCGCCCTGGGGATCCGTCATCGCATGAGGCCCTTCATCGCCGAGGTGGGAGTGGCCAGCAGTGCGACCTTCTCCTCCTCCTTGATCTGGGCGAGGCGGTTGGAGCCGAGCTTCTCGTGCTGGATCGAGTCGTGGAGCTTGAGGATCGCGTCGATCAGCATCTCGGGACGCGGCGGGCAGCCCGGCAGGTACATGTCGACCGGGACGACGTGGTCGACGCCCTGGACGATCGCGTAGTTGTTGAACATGCCGCCCGAGCTGGCGCAGACGCCCATCGCGAGGACGTACTTGGGGCCGGCCATCTGGTCGTAGATCTGTCGCAGGACGGGCGCCATCTTGTTGCTGACGCGGCCGGCGACGATCATCAGGTCGGCCTGGCGCGGAGACGGCCGGAACACCTCCATGCCGAAGCGGGAGGAGTCGAAGCGCGGCGCGCCGAACGTCATCATCTCGATCGCGCAGCACGCCAGCCCGAAGGTCGCGGGCCAGAACGACGCCTTGCGCATGTAGCCCGCGAGACCCTCCACGGTGGAGAGCAGGACACCGCTCGGCAGCTTCTCTTCAATTCCCACGTCGGGCCCTCCTCGGTTCGCGCTGAACCCGCGAGGTGACTCGGGGGTCGGGCCCGAGGCGGGGCCCCGGACGTGCTGTGCTGGATCGGTCCTTCGCTTCGCTCAGTCCCATTCGAGACCTCCCCGGCGCCAGACGTAGGCATAGGCGATGAAGACCGTCAGCATGAAGATGAACATCTCGATCAGGCCGAACCAGCCGAGCGCGTCGAACGCGACCGCGAACGGGTAGAGGAAGATGATCTCGATGTCGAAGACGATGAACAGCATCGCGATGATGAAGTAGCGGATCGAGACCTTGCCGCCGCCGACCGGGAGCGGGCTGGGCTCGATGCCCGACTCGTAGCGGTCGAGCTTGGCCCGGTTGTAGCGCTTCGGGCCGGTGAGCGGCGCGATCGCGACGGACCCGACGGCGAACAGGGCAGCGATGCCGCCCAGCACGAGGATCGGCGTGTAGCCCGTCACGGCACCTCCCGGGTCTCGTCCGTCGGAACGGAAGAACTTGCCTGGCAAGAACTGCGCGATCGCGTGCTTGTGAATTACTTCACAACGTGATCACGGTCTCACCCTACGCCCGGGAGACGGGCTTTGTAACTTAGGTCACACTAACCGTGCGGCTTGGTCGAGTGGTGCAGGGCGACGATGCCCGCGGAGAGGTTGTGCCACTCGACGCGACCCCAGCCGGCCTCGACCATGCGCAGGGCGAGGCCCTTCTGGTCGGGCCACTCGCGGATCGACTCGGCGAGGTAGACGTACGACTCGGGATTGGACGACACCGCGCGGGCGACCGGGGGCAGCGCCCGCATGAGGTAGTTGGTGTAGACGGCGTCGAACGGACCCCACGTCGGGGTGCTGAACTCGCACACCACGACGCGTCCGCCGGGCTTGGTGACCCGCAGCAGCTCACGGAGGCCCTCGATCGGGTCGACGATGTTGCGCAGCCCGAACGAGATCGTGACGGCGTCGAACGTGTCGTCGCCGAACGGCAGGCGCATCCCGTCGCCGGCCGTGAACGGCAGCCCGGGGCGCTCCCGCTTGCCGACCTCGAGCATCCCGATCGAGAAGTCGCACGGCACGACCGTCGCCCCGGCGTCCGCGAACGGCTGGCTCGACGTGCCGGTGCCGGCGGCCAGGTCGAGGATGACCTCGCCGGGCCGCGGGGCCACCAGGTCGACGACCCGCCGACGCCAGCGTCGGTCCTGGCCGAGGGAGAGCACGTCGTTGGTCAGGTCGTACTTCTCGGCCACGCCGTCGAACATCGTCGCGACGTCGTGGGGCTGCTTGTCCAGACCGGCTCGGCTCACCCGACCACCTTGCCACGGGTAGGGTCGATCAGTGTGAGCAACCCTGTCCTCGCTGACGCTCTCGGGCCCCTGGTGGTCCGGTCGTCGCCCATCGACGACCCGGGTGCGCTGCTCTCGCTCCTGCCCGAGGACGACGCGTTCGCGTGGGTCCACGGCGGCGACGGACTCGTCGGCTGGGGCCGCATCGCCGAGCTCCACGTGACGGGCTCCGGACGCTTCGACGACGCCGCGCGGTGGTGGCGCGAGACGTCCGCGCACGCGGTCGTCCGCGACGACGTCGAGACCCCCGGTTCCGGGCTCGTCGCGTTCGGGTCGTTCACGTTCGCCGACGACACCGCCGGCAGCGTGCTCGTCGTCCCGGAGGTCGTGATCGGTCGACGCGACGGCGTCTCCTGGGCCACGGTGATCGGCCACGGGATCGGCGCGACGCCCGACATCGCCCCGTCCACGCCGGCCCGCCAGCCGGTCGGTGCCACCTTCGCGGACGGCTCCGTCGACAGCGCCGCCTGGCAGGAGCTCGTCGCCGAGGCCGTCGCCCGCATCGTGCAGGACGATCTCGACAAGGTCGTGCTGGCACGCGACCTGGTCGCGACGCTCGACGAGCCGCTCGACGTGCGGGCGCCGCTGGCCCGGCTGGCCCGCGACTACCCCAGCTGCTGGACGTTCCACGTCGACGGGTTCTTCGGCTCGACGCCGGAGATGCTGGTGCGCCTCGAGCGGGGCCTGGTGACGTCGCGGGTCCTGGCGGGGACGATCCGCCGCACCGGCGACGACGCCCACGACCTGGCCCTGGCCGGATCGCTGGCCCGATCGAGCAAGGACCTCGAGGAGCACGAGTACGCGGTGCGCTCGGTGGCCGACGCGCTGGCACCGCACTGCACCAACATGTTCGTGCCGGAGACGCCGTTCGTGCTGCACCTGCCGAACGTCATGCACCTGGCCACCGACGTCACGGGCGTCATGACCGACGGCGCCGGGGCACTGACCCTCGCGGCGTCGCTGCACCCGTCCGCCGCCGTCGGGGGGACGCCGACGCGCGAGGCCGTCCGGCTGATCGACGAGATCGAGCGGCTCGACCGCGGCCGCTACGCCGGGCCGGTCGGGTGGATCGACGCGCGCGGTGACGGCGAGTGGGGCATCGGGCTGCGATCAGCGCAGATCGAGGACGGCGGCCGGAGCGTGCGCCTGTTCGCCGGCTGCGGCATCGTCGCGGACTCGGTGCCGGCCGACGAGCTGGCCGAGTCCGAGGCCAAGCTCGTCCCCGTGCGCGACGCGCTGGCCCCTCAGCGGTAGATCGTGGCGTCCAGGGGCTGGCCCAGGATGCGCGCGGCGAGCAGGCGGTGCAGCCCGTCGAGGTGCCACCAGCCGTTGCCCTCCTGGACCTCGTAGACCTTCGCGGGCTTGATCTGCTCCCCCGCGTCGAGCTGGGTCAGGTAGTAGCTCACCTTGGCGACGCCGACGAACTCCTGCGGCGTCATGACGACGGTGTGCGGGCTCAGCGTGATCAGCTCACCGGACGGCTTGGGCGACTGCTCCTCCTTGAGCTTCAGCGGCCCGGCGAACACGACCGCGAGCCACAGCAGGCGCCGGGTGTTGACGACCTTCTCGCCGCGGGTCATCCGGATGAACTCCCCCAGCCGCTCCATCGAGTCCTCGTCGAGGTCCGTGGGGGCGGCGGCCAGCTTGGGACCGATCTTGGGGAGCCGGACCATGACGGGATCAGCCCGCCGTGACGGGAGCCGGCGTCGGCCATCGGGGATCGAGGAGATCGCCGGACGAGGTGCCCGTCAGCCGGCGCCTGACCCAGGGCGCGGCGTGCGCGCGAGCCCACTCGAGGTTCGCGGCACGGCGCTCCCGCGCCGTCAGCACCGGACGCCGGTCGAGCGGCAGCGGGACGAGGTCGTGCGGGACCTGCAGCGTGTCGAGCACCGCGATGGCCATGCGCTGGTGACCGGCCGCCGACATGTGCATCCGGTCGACGTCCCAGAGCCGGTCGTCGCGGTAGTCGCGCAACCGCCAGAAGTCGACCAGGGTCGCGCCGTGACGCTCGGCGACCTCACGCACCAGCTCGTTGTAGATCGCGAACCGTCCGCGCAGCGCGCCGAAGACCGGCGAGCCGCCGGGGTCGTAGGCCGTGAACATCACGACCCGGGCACCGCTGCCGGCGAGGCGGGCGATCGCCCCGTCGTACACCTCGACCAGGTGGTCGATGTCGACCCGCGGTCGCAGCACGTCGTTGGCACCGGCGTAGATCGTGACCAGGTCGGGTGCCATCGCGACGGCGGGCTCGACCTGCTCGGCGACGATCGGCAGCAGCTTGCGTCCGCGGATGGCGAGATTGGCGTAGGTGAAGTCGTCGGCGGCGAGCACGGCGGCCACCCGGTCGGCCCAGCCCCGCACCCCGTTGGGGCGGGCGGCGTCGGGATCGCCGACGCCTTCGGTGAACGAGTCGCCGAGGGCGACGAAGCGGTGGAACGTCACCCTTTCAGGGTAGCCACCCGGGCGAGATGTGCCCTACTCGTCGAGAAGGCCCTTGCGGCGGGCGATGGCCGCCGCCTCGGTGCGACCCGACGCCCCGAGCTTGGCCAGGATGTTGGAGACGTGCACCGACACCGTCTTGGTGCTGATGAACAGGCGGGTGCCGATCTCGCCGTTGCTGCGGCCCAGGGCGACCTGCTGCAGCACCTCGTGCTCACGCGGGGTCAGCTCGACGTCGCCGGACCGGGTGGGCCGACCCGTCAGGTCGGCGATCTCGGCGAGCAGGGGGCGGGCACCCAGGGACGTCGCCGTGGTGCGCGCCTCGCCGAGCAGCCTGCGTCCCTCGGCCTCGTGTCCGGAGGTGAGGAGCACCGCGGCCAGCCGGGTCGACGATCGTGCGGCCTCGTACGGGTCGTCGAGGTCGGCGAAGCCCTCCCGCACCCGACGCCAGGTCGCCGCCATCTCGGCCGCGTCGGGGACGTCGACGCCGGCGAGCCAGCGCAGACGGGCGAGCTCGGCCACGAACCGCTCCCGCCAGACCAGGCCCTCGGGGCCGAGCAGCGGGTTGTCGGCGACGACCTGCTCGACGACGTCGGCCAGCTCGCCGGCGTGCTCGAGCAGCCGGGCCCGGTCCGACCGCTCGAGCGAGGGGACCGCCGCGGCGTAGTGCGCGACGAGGAGCGACGAGATGCGGATGCGGCCCGGGAACAGCGGCTCGTCCCAGGCCCTGGTCTCGAGCTCGACGAGGTCGTCGTGGGTCCTGCGGGCGGCCTCGAGGTCGCCGGCGAGGCCGTACAGCTCCATCAGCGACGCGCTGCTGTGGATGGAGGACGCCATCTCGTGCCGCCACATCGACCGCAGGGGCAGCGTGCGCTCGATCTGCTCGGTCTGGCCTCGGCCCGCGGCGACCAGCAGGGAGATCGCCGTCAGATAGGCCTCGAACATCGCCGGCGCACCGGGGCCGGCGTCGCACAGCTCCAGCACCTCGTCCCACCGGCCGCGCATGTAGGCCAGCAGCGCCCCGAAGAACCGGCCGTCGAATCCGTACGGGCCCCAGGACCAGCCGGTCTCGTCGGCGCGCCGCCGGGCCTCGGCGAAGGCCCACTCGGCCCCGTCGAGCTCGCCCGCGTTGAGGTGCACGAAGGCCATCTGGTGCAGGCCGCGCAGCTCGCCGAGCACGTGGCCCGCGGCGCGGGACCCGTCGATGAGCTCGCGGAACGCGAGCTTGGCCTTGTCGGGGTCGTCGCCGGACCGCACCATGAGCCGGGTGAGCGTGGCCTTGGCGTCGGAGATGACGCCCTCGGAGCCGAGCTGCTCGCCGATGGCCAGGGCGCGTTCGCCCCACGCCATCGCCTCGATGTCGCGGCGCCGGTTGGCGAGCGTGCGCGCCCGCAGCGCGGCGACCTCGCCACGCAGCACGGTGGGCTCGTCGGGGACGATCCGCGCGGCCTCGATGCTCGCCTCCTGCGACTCGGCGTCGAGGTTGCCGTAGTAGCTGGTGTTGCCGATGGCCACCAGGAGGCGGCCGTGGCAGCTGCGCCCGGTGTCGGCCGGCAGCTGGGCGAGGTGGTCGCGCAGCAGCTCGAGCGCCCGCAGGATCTGCCCCGACGTGACCATGGCGTTGGACGCGTCGATGACCAGGTCGATCTCGTCGGTGCCCTCGGGGGCCGCGTCGATCAGCGTCAGGGCCTGCTCGTAGTGCTGGGCGGCCTCGTCGTACCCGGAGACACGGCTCGCCGCCTCGGCCGCTCGCACCGTGGCGGTGAAGGCCGTGGCCCGCTCACCCGCCGCCATGGCGTGCCGGGCGACCGTGGCGGCCGGCGCGCTCTCGTCGAGCGCGGAGAGGAAGGCCGCGTGGATGCGGCGGCGCTCGCCCGGCAGCAGGTCGTCACGCAGCGCCTCGCCGAGCAGCGCGTGCCGGAACCCGTAGTCGTCGGCCCCCGTGCGGCGCAGCACCTTGTGGTCGACCGCCGTGACCAGCGCCGCGTCGAGCTCGACGTCGCTCAGCCCGGCCGCCGCCGCGAGCGCCGCGTACCCCTCGCGGCCGTCGGTGACGGAGGCGGCCCGCACGAGTCGTCGAGCGGGCTCGTCGAGCCGGTCGAGGCGTACCAGCAGGAGGTCGCTCAGGGTCTCCGGCAGTGAGGACGCCCGATCGGCCAGGCCCGCGTCGAGGAGCTCCTCGACGAAGAACGCGTTGCCCGCGGCACGCTGCACGACCGTTCGCAGGTCGTCCGGCGGCAGCTCGCCGTCGACTCGGACCCGCACCAGGTCGACGACGTCGGCGTCGGCCAGCGGCTCGAGCTCGACGCGACGGACACGGGGCAGGCGCACCCACTCCGTGAGCGCCGCACGCAGCGGGTGACGACGGTGCAGGTCGTCGGCCCGGTAGCTGACGACGACGTGCACGGGGCCGTGGAAGCCCTGCGCGAGGACGTACCGGATGAGGTGCCGGGTGGAGGCGTCGGCCCAGTGGGCGTCCTCGATGACCAGCAGGACGGGCTGGTCGTCGGCCAGCGAGTCCAGCGCCGCGACGACCGACGCGAAGAGCTCCGCCCGTTCGACACCGGGCCCCGGCGCCGCCGACGGCCACGGCAGCAGCGGGCCGAGGGCTGGGAACCGGGCGGCGAGCCGGTCGCGCTCGTCGTCGGCCAGGTCGGAGAACGCCTCCGCGAACGGCTGGTACGGCAGCGCGCTGTCGCCGAGGTCGAGGCAGTGACCGGCCAGGACGCGGTGGCCCGCCTCCCGGGCGCGCACACCGAGCTCGCGCAGCAGACGTGTCTTGCCGATGCCGGCGTCGCCGCCGAGCAGCACGGCGTCGCGGGCGTCGGGGACCGTGACGCCCGCGTACCCCAGCAGCAGGTCGAGCTCGCCACGGCGGCCGACCAGCGGCGTCGAGGGAGCGCGATGGTTCGCCATGTCGTCCATGATGGCCGAACCCTCGGACGTTCGGGCGATGCCGACGCTCACGCGTGCACGGCGCGGCCCGTCGCCCACGTCGCGACGCGCAGGACGAGACCGCGGCGTCGCGGGTCCCGGCGGCTCTGCACGGCGTGCCGGGCGGCCCGGGCGGCCTCGGCGGCGGCCAGGTGCCGGTCCATCTCGATGGCGATGAAGGTCTGCGGATCGATGATCATGACTCGATCGTGCGCGGCTGAGGTAGGCGCCCACATCGGGCGAGCTGCCTACGACTGCGGGCCCGCTACCTCAGATCGCCCGCCTAGGTCAGCGTCTGCTTGCCCCCGTGCAGCACCGTGATGAGCTGCGCGACCTTGCCGTCGGTCTTCGCGTCGCGCGTGAACGAGGTCAGCATCATGACGGGCCTGAAGCGCTGACGGGTGATCGACTTGGCGTACGTGAACTCCTTGAGCCCGTCGGGGCCGTGGATGCGACCGAAGCCGGACTGCCCGACACCGCCGAACGGCAGGGTCGGCACCCCGGCGAAGGCGATGACGGAGTTGACCGACGTCATGCCCGACCGGATCCGGCGAGCGATCGCCATGCCCTGCTTCCTGGAGAAGACCGCCCCGGCGAGGCCGTACGACGTCGCGTTGGTCAGCTCGACCGCCTCGTCCATGCTCGCGACGGGGTTGATCGCCAGCGTCGGGCCGAACGTCTCCTCGGTGATCTCGGTGGAGTCCTCCGGCACGTGGGTCAGGATCGTCGGCTGCACGAAGCGCTCGCCGACGGCGTCGGACCCGCCCAGCGCGACGTTCGCCCCCTTGGCGATCGCGTCGTCGATGTGGCTCTGGATGATCGCCAGCTGCGACGGCATCGTGATGGGCCCGATCTTGGCCCCTGCGTCGGCGCCGGCCCGCAGTCCCTCGGCCTGGTCGAGGATCTCGGTCATGAACGCGTCGAACACCTTCTCGTGCACGTACACGCGCTCGGTGCCGATGCAGGTCTGGCCGGCGTTGGACATCCCGCCCCACAGCGCCGCCTCGGCGGCCTTGGCGAGGTCGGCGTCCTCGTCGACGATCAGCGAGTCCTTGCCACCGGCCTCGATGATGACCGGCGTGAGGTTCTCGGCGCACGCGGCCATGACCTTCTTGCCGGTCGCGCCCGAGCCGGTGAACGCGAGCTTGTCGACGTCGGCGGTGCACAGCGCGTTGCCGGTGGCCCCGAGTCCCGTGACGACCTGCAGCACGGGACGGCCGTGGACGACCTCGGTGAAGGTGTCGGCCAGCCACTGCCCAACTCCCGGCGTGTACTCGCTGGGCTTGAACACCACGGTGTTGCCGGCGGCCAGCGCGTACGCGATCGAGCCCATCGGGGTGAAGACGGGATAGTTCCACGGCCCGATGACGCCGACGACGCCGAGCGGCTGGTACTCGACGGTCGAGGCCTGGTTGGCCATCAGCAGGCCAGAGCTGACCCGGTGCGGGCCCAGCACCTTCTTGGCGTGCTTGGCGGCCCAGGCGACGTGGTCGATCGCGAGGATGATCTCGAGCTGCGCGTCGCCGTGCGGCTTGCCGGTCTCACGGTGCGAGAGGTTCGCGAGCTGAGCGATCCGCCGGGTCATGACGCTGCGCCAGGTGAGCAGGTGCTCGGCCCGGCCGTCGAAGCCCAGCCCCTGCCACCAGTCGGCCGCCTCGCGGGCCCGCGCCACGGCGGCGTCGACCTCGGCCTTGGAGGCGACCGGGTGGGTGCCGACGAGGTCCCCGTTCGCGGGGTCGAGGGAGTCGAAGGTCTCGACCGGTGCGTCGGTGGTCGGCTCGATCGTGGCGGTCATGGCTTCTCCTTGATGAGGTCGGCGCACTTCTCGCCGATCATGACGGTGGGGGCGTTGGTGTTGCCACGGGGCACGCGCGGCATGACGGAGGCGTCCGCGACGCGGAGACCCTCGACGCCGTGGACCCGCAGCTGGGGGTCGACGACGCTGCCCTCGACCGTGCCCATCGCGCAGGTGCCGACCGGGTGGTACAGCGTCTGGCCGTAGGCGCCGATGGCCTCGACGATCTGGTCGTCGCTGGGATCGGCCGAGGCCGGGATCCAGGGGTCGTCGATCAGGCCGGCGACCGGGCCGGTCCGCAGCACCTCGTAGGCGCGCCGAAAGCCCGCGATCATCGCGTCGAGGTCGGCCCGGTCGTCGAAGTACCCGGGCTCGATCTCGGGGTGCCACGTCGGATCGGCCGACCGCAGGCGGATGTGCCCGCGGCTCTGCACGTTCACGAGCGTCACGGCCGTGGTCTGCGCCCGACGGACCGGCTCGTGCAGGCCGTTGTCGACGAAGCCGGTCGGTGCGACGTGCAGCTGGATGTCGGGCAGCTCGAGATCGTCGCGGGAGGCGAAGAACGCACCCGTGTCGGCGACGTTGGAGCTCAGTGGCCCCTTGCCCGTCGCCCGCCAGCGCAGCAGGTTGCCGATGCCGAGCATCTCGGCGACGTCGGTCGTGTCCTTGGTGTGGCTGATGATGCCCGAGACGGGGTGGTCCTGCAGGTTCTGCCCGACGCCGGACGACTCGACCGCGACGTCGATGCCCATCTCGCGCAGGTGCGCACCCGGCCCGATGCCCGACAGCATCAGGAGCTGCGGGCTGTTGATCGCGCCACCGCTGAGGACGATCTCGGCGTCGGCGCGGGCGACGAGGTCCTGGCCGTGGCGCTGGTACGCGACGCCCGTCGCCCGGTTGCCGTCGAGCAGGATGCGCGTCACGAACGCCTCGGTGCGCAGCGTCAGGTTGGGCCGGCCGAGCGCCGGACGGATGTACGCGTCGGCGACGGACCAGCGGCGGCCCTTGCGGGTCGTGGTCTGGTACGCGCCGACCCCCTCCTGCTCCGCGCCGTTGAAGTCGTCGGTCCGCTTGAAGCCTGCCGAGACGGCGGACTCGACGAACGCCGTGCTGAGCGGGTGCACGTACGTGCGGTCCTCGACGTGCAGGGGTCCGTCGGTCCCGTGGAACGGATCACCGAGCCGGGTGTTGCCCTCGGCCTTCTTGAAGTACGGCAGGACGTCGTCGAAGCCCCAGCCCGACGCGCCGGAGGCGTCGCGCCACTCGTCGTAGTCGGCGTGGTTGCCGCGGATGTAGATCATCGCGTTCATCGCCGAGCAGCCGCCGAGCGCCTTCATGCGCGGCCAGTAGGCGCGGCGGCCGGCGAGGTGCTTCTGCGGAGTCGTCTCGTAGTTCCAGTCCCACTTGGTCTTGAACAGCGTCGAGAAGCCCAGCGGCATCCGGATCATCTCGTCGTCGTCCTCGGGCCCGGCCTCGAGCAGCAGCACCGAGACCTGCGGGTCCTCGGACAGTCGGGCGGCGACGACCCCGCCGGCGCTGCCCGAGCCGATGACGATGTAGTCGAACGTCTCGTCGGCCATGATTCCCTCTCGACAGCAGTGACGTGGGCCACAAACCTACTGCGAGTATGTCGGTGACACAACCGCTGTCATGGTGTGATCGCGGCGCGCACCGCGGCGCCGATCCGAGCCTCGAGATCACGGCGCGACGCTCGGTCGACCGGCACCTCCACGACCCGGATGCCGGTGACCTCCTCGTCCAGCACGCCGGGCAGGTCCCGGGCGTCGACCCGCCGGTGGACGACGCCGTAGCCGGCGCAGAGCGCACCGATGTCGGCGCCCGTCGGGGTCGCGAAGACGCGCTCGAAGGAGGCCGCGTGCTCGGGAGCCCCCTGCTCGAGCGTCGAGAAGATGCTGCCGCCGTCGTCGGACGCCACCACGATCGTCAGGTCGGGCCGCGGCTCCCCCGGGCCGATCAGCAGGCCGTTGCTGCCGTGCAGGAAGGTCAGGTCGCCGACGTACGCGAGGGCCCGGGTCGACGGGCGGGCCAGGGCCGCCCCGATCGCGGTCGACAGCGCACCGTCGATGCCGGCCAGGCCGCGGTTGGCGATGATCAGCCGCTTCTCGCCGACCACGTACGGCCGGGCGACGAGGTCGAGGTCGCGGACGGGGTTGGACGACCCGACGTACAGCAGCCCCCCGGGCGGGACCGCGGCGTTGACCGTGCGGGCGACCTCGTAGGGGGTCCCGGGGGTCAGCGCGTCGATCGCGGCGGTGGCCAGGGCGTCGGCCTCCTGCCACGACCGGAGCCACGTGCCGTCGTCCGCGGCGTCGGTCGCCACGTGGTCGGCGAAGACGACGTTCGGGCCCGCCGGCACCGGGAACGTCGACTGGTCGCCGACGTGCACGATCGGGACGTCCGTGCGGGACAGCAGCCGCGCGACCGGACGCGTCAGCGTCGCGTGCCCGAAGCTCACGACGCGCTCGATGCCGCCGGCGAGCGGCGAGTGCGCCAGCAGCTCGCGGTACGCGACCAGCGCCTCGCCGTTGCGGGACCCCGACGACGGCTCGGCCAGCAGGGGCCACGCGGCGTCCCGGGCCAGGACGCGCGCCGGCTGCCGGGCGTCGTCGCCGGCGACGACCACGGTGCGCGGGCCGAGCTCGAGCGCGAGCGCGGGACCGCGGACATCCGCGGAGATCACGGTGCCGCCCGACGCGAAGCTCCACTCGACCGGCTCGATCAGCGGCTCGTCCAGCTCGAGGTTGAGGTGCTGGAGGCCGCCGTCGACGTCCTCGACCCGCTCGACGAACGCGATGCCGGGGAAGATCGCCCGCTGGTCGGTCGTCTGGTTGGCACCGGTCCCGCGCAGCCGTCCGGGACGGTCGGCGGTCACGGCGAGGACGGGCACACCGCTGTGCAGTGCCTCCAGCATCGCCGGGTGCAGGTTGGCCACGGCCGTGCCCGACGTGGTGACGACGGGCACCAGCCGGCGCGAGACCTTGGCCATGCCGAGCGCCAGGAACGCCGCCTCCCGCTCGTCGACCCGCACGTGCAGGCGGACGAGGCCCTGCTGATCGGCGGCAGCGAGGGCCAGCGCGAGCGGTCCGGACCGCGATCCCGGGGCCAGCACCGCGTCGCGGACCCCGAGGTCGATCAGGTGGTGGACCAGCGTCCGGGCGTCACCCGTCGCGCTCACGCCAGCACCGCGCGGACGGCCGACAGCCGGGCCTGCCAGCGGGCATCCGTCGCACCGTCGGCGGCCACGGCGTCATAGGCCGCGAGGTCGAGCTCCTGGCGACCCACCGGAAGGAGACCGTCGACCGGCACGAGCGGCGAGGCGACGACGTCGCCGTCGAGCAGGGACGTCGTCGCCAGTCCGCAGGCGTACGGCAGCTCCGGGAGCGCCGCCGCGAGGGCCAGCCCGGCGGCGAGGCCGATCGACGTGTCGACCGCGCTCGAGACGACGACGGGCAGCCCGATCTGCTCGGCGATGCGCAGCGCCGCGTGGACGCCGCCCAGCGGTGCGACCTTGAGCACCGCGATGTCGGCGGCCTCCAGCTCGACGACGCGGAAGGGGTCGGCGGCGCGGCGGATCGACTCGTCGGCGGCGATCGGCACCCCGACCCGGCGTCGCACGGCCGCGAGCTCCTCGACCGACGCGCACGGCTGCTCGACGTACTCCAGGCCGTGCGCCGCGAGGGTCAGCGCCGCGATCGCGGTGACCGCCTCGTCGACCGACCAGCCGCCGTTGGCGTCGACGCGCACGTGGCCCCGCGGTCCGATGGCGTCGCGGACGGCCTCGACGCGCGCGATGTCCTCGGCGAGCGTCTGCCCCTTCTCGGCGACCTTGACCTTCGCGGTGCCGCAGCCGCTGCGGCGGACGATCGCGGCGGCCTCCGACGGTCCGACCGCGGGCACCGTGCAGTTGACCGGGACGTGGCTGCGCAGCGGCGTCGGCCACGGCCTCTCGGCGGACTCGATCGCGGCGGCGAGCCACGGCGCGCTCTCCCGGGCGTCGTAGTCGAGGAACGGGCTGAACTCCGCCCAGCCGGCCGGCCCCTCGAGCAGCATCCCCTCTCGACGGGTGATGCCGCGGAACGTCGTCGGCATCGGGATCGAGAAGGTACGCGGTTGCACGACTGGCAACTTACCGGCCCCGACCTACCGTGGAATGCATGACTCGTATCGCCATCGTCGGAGGCCACGGCAAGATCGCCCGCCTCCTCATCCCCGTCCTGGTCGAGGGCGGCCACCAGCCCGTCGCCCTCGTCCGCAAGCCCGAGTACCGCGCCGAGCTCGAGGGCCTCGGTGCCGAGGTCGAGATCCTCGACATCGAGCAGGCCGACGAGGAGGACTTCGCCAAGGCGTTCGCCGGCACCGACGCCGTCGTGTTCGCCGCCGGTGGAGGCGGCGACGGCAACGTCGAGCGCAAGAAGACCGTCGACCTCGGCGGATCGCTCAAGTCGATCGCCGGCGCCACCTCCGCCGGCATCCGCCGCTTCGTGCAGATCTCGGCCATCGGCGTCGACGAGCCCTTCGACGACGCCGACGACGTCCAGGAGTCCTGGAAGGCGTACGTCGACGCCAAGCGCGACGCCGACGTGGCCCTGCGCGCCAGCGACCTCGACTGGACGATCATCCGGCCGGGCGGCCTGACCGACGACGCCGGCACCGGGCAGGTGCAGCTGGCCGAGAAGGTCGACCGCGCCGAGATCCCGCGCGCCGACGTCGCCGCGGTCATCGCCGCCGTCCTGCCGGACGCCTCGACGTACGGCCGGCAGTGGGAGCTCGTCAGCGGCACGACGTCGATCCCCGACGCCGTCTCCGAGGCGGCGCGCTAGCGTCCAGGCCCCGCCGGCGGGACCGACTCCAGCAGGGCCCGGCGGTCGATCTTGCCGCCGGGCAGCAACGGCAGCGCGTCGAGGACGACGAGCTCGCGGGGTGCCCACGTCCGCAGCAGCCCGGCGCCCGTGACGGCAGCACGGACCTGCGCCAGCTCGGGGACCTCCCCCACGGGCACCACGAAGGCCACGACGCGCGATCCCCACTCGTCGTCGGGCACCCCGAGCGCAATCGCGTCGCGGACGCCCGCGAGCCCCTGCAGCGCCCCCGTCACGGCGGGCAGCGGCACGTTGACGCCGCCGCTGATGACCACGTCGTCGCTGCGGCCGGTGATCCGCAGGCGGCCGCCGGCGTCGATCTCGCCGAGATCGGCCGTCGCGAACCAGCCGTCCCTGACGACCGCCGCCGTGGCCGCCGGATCGGCGTAGCCGTCGAACAGCACCGGCCCCCGCAGCAGCACCTGTCCCCGGTCGTCGATCCGCATCTCGACGCCGTCGAGGGGGATGCCGTCGTACACGCAGCCGCCGCTGGTCTCGCTCATGCCGTAGGTACGCACGACCCGGACGCCGTCGAGCGCGGCGAGCAGGTCCGGGGGGACGGCGGCGCCCCCGACCAACAGGGCGTCGAGCGACCGCAGGACGTCGACCTCGCCGGACTCGACGAGCCGGTGCACCTGGGTCGGGACGAGCGAGGCGTACCGACGCCCGCCGGGGATCGCCGCGATCGCCGCCGCCAGTGACGGGTGGTCTGCCGCGAGCACCGGATCCAGCCCGGCCAGCGCCGACCGCACCAGCACCTGCAGCCCGCCGACCCCGGTCACGGGCATGGCCAGCAGCCAGCCGCCCGGACCGCCCAGCCGGGCGAGGCTGGCTCGCGCCGAGGCGACGACCGCCGCGTGCGACAGGACGACGTCCTTGGGCTCGCCGGTGCTGCCCGACGTGCGGATCACGATCGGGTCGCCGCCGTCGCGCACCCACGCCCGCACCAGTGCCAGGACGTCCCGGGCCTCGCCGGCGACCGGCCGGAGGCCAGCGGTCACGAGGGCTCGCCGGGCACGGCCGGCAGGTCGATGGGCCGCTTCAGGTACACCCACGGGAACCACATCGAGCCGATGCGCTCCCACCCCTCGGCCTCCAGGTCGCGCGCCTTGCGGCTGCCGATGACGGCTCGCTTGTGCTCCCACTGCGTCGGCGACTTCTCGACGTCGTGGAAGAGCGGGCCGTACGCGATCGAGTGCCAGCCGTGACGGCCCCACTCGTTGAGCTGGTCCATCTCGTTGAAGGCCGACAGCCCGACGAGCTGCCGGTGCTCCGCCGTGCCGGGCACCGCGGCGGGCACGAGCCTGAACCGCTGCTGGGCCGCCTGCCGCGACATCCCGAGCGCCGACCCGATCGCCTCCCAGCTCCATCCGGCGGCGCGGGCCGACGACACGGCGTCGTGCAGGAGCTTGTTGGTCTCGTCGTGGGCGCGGCGGGTCAGCAGCACCAGGTCGAGATGAGCCTTCGGGTCCGTGTCGAGCCGGCGCTCGAGGGACGGGTCGAGACGGGCCACGGCCCGGGCGATGAGATCGGCGAACTCCGCGTCATCGATGGTCATTCGTCAACGCTAGCTTGACGTTCAACCCGCGTCAACCGCTCGTTGACACCCGGGCGGGGTGGCAGACTTGCCGCTCATGACCGCCTCCCTCTCCCCCACGCAGCTCTGGATCGCCGGAGCCCGACCGCGCACCCTGCCCGCCGCGGTCGCGCCGGTGCTCGCCGGCACGGGAGCCGCGGCCTACGCCGACGCGGTCGTGTGGTGGAAGGCGCTGCTCGCGCTGGGGGTCTCACTCGCCCTGCAGATCGGCGTCAACTACGCCAACGACTACTCCGACGGCATCAAGGGCACCGACGACGACCGTGTCGGGCCGCTGCGCCTCGTCGGCTCGGGACTCGTCCCGGCCCGGTCGGTCAGGCTGGCTGCGCTGGGCTTCCTGGGGCTCGGCGCCGTCCTCGGCCTCGCGCTGGCCGCGACGACGACGTGGTGGCTGCTGCTGGTCGGCGTCGCCGCGCTGGGTGCGGCCTGGACGTACACGGGCGGCCCGTCCCCGTACGGCTACCGCGCCCTCGGCGAGGTCAGCGTGTTCGTGTTCTTCGGCCTCGTCGCAGTGCTCGGCACGGCCTACGTGCAGGTCGAGGAGATCACCCAGGTCGCCGTCGCCGCCTCGATCGGCGTCGGCGCGCTGGCGTGCGCGATCCTCGTCGCCAACAACCTGCGCGACATCCCGACCGACTCCGTCACCGGCAAGAAGACCCTCGCCGTCGTGCTGGGCGACGCCTGGACGCGGCGCCTCTTCACGCTGCTCGTGCTGGTCGCGGTCGCGTCCCTCATCTGGGCCTCGGTCTTCACGGCCTGGGCGCTGCTGGGGCTGGCCATGGTGCCGCTCGCGGTGCGCGCCCGCCAGGTCGTGGCGTCGGGTGCCGGCGGCATGGCGCTCATCCCCGTGCTCCGCGACACGGGCCTGGCCGAGCTGGTGTACGCCCTGGGCCTCGCGGTCGGCCTGACGATCGGCGCCTGACGCCGTGCTGCGCGTCGCCGTCGTCTCCGACACCCACGCCCCGCGGTTCTGGAAGGTGATGCCGGCGGCTGTCGCGGCACAGCTCGACGGGGTCGACGTCATCCTGCACGCCGGCGACGTCTGCGTACCGTCGGTGCTCGACGAGCTGGCCGCGTTCGCACCCGTGCACGTCGTGCGCGGCAACAACGACGGTGACGACGTGGGCGCCTGGGGCGCGCCCGAGACGCTGGAGCTCGACCTCGACGGCGTCCGCGTCGCGATGGTCCACGACTCCGGCACCAAGCAGGGCCGCGCCGCCCGGATGCGGCGCCGCTTCCCCGACGCGGATGTCGTCGTCTTCGGCCACTCGCACATCCCGTGGGACACCGAGCAGGACGGTCAGCGGCTGTTCAACCCCGGGTCGCCGACGGACAAGCGTCGCCAGCCGCGGGGCACGATGGGGCACCTCGTCGTCGACGCCGGCCGCCTCGTCTCCGCCACGATCGTGCCGGTCACCTAGCCTTCGACGGGCGGCAGGACGCCCGTGGTCGAGAACTCGTCCAGCGCGGCGGCGTACGGGGCGATGTCGATGCCCTTCTCGGCCAGCCAGGCGTCGTCGTAGTACGTGTGCTCGTACCGCTCGCCGCCGTCGCACAGCAGCGTCACGACGCTGCCCTCCTCGCCCTGACCACGCATGTCGCCGATCAGCTCGAGCGACGCCCACACGTTGGTGCCGGTCGAGCCGCCGACCGGGCGTCCCAGGATGGCCGACACCCAGCGCATCGTCGCGATCGACGCCGCGTCGGGCACCTGGACCATGTCGTCGATGACCCCGCCGACGAAGGACGGCTCGACCCGCATCCGCCCGATGCCCTCGATGCGCGACGGGCTGCTCGTGGTGACGTCGGACCGGTCGGACTCCCAGCCGCCGTAGAACGCCGAGTTCTCCGGATCGGCCACCGCGACGCGGGTCGCGAACCGGCGGTACCGGACGAACCGGCCGATCGTCGCGGACGTCCCGCCGGTCCCAGCGCTGACGACGATCCAGGTCGGGCACGGATGCGGCTCCGCCGCCATCTGCTCGAAGATCGACTCGGCGATGTTGTTGTTGCCGCGCCAGTCCGTCGCCCGCTCGGCGTAGGTGAACTGGTCCATGTAGTGGCCGCCGGTCTCGGCCGCCAGGCCGCGGGCGACGTCGTAGACCGTCCCCGGGTCGTCGACGAGGTGGCAGCGGCCGCCGTAGAACTCGATCAGCGCGATCTTCTCGCGGCTCGTCGACGACGGCATGACCGCGACGAACGGCAGCCCGATGAGCCGCGCGAAGTACGCCTCGCTGACGGCCGTCGACCCGCTCGAGGCCTCGATGACGGTGGTCTCCGGCCCGACCCAGCCGTTGCAGAGCGCGTACAGGAACAGCGACCGGGCGAGCCGGTGCTTGAGGCTGCCGGTCGGGTGGACCGACTCGTCCTTCAGGTACAGGTCGATGCCCGGCACCGGGATCGGCAGCACGTGCAGGTGGGTGTCGGCGCTGCGATTGGCGTCGGCGTCGACCCGACGGATCGCCTCGGCGATCCAGTCGCGGCTCTCAGTCGATGTCTTCGGCACGACGAGACTCCTCGATGCGCGCGGTCATGCGGGTGGCCCGGTCGTGGACGTTCTGGGCGAGCCGGTCGCGCAGCCCCGCGAGCAGGAAGATCGAGATGACCGACGAGATGACCATGGACACGAGCAGCGCGAAGATGTTGACGATCTCGGTGCGCTCGAACCAGATCGGGAGCATGAACCACACGACCGCGAAGCACACCCCGAACACCGCGAGCCGTGCCAACGTGTAGGTCCAGAAAGCCTTCATGTCGCAACCCTAATCGGTGCGATCCACCGTCCACCCGGCCGGTTGCGCGTGGCCAGATACGGTTGACGCATGGGCAAGGCAGTTCTCCTGGTACTCGGCATCGTGCTGTTCGTCTATGCCGTCTTCGACCTGATCGCGACGCCGAAGGATCAGGTCAAGCTGCTGCCCAAGATCGTGTGGTTCGTCGCGCTGCTCATCCCGTTCGTCGGGGCGCTGCTGTGGATCTTCCTCGGCCACGTCAAGCAGGCCCCGCCGCCGAAGCCGCGTCCCACCGGCGGCTGGACGCCGCCGCGCGGGCCCAAGGGCCCCGACGACGACCCCGACTACCTGCGCAACCTCTGACCCCCGCGCCCGACGCCGTCAGTCGTCCCAGCGGAAGAGCCGGCTCGCGACGGCCGTGACGACGACCGCGAACCCCAGCAGGACCAGCATCGGCAGCACGGCCGACGACGGCCCCTCCCCGCGCACCATGGTGTCGAGCATCCCGTCGTTGAGGTGCTTCAGCGGCAGGACCTTGCTGATCGCCGTGACGTAGCCGGGCGCCCCGTCGAGCGGGAAGAACGAGCCCGACAGGAACGCCATCGGCAGGACCACGAAGTTCGCGATGCCGACGGCCGCCTCCTC
>Ga0247730_1000210_pt1 | contig 54834 bp, 53 predicted proteins | sample UWRJL073202C2_FD_180959 | JGI IMG/M metagenome (GOLD analysis project Ga0247730, IMG submission 180959) | Plant litter microbial communities from Arlington Agricultural Research Station in Wisconsin, United States - UWRJ-L073-202C-2 | ecosystem: Environmental > Terrestrial > Plant litter >... | reverse complement strand
CGCTTCTACTTTAAAATTATCAATAAAGAAATCATAATCCTGCGTGTCATCGACTGTACCGTCTGTAGCTAAAAATGCAAATTTAACAGTAGCACTTGTCGTTGACGGAGTGTAAGTATAGGTTTGGGATGAGTTTGGAACATTGCTCGCAGTGTTGAAAACAACAACTTCAGACCATGTATTTCCACCATCTTCTGATGCTAGGAAAGTAACAGTATCATCAGAACCCATGGCAATTGGAGTAGTTTCTCCCCATGTTGTAACTGCATAATTGAAGCTTACATTTTTTTGTCCAGTTGAAAGATCAAAAATTGGAGATACCATCCACCCAATGCGATTAATATAGTATAAATTTACTTTTACGGCACCTGTTGAGCCTGCATTTAAGAAACCATCTGCAGCCCAAATTCCCTCAGCTGTTCCAACCGGACCAGTCGTAGATGTTCCTGCAGCAGCTCTTTCCCAACATTGTGGTGGGAAATTAGAGAAGTCTTGTGTATAATTTACTGCTACTGGAGCACACAAAGTTGTGAAGCTGAATGGCCCGATCCATGCACCATAAGAACCCGATCCACAATTTGAGCGAACCCAAATTTTGTAAGTCGTTGCAGGATTTAATCCGCTAAGATCAGCTGAAGTCTCATTTACAGAAACAGCAGTCAGGCTTCCTGGAGCGGTGTCAGTTGAACTTCCTAAAACATATTCCCAAGCATTTTCTGATCCATTAGTTTCCCAGTTGATAGTTGTGGTTGTAGACAGAAGGCTTTCATGCGCAATACCGTAAACATCTGAACAGGTTGGCAACAATTCCCAAACGATATCATCTAATACTACAGAATTTACACCTGTATGTTTAATTGCAATTGTATTAGATAATGGCTCAATTCCAAGTTCTGCACTAAAAGTATCATAAACAGAAGTTGATGTTGCAGAAAAAGTTTGGATTGGCACAAAACTAGCCGGATCATTTGTATCAGTCACATAACCAACAATGATTGAGTTACCGCCAGCAGTATAAGCCGATTTAACTTTGAACTTAAGTCTGTGGGTTGCAGCTGCAGCATTATTCACAGGAGGCATAGCCAAAACTGCTTGATAAAAATAAATATTGTTTGGTGCAGTAGCAGCTCCAGTTCCAGCATTTTGTGGATAAGCAGAACCAGCAGTTCCTACTTTTTTGAAACAGCTAGGCAAAGTCGTTGAAGCATCAAAAGTTTCACTGAATGTTGCAACTTCATTACACTGTGTAGTAAAATTTACAGGACCAACCCATGATCCATATGCACCGCCGCCACAATCTGAGCGAACCCAAATTTTATAAGTAGTCGAAGCTTGAAGTGTTGTAATAAAAGCTTCAGGATTACCTATTACGTCAACTGGTGTTAAAGAGGAAGGATTAGTAACTGTCGAACCTCCAACAGCATATTGCCAATTTGATTCGATGCCGTCAGTTGCCCAAGTAAGATCAACGCTAGTATTTGTAACGTTTAAATAAGCAAGGTTATAAATATCTGAACATTGTGGAAGCAATTCCCAAGCTACATCATCGATATAAACTGAGTTTGCTGGAACGCCAGTGTGTCTGAATGCTAGATTTCCTGTTAGGGCATCTTCTCCAAGTTCAGCAATAAAGGTTTCAAAAGTGGTTGTTGATGTCAAAGTAAAAGATTGCAACGATATAAATGATGTTTCGTCAGCAATATTGTCTAAATATCCTACTTCAATAACGCCACCAACAGTGTAGGCCGCACGGGCTTTAAATTTTAATCTGTGCGTTCCGGCTGCAGCATTATCAACATATGGAAGTGCTAAAACAGATAAAGGCGCTGTAGCTGTTGGAGGATTATTATAAAGATAAATAACATTAGGTGAACTTGGTGCACCTGTCAACGCAGTCGGATAGGCGCTTCCGTTTATACCAACTTTTTTCCAGCATGCTGGTAAAGTTGTAGAAAGGTCAAAATTTTCACTGATTGCTGTAACTGCATTACATTGAGTTGTAAAATTTAAAGGTCCAACCCAAGCTCCAAAATCACCTGCTCCACAGTCAGATCGCACCCATACTTTATATGCAGTTGCTGCAGATAATGTAGCTAATGATACTTCTGGATTTCCAATTACAGAAACTGGAGTTAGCGTACTTGGATTTAAAGTAGTTGAAGTTCCCAAAGCATATTGCCATGCTGTTTCTGATCCATTACTAACCCATGTAACATTCGCTGTACTTGAATAAATGCCATTTACTGCTAAATTTGCTACGTCGGCACATGTTGGAATTGGTTCCCAAACAACATCATCAAGATAAACTGAATTTGCAGGAGTTCCTGAATGTCTAAATGCTAAATTATTACTTTCAGGATCACTCCCTAATTCAGCTATAAAAGTATCATAAGTAGTAGCAGAAGTAGTTGTAAAACTTTGCAACGAAACAAATGTCGTAGGGTCTAGAATATCAGTAAGATATCCAACTTCAACAACACCGCCAGTGGTATATATTGCACGAGCTTTAAACTTTAAACGATGCGTTGAAGCATTAGCATTGCTGACAGGAGGAAAAGCTAAAACAGCTCTATCAGATGCCGACCCGCTATAAAAATACACATTATTTGGTGCGCTAAATGAAGCTGTACTCGCTTGTGCATATGCAGAACCAGTTGTTCCAACTTTTCTCCAACAAGCAGGAAGATTTGTGCTTGCATCAAAACTTTCATTGAAAGCTGTTACTGGGGCACATTGGCTTGTAAAAGCTACCGGTCCGATCCAGCCACTAAATGATGAACCACAATTTGCTCTTACATAGAATTTATAGTTTGTTCCGGCTGTAAGAGGAAAATTTGGGAATTCTGCATTGCCCGTTACTGCAACTCCAGAAGTTGCACTTGTTGGCTCAGCAGCAGTACTTGGAATTGCCAAAACTTCCCACGCCGTTTCTGTTCCATTTGTATCCCAAGAGAAAGTAGTAGAAACGTCTTGTAAATTAGATACTCTCAAGCCAGATGGATTTACACAAGCTTGTTGAATTCCGCCCAAAATGATGTTTGGCACAAAAGCAGCAACTGTTCCGCCAGCAGGAGTAGCTGGTGAGGTATTAACTGTGTCGCTTCTGTAATAAATTGAACGATTTCCTACCACTGCGGTATTTCTAAAATCGTCAGTACTGCTGTCGTAAGGAGTCGTAGTTTCCTGAACAGCAACAACTAAATTTGACGTTCCATTATAAGCAAATGGAGTTGTAAACGTAATTGTTACCCAACCAGTACCTGAAACGGTAATTCCACCTGAATAAACTTGTGTCAAATTAGCAGCAGTTTCCCAATCTGTCCCGCTTGAAAAAGCGTCTTTGGTTGTGTGCCCAAGATAAACAACAAGTCCTTGTGAATTTGGCAGCAAAGTAGTTCCTGAAAAATACCATTTAAGTGAGGTGATGTTTCCTGAACTATTAATTTCTCCCGCCTTGTAGATTGATTGGGTATAAGAATACCCAAAATAAGGATCAAATGGCATCCCTTGGTCTTCATTTGTCCCTTCTCCAATGGAGACTTGACCATAGCTTCCCGCGACAAAACTGAGCAGAAAAACCATGAAAATAGTAATTTTTTTCATACATTAAAATTAATTTGTTTACACAAACATATCAATATTAATGATTTGGTTTACAAGTCAATATTAAAAAAAACAACTTATTGTTATATTGTTAAATTAATGTAAATTAATTAAATTGTTTTTAAAAAATGTTGAAATATTATGAGGATAATTCAGTTCTTAAAATATAATATTGTGTAGTTTTTCAAGTATTAACTTTAGTTTTAAACAATTCCTAAACGCTGTTTTAGTCTTAAAAATAGCATTGAAATAATATAGGCATCTCCAGAAGCAGTATGCCTGTCACTTTTAGAAATTTTGAAAGTGGTGGCGAGTTCGTCAATTGTAAAATGTTTATCTTCCGGAAGCTGTTTCCATTTTTGGTACATCACTTCAATATCCAAAGCTTCATTTTTTAATCTTCCGACTTGGAGTCTTTCTAAAGCTTCATTTATTATGGCTATATCAAAATGAATTCGATGTCCAACAAGTGTTGCATTACCTAAATAATTTATAAATTCTTTTATAGCTTCAGTTTCTGCAACTTTGTCATCTGATTTTTCTTTTAAAATTCCATTTTTTATTGCAATTTCAGGATTAAATTTTTCTTGAAAAATTGTTATGTCAAAGCAATCTTTTATGATTACTTTATCATTTTCAATGCCAATCGCACCAATAGATAAAATAACGTCTTTTTCAGTATCAAGTCCTGTAGTTTCGGTGCTGAACACAACAAATCGTTTTGATTTATTTTCAAATTTATGTAAGTATTCTTTCCAGAATTCAGGATAATCTTTGTTTATTTTCAGCCAGTCTAACATGATTAAGAAAAATAAGTAAGCTTGAATTTATTTTTAATGAGTTCTTGCAGTTCTTTTATAGGAATAAAGCAATTTTTTAATTTTACTTTATCCGTTTTTGATAGTTCTTCTAAATTGATAAATTGCCCATTGCTATCGTTTTTTAAACCTTCTATGGTTCTAAATTCTGATAAAGTTAAAAATGCTTCGGCACAATTTAAAAATAACTCAGAATTTTTAGAATCTGCAACGGCTAATTGTTTGAAGCGCATGTAGGTATTATTTACGCCTTTAATATTTTGACTGATAACCAACATGCGTGCTGCATCAATTAAAGGCATTAGAGCTCTTGTTTTTATATCAAAAGTATCTTTGTTTTCACCGCCTTCTTCCACTAAAAATTGTCTGAAAAAGCCTAATGGAGGTGGTTTTTTTAAAGCATCGTTTCCTAAATAATCAAAGAATAATTTATTTCCAACTGCACTTTTATATATAATTTCTGTAATTGTTTCTTCAATAGATGTTTCGCCAAAAGCAATTTCATAATCAAAGAAAATCGTATTGATCGTATCGGTGGTTTCTCCGGGAGTATTTATCCAAGAATTGTATTGTTTTATCCAGTCAGTCAATGATTTACACCAAATCAAATTACTCGCCACGGCACCATCCGGAGAAGTCATATAGCCCACTTTTTCGAGCGTGGAAACAACTCTTTTAGAAAGTTTTAAAAAATAATCTTTTACGTCACGATATTTTTCTTGTGCTACATCTTCAAAGACTAAAATATTATCTTGATCTGTCAATAAAAGTTGTTCTTTTCGTCCTTGACTTCCAATGCTCAGCCAAGCAAATCTAGCAGGAGGAGAGCCCATTTCAAGAATTGCCAAATCAATTGCGCGTCTTGAAATTGCAGTATTTATCTCTCCAGAAATATTCATAATATGTGACAGCGGAATGTCTTTATGAATTGAAGTTTCAATCAATTCTGTCAATTTTTCACGAATTCTTTTTAAATCTTTTGCTGTTTGCGCTCGTTTTACTTCTTTTATTAAAACACCTGGATTGTTTGCTTGGGCAACAACCAAATCGTTTTCAGAAATGACACCACGAATTTCAGATCGATCAGAACCATCAATCGTAACGCACAGATAATCAACATTGTATTTTAACATATACAATTGTGCTTCCGCAAGAGACAAATCTTCTGGAACAGTAATTACCGGTGAGGTCATTATTTTTGAAGCTATTGTAGTAATTGGAAATTGTCCGGTTGCAATTTTTGAACGGAGATCTTTATCAGTCACAATACCAATTGGCAGATTCCCATTTTTAATGACAACGCTTCCAATCATTTTGTCGGTCATCATTTGCGCAATGTCTTTTACAATCGCATCTTGTGTTGCCGTGATTGGATCTTTTGAGTAATGAATAGATTGAAAATACTGAATGTCAGTTTGCTGCTCTTTGTAAATTATATTTTCAGAAATTAAAGTACCACGATGTTCTTTATCGTAAGGGTTTCTTGTATTTGAGGCAAAACTTTCTAATAAGAAACTTAGTACATTAGGATTAGCCGTTACGAAAGGTTGAAAAATTTGAATTGGAATAGCATAAACAATACTTTCTTCCCGAGCTTTTGCGGTCATTAAGTAATTATTTTTTGCAAAAAACGGTCTTAATCCTAAAATATCGCCTTCATCGCATTTATCAATCAAAGTTTCTTCAGCATCAGAAGTTACAGAAAGTCCGATTGCTCCAGAGGCAACAACATAAAAACTGTCATGGCAAACATCGCCAATTTGAAATAAAATTTTGTTTTTTTCAAGATAAAGCACCTTAATTTCTGTTGCAATATAAAGCAACTCTTGATAATTTAAGGCGTTAAAAGGTGGATAGTTCTTAAGAAAATCAACAATCCTTTCTGCAATCGGGTTTTTCATAATTTTATAGCTGTAACTTAGTAAAAATAAACTTTATTCTATTCAGTTGCAAAAAATTATGGCCTAAATATTTGTAATTTGAACTTCTTAGAATGACGAATTATTTTTGTAATTGCGAAAGCGTAATCAAAACTACAGCAATCAGAGCAAGCGCGATTCCGATATAATTTTTTGTAGTAACTCTTTCTTTGAAAAACAATATTCCGGCAAGGCTTCCCAGTATAATTACCCCCATATTCATCGATGCGAAAACTGTAGATGGATTTTCTGCAAAAGCTTTATGTGCTTTTAAGTAGCACAAAATATTTCCGAAGTTCAAGATGCCTAAAATACTTCCAAAAATGAAATTGATAGATTGTAATTTTTTCTTTTGGATTAAAACCAAATAGCCTGTAAATAAAAGGGCCACAAAAAAAGCGATGCAAAAAACAATAAATAGGGAAGTGGTGTAAGGAAAGTTTTTCTGCAAAGCAATTTGTTTGAAAAACACATCAATTATCCCAAAACCGAGCAAGACTAAAGCGGGATAAATCCATTTATTTTGGTTAGAATTTTCAGATTTATTTCGGGATAAAATTAAGATCATTGCAGGAAAAGCAACTGCTACACCGATAAATTTTAGCTGATTGAATTGCTCTTGAAATATAAAATAAGATGCTAAAATTGGAATAAATAAAGATAATCTTTGAGCGATATCTGTTTTTACAATTCCCATATTTTTTATTGAAGAAGCCAAAATCAAAAATACGCTTGGAAGCAGTATAGCCAATGGAATATAGATTTCCCAAGGTGAATTCTTGTCAACTATAGAAATATCTGGAGAAAAACTACAATAGCAAAGCGCAATTGCAAAAAAATAATTGACAGTGATAATTTGAACAATGTCAACAGAATATCTTTTGGCAATTTTAAGTAAAATTCCGACTGAAACACTGCAAAAAATACTTAATAAAAGATAGAGCATAAGTTTAAATTTGGATACAAAAATAGGTTACGAAATTCGATTTATGACTGAAAATCACAGATAATTTGAATGTTAAATTTCTTAAAAGATTTATAATATTGAGACTTAAAAAGCGCTGCGTTGCGTATATTTACTTTCCAAATAATAATCAATAACCAACAATCATTACAATGAAACTACAAAAAAAAATCGGAGTGTTTTTCATGGCAATTTTTATGTCAGCAGTTGCAAATGCTCAAGAAAAAAAGGCAAGTAGCCCAGCAGAAACGGCAACAGGAAAAATTAACGGCGCAACAATTACAATAAATTATGGAAGTCCATCTGTAAAAGGAAGAGCGATTTGGGGAGAATTAGTTCCTTATGGAAAAGTTTGGCGAGCTGGAGCTAATGATGCAACGACCTTTGAAACTGATAAAGATATTACTGTAGAAGGAAATAAACTGCCAGCTGGAAAATATTCTTTCTTTGTAATTCCTGAAAATGGATCGGCTACAATTATTTTTAACAAAGAATGGAAACAATGGGGAGCTTATAAATTAAATGAAAAAGAAGAGCAATTGAGAGTAAAAGTTACTCCTAAAAAAGCAACTTCGATGACAGAAAAATTGGTTTATAAAGTAAGTAAAGACAATGTAACTCTAAGCTGGGAAAATTTAGATATTCCTGTTAAGATCAAATAATTTTAGAATTTTGTTTTAGAATTTTAAAAAACACTGCTCAATTGGGCGGTGTTTTTTTTTTGTATAATCAATTGTAATTTATTTATAAATGCTTAAATTTATAAGATATACATCTGAAATTATGGCATTTATAGATTATTACAAATTATTAGAAATTGATAAAACAGCTACTGCTGACCAGATTAAAAAAGCCTATAGAAAGCTGGCTAGAAAATATCATCCTGATGTAAATCCAAATGATGAGGAAGCGCACAAAAAATTTCAACAAATTAATGAAGCTAACGAAGTTTTAAGTGATTCTGAAAAGAGAAAAAAGTATGATTCTTATGGAGAAAATTGGCAACATGCTGATCAATTTGAAAATCAGCGCCAGTCTAATTCACAATATCAAAAAGGTGGTGGAGGTTCATTTTCAGATTTTGGCAGTAGTTTTGGAGATGGCGATTTCTCAGATTTTTTTAGTTCAATGTTTGGAAATCAAAGCAGAAATAAGCAACAAGCTCAATTTAAAGGACAAGATTACAACGCAGAATTACAGCTAAATCTTCGTGATATTTCAAAAACGCACAAACAGACCATTACCGTAAACGGAAAAAATTTGAGAATTACAGTTCCTGCTGGAATTGCTGACGGTCAGGTCATAAAACTAAAAGGCCATGGAGGCGCAAGTTCAAATAATGGTTTGGCTGGTGATTTGTTTATTACTTTTAAAATCGCCGATGATATTGAATTTAAGCGGCTTGGAAATGATTTATATAAAACTGTAACCATTGATTTATATGTGGCAGTTTTGGGTGGAGAAATTACTGTTGAAACTTTAGATGGCAAAGTCAAATTAAAAGTCCCACAAGGAACTCAAAACGGAACGAAAGTAAAATTAAAAAACAAAGGACTTCCGATCTATAAAAAAGAAGAAAATTTTGGCGATTTGATCATCAGCTATAATGTTTCAATTCCGACAGAATTAACTTTTGAGCAAAAAGAAGCTTTTGAAAAATTATCTAAAATGTAAAAGTCATGAAAATCGAGCAAATTATTATATCAGAATATTGTAGCCATTATAACATTGAGACATCATTTATAGACGTTTTGGAAGACATGGGAATAATTAAACTTTCACGCATAAATAATGAAATTCTTCTAGATTCAGAATGCCTAAAGAATTTAGAACGCTGCCGTCAATTGCATTATGAATTACACATAAATCCAGAAGGAATTGACGTAATTTTAAATTTGCTTAAAAAGCAGCATAATTTGCAACAAGAAATTGACATGCTTAAAAATCGCTTAAAACTGCACGAATAATTTTTATTTTTTTTTACGGAAGTATTTTGGAACGTAAAATAATAGGAAGATGACAAGAATTATAAATAAGTATTCCATTGATAAAATTGATAGATTTGTTAGTGGTTACAAAGATAAGGGGAATAATTTGAAGTGGATAATATACTTGAATAGTTAAATTTTCTATTTTACATAATATAAATTATAGTGCAGAACAAATTGCGCAAATATTTGATAATCAATACTTTGAATCCAAGCGCTACAAAAAAGCCAATCCCCTTGATAATAATACGGTTTTCGTACGCCATTCGTTAGACTTGTCGCATATTTACAAGACCTTAATTCATCGAATGCGAAATATAGCAAAGCAGAATTATACGATTAAGGAAACCAAAGAACACCGTAAACCTAGAATACAATTTTGCGGATATTCTGTAAATGCAAATTCAACTTTACCCGTTACTTTATGTAAGTCTACAACTGGCAGTATTTTCTTCAACGGCATCGCTAATTGTGGCGGTTACTGGCGATGCCCTGTGTGCGCCTTGAAAATTTCTGAACATAAAAAACAACTTCTTGCGGGACTTATTGGCGAACATCAATCGAGAAAACAGATTCTTGGTTTTTTGACTTTGACCGTGCGCCACACTAAGACTGATTCATTAAAAAAGTCTCTTGAAAAATTATTAGATAATTATCGCTCTTTCCAGAATCAGCGATTTTTTAGCCGTGGTAAATCGGAAATTGGCTATATGGGTCAAGTGAAAACACTTGAAATTACTTGGTCAAAGCTAAACGGATGGCATCCCCATTTGCATCTGCTGTTTTTTTATGACCATTCAGATACGGAAAAAGTGGAATCTTTTCAAAAAAGCTTCATTTCCAAATGGTTCAAATTCAAAGATAATGACGGCACTCTATCCGCACAACATCAGACAATTATGACTGGCGATGTTTCGGAATATATGGCTAAGTACGATATCACTTCGGAAATGACCGCGGGACAAATAAAAGGTTCAAAAGGATTGACGCCTTTTACCGCTTTGGCAAAAATAGCCGTAGGCGATTTTGAAAACCACTTAGAAAAACGCCTTTTATATGGGATTTACTCACATTATGTTGAGTACACTCAAGGTAGGCATTTTGTTTCAATATCTCCATCGTTAAGAAAAGAATACGCTGATTACCTAAGCGATAAAGACAAATCAGATGATGAAATTGTTAACGAGGTCGAAATAGACGAAATCTTGCTAAAAATTTCGGTAGAAGTTTGGAAAAAAATATGTAAGAATGACCTTCAACCCCTGATAATTAACAAGTATAAAGAGGGCGGTCTTATCGCTGTGATGAATTTATTAAACTTCTTCAGGGATTTTAACTACACAAATAACGATAAGGTATTAATCAACTCTATCGATGTTGAAATTGACAAAGATAATTATCCAGTAATCGTATAAAAATCAAATTATGAAATCATTAATCTCTCTTGATCTGTTGCTATTCGGTCTAAAAATTGGACTTTATATGTCTATTATAACTTTTACAATTTTGTTTCTTATTTATCTAAGTCAATTATGAAAAATACATTAATTCCAGATGATAATTTCTTAAATGAAATCTTCAACAAAAAGAAAACATTGCCCACGCTTCAATGCGCTTCGTGCGGTAACTGCGAGTTTAAATACGATGATAATTTAGTGATGGATGAAAAAGTAGGCTTCTGTCTTCGTTTTTTCGAAAACACATCACTAGAAGGAAAAAATGTTAGTTGCTGGACTTCGATAAAAAATGAGTACTACCGAAAATCGGCAAAAATGCAAGATGCATTGGTTAATAAGAAACATTATGTAAACTTGAAAAATGCTGAAAAACACAAATTAAATTTAAATCAAACAACATTATTTTAACAAAAAAAAAGGGGAGTTCCCGCTCCCCTATTCAATTCTTCTTCATTATGGCTGACACTTTAAATTTCCAACCGTTCCAACGTCTAACTTGTAAAGATATAGAAAATCTTTTAATCGTTTCTAACAGTACCGCAAGGCGGTATCTAGCTGATATCAAATCACATTTTTTAATCGAGGTAGTAACCTATCAGCATTTTACTACATATTTTAAGATATAAATCTAATATCATGCCAAAAACGTTGTAAAGCGTTCAAAATCGTTCAAAAGGCGTCAATTCAAAATTGACGCCTTTTTTTTATGCGATTTTTGTCCTTTAAATCATTAACAATTAAATCATTAGAAAATGGCTGAAATTTATAGAAGCTTGGCGGGGCAAACCGATTCGCCTGAAATTCTTACAACAAAGGGCTTTGGTGCGCTTGTAATCTCTTCAACACGTGCGGTAAATGAATTCACAACGGAAGCAATTTCGATTTGGGTTGAAAAAGAAGGAAAAAACATTGATATCTGCAAAGATGTTCTTTTAAAAGATTTGGTTTTGCTTGGAACTTGGGGCGAAGATTGCATTTTGTGCGATGCAACTTTTAAGACAATTGCAAACGTAGATTTAACAGAAGATGGTGGCTTTATTTCATTAAAAGACAATGAAACAATCAAATGCAAATTGCGTGGCTTGATTGGTACTGTTTCTTATGTTTTGAACGGAATTGAAGAGCCTGTGCCGTCTCATGAGGTTACAATGTACGAACGCAAATCAATGGCATCGGAAGATGTAAACCGTGATTTTGACACAAAAGGTTATGATATCGTATCGTTACAAAATGATGCTACGATTAACGAAATTTCATTGACTTTCGATAACGGTTCTGTATGTAAATACACTCCTTTCGAGTTGTCAGTTGTTGCACGTTCAATTGACCAAATGTTATCACTTACCCAAGCGGGAACAATCGTACAGACTCTTACGGATAGAGTTGTTTTTCCTATCAAAGGAGTTGTAAACATGAACGTTAGAAAAACGCCCGGAACACGTCTTGACGTTACAATGAGAATCGATGAAAGCGATTGGGAATTGTACCAAATGGCAAAAAGATAATTATTAACCTTTAAAATCTAAATTATGGGATTTTTTAAAAAAATCGGTAAAGCCATCAAAAAAAATGTGAGTTTCAAAAACTTAGTTAAGCTAGGTACTCCCCTTTTGAGCGCTATTCCAATTGCGGGCGGTTTTGCTCAAAATATCGTTGGTGGTTTGTCCGAAGCTCATGAAGCTAAGAAACTTCAAAAACAAGCCGAAGCGGCGGGAAATGCTCAACTAGCACAACAATACGCTGAACAGGTAAAATTGTCTACTCAAGCTTCGGGCGGTCAGATGGGTTCAATTGTGGGTACTGTGGCGGGTCAATTCGGAAAATCAGTACTAGAGGGGTCATATGAATCTCTTGGTAATGGTGTAAAATCGGGTGTAGCCAATGTGGGTGCGGATGTTGCCAACTTGACAATTACGGCTTGGTTTAAAAAACACTGGTGGAAAGTCGGTGCGGGTCTTGGAGTTCTTGCGGGTGTAATCTTCTTTGCAACTCGAGGTGGAAAAAGAGGCAGGCGTTAAAAAATACCGTATCTACCTGATAATTTTTACAGTAGATACGGTCATTTTTATTCTGCGAAAGTTGATAATAATAAAGCATTTAATCAAAATCTTAATAAATAAATAGTCATGGGTTACAATAACAATTACAATAATAATAACAACGGCAATAACCGTTCTTATGACAACTCAAACAACCGTAACAACAATAATAACGGTAATCGCAATAACAATAGTCGTGGAAATGGTCAGGATACTAAAAAATCAGGCTCTACTTACACTACTATGCGAAAAGGAAAAAATGAAGGCTTGATTGCTGTAAATGCTTGGAGAAAAACGCAACATGGATTAATGTCTGCAAGCTGTTTCCCTGTTGATGGTGTTGTACACGTAGGACAGCAAAACGGTCACGAATTCATGCGCTATGTGGTAGATATCACAAATTCAAGTGCGGGTACTAAAAACACTTACTGGTGTTTAATGAGATTAGACACAAAAACAATTGTAATTCAGGAATTGTCTTTGGTAATCTCTCCAAATGGTTCGGGCGTTACTGGTTCGGGCAAAAGAGTAACTGGCTACTTTGGTAGAAACTATAAAAAATAATGTTCAAGTTTATTTTAAAATTCTTGCCCCTCATAATTCATGAGGTAGCGGATATCATCAAGGAAAAGTCAAGGGAACGTAAGGTTCAAAAGGAATTTGAAAAATCATTAAAAAAGTAAAAATGAAAACATTTAGTTCAATCGCAGGAGTTTTAAAACTTATTGTAAAATACGGTGCAATCATTGCCGTAATTGTGAAAGTCGTGCAATTTGCAGTTGATGAGTTTGAAAAAATTGGCGGTTCTCCTGAACCTGAAAAAATTGCAAAATCAGAAGACAATGACCAGTAAATTAAACATCAAGGAATTAAAGCGTGGAATCAGAAATAACAATCCGGGCAATCTGATAAGAACACCTAACAAATGGGTTGGTAAAATTCCATACGCTGAGAGCAAAGATGATAAATTCGAACAGTTTTCATCATTGGAATACGGTGTAAGAGCAATGTTATTAGACCTTATCAACGATATCAACAAAGGAAAGAACACCATTAGGAAATTGATTAGCGAATACGCTCCTGCTTTCGAAAATAATACGATGGCTTATATCAATTCTGTGGCAAGTTCTTTAAACGTTACTCCTGATTTCCCGCTCAAAGTCATTAATTCGGATTTGCTTTTACTGCTTGCAAAGGCAATCATCAAAGTTGAAAACGGCACGGATGCAAAGCATGTAACGGATGATATTATTAAAAAGGCAATATCTCTGGTCGGAAATAAGACACTTTCAAATGTCGAAATAAAAAACACCGTTAAAAGCGGTTCTTTTCCTTACGTACTTGAACTGGCTGTTTTTTTTTATTCTGTAGCTACTATTTTCTTGTTGTAAGAAATAACAAAAATTAATCTATAAACAATTTAATCTTTAAAATCAAAATGGAAAAAATGAAAGAATTCTTAAATAAGCCTATTGGTAAAATCGCTTTAGCGGTAATTGGTTTGGCAATCGGTTTCTTTATCGGTAAGAAACAAGCAAATAAGCGTCCCGTTCATGCCCGTAAATACTAGAAACAAAAATCAGTCTACAATGTGGGCTGATTTTTTTGAATGGCTTAAAAAGAACTGGCTGTTCGTTTTGGGTGCAATCTTTGTAATTCCTTGGGTAATTAAGTACGTTAAGAATCAGGCTCAAGCTTTAAAAGAACAAAGTGCTGATATTAAATCAGATGTTAAATTGACTGAAAATAAAGACCCAGTAATTCAAAAAAGTAATGCGGATAAAATTACATTACGTGCTGATATCCAAAGTACCGCACGTGATTTGGCTACTCACCTTGGCATTAAATATTCAGATGCTGGAAATTGGTGGGATTTTCTCAACCCTAAAGGATGGACTGAGAATGATAAAGAGGTATTAAGGCTCTTGAAATTGCAGGTAAATAATATTCATTTGGTCAAACGGCTGTACTATGAAGTTTATACAAAAAGCAGGAATTTAGCGGATGATGTGAATTCGCTTTTAGACCCTCCCGAACTGGCGGAATTAAAAACCTTTTATAAAAAATATAAAAAAGTATGGTAGTATATATAGACACTCCTCCTGAAGATAAATATCTTGTGTATGTAAACGAAAAAAGGCAGATTAATACTGTAAAGTGTAAACTGTATCAGGTGCAAGATATGGGAACTCTTTTGCATGCTAAGATTTATGAAAGGCATTTGATTTGTGGATTTGTAAAGAACGGCTTTACAGTAACTCAACCTTATGATATTGCATTCTTACCACTTACTGCGCTTGAAAAGTATTTATTTGTAAATACCAATATCAATTTTGAAATTCAATCGAATCAATTTAGGGAAGCTAATTCTTTATTCGTTTTTCATGAGTTCGCACATATTGGCGGTTTTGTTCCGGGTAAAGGCGGTACGGTTCAGCCTGATGATCCTGATTATCCACCTTATTTGGCTGATTTGATTCTCAAAATAGAAGAATCATATATACATTTTTAATTATTCTCTTAATTAAATCTTAAATATCAAAATTATATGTATATTTACAGCAACTTCAAAACGGGATAATTAAGGTACTGCAACTACCTCCCACTTTTGATAAAATCAAATACTATCAAAAAAGATATTCAAATATTATAGTTAAAACTATACGGCACCTAAAAACGGTTCCGTATAGTTTTTTTTTTATCTTTTTAATAAAACTTGCAACATGTCGGAATTTAAAAATAAAAATGACTACTCATGTACCATTTTTTCAGAAAGCGGATTTCTCGTAAAAGTCGAATTCGTCCACTCTATTCTATCCTTGGCTAAGTGGCTGGATAATTCAAAATATAAAGAGTGGAATTATATTAATGTTTATGCTAGGCGTTCACAACGCTACATTTTAAGGCATTATAAAGGTAATTTTATTAACCAGTTTCCTAAATAAAAAAAACACCCTCTAACGGTATGCAACTACCTCGGGTGTTATTGATAAAATCAGATGACAAATATACAAAAAAAATCTAATACTGCTATCCATACTATAAATTATAGTTCAAATACAATTGTTGTATTTTTCAAGAAAACCAGGTAAAAGTTAATATTGCTAAGCTTATCATGAAACTGATAATTCCAATAAGCAACAAAGGATTATTGTTATTTAGGCCTTCTTTGTTTTTTGTATAATAAAAATATGCTGAATTTGCCATTATCAATAAAAACCAAACTGTTATCGAAATTAAAATAAAAATTCCTGCATATAATTTTGTAATATCATAATAGCCTCCGCCAATTGAATTTGTATTTTCATCAAAATAAGGCATCATTAGGAATACTAAAACTGGAATTATTAGCATCACTAATTTTATATAAAAAGAATTTTTCATATACAAGCAAATAAAAAATCTCCACAGAATTTCTGCAGAGATTTTGATTAAATTATCCTTTAGTAAGTCTTTCTAATAAAGTATCTAAATTTACAGTTGCAAATCCTGAGCTGTGATCTGACAATCCATATGGAATTATGAGTTCATTATTATGTATAATAGAACCACAAGAATAAACAACATTTGGTACATAGCCTTCACGTTCATCAGTGTTTGGCATTATTAAAGGGTCTTGTAAACGACCAATTTCTTTTTCTGGATTATCGATATCTAATAATGACGCGCTAATGCAATAATGGCGCATTGGCCCAACAGCATGTGTCATGACAAGCCAGCCATATTTAGTTTCAATTGGCGAACCGCAATTTCCAATTTGGACAAATTCCCAAGGAAATCTAGGACTTTGAATTTTGATAGGATTTTCCCAAATATTGATATTATCAGAATACATCAAATAGTTATTCCAGCCGTCAATTCTAGAAAGCATGGCATATTTTCCATTAATTTTTCTTGGAAATAGCGCTAGATTTTTATTTTTTGCTCCTTCTCCATTTAAAGGCCCAGTTTTAAAGTCATAAAAATCATGGGTATACATTAATTTGGGCATGATATGCTGTCCGTCAAAAGCGGTATAAGTACAATAATAGACTACTTTCCCATTTTCATTGGTAAACTTTACAAAGCGGGCATCTTCAATTCCTTTACTTTCAAAATCTGATATTGGAAAAATAACGCGATCACTAATATCAGTATCTTTTGAAAAACATATTTTTCTATAACTATCTGATAATGCTAGAATTTGGTTGTAATCTTTTGTTATTTTTTCGTCAGAAGTTTTGCTTCTAGCTTCAATTATAATTTTTTTAAGGCTTTCATAATCAAAACGATCCTCTAGTTTTTCATCTACATCTTTTAAGAAATCACTGTTGATATCGGCCTCCTCGCCTTTCTTTAAAAACAACCTTTTGTTATAAATCATATTATGAACTTTCTCTGCTTCATCTATATAATTTCCTGCAGGAATTACCGTAATATTATTATGCTGATCAATCATGGCACGACGAAAAACTATTGATGAAATATGTCCTTCTCCAACAGCTCTAAAACTGATCAACACGCGTAATTGCCCTTCTTCAAGGTTAGTTTGATCAGGATCTGGCACAATTGAAGGATTGAAAAAAGCCGCTGATTCTATAGAATATTCGTGAGTAAAATAAGAACCTATAAGCAATTTTGAATACTCATTAAGTTTTTCATATTCATAGCCTGCTTTTTCAATGTACTGTTTTACTTTATCACAGTGTTTAAGGAGTTTTTTAGTAATATTCCGATGTCTTTTTGAATAATCCTGTAGTATTGGCGAAATAAGTCCAAAAATAGTTTCGCTATCCAATTCTAAAATTTTTTTGATTAAAGCAATTGCACGTTCTTCGCCATTAAAAAAGTAACGGGCAATAACACGTCCAGAATCTGGGTATACTTTAACTGGCTTTCTTTCAACAGACAATTTCATAGGCGGTATTTTATAAGATTCAGATGCTGTTTAATATAATGCATCTTTAAAATGATTTATTTAATCTCTAAAATACGACAATAAATTTATATAGGAGGAATAGAAAATGCTAAAGTTATTTAAAAACAAAATCAAAGTCATCGAATTTGTTTATTTTTAGGCACAGATTTTGAGCAAATCAATATATCAAAAAATTGCCTAATGAAATTTTTATCTTTCTTTGTATTTCTTATTTCTTTCTGTTCATTTTCACAAGTCGATATGGGCAATTCGATTGCGATTCCAGCTACAAAAAATGATACAAAAAGCATAGCAATTCCTTCTTCAACAGGAACAAATAATCCTGCGCCAAATATTGATTTCTCTACTTTTAGCAAGCCAAAATCTGATAAATTTAAAATTGGGGAATCTGCGGGCGTAAACTTTGGAGCAAAAACAGAAACTTTTGGTAATCCGGCGGAAGGAAAAGAAAAGCAAATGAACAAGCAATATGGAAAAGAACCACAAATGGCACCAAAAGGAAACCAATATTTTGGTGATTTTAAAAATGACGGTGATTTTGTAAACCTAAGATTTCGTGATTTTGGACTGGAAGATGGTGATTTAATTAAAATTTCAGTCAATGATGTTGTCGTTGTTGGTTCTTTAAGATTGACAAATGATTATAAAATATTAGATTTACCATTAAAAATCGGATTTAATAAGATTGATTTTGAGGCTTTAAACCAGGGTTTCTCAGGACCAAACACTGCTGAATTTCATGTTTTTGATGACAAAGGAAAGCTTATAGCCTACAATCAATGGAATCTTGCCACCGGATTTAAAGCTACAGTAATTATTATAAAAGAAAAGTAATTATTGCTTCCATTCGCTTTTTAGCATGGCATATTGAAATTCACTGCCCCATTTTCCTTTAAAAAATATATTTTCAACAAAGTGGCCTTCTTTTCTAAAACCAATACTTTCCATTAATCTGGCAGAAGCGATGTTTTCAGCATCTACAGTTTCGACAATTCTATGGATATTTCTGACTGCAAAAAGATAATCCATTATGCTTAAAAGCACTTCTTTGGCAAAGCCATTTTTCTGATGTTTATCTGAAATCGTGATGCCTATTTCAGCAATTCTGTCGTCGTGATACAATTTTATAGCACAATCCCCAATCAATTTTTTAGATATTTTATCCTCAATGCCATATTGAACCCATTCACCTGGTTTTCCAAACAATTTATCTTTTTGGGTATCAATAAAATCTCGGGCTTCTTGAAGTGTAAAAACATCAAATCCTTGATATTTCGTTATTTCTGGATTAGATCTATAGCTATGAAAATCATTTAAATCTTTAATTTCTAGATTTCTTATAGACAGTCTTTCTGTATGTATTTGCAACTTTTCCATTACTTATTTATTTACCAAAGATAGAAAAGCTTTTCCTAAATTTTCAGAAATGTCTGAAGCGACAAAAGATTCATATCCAGTTGCTGGCAAAGCAATGTTTGCTGTCAGTCCATGTATATAAACACCTAAAATTGTGGCATTTATAGGTTCATAACCTTGTGCTAAAAAACTAGTAATAATTCCAGATAAAGAATCACCGCTTCCGGCTGTAGCTAAAGCAGCATTTCCTGAAGTATTTTTATAAAGCTTATTTCCTTCAACTATGATGGTTGGCGCTCCTTTAATAACTATAATCAAATTATTTTTTAAAGAAAACTTCTTAGTTATTTCGAGTTTTTCTTCTTCTGAATTCCAAGTACCAACTAATCTTTCAAGTTCTTTATAATGTGGAGTAAAGATTGTTTTTTCAGGCAATAACGCAATCCAGCTCTTATTTTTTGAAAGTATATTTAAGCCATCCGCATCAATTAATAAAGGTTTTTTATTTCTTTCTAAAAATTGCAGAAAGGCTTTTTGGGTTGCTTGCTCCTGCCCGATTCCCATACCAATTCCAATTGCTTTTGGCTCTATATCAAAAATGATATTGCTGATGATTTTCTTTTTTTTATCAGTTAAAACCATTGCCTCAGGAAAAGAGATTTGAAGAATTTCATAACCACATTTTGGAATGAAAGCAGTCACTAAGCCACATCCTGATTTTAAGCAAGCTTTACTTGAAAGCACAACAGAACCAATTTTGCCATAACTTCCGCCAATAAGCAAGGCATGTCCCTGGGTTCCTTTGTGAGTATTTGCTTTAAAAGGTTTATATATTTTGAGTATTTTTTCCCTATTTATTTCAATAGCATCCATAAGAATTCTTGATTAATTCTTTACTAATTTACGAAGAATTGCTTAGTACGATAATTTTACTTTTTAGCAAATAAGCTAAATATAAAATCGAAGCTTCCTGCTAATAAACCATCTTTTAATGAATTGACATCGTGTGGATTATAGATGTTTACTTCAGGTTTTAGAAAAGGATCACGCTGTTGCCTGCTTTCGATAATAAAAGGCTGTAATTCTTGCGATTGCGAAAATACAATTTTGTCATCAAATTTGTATTTAGACTTGATGTCAATTTTCGTTGCTATATTTTTTAAGGTATCATTTACTACAGTTGCTATTTGTGCATTAGCAGAAAAAGTGCTTAACAAAAAAAGTATGACTAAATTTTTCATAGGAATATTATTTTATGATTGTTCACTATGTGTTAGCGTTTAGATTTTGAACCAAAAGGAGTACGTTTGATTAAGTAATTTAATGTAGCATGATAAGCATCTAGACCAGTTCCAAAAGAATTTCTAGATTCAGAATAGACACTATTTCCTTGATCATTATAAAAACTTAAATCTATTTTAGTGCCATAATTTGTGACAGTGGTTCCGTTATTTGACGAATAAACTGTTCCTGATGATTTTGTTTTTTCTTTTCTTCCTTCTTTTTTTTCTGTTTCTTTTCCATCATACGTAGAAATACCGCTACCATAGGTTGAAGTTCCTTTATTTGTTACATTTGCTTTTCCATAAATTACATATTCTACACCAAGGAGCACTGCCATTTCTTTAGGGCTTTTTGTATTAATTTTAGAATGACTAATTCCCTCTTTTATCAAGATGCTATTTGTTGTGATGGGGTCTTGATAATCTAATTTTGAAGTATTTTCTTTAAGCGAAATATAACAATCAGACTGTAACTGCTCTGCTAACGCTTCTCCATTTAAAGATGGATCGTTAGTAATATACTCAAAAGGAAGTACGGCAATCTTTCCTTTTCTGTCCATTGGTGAACTTAAAGATGGTGTATTTGTTATATTGTTTATTATTTCTATACGCCCACTAGAAAACTCAATTTTGTTTATGTCTGATTTTTTAAATTCATACTCAAGGCTTTCACCCTTATGGATAAATTTGATAGCATCACTAGTTATAGCTGTTACCTTACCCTGATTCTTTTGACCGTTGATCATATAAACAGAATCAACTTTGTCTTGTGCATTAGCAATTAATATATTGCATAAAAAGAAGAGAGTAAAAAGAAATTTTTTAAGAATATTTTTTTTCATAATGCACGATTTATCATTTACAATATCTAAAGATAATTTTTTTTATTTAATCAAGGAAAAATTCAATATCCAAAAACTCAAAAAGGAATCTTTTTAGTTCCATTACAATTATATTATTCATATAATTTATCTGCTTTCGTACTTTGAAACTGCAAAAAAATCAATAAATTAGCCACTTTAATTTTTATATTCAACACAAATGAAAAATACTGCGTTAACGCACATTCACGAAAGTCTTGGAGCTAAGATGGTTCCTTTTGCTGGTTATAATATGCCTGTTCAATATGAAGGTGTCAATGCTGAACACGAAACGGTTCGAAATGGTGTTGGCGTTTTTGATGTTTCACACATGGGCGAATTTTTAGTTTCTGGTTCAAATGCTTTGGCCTTAATACAAAAAGTGACTACAAATGACGCTGCAACTTTAGTTGTCGGAAAAGCGCAATATTCTTGTCTGCCTAATGAAAACGGCGGTATCGTTGATGATTTGATTGTCTATAAAATAAAAGATGAACAATATTTGTTGGTTGTAAACGCTTCGAACATAGAAAAAGATTGGAACTGGATTTCATCTAAAAATGACGTGGGTGCAGAAATGAAAAACATTTCAGATGATTATTCTTTGCTTGCAATTCAAGGTCCAATGGCAATGGAAGCAATGCAATCATTGACTTCAGTTGATTTAGCTGCAATTAAATATTACCATTTTGAAGTAGCTGATTTTGCTGGAATTGAACACGTAATTATTTCAGCAACAGGATACACCGGTTCAGGAGGTTTTGAAATCTATGCTAAAAATATAGAAATTGAGCAGATTTGGAAAAAAGTTTTTGAAGCAGGAGAAGCTTATGGAATTAAACCAATCGGTTTAGCTGCACGTGATACTTTACGTCTTGAAATGGGCTTCTGCTTATATGGTAATGATATTAACGATACGACTTCTCCACTTGAAGCTGGTTTAGGCTGGATCACAAAATTCAATAAAGATTTTACAAATTCTGAAAACCTAAAAGCACAAAAAGAAGCTGGTGTTTCTAGAAAATTAGTAGCTTTTGAATTGACAGAAAGAGGAATTCCTCGTCATGATTATGAAATCGTTGATGCCAATGGAAATATTATAGGTCTTGTAACTTCAGGAACAATGGCGCCATCTTTAAATAAAGGAATCGGTCTTGGTTATGTGACTACAGAGTTCTCCAACGTTGATAGCGAAATTTTTATCAGAATTAGAAAAAATGATATTCCTGCCAAAGTAGTAAAATTGCCTTTTTATAAAAAATAATATTGTTTTTAGCCCTTGAATATGCTGATTTTTATTAATTTAAAGGTAAATTAATTAATGAAATCAATAATTCAATTATAATTTTTAAAAAAATTGGCTAAAACCTATAATTCATATGAAGAATTTTTCGCTTGCTTTATTATTTTTTTCTTTCTCGTCATTTGCACAAGACAATGAAAAATCATGCGACATACTTCAAAAAATAAGCGCGCTAATTCAGCGCGAGCACTATAATCCTAAACCGATAGACGATAGTTTATCGGTTTATGTTTTTGAAACACTTTTGGGAAATTTAGATGCCGATAAAAATATTTTTTTAAAAACAGAATATGAATACTTGTCTAAATATAAATACAAATTAGACGATTATTTAAAAGCAAATGATTGCTCTTTTTTTGCAGATTTTGCTTCTACTTATAAAAATGCCTTAGAAAGAAGTCATTCAGCAATTCAAAAAATCTACAAAGAAAAATTTAATTATAATTCTAACGACACCATTCGCTTTACCAAAAAAGAATATCCTTTTTATGTAAAAGCAGAAAATGTAGAAAAAGTCTTTACTAAAAGACTTAAATATGATATTCTAGAAGACATCTCAAAAGCCAGTAAAAATCTCGATTCTCTAAAACAGCATTTTCCCGAACTAGAAAAAGTATCTCATGAGAAAATTTTTGAAATTGCTCTCTGCAAAATAAATAGTAGGTTAGAATCTAAAGAGACACTCGAAAAAGAAATTCGTGATGATTTCTATACTACTTTCTGCTCTTATTTTGACCCACATTCCTCCTACTTTTCCTATGATACAAAATCATCTTTTCTTTCTGGACTTTCTACAGATAATCTTTCTATCGGAATTTATGTTAGCTTAAATGAAAAAGAAGAATTAATTGTTGCAGAAATTGTCCCGGGAGGTCCAGCTTCACAGCAACCAATTATTGAAAAAGGCGATCAGGTGATAAAAGTAGCAACAGAAAGTGGTCAAGAATTTATGGTTTCCTGTAGTTCATTGGAAAATATAGGCGAAATAATTTTCTCTGATTCTAATAAAAAAGTCATTATTTCCTTCCGTAAAAAAAATGGAAATCAATACAGTACGACTCTTCAAAAAAAAATAATGAAAGCAGAAGATCATGCTGTTTTCAGTTTTATTGTCTCTAAAGAAAATATAAGGCTTGGCTATATAAATATTCCGAGTTTCTATACTGATTTTGACTCAAATTCTGTTCAAGGAACCGCTGATGATGTGGCCAGAGAAATATTCAAATTAAAGAAAGAAAATGTAGAAGGAATCGTGATAGATCTTCAGAATAACGGCGGAGGTTCAATGGAAGAAGCCATTCGTTTATCAGGAATGTTCATAGATTCTGGACCAATTTCACTTTTGGTAGACAATAAAAAGAATGTGCAGGTTTTGAAAGATACCAATCGCGGTACGATTTATAACGGACCACTATTAGTGTTATTAAACGGAAACTCTGCTTCTGCAAGTGAGTTTTTTGCTTCTATTTTACAAGATTATAATCGAGCAATTTTAATCGGAGCAACAACTTTAGGCAAAGCAACGATGCAACAGATTTTGCCTGTTGATAAAAGCCAACAAGATTTTGTAAAGCTTACGATCGAAAAATTCTATAGAGTTACCGGAAATAGTCATCAGATGATAGGCGTAATTCCAGATGTAAAGATTCCTACTTTATACGACGGAATTATTACTAGAGAAAATGATTCAAAGACAGCTTTTAAGAATGATAAAATTGATGTAAAAACTAGATTTACTCCTTATTCTAGAAAAATTTTAGATAAATTAATTCCCTTGAGCCAAATGCGAGTTAATTCAAATTCTTACTTTAATGAAATTAAGTCTCTAAATATAAAAATTGATACTATTTTTAAAAGCCAAAAAGCGCCAATCTTAATGAATTTTACCGATGTTTTTGAGAATGTTCATTCTATCGATAGTGTTTTTGATAAAGTGAAAAAACTTTCAGAAGTGTCTTTAAATTTTACTATTAAAAATACTTCTTATTCACTCGAAGCCATAACAATTGATGAATTTCAGAAAAGTCTCAATGATTATCGTATAAAAGAGCTAAAAACAAATGCTTATGTCATGGAAGCTTTAAATATTGTTGCCGATTATAAAAGTCTTTTTGGCGATTCAAGGAAATAATTGGCAAAAGAAATGATTATTAGTTTTCAAAAGATTAAAAAATATTTGAAATAAAAAAGGATAAGCTTATTTTTGCACTGATTAAATAATTTTAGAAATGGGAAGAGCGTTCGAGTTCAGAAAAAATAGAAAAATGAAACGTTGGTCAGCAATGGCAAAAGCGTTTACAAGAATAGGAAAAGACATCGTAATGGCAGTTAAAGAAGGTGGTCCAAATCCAGAGTCAAACTCTAGATTGAGAGCCGTTATTCAAAATGCAAAAGCGGTAAACATGCCAAAAGATAATGTCGAAAGAGCAATTAAAAAAGCGACTGACAAAGACACGGCAAACTATAAAGAAGTTTTGTTTGAAGGATATGCGCCTCACGGAATCGCAATCTTGATCGAAACTGCGACTGATAATAACAACAGAACTGTTGCTAATATCAGAAGTTATTTCAACAAATGCAACGGAACGATGGGAACGCAAGGTTCGGTAGAATTTATGTTTGACCACACTTGCAACTTCAGAATTCCTGCAGAAGGAATTGACGTTGAAGAAATGGAATTAGAATTCATTGATTTTGGTGCAGAAGAAATTTTTGCTGACGAAGACGGAATTTTAATCTATGCTCCTTTTGAAAGTTTTGGTGCAATTCAAAAAGAATTAGAAAACAGAAATATTGAAATTCTGTCTTCTGGATTTGAGAGAATTCCGCAGGTTTTAAAACAGCTTACTGGAGATCAAGTTGCCGATGTGGAAAAATTATTAGAAAAGATTGAAGAGGATGATGACGTTCAAAACGTTTATCACACTATGGAAGAAGTTTAATTTTTTGCATTTAAATAGAAAACTCCGGAGAAATTTATCTTCGGAGTTTTTTTTATCGAGATTGTTTTATTGCTGTGACAACTATATTATCTTCAATTTCAGATGTGTTATCAATTTTTTCAGGTATTTTTATTCTCTCAGATGCAACGCAATCAATGCGTGAAGTTATGAGTTTTTTTTGTTCCCCCTCTTCACTTTTGCAACCTATAAGAAGTATTAATAATAAAACCAGAATATAATAATTTATTTTCATCTTAAGATTTTATGATAAAAACATCCTGTTTATGATTGTACAAACAGGATGCATTTTGAATTAATAATAATTATTATTGTTTGAATACTGCAACTTTTTCAACTTGGATATCGTCAGTAGCTGAACCATTAAATTTCAACACTGAAATATCAAACGTGGTTTTGCTTAGCGCATCAGTATCAATTGCTTCATCTGTAATCTCAAAATTAAATGTTTTAGTTCTTCTTTGCGAAGCATTGTGATTGTGTTGTCCATCTGAATGTTTATGGCTTGCTCCAAAGAAAGTCATTGCTCCTGCAAAATGTTTGCTTTCTGGCGTTGCTTTTACGTTCGTAGGTAAGTTCAAGTATACTTCAAAATCACCTTTTGGTGCTTTATCGAAAGAAACAGTTATTGACAAAATCAATATTTCTCCTTTTTTATTTGAACTGCTTAATAGTTTCAAATTTTTACTTTTCGTATTCGGAAGTGAAATTTTTACATCTTTATTTAAAGCTATTTTTTTTGCTGATGTTGTAAGTGTATCGCCAGCGACATAGTTTTTTGTGCTAAAAACAATTACTTCTTTCTTTTTTTCTCCTTCTTTAGAATATACTTTTGTGTCATCAAAATCATAGTCCATGGTATAAAGCATATCGACTACTTCTTCGACTGTATAAGTAACTTTTTTGCCATTTTCATCAAAAAACACATAATCCCAAGGTACTTTTTTTAGTTCTTCCAATAATACTTTTTGTCCGTTTGGCGAATTTGTCCATTGCTGCCAAACTCTATCAATATTTGAGTGATGCAACCAAAAAATAGGATCGAAAGCTGCAGTCGCAACTTCGGCCATCATTCCGTCAGTGTCTTTTTGCCATATTTCATTGTATTTGTTTTTGCCTTTGTTATCATTTCCGAAGCCAATATAATTATGCATTGCTCCATGAGGCGCAGCGTCAATATTTTTATTGAAAAGCGCATATGTATTATTTTCGTTTAATTTGGTAAGGCTTATCCGGCGTGCAGTTTTTCCGCTAATTGGCAATCCATTTAAAAGACTGTCGAGACGTGCTGATTGGTATAAAGATGTGGCTTTGTTTCTATATATTTCTGGCAAAGTGCGATTTTTTAGTGAATCCTGAAGATTGGTATAACCCCAATAAGGAAGTGCAAATTGAGAACGTCCAGATAATTTTCGAATAATTTTTTCAAAATGATAGGTATACATTCTATGCCAAACTAAAAAGTGTAATTCTTCATCACCGTTTTCAGAATGCGTACAATTATCCCAAGCCGCTTTTTTATCTAGATAAGTCTGATAAGAAGAACAGAGTTTGTTTTTTCCAATGATTGTATCGGGAACCCAATGCATTGCTCCTTGATAATACCAACTCAATGGATCACTGCAATCTTTCTGTTTCATAATTTGAATTGCTTTTTCCAGTGCTTCGAGGTCATCTTTTGCTTCTGGAGAATGAGCATTTTTCCTTATATAGCGCTGTATACTTTCGGATGTCAGCGCTTCTGGTTTTTCTTCAACTTCCTTCTTACAGCTTATAAGGATGAGAAGTAGCAGTACTAAGGGATAAATAGTAGTTTTCATATAATAGTTTTGGGGGTTAAGCGACTAAATTAATCTAAAACCAAAATCTATATGCGAGTATTTATACCTGACTTTCTTGTAGTTAGTGTTTTATAATGAAAAATTATGCAGATTATTTTAAAATTTTACATAAAAAAAGCTCCAGATTTCTGGAGCTTTTTTTCCTATTAAAGAACTTAATTATTTTATGAATTCAATTTTTTGGGCTTCTTCTAAATTGATGCTGTCAAAGAATCCTTGTTCGTTCATCCAGTCATCGCTGAAAACTTTGCTCATATATCTTGAACCGTGATCGGGAAAAATTGCGATTACATTGCTGTTTTTATCAAATTCACCTTCTTCTGCATATTGTCTGATAGCTTGCAAAACTGCTCCAGAAGTATAGCCTACAAATAAACCTTCTTTTTTAGCAATTTCTCGTGTGGCGTGTGCGCTTTCTTCGTCAGTTACTTTGATGAATTTATCAATTGATTCGAAGTCAGTTGCCGTTGGGATTAGATTTTTTCCTAAGCCTTCAATTCGGTAAGGATAGATTTCATTAGCATCAAATTCTTTTGTTTCATGGTATTTTTTCAAAACCGATCCAAAAGCGTCAACTCCTAAAATTCTGATATTTGGATTTTTCTCTTTCAAGAATTTTGCAGCTCCAGAGATTGTACCTCCTGTTCCGCTACATGCAATTAAGTGTGTGATTTTTCCGTTAGTTTGTTCCCAAATTTCTGGACCAGTTGATTTGTAATGTGCATCAACATTCAGTTGGTTGAAGTATTGGTTGATGTAAACAGAACCTTTAGTTTCTTCGTGCAGTCTTTTGGCAACCATGTAATAAGATCTTTCATCATCTGCAGAAACGTGTGCGGGACAAACATAAACCTTTGCTCCCATGCTTCTTAACATGTCGATTTTATCTCTGGATGATTTTGAACTTACCGCTAAAATACAGTTATAGCCTTTAATAATACTCACCATAGCAATGCTAAAACCTGTGTTTCCAGAGGTAGTTTCAATTATCGTATCACCTGGCGTCAAGATTCCTTGCTTCTCAGCTTCTTCGATAATATATAATGCAATTCTGTCTTTAGTGGAGTGTCCTGGATTGAAAGCTTCTACTTTTGCATAGAAATTTCCTTCTATATTTTCAGTGACTTTATTGAGCTTGATAAGCGGTGTGTTGCCAATCAATTCCAATACATTATTATAAGCTTTTATTTCTTCTTTCATAAAAAAAATAGTTAATCGAGGCGACTCTAAATTTTGCCAGCCTCAAATCCTTGCAAATTTAACAAAAAAAATCTAATTACTTTTCAATTCCTTCTAAATCTAACAAAAAACTGAATTCTTTGGCTAATTCTTTTAGCGCTTCAAACCTTCCAGAAGCACCTCCGTGACCTGCATCCATGTTAGTATCAAGGAATAAGACATTTTTATCGGTCTTTAAAGTTCTTAATTTAGCAACCCATTTTGCTGGTTCCCAATACTGAACTTGTGAATCGTGAAGCCCGGTTGAAACATACATATTTGGATATTCTTGCTTTTTAACGTTGTCATATGGCGAATAAGATTTCATATAATCATAATATTTTTTCTCATTCGGATTCCCCCATTCATCATATTCTCCCGTCGTTAATGGAATTGTATCGTCAAGCATAGTCGTAATTACATCCACAAAAGGAACTTGCGCAATCACTCCTTTATATAATTCTGGCGCCATATTTACAACAGCTCCCATTAATAAACCTCCAGCAGAACCGCCTTCAGCATATAAATGTTTAGGACTTGTATATTTCTCAGCGATTACAAATTTCGAGCAATCTACAAAATCCGTAAAAGTATTTTTCTTCTTCAGAAGTTTCCCGTTTTCATACCAAGGTCTTCCCATGTCTTCGCCTCCTCGAATGTGAGCGATGGCGTAAATAAAACCTCGATCAAGCAACGAAAGTCGTGTAGAAGAGAAATAAGGATCCATTGTAGCTCCATATGAGCCATATGCATAAAGTAGCAAAGGGTTATTTCCGTTTTTTTCAATTCCTTTTTTATATATCATCGAAATCGGAATTTTAGTTCCATCTCCAGCAGTTGCCCAAACTCTTTCTTCGATATAATTTTTCTTGTCAAATTTTCCACCTAAAACCTGCTGTTCTTTCATGATTTCCTTTTCTTTGGTCTTCATGTTAAAGTCTATTACAGACGACGGAGTTCCCATGGATTGGTAGCTGTAACGCAAAATCTGCGTATCAAAATCTGGATTTGTGGAAATATTTGCCGTATAAGTTTCGCTTTCAAACGGAAGGTAATATTCTCCTTTTTCGTTCCAAGGCATAATTCTGATTTTATTCAGGCCGTTTGAACGTTCTCCAACAACCAAATAATCCTTGAAAATTTCAATTTCTTCCAATAAAACATCTTTTCGATGCGGAATCAGATCTTTCCAGTTTTCTTTCTCTGTAGCATTTTCAGGCGTTTTCATCAGCTTGAAATTGGTTGCTTTGTCTTTATTTGTCAGGATATAAAAACTGTCTCCATAATGAGAAATATCATATTCCATACCTCGAACTCTCTTCTGAAAAACTTTAAATTCTCCATCCGGATTGTCTGCCAAAAGTGTTCTAAATTCTGTTGTCAAAGTGCTTGCAGCAGTGATTACAATATATTTTCTAGATTTTTCTTTGCTTACATCAATATTAAAAGTATCATCTTTTTCATGGTAAACCAAAGCGTCATTTTCAGCATTTTCTCCTAATTTATGCTTGAAAACTTTATCAGATCTCAAAGTCTGCTTGTCTTGTTTTGTATAAAATAAAGTCTTGTTGTCGTTTGCCCAAGTCGAACTTCCTGTAACATTTTCGATTTTATCTTCAAAAATTTCTCCTGTTTCTAAGTTTTTGATTTGAATCGTATAAATTCTTCGTCCGATAACATCTACCGCAAAAGAAGCAAATTTGTTGTCAGGACTGACGCTCATTCCTCCTAATTGGAAATAAGAATGTCCTTCTGCCAGCTCATTGCAATTAAAAAGAATTTCCTCATTTGCTGTAAGGCTTGCTTTTTTTCTAGAATAAATCGGATAATCTTTTCCAGTTTCATAGCGAGTTATGTACCAATATCCGTTGAAAAAATAAGGAACCGATGAATCGTCTTCCTTAATTCTTCCTTTCATTTCTTCAAATAATTCCTTTTGAAAATTCTTTGTATGCGCAGTCGATTGCTCATAATATTCATTTTCTTTATTTAAGTAATCTATAACTTCAGCGTTTTCTCTATCATTGAGCCAAAAGTAATCATCGATTCTTTTGTCTCCGTGCTTTTCAAGCGTTTTAGATATTTTTTTTGCTACTGGGGGATTTATATTTTTTGACATTTTTAGTGATGCGGTTTGCGAATATGAATTTGCAAAAATAATACAAAGACAACTTAAAATTAATTTATTCTTCATCAATTTATCTCTTGATAGTGACTATGCAATTTAGTAAATTCGCAGTTACAAATCATAAAATTTATTAACATGTTTGGAGACTTAATGGGAATGATGGGCAAACTTAAAGAAGCTCAGCAAAAAATGGAAGAAACTAAAAAAAGACTAGATAGCGTTTTAATCGACGAACAAAGCAGTGACGGACTATTGAAAGTAACCTTGACTGCAAATCGTGCCGTAAAATCAATAGAAATCGATGACACTTTATTAGAAGACAAAGAGCAATTGGAAGATTATTTGGTCTTAGTTATGAACAAAGCAATTGAAAAAGCTACAAAGGTAAACGAAGCTGAATTGGGCGCTGTTGCTCAAGACGAAATGCCAAATATTCCAGGATTGGATATGTTTAAATAAAAAACGGCTGTCTAAATTGACAGCCATTTTTTTATATTCTAATTCACAATTAATTTTTTTACAATGCTTTTCTCTCCAGATTTTATTTTTACAAAATAAATTCCTGCAGAAGCGCCTTGTATTGTTATTTGATGCTCATTTATATTTTTTAGCGATTCTATCTGTATCGTTTTTCCTAACGTGTCTGTTATCAAAATTTCATCAATTGGCAGTTGATTTTTTAATGAAATATCAAAATTTCCATCACTTGGATTTGGATATATTTCAACACTATCTGCTAAAGAAAAAGAATCTGCTTTCAAAACTGTGCCAAACAATTGAACTTCAGAAATTTGAATCATCTGCTCAATTGTGTTGCATTGGTTTGTAAAATTCAGTTTATAATAACTATAGGCCACAGTATTTGAAAAAGTAAAATTTCTTGTATTATATCTTGTAGTGTTGCAACTAATTGTTCCGCTGGCTATAGTAGTATAATTAACACCATTATTTGAGCCAGAAATTTGGTAATTCATAGGATCTCTTTCAGGAGAATCATCTGCTGTTGAAAAATCCATGCTTGTAGCAATAGTCTGAACACTCCCAAGATTTACTACAAAGCCAAGGCCATCATAATAATTAAAATCTAGAAACTTAGTATTTACATCTCCATCAATTATATTCCAATATCCTTCACTGCTTGGAGAATATACGCTTCCGGAAGCGCTGATGGAAGATGAAGGTGAAAAAATAGGACCTTGGGCTTTTAGTCCATAACTTGCAAAAAATGATAAAATAAGTAAAGTTTTCTTCATTGTAAATTGATTTAGGGTTTCCGTAAAATTAACCATAATCAATTATCTCATAACAATTTAGCTGTTATTGTTTAGATATGTAAAATAATAAAATGTGATTTTTTGCAACTCTACTAATTTTATAAGTGCTTTAAAAAAAAAATGTAATGTTTTTTATGAATTTTCTTATGCTATATATAAAAAAAACTTACATTTAACTATTTTATAACAATTCTTTCCAATGCTTCCATAACATAACTGTGCATGACATCGCGATAATCTAAATGCGTCACAATGCGGAGTTTTCCTTTTCCCAAAGAACTGATTAAGATATTTTTTTCTTTAAATTTTGCAATAACATTATTTTCGTCAATTTCTTTCTTAACTGAAAATATTAAAATATTGGTTTCCACAGGCTCAACACTTTCTATCCAAGGTAATTGTTTAAGTAAAAAACCTAGTTCTTTTGCCTTGTTATGATCTTCTTGGAGACGGCTCACATTATTTTGCAAAGCATAAATTCCGGCTCCTGCTAAATATCCGGCTTGACGCATTCCTCCTCCAAAAATCTTTCTGACTCTTAAAGCACGATTCATAGTTTCTTTATCTCCAACTAGAACTGAACCAACCGGAGCACCCAAACCTTTTGACAAACAAACAGAAATTGTATCGAAAATTTCTCCAAAATGCCTCGGATTTTGTCTTTTTGCCACTAAAGCATTCCAAATTCTGGCGCCATCTAGATGATATTTTAGATTATTTTGCTTGCAAACTTCCTTGATTCGAAGCATGTCGTCCATTTCATAACAAGCTCCTCCACCTTTATTTGTAGTATTTTCCAGACTAACTAAGCTAGTTAACGGACTATGATAAAAATCTGGTGGATTTATAGCTTCCCTAACTTGCTCAGCTGTTATCATTCCTCGATTTCCATCTACCAAATTACACGAAACACCGCTGTTAAAAGATGCGCCACCTCCTTCATAATGAAAAATATGTGCCCATTTATCACAAATAATTTGCTCACCAGGATTCGTGTGTAATTTAATTGCGGTCTGATTTGCCATTGTTCCCGAAGGAAAAAATAAAGCGGCTTCCATGCCAAATATATTTGCGACCATCTCTTCTAATTCATTGACAGTCGGATCTTGTTTATAAACGTCATCGCCTACTTTTGAACGAAACATTTGTTGTAGCATTTCGTTGCTTGGCTTCGTGACAGTATCACTTATTAAATTTATTTCCATAATATCAAAAGTATGCCTTATTTTTGTTTCATCAAAACGGCTATTTTCTTCATTTGAAGCTAATCTTGATTACAATTAATCAAGAGTACAAATTGAGAACTTGCCTGAAATTTTACACAAAAATATATATAATTTATGACAACTACCGAACAAATTAAAGGTATTGTGGAGCGCCTTGGTGCGTTGAGGAGGTATCTTTGACGTCGATAAGAAGCTAATCGAAATCACAAACGAAGAAGAAAAAACCTTGGCTCCTGATTTTTGGAACAATCCAAAAGAAGCTGAAGCTTTTGTTAAAGTATTGCGTTCCAAGAAGAAATGGGTAGAAGATTACAATAAAGCGGTTTCAATGACTGATGAGTTACAAATCGCCTATGAATTTTACAGAGAAGGCGAACTCACAGCTGACGAATTGGACGAACAATTTAACGCGACCAATTTACACATCGAAAACATCGAATTTAAGAACATGCTTTCTGACGAAGGCGATTCTTTGAGCGCTGTTTTGCAAATTACAGCCGGCGCTGGCGGAACCGAAAGTTGCGACTGGGCGTCAATGCTGATGCGAATGTATATGATGTGGGGCGAAAAAAATGGCTACAAAATCAAAGAATTGAATTTTCAAGAAGGCGAAGTCGCTGGAATCAAGACCGTTACTCTAGAATTTGAAGGCGATTATTCTTTTGGCTATTTAAAAGGCGACAATGGCGTTCACCGCTTAGTTAGAATTTCTCCTTTTGATAGCAACGGAAAACGCCATACTTCTTTTGCCTCGGTTTACATTTATCCGTTAGTTGATGATACTATAGAAATCGACATCAATCCAGCTGATATTGAGATCATTACTTCCCGTTCAAGTGGTGCCGGTGGGCAAAACGTAAATAAGGTAGAAACCAAAGTACAATTGTTCCACAAACCAACTGGAATTCAGGTGCAATGTTCTGAAACACGTTCACAGCAAGATAATAGGCAACGTGCTATGCAAATGTTAAAATCTCAGCTCTATGAAATCGAGCTTAAGAAACAAATGGCACAGCGTGCAGATATTGAAGCAAGTAAGATGAAAATCGAATGGGGTTCTCAAATCAGAAACTATGTCATGCATCCTTATAAATTGGTAAAAGATGTAAGAACTGGCTATGAAACTAGCGATGTTGAAGGCGTTATGAATGGTGATATTGACGAATTCTTGAAAGCATTTTTAATGATGATGGGACAAAAAGAAGAAGAATAAAATTTTTCTTTTCACAAGAGATAAAATGTACTACTTTCTTTATTTAAGAACGTAGTGCATTTTTCATACATGTTAAAAAAAATATTAAGATTTATTTAAGAAATATGGTTTAAATGTAACATTTTCTTGAAATACATAACTTATCTTTACATAGAATTTAGCCAATAATTGTGATATACTTACAAAGAATTGACTATCAAAAGAAACTATTATGATTTACGAAAAGCCACTATCAATAATTCCCATAAATGAAGCTGCAAGATTGCAGAAGCTTTATGATTATCAAATTTTGGATACGCATTCGGAAGATACTTTTGATAAAATTGCACTTTTGGCGTCCCAAGTTTTTAATACACCTACTGCTTTTATCACTTTTGTAGATAAAGACAGAGTTTATCTGAAGGCCATAATCGGAAATTATAATACGAATGAAGTTCGCCGAGAAGAAAGCATTTGCGCTTTGGCTATTTTAGACGATAAAACTACTGTTTTTAACGATACTCATGATTTTCCAGATTTAATGAAAAGTCCGTGGATTTCTAATGAAAGCGGTATTCGTTTTTACGCAGGAGCGCCTTTGAAATCTCCAGAAGGTTATTTGATTGGAACCGTTTGCGTTTTAGACAGCATTCCAAGGGAGACTAATGAAAATCAAATGGAAATGTTGCGAACGATGGCTGATATCGTGATGAATAAGCTGGAAAGCAGACTTCGCTACAATAATATTATAAAGTCGCAGAACGATTTGATGGGAATTGCTTTGCATGAAATCAAAAATCCGTTGGCTTCGATAAGTTTAGCCAATGATATCCTTAGAATTGACGCAACAAAATCACCAAAAATGACGGATATGATCAAACGCTGTGTCATTACAATTCAAGCTAAATTAGCCGATCTTTTAAAACTTTCAGAAGACGAAGATAAAGATCAAAGACTTTCTATTGAAGAAGCTGATTTAAAAGAGATGTTAGATCGATTGGTTACAAATTTTGAATTATTGGCTAATAAAAAGAACCAAATTATTGAGTTGACAGTTGAAGATTCTCTGCCAAAAATAAATATCGACAAAACTAAAATTTCTGATGTTCTTCACAATCTTTTGAGCAATGCTATCAAATATTCTTACAGCAACACTACTATAAAAATTATTGCGAAGAAAATTGACGATTTCGTAGAAATTGAATTCCAAGATAAAGGACAAGGCTTAAATGATGAAGATGCTGAAAAACTTTTCAAAAAATTTGCAAAATTAAGCTCGAAACCAACTGGCAGAGAAAGCTCAAACGGATTAGGACTTTCCATCTGTAAATCATTGGTAGAATTGCATAACGGACAGATTTTTGCAAAAAGTCCTGGTAAAGAATTAGGAAGTTCATTCTTTATCTCGCTTCCAATTATCTATACAATGCATGAAGATTCAGAGTATTTTGACAGAGATTAAATTTTAGCCAAAAATTTTACTACATCGTTTTATATGCCTAACTTTTGGGCATCAAACGATGCTTTATGAAATCTGTAAAATCCCTGCTTCACGCTCCACACCTTTCGCATGAAAAATCACTGAAAACTTTGGTTGAAAACCGAACAGTTTATTCTTTAGAAAATTGCGAATTGAATTTATTTGAAACCTATGAAGAATCACAGTTGGTTCCTTTAAAATTCAATGATTTAGTGGTAACAAGCATGTTGCGAGGAAAGAAAATCATGCATCTTTTTGATGATCCAGAATTCATTTATCTTCCTGGTGAAACTGTTGTAGTTCCTTCGAATGTAGAAATGAAAATTGATTTTCCTGAAGCTTCCAAAAGTAATCCGACACAGTGTTTGGCTTTGGCTATTGATCATTGGAAAATTAATGATACGCTAAATTTACTGAATGAAAAATATCCAAAGGAAGGAAATAGCTTATGGACTTTAGATTCTGAAAATTACTTTTTTTATAATAATATCGAACTTGCTTCAACAATAAATAAATTGATCAAAGAATGCATGAGTACGTCGATTACCAAAGATGTTTTGGCAGATTTGACTTTACAGGAATTGCTTATTCGAATTATCCAAACGCAGACTTTAAAATCGATTAGTGACAATAAAAATTTAGATCTAAATACGCCAATTTCTATAGTTTTAGAATTCATCCGCAGTAATATTAAAGAAAATTTTAATCTCAAAGACTTAAGCAATAAAGCAGGAATGAGTACTACTTCTTTCTATCGTTTTTTCAAGCGTGAATTAGGAATGAGTCCGATTGAATTTATTCTAAACGAAAAAATAAAAGTAGCTAAACAGCTTTTAAAATATCCCGGAATCCAAATCAATGAAGTCGGATTTCAATCGGGTTTTGAAGACAGCAATTACTTCATTCGATTATTCAAAAAAGTCGAAGGGATTACTCCAAAACAATACCAACAGCTAAATTGTTCAAGCTGTTATGTCGATTTATAAAAATTTATTCTTCTAATTTTATAGGTTCTAGATCTTCAATTTCTTCTGGCGTAAAAAGGCGATAATGTATTTTAAAAGTTTTTCCTAAAGGAGTTTCCAAAGAAAAACCGCCCGTCGGAACTCCGTCCAGAACATCCATTGTGAAATGTGCGTTTTTCCAATATTGAAATAAATCTCGGTCAACCCAAAACTCAAATCCTTCAATAGTTCCGATACAAACGTCGCCCATTCTTAAATAAAAGCCACCTTTTTCGAAACATTGGGGTTGCGTTCCTTCACAACATCCGCCGGCTTGATAAAACATCAAATCTCCATGGATTTCGTGAATTTTTCTAATTAATTCTATCGCTTCTTTTGTTGCTTCGACTCTCTTTATCATAGCTTTTATTTTAAAATACAGCCATGATTTAGTCTCACGGCTGTATGTTTTATAAATTTACGAATTGTTTTCTAGATTTATGCATCAGCAATTTTCAAGACAACCCTTCCCTGAATTTTTGCAGCTCTCATATCATCAAACACTTCATTAATATCTTCCAATTTAGCTTCTGTCACCGTTGCTCTTACTTTTCCTTCGTTGGCAAATTCAATGGCTTCTTGCAAATCTTTTCTTGTCCCGACGATAGAGCCTCTTACTGTAATTCTATTCAAAACGGTATCAAAAATCGGCAAATCAAAACTTCCTTTAGGCAATCCATTTAACGCAATTGTTCCTTTTCTTCTCAATGTTTCCAAACCTTGTCTAAAAGCAATTGGCGAAACCGCAGTAATCAAAGCACCATGCATGCCGCCAACTTCTTTTTTAAGAAATTCCCCCGGATTGTGGTGAAGTGCATTTACCGTAATATCTGCTCCTAATTTTTTGGCCAAATCTAACTTGTCATCTGCAACATCAATCGCCGCGACGTGCATTCCCATAGCTTTTGCATATTGTACAGCAACATGTCCCAAACCACCAATGCCAGAAATAGCAACCCATTCGCCTGGTTTTGTTTCAGTTTCTTTCAATCCTTTGTAAACCGTAACTCCGGCACAAAGAATTGGGGCCATTTGCATAAAATCTACATTTGCAGGAAGTTTTCCAACATATCTTGCATCAGCAATTACATATTCTGCAAAACCACCATCAACACTATAACCGCCATTTTGCTGAGTATCGCATAAAGTTTCCCATCCAGTAATGCATTGGTCACAACCGCCACAAGCGCTGTAAAGCCACGGTACGCCAACAGCATCACCTTCTTTGACATTTTTAACATCTGGACCAACTGCCACAACATATCCAACGCCTTCATGTCCTGGAATCAGTGGCATTTTTGGTTTGACAGGCCAATCGCCTTCAATGGCATGCAGATCAGTATGGCAAACGCCACTGGCGATGACTTTTACCAAGATTTCATTTCTGCCCGGTCTTTTAACTTCTACTTCTTCAATACGTAATTTAGCTCCGAATTCGCGAATTACAGCGGCTTTCATTGTTTTAGGTAACATAATTATTGATTTTATAGTTAATAAGTAAATACACTTTTATGGCTTCTAGTCAATTCAAAAAAAAAGCACTGCAATTGTCTGCAGTGCTTTTTCCAACAATTAAATTAAAAGAATCCTAATTTCTTTTTATCGTAAGAGATTAGCATGTTTTTAGTCTGGCGATAATGGCCAAGCATCATTTTGTGGTTTTCTCTACCAATTCCTGATTGTTTGTAACCTCCAAAAGGAGCTCCGGCTGGATAAGAATGATATTGGTTGATCCAAACCCTTCCCGCTTGAATCGCTCTCGGAACTTGGTAAATTTCGTGTGCATCGCGAGTCCAAACTCCAGCACCTAAACCATACATTGTATCATTTGCAATTTCAATGGCTTCTTCTGTAGTTTTGAAAGTAGTTACGGCTAAAACAGGTCCAAAAATTTCCTCTTGGAAAATTCTCATTTTGTTATGTCCTTTAAATAAAGTTGGTTTGATATAAAAACCTCCAGCAAGATCGCCTTCCAATTTATTCACATCGCCACCAGTTAGCAATTCTGCGCCTTCTTCTTTTCCTAATTTAATATAAGACTGGATTTTTTCATATTGAACATTTGAAGCCTGAGCACCAATCATTGTAGATTTATCTAAAGGATTTCCTGCTATAATTGCCTCTGTTCTTTCGATTACTTTTGCAATAAATTTATCGTAAATGTCTTCATGAATCAATAATCTTGACGGACACGTACAAATTTCTCCTTGATTTAAAGCGAACATTACAGCTCCTTCCACTGCTTTATCAAAGAAATCATCATCGTGGTCTGCAATTGAAGGGAAGAAAATATTTGGAGATTTTCCACCTAATTCTAAAGTCACCGGAATAATATTTTCAGTAGCATATTGCATTACCAAACGCCCAGTTGCAGTCGAACCAGTAAATGCAGCTTTTGAAACTTTTGGATTAGTAACTAGAGCTCGTCCAAGTTCTGCACCAAAACCATTGACAATATTAATAACTCCTGGAGGCAGAATTCCTTCAATCAGTTCCATCATCACTAAAATGGAAACTGGCGTACTTTCTGCAGGTTTTAAAACTACTGTATTTCCTGCAGCTAAAGCTGGAGCTAATTTCCAAACTGCCATTAAAATTGGGAAGTTCCACGGAATAATTTGCGCAATAACACCTAAAGGTTCGCTTAAAGCAATAGAAACCGTGTTGGAATCTAATTCTGCAATCGAGCTTTCTTCAGCACGAATTACACCAGCAAAATATCTAAAATGGTCAATCGCCAAAGGAATATCGGCTGCAAGTGTTTCTCTAACCGGCTTTCCGTTGTCAACAGTTTCCACTGCGGCGATATATTCTAGATTGTCTTCAAGAACTTGGGCGATTTTGTTCAATAAAATGCTTCTTTCAGTAACCGAAGTTTTTCCCCAAGTTTTGAATGCTTCATGAGCGGCATCAACAGCAAGAACTAGATCTTCCTTGCTTGATTTTGCTGCTTTTGTAAATACTTTTCCGTCAATGGGAGAAACATTGTCGAAATATTCTCCCTTGACTGGTGGTGTAAATTTTCCGTTTATATAATTGTCGTACTTATCCTTAAAATCAGGTCTTTTAACTAAATTGCTCATGATAAAATGTTTTTAATTTTATCAAATTTACCTTCAAACAAATTTTTAAAGTAGCATTATTCGTTCAAATAGTAGCATCATTTTGCCAAAACGATAATTTAAGACAATTTTAATTTATATTGTTTAAAAAAATAACTAATTTTTTAGTGAATTAGAATCAAAAAAGCTCCCTTAAAAAACTTTTTAAAGCTGACCAAGAGCGCTTGTCTGCTAATTCATTGTAAGCTGCTCCTTTTGAATTATCGTTTCCTGCTTCTTTCTCAGTAAAAGCATGAACTGCATTTGCATAATAATTCATCTGCCAATCTGCTTTTGCAATGCGCATTTCGTCTTGAAAAGCTTTAATTTCTTTCTCTGGAACATAAGTATCGTCAGCGCCGTGTAAAACCAAAACTTTTGCTTTTATTGGGGTAATTTCTCTTTTTGCATCTCTTCCCAAGCCTCCGTGAAACGAAACAACGCCTTTCACTTTTAAATTCGCTCTCGCTGCTTCGATAGCTCCAGTTCCACCAAAACAATAGCCTATTACTACGATTTCATCCGGATTCGCTCCTTGTTTTACTAATTCAGCTAAAGCCAAAGAAATTCTATTTTGGTATTCTTTTATATTTGATTTGTAATAGCCAGCCGTTGCTCCAGCTTCTTTTGCGTCCTTTGGTCGTTTGTCCACGCCATAAATATCGGCCACAAAACTATAAAAACCCATTTTCATCAATTCTGTAGCTACTTCTTCAGAATGTTTGTCAATTCCTTTCCAAGCTGGCAAAACTAAAATTCCAGGATTGTTTTTATTTGGCATATTCGGAATTCCTGCCAAGCCACTCAATTTTTGAGTTTTATCGCTGTAATCTACAGCTTTTAATTGTGCGAATGCTGTTGAAGAAACAACTACAGTAAAGAAAAGTGACAGGTATTTTGTTTTCATATTTTAATTTTTATTAAAAATAATATTTTTTTTGGTAATTCTATAGCACGATTGTATAAAACAAAAAAAGCCACTGCTGTTGCAATGGCTTTTTTAGTATATTAATTGGTTACATAAACAAACTTAGTATGTAATAAACGATTGCAGCCAAGATTGCAGAAATTGGAATCGTCAAAACCCAAGCCCATAAAAGACTGACGGTAACACCCCATCTAACAGCAGAAACACGTTTTGTCAAACCTACTCCAATAATTGAACCCGTGATTGTGTGTGTCGTACTTACTGGAATTTTCAAATGTTCTGTGAAATATAAAGTTAAAGCTCCTGCAGTTTCTGCAGCAACACCTTCAAAAGAAGTAACTTTTGTAATTTTAGAACCCATCGTTTTAACGATTTTCCAACCGCCACTCATTGTTCCAGCGGCAATTGCCGTATAACAAGCTAAAGGAATCCATTCTGGCATTTTAAAATGTCCCGCTTCATCAGGAAGCACAACATCTAACCAATGCGGCATGCTATCTTGTGACAAACCAGTAGTGTGGATATAAACAGCAACTGCAGCTGCAATAATTCCCATTACTTTTTGAGAATCGTTCCCACCGTGGCCCAAACTGAATGCTGCCGAAGAAAGCAATTGCATTTTCTTCAACCAGGATTCTGCTTTACTATGGCTCAGGCTGCTGAAAAATAAGCAGAATGTACTTACAGACAAAATTATAAATGCTACTAAAAACCATTTGATATTGTGTGCTTCAAACGCAACACTCCAAAATTGAGAATCAGGAAAACGAGGCTCTTTAATTTTTTCGAAAGGAACCATTTGATAAGCAACGAAGACGATCGTAGCAATCATTAAAGATCCAGTAAATAGTTTTGGATAGATACTTTTTTTAGAAGAATTTAATAACCAAATAGAAATTAAATAAGATGCTAAAGCTCCTAAAAGCGGCGCTAATACAATAAATGCAACAATAATTAGGACTCCAGAAGGCATTCCTCCATTTTTTCCTGCAGAATACCAATTTACAACGTTAAAGCCTGCATGTGCGATTGCTGCACCGGCAAAACCTCCGATCAAAGTATGAGAAGAACTTGACGGAATTCCTAACCACCAAGTTAATAGGTTCCAACAGATTGCGGCTATTACTCCTGCCAAAATTACGACCAGATTAATATCCATCGTGCTAGCGGTTTTAGCGACCGTATCGGCGACACCAAATCCGAAAACCCAGTAAGCCAAGAAGTTAAAGAATGCGGCCCAAACAACCGCTTGAAATGGAGTCAGTACTTTTGTAGCAACAATTGTTGCAATTGCGTTCGCTGCATCGTGAAATCCGTTGATGTAATCAAAGATCAGTGCAAGAACAATTATGACAATTAATATCGTAAAATCCATAAGATTATTTAGTCAAAAATGAATATTAAGAGTGCTTAACCACCACTGATTCTAGAACGTTTGCAACACTTTTACATTTATCAGAAGCAGATTCCAATGCAGATAAAACTTCTTTATATTTAATGATATTTTTAGCGTCTGTTTCGTTTTCGAAGATATCAGCAACCGCTTTGTCAAAAACGTTATCTGCTTTGCTTTCCAATTTGTTGATTTTTTTACAAGCGTCTGAAATCGCTTTCAAATTCTTCAAATCTTTCAATTCTTTGATAGCAAAACCAATCTGCTGGCAAGCTTCAAGGTTGATTTCTGTCAATTTACGAATTGACTTCGTAATTTTTTCAACTTGGTAAAGACGCATTCTTGACGCAGAACCATGCAAATAATCAGCAACATCGTCCATTGATTTTACAAGCGCATGAATATCTTCACGATCAAATGGCGTAATAAAATTTCTGCTTAATTCAAGGTGCGTTTTATGAGTAATTTCCTCAATAACTGCTTCTAATTCCTCGATTTTTCTAAAATAATTCTCTCTTTCAGCTTTTGGAGCATTCACTGCTTCGTGAAGAGTTTCTGCCAAAAGCGTTAAATTAAAAGAGGCTTGCTCAAAAAGTGGAAAGAACTTTTTATCTTTCGGAACTAAAAATTGGAAAATGCTGTTTAAAGACATAAAATAGATTTTTATTGCTGCAAATGTATCTCCTCAATGTTAAGATAACATTAAGTAAAGATGAATAAGCAGTTATTAAAATTTACGATTATTTAATATTCAGATTACAATTGCTTTTCCTCATTTCTATTTATTGCAAACGTTTTCGTACTTTAGCCAGCGTTTAAAAATAGCAAAAACTTACTTACATATTATGGACATTAACTTCAACAAAAACGAAGATCATAACAAACTTTTAGTATCAGATTTAAAGCAAAAATTTGCTCAGGTAAAATTAGGCGGAGGCCCAAAAAGAATTGAAAAATTACATTCTGAAGGTAAAATGACAGCTCGTGAACGTATTGATTATCTGCTTGATGAAAAAAAAGAAAGTATTGAAATTGGAGCTTTTGTTGGTGATGGAATGTATGCCGAACACGGTGGTTGTCCTTCTGGAGGAGTTGTGATAAAGATTGGTTATGTGAAAGGAAAACAATGTATCGTTGTAGCAAATGATGCCACCGTAAAAGCCGGAGCTTGGTTCCCAATTACAGGAAAAAAGAACCTTCGCGCGCAAGAAATTGCAATGGAAAACCGACTTCCGATTATTTATTTAGTAGATTCTGCAGGAGTTTATTTGCCTTTGCAGGATGAAATTTTTCCTGATAAAGAACATTTCGGAAGAATTTTCAGAAATAATGCCATCATGAGCAGCATGGGGATTACCCAAATTGCCGCCGTTATGGGAAGCTGTGTGGCTGGAGGAGCTTATCTTCCGATCATGTCTGACGAAGCTTTAATTGTAGATAAAACGGGAAGTATTTTCTTAGCTGGAAGTTATTTAGTGAAAGCTGCAATCGGAGAAAGCATAGACAATGAAACGCTTGGAGGCGCAACGACACATTGTGAAATTTCTGGAGTTACTGATTACAAAGCAAAAGACGACAAAGATGCTTTGGATAAAATCAAAAATATTGTCGATAAAATTGGTGATTTTGACAAAGCAGGCTACAGCAGAATCAAGTCTGAAAAACCAGCTTTGGAAGAAAAAGATATCTACGGAATCCTTCCAAAAGCAAGAAACGAGCAATATGATATGATGGAAATTATCAATCGTTTGGTTGATAATTCTGAATTTGAACCTTATAAAGATGGTTACGGACAAACGATTATTACAGGTTATGCCAGAATTGACGGTTGGGCTGTGGGAATTGTTGCCAATCAAAGAAAAGTGGTGAAATCTAAGAAAGGCGAAATGCAATTTGGAGGCGTAATTTATTCAGATTCTGCAGACAAAGCGACACGTTTCATTGCCAATTGCAACCAGAAGAAAATTCCGCTGGTTTTTCTTCAAGACGTAACCGGATTCATGGTGGGGAGCAAATCAGAACACGGCGGAATCATTAAAGACGGTGCAAAAATGGTAAATGCAGTTTCTAATTCTGTAGTTCCAAAATTCACGGTAATCATTGGGAATTCTTATGGCGCAGGAAATTACGCCATGTGCGGAAAAGCATATGATCCAAGATTAATTTTTGCTTGGCCAAGCGCTGAATTGGCAGTTATGGGTGGCACTCAAGCGGCGAAAGTTTTGGCACAAATTGAAGCTTCTTCGTTAAAAGCCAAAGGCGAAGTCATTGATGAAGTAAAAGAAAAAGAATTGTTTGATAAAATCAAGGCTAAATATGACGCGCAAGTTTCTCCTTATTATGCCGCTTCTCGTTTGTGGACAGATGCCATCATTGATCCGTTGGAAACCAGAACTTGGATTTCTATGGGAATTGAAGCAGCAAACCACGCTCCTATTGAAAAGAAATTTAATTTGGGAGTGATTCAGGTTTAGAATTTTTTATTTTGAATTGTAATGAAAGTTCGATGAATGAAATAAGTAAGAAAATATTAAAAGTAGTTTTTATAATTTTGATCGGTATTCCATCTAGTATACTCTTTTACATTAGGTTAGTAGAATTGATTATAATTGATGAAGGTGGTTATGGAAATGAATATAGAAATCCTAAATTAAGTTGGTTATTTGATTATTTCTTTAACTTAGAAAACTATAGATATACACCTAATAATCTATTTACAATTTTTGCATTTTTTGTAGGATTTTGTTTTGCAACCTTTCTTACATATTCAATAAAAAAAATCTTAAATTTGATCAAGTAATAAATTCCCTAATCAATTTTAAATCATCGGCATCATTAAAAAAATCTTTATTATTGGTTTAACTTTAATAAGTTTCCAAATTGTATTTTCACAAAATTTCACCCGAAAAGATTCGCTTCAAGGTGGTTTTTCTGCTGAAAGAACTTCATATGACGTGCAGCGATATGATTTGAATATTACGGTAAATCCTGAAAAGCGTTCTATTTTCGGCTTTAATGATATCACTTTTAAAGTAGCTAAAAATACTTCCAAAATTCAAGTAGATTTGTTTGAGAACATGCAAATTGACAGCATTGTTTTTGAAGGAAAAAAATTGAATTACAAAAGAGATTTCGGAGCTGTTTTTATTGATTTCGAAAAGCCTCAAATCGTTGACGGATTAGATAAAAAAATACGATTTTATTATTCAGGAAATCCTTTGGTAGCAAAAAATGCGCCTTGGGATGGAGGTTTTGTCTTCAGCAAAGACAACGCTGGAAAACCGTGGATTGGCGTTGCCGTGCAAGGAACAGGAGCCAGCCTGTGGTTTCCCGTGAAAGATTCGCAGAGCGACGAGCCTGATTTTGGAGCTTCGATAAAAGTAGCTGTTCCAAATGGATTGATGAATGTTTCCAATGGAAGATTTTTGGGAAGCGAAGACTTGAAAAATGGCTATACCCGTTGGGATTGGGAAGTAAAAAGTCCGATCAACAACTATGATATTACGCTGAATATTGCAGATTACGTTCACATTCACGACAATTATAAAGGCTTAGACTTAAATTATTATGTTTTACGTGAAAATGAAGAAAAGGCAAAAAAACATTTTGAAGAAGTAAAACCGATGATGGATTGCTTTCAAGCGAAATTTGGAAAGTATCCTTTTACAGAAGACGGCTATAAATTAGTTGAAACTTCTTATTTAGGTATGGAACACCAAAGTGCTGTTTCTTATGGAAATAAGTATAAAAATGGATATTCTGGAATGGATATGTCTCGCACTGGAATTGGCTTTCTTTTCGATTATATTACCATTCACGAAACAGGCCACGAATGGTTTGGAAATAGCATTACATCTATAGATATTGCCGATATGTGGATTCACGAAGGCTTTACAACTTACTCAGAATCTGTTTTTGTTGAATGCCAATTTGGTTATGAAAAAGCACAGTTATATTTAAACGGACAAAAAAAATCTGTCGCCAATGACAAGCCTATTCTGGGAAATTATGAAGTAAATAATCATGGCTCTGTCGACATGTATTATAAAGGCGCGCAACTTTTGAATACGCTTCGCCATATTGTAAACGATGATCAAAAATGGTGGAAAATTCTTTTGAAATATTCAGAAACTTATCGCCATAAAATAATAGATACAGAAACTGTAGTTACTTTTTTCAATACTGAAATTGGAACAGATCTCACTCCTATTTTTGATCAATATTTGAAATACAAAAACATTCCAGAATTGATTGTTGAGAAAGAAAAAAAAGGAATTCGTTTTAAATGGAAAACTGATGTAGCTGATTTTAAAATGCCAGTAGTTTTTAAAGAGAATAATAAGGAAACAAGGATAGAAGCAACAAACGACTGGACTTCCTACCAATTAAAAAATCCTAAAGAATTGGTGAAATTTGACGATTCTAGATTCTTTTACAAATTAGATTATAAATAGATTCAAATAAAAAAGAGTGCTCAACGGCACTCTTTTTTATTCTGTTATACTTTCAAGGCTTTCTTTTCTCAAGACTTTCCCGGTTGGTGTCTCTTTAAATTCTGAAGCAAAAAGCACTACTTTTGGTTTTTCATATTTATCTAACCCTGCAAAAACTTCATCGTCAATTACATAAGGAGTTCCTTCCACGACAAGAACTAATTTTTCTCCTAATTCATGGTTTTCCTGTGAAGCTACAAAATACCTTCGGTCAATTATTCTGCTCGCTAATTTTTCTTCAATCTGTTCTGGAAAAAGCTTTACACCACCGCTATTAATTACGTTGTCAATTCTTCCCATCCAAATAAATTCATGTTCGTTTAAAACTTTTACGGCATCATTAGTTACGATCGGCTCGCTCAATATATTAGGCGCCGTGATTACTAAACAATGTCTTTCATCTTCAGAAACAGTAACATCTGGCAAAGTTTTAAAGGCTTCATCACCTACTCTTTTTGCAGCAATATGCGTTATGGTTTCAGTCATTCCGTAGGTTTCGTAGATCTCTGTAGGAAAATCTGCAAGTTCACTTGCCAAAGCAGCATTTACTTTTGCGCCACCAATAATCAATTTTTTGATTTGATTTAATTTATCTAAAGAATGCTGTGCTTGCAAAGGCACCATTGCTGCGAAATCATAATTTTGATCATTTCGTTTTAATGGATATGAACTTGGAGGAACGAAATCAACATCCAAGCCAAGAATAAATCCTCTAACAAGCATCATTTTTCCTGCAACATATTGTGCTGGAAGACAATGCAAGACTCTGTTTCCTGGTTGTAAATCAAAGAAATCTCCAGTAGCCAAAGCTGAGTTTACCATAGCTTGCTTCTCTATTTTTATCTTTTTTGGAGTTCCAGTTGTTCCTGAAGTTGTCATTTCTATATATTCATTTTGATCAAACCAGTCTAAAATAAAAATACCAACTGGCTTTTCAAAAGCATCACCTTCCTTAATGAAGCTGTAGGCAATTCGGCATAAATCGTCTTTATCTAAACTGAATCCGTTTAGCTTAAAACGATTGTGTACATTGTGGTAGGTTGGGTTATTCATATTTATTTTCTAATTCATTAATTTCATTCTTTGTATCCTCTGTCTGAATATTTCCAGTCAATTTTTCTTTCCAATTTTTCCAATTGTACTTCTTACTAAAGATAAACAAAAGAATCGGAAAAATAACAATCACCGGAAGCAAAACATCAAAGCCGGCTGATGGTTCGGAATTATCTTTCAAGATCGAATGTGTTTGAAAAACGGTCCAATCTGAAGTAATCAATAGTGCTCCAATCAAATTATTTGCAGCATGAAAACCAAGTGAAAGCTCCATTCCTTCATCCATTAAAGTTAAGATTCCTAGAAAAAATCCTGTTCCGATATAATAAACTAAAATAATGTATCCTAATTTGTCAACTTCAGGATTTGCGATATGCAAAAGTCCAAAGATCATGGAAGTCAATACTAATGAAAACAACTTATTTTTTGATAAAAGAGCAAATCCTTGCATTAAATAACCCCTGAAAACATATTCTTCTGTACTTGTTTGAATTGGAATTAAAACAATAGAAATTATAGCCAAAATGGCAAAAGGAATTGGCTGAAACTGTACTTCATAATTTTCTGGAGATACAAAATAGGCGATAATTATTGTAATTATTGTGATTGTTGCCCATAGACTGAAAGAAAAGAAAATACGTTTCCAATCTATTTTTTTTCTTGAAGTGGTGACTTCAATAAATTTCTGTCCATGCAAATATCTTACAATAATATAAAAAACGAGAATCGCAATCAAGAAAGAAAACAGCATTAAAAACAGAGTCAAATTTGACCCTAATGTATTCATAAGTGCATCAGTATTTAGTGATTCTAAAGATTTTCCCTCGCTGACCATTTTTATTCCTACAGCTATCATCCACGGCAATTGACCTATTCCTGAAGCGATAATTACTATTATTGAGCCAACAATATATTTCCAAAAATGATTGTTTTTTACTTTAAAACCTTGAGCTATAAACATTTGTTTTTTTGTTTAAAATTGAAATTATTTGACCTCTAATTTATTGAATTATTATAATATATTTCACTTATTTAAATTGCATTTCATTTCTTTGCAGGCTATTTAAAATAATTATGATTAAAATATATCACAATCCACGTTGTGGAAAATCTCGCGAAGGTCTAGAAATTGTTCAAAATTCGGGACAGGAATTCGAAATTGTAAAATATTTAGAAAAAAAAATGTCAAAAGAAGAACTTGAGTTCATTGTTCAAAACCTTGGCATTAAACCGATTGAGCTAGTTAGGCATAAAGAAAAAATTTGGATAGAAAATTTCAAAGACAAAACAATTTCTGACAGTCAAGTTATTCAGGCAATGCTTGACAATCCGATTTTAATCGAAAGGCCGATAGTAATTAATGGAAATAAAGTTGCAATTGGCCGTCCGCCACAAAATATTGAAAAAATTCTTTAAGAATTGACAACTTAGATTTAACAAACCTTTGTGAAATCCCGCTTAAACCAAGCCTTACTTTTGCGGTCTAAACTGCAATAAACTCAAACTTTCAATTGAATGAAAAATTTAAAAGCAGCAATATCCCTCCTATTGCTAACCCTTTCTTTTTTTACTTATGCCCAAGAAAGGCCACAGTCGAAAAAAGTAAAAATTACTGGAAAAATTATTGAAAAAGCTACCAATCTTCCTTTAGGATATGCTACCGTAACTTTGACTAACAGCCAGCGACCAGAAATTGTAACAGGCGGTATGACTGATGAACAAGGGAATTTTAGCGTAGAAGCAAATGCAGGTACTTATGATGTGAAATTTGAGTTTATCTCTTTTAAAATAATTGATTTAAAACAGCAAAGCCTTACTGAAGACAAAAATTTTGGAACAGTAAGTTTAGAAGCCGAAGCTGAAATGTTAGAAGCTGTTGAAATTCGTGCAGAACGTTCGACAGTTGAAATTAAGCTTGATAAAAAAGTCTATAACGTTGGCAGTGACATGATTGTAAAAGGTGGAACTATCAGCGATGTTTTAGATAACGTGCCTTCAGTTTCTGTAGATGTTGAAGGAAATGTAAGTCTTCGTGGAAATGAAAATGTTAGAATTTTAATTGACGGAAGACCTTCAGGAGGGGTTAATATTGCTGATGTTTTGAAACTTCTTCCAGCAGATTCTGTTGATAAAGTTGAAGTTATCACAAATCCTTCAGCACGATATGATGCAGAAGGTGGTGGCGGAATTATCAATATAGTTCTTAAAAAAGGCAAAAACCAAGGGATTACGGGAACCGTGACTTTATCAACTGGAGATCCAGCTAATCATGGATTTACGGGAACAGTAAATTACAAAACTGATCAATTCAATCTTTTTACTACACAAGGTTACAGTTATAGAAAAGGTCCAGGTAATTCAATGACCGATACTGAATATTTAGATCAAGATTCTGGAGAAACTACTGGTTTTCTTGAAGAAAGAAGAAATAATGAAAGACTAAATAAAAGCTATAATGGTAATTTTGGAATTGATTTGTTTCTTGATAAATCTACAACTTGGACAAATACTTTTTCTTATAGAAGAAGTTCAGGCGAAAATCCAGATAATGTTTTACAACGTCACTTTGATGAATTTAAAAGTCTTGAATCTGTAACCAATCGTTTTAATAGTCAAGATGATAAAGATGAAAATATTGAATTCTCTTCAAATTTGATTAAAAAATTCAATGATAACGGACATCAATTGACTATTGACGCCTCTGTGTCAAAAAGCAATGACGACGAAAATTCAGGAATCAGTTTTACAGACACTTCAGTTTTGACAAATGTTTCGACTTCAGGAAACCAAAGAACTGCTAGTTTGCAAGAGCAAAACAGAACACTATTACAAGCTGATTATGTTCTACCATTTGGAAATAGCCAATTCGAAGCTGGTTATCGTGGAAATTTTACTGATTTGACTACAGATTATGCAGTAGAAGATTTTGAAAATGGTTCGTGGGTAAACAATGCAAATTATACAAATATATTGCAATATAAAGAAAATGTGAATGCCCTATACACACAATTTGGTTCTAAAATAAACAGCAAAATTTCTTATTTATTAGGACTTCGTTGGGAAGATTCAAATATTGAAGTAAACCAGTTTACGACTAATGACTTTAGAAATAAAAAATATAATAACTTTTTTCCAAGTGCTTTTTTAGCATATGAATTTAGTGAAGGAACCAGTGCTTCTATTAGTTATAGCCGAAGAATTTCTAGACCACGCTCCCGCTCTATCAATCCGTTTTCAAACTTAACGAGCAATATCAACCAATTTAGAGGAAATCCAGATCTAGATCCTTCTTTGAGTGATGCATTTGATTTAGGTTTCTTGAAAAAATGGGACAAGATCACATTTAATACTTCTATGTATTTTAATAGAACTCAAGATGCTGTTCAATTTGTAAGAAATGTAGAGACAAATACTGACGGAACACAAATTTTAGTAACATCACCAAGAAACATTGGTGTTGAAGATCGTTTTGGATTTGAATTTACACTTTCTTACAATCCATATAAATGGTGGAGAATGAACAGTAATTTCAATTTATTCAGAAATCAGACTAAAGGAGACTATACGTTTACAAACTTATTTAATCAAGAAGAAACTATTGATTTCAGCAACACGGCCTATTCTTGGTTTGCAAGAATCAATTCAAGAATCAATTTGCCTCTTGGAATTGATTGGCAAACTAACGGAACTTACAATGCGCCACAAACAAATGCGCAAGGAAAATCTAAAGGAATTGCAAGCATGAATTTAGCTTTTAGCAAAGATGTTTTAAAAGACAAAGCAACAATTGCTTTAAATGTAAATGACGTTTTTAATTCTAGAAAAAGAATTTCAGAAACAAATTTGCCAACGCAAAATACTTATTCAGAAATGCAGTGGAGAGAAAGACAAATTACGCTTACCTTCACTTATCGTTTCAATAAAAAGAAAACGGAAAGAGAAAAACCAGCTACAAGAAAAGCAGATTCCGACAATGGCGGTGAAGAATATATGGGCGGATAAAATGACAAAAGCCTCTGTTAACGCAGAGGCTTTTTTATGCAATATAAAAATTAATAAAACAAAAAAAGGAAACCAATTAGGTTTCCTTTTTATTCTTTAGGAGAATCAAATTATACTGATTGCTCTTGTTTCTTTTTTGCTCTTCTTTCTTTAATCAATTCGATTATTGAACCTCCGAGCCAATACTGAACGAAGCCAACTAAGAAAATCATAAGCCAAAAGCCTAGAGTCAAAATAGTTAAGAAAAGTAAGAAACCTAAATACTGTGTAAATTCAAACATGTTTTCCGGAATTTTTTTGAATATCTGTCAAAGATAAGCGGAATAATGGTTTTGACCAATAAAAACAGGGAAAATAATTTTTAAATCATTTTTTAAACCTACTTATAATCCTTATTTTTGGGCTGATTTTAAAAAATCATTTTTTTATAAATATAAAACAACAAACATACACACAATGGAATACAGAATTGAAAAAGACACGATGGGTGAAGTAAAAGTTCCTTCTGAAAAATATTGGGGAGCGCAAACAGAACGTTCAAGAAATAACTTTAAAATCGGTCCGTCGGCGTCAATGCCAAAAGAAATCATCGAAGGTTTTGCTTATTTGAAAAAAGCGGCGGCTTATGCCAACCACGATTTAGGAGTTTTGCCAGTTGAAAAAAGAGATGCAATTGCTGCAGTTTGTGATGAAATCTTGGCAGGAAAATTAGATGCAGAATTTCCATTGGTAATTTGGCAAACCGGTTCTGGAACACAAAGCAACATGAACGTGAATGAAGTTGTGGCAAACAGAGCGCAAGTTTTAGCTGGACACAAAATTGGCGAAGGCGAGCAGTTCATCAAAGCGAATGACGACGTAAATAAATCACAGTCTTCAAACGACACTTATCCAACAGGAATGCACATCGCAGCTTACAAAGCAGTTGTGGAAGTAACAATTCCTGGTGTTGAAAAATTAAGAGATACGCTTCAAGCAAAATCAGAAGCATTCAAAAACGTAGTGAAAATTGGAAGAACGCATTTAATGGATGCTACGCCGTTGACTTTAGGCCAAGAAATTTCTGGTTACGTTGCGCAATTAAATTACGGCTTAAAAGCTTTAAAAAATACTTTAGCGCACCTTTCAGAAGTAGCTTTAGGTGGAACTGCTGTTGGAACCGGATTGAATACGCCAGAAGGTTATGACGTAAAAGTTGCGGAATATATCGCTGAATTCACAGGTCACCCTTTCGTTACAGCTCCAAATAAATTTGAAGCTTTAGCAGCTCACGATGCAATTGTGGAAACACACGGAGCTTTGAAACAATTGGCTGTTTCTTTGAATAAAATTGCAAATGACGTGAGAATGATGGCTTCTGGACCACGTTCAGGAATTGGTGAAATCTTGATTCCAGAAAATGAGCCGGGTTCTTCAATCATGCCAGGAAAAGTAAATCCTACGCAATGTGAAGCGTTGACAATGGTTTGTGCTCAAGTTATGGGTAATGACGTGACAATCACAATTGGTGGAACTCAAGGTCATTATGAATTGAATGTTTTCAAACCTTTAATGGCGGCAAACTTCTTGCAATCAGCTCGTTTATTAGGAGATGCTTGCGTTTCATTCGACGAACATTGCGCACAAGGAATCGAACCAAACTACACAAGAATTAAAGAATTGGTTGACAATTCATTAATGTTGGTTACTGCTTTAAACACAAAAATTGGATATTACAAAGCAGCAGAAATCGCTCAAACAGCACACAAAAACGGAACAACTTTGAAAGAAGAATCGGTACGTTTGGGTTATGTTACTCCAGAAGATTTTGATGCTTGGGTAAAACCAGAAGATATGGTTGGAAGCTTGAAATAATTATGAGTTATGAATTATAAGTTACGAGTTAGCTTACAATTTTAATATCTTATTGAAGGTTATAAGTTTATGTTTAAAAGCAAAAACTTATAACCTTCCTTTTTTTTACTGAAAATTGAAAACTTACTTTTTCTCGTTCACTTTTGCCAAAATATCTTGCATCATATCCATTTGCACTTTTTGGATTTCAACCATAGATTGTTCTTGATGAAGCAATAAATGATCAATTTTTTCGTGCAACATTCTAATTTCCAATTCAGATTTTAAGTTGATCATATAATCTTTTTTGGCACGATCGCGATCTCTTTCCTCTGTTCTATTTTGGCTCATCATAATTACTGGCGCTTGCAAAGCCGCAACGCAAGACAAAATCAAATTCAGTAAAATAAACGGATAAGGATCAAAACCTTTATTAGAAAGTATAAAAACATTCGCCGCGATCCAAATCAATAAAAAAGATAGAAACGAAATAATAAAAGTCCAGCTTCCGCCAAAAGTAGCCACTTTATCCGCCACTTTTTGCCCAAAGGTAAAATCTTGAATCTCATCATCTAATTTATCGGAAAGCGTCGCATTATCACTCAAAGCATCCACAACAGTCTGCTCCATTGTTGATAATTCCCCTGTTTCCTTAATCAGCATTTCTGCAATATATTTCTCTCTGAAAGAATGCAATTCATCCATAGACATGCATTTTTCACCTTCAAAATCAGGATGCTCTTCCTTAATAAAATCCAATATCGATTTGCGAACCAATTTCGCCGAAACTTTCTCCGCTTCTGAATATTCCCTTCCAGAAATATCGCTAGTAAATTTTTTCATAATAAATAAGTCAAAAGTTGTAAAGTCAAAAAGTGAAAGTCTAAGAAGTCTAACTTTCAAAAAAATCTGAGAAGCCTAAACTAAAACCAATGCTTCCTTCTAAAATAATAAACCATTCCAATAACTGTAAAAAACATCACGCCAAGTACAATAAAATACCCATTTTCGCTCTTCAACTCTGGCATATTTTCGAAATTCATTCCATAAACTCCTACGATAAAAGTCAACGGCATAAAAATTACAGAGAAAATTGTCAGTGTTTTCATAATCTGGTTCATCCTTTGGCTTTGCATCGAAAAGAAGATATTCGAAGCACTTTCAAGTGACTTCAAATCATAATCAATCTGTTCTAAAAAC
>Ga0247730_1000209_pt1 | contig 55079 bp, 58 predicted proteins | sample UWRJL073202C2_FD_180959 | JGI IMG/M metagenome (GOLD analysis project Ga0247730, IMG submission 180959) | Plant litter microbial communities from Arlington Agricultural Research Station in Wisconsin, United States - UWRJ-L073-202C-2 | ecosystem: Environmental > Terrestrial > Plant litter >... | reverse complement strand
ACCGAGCGGACCCACGTCGTCGAGCCGGAACCAGGCGGACGCGAATCCGGTCGTGACGGCGTCGCGCCAGACCACGGCCGACACGACCGCCAGCAGGCCGAACGGCAGCAGCACCAGGATCCGGGTGACGGGCCACAGGACCGTGAGCCGGCGGAGGGCGGCGGCGAACGCCATGCCCAGCACCAGCTGGAGCGCCACGACGGCCACCACGATGATGAGCGTCGCCGCGACGGCGAGCCACCACGTGCGGCTCGACAGGACGTCGACGTAGTTGTCGACGCCCACGAAGCTGCGGTCGTCGGGGCTCGTCAGCGGCCGGCTCGTCAGCGAGAGCCACACCGCGCGACCGATCGGCCACGCCGTCACGACCAGCAGGACGACGACGGCCGGCGCGAGCCAGCGCCACGCCCTCACCGGATCTCACCCTTGATCGCGGCGTCGACCTCGACCTGGGAGACCTGCGGGGTCTCGTCCTGCGTGACGTCGGCGACCGGGCGCCAGGTCTCGTCGAGCGCATCGACGACGAGCGACCAGAACGCGGTGGAGGGGACCGTGACGCCGGTCGTGACGGCGGCCCGCGCGGCGTCCAGCGCGCGGAACGCCGGCGCGACGGCCGGGTCGTCGAACGTGGCGACCTTGCTGGCCGTGTGCTGCGGACCCGTCATCAGCTGCTGCAGGGACGTCGGCGAGGTCAGGCACGTGGCAGCGGCGAAGGCCTCCGTCGGGTCCTGGGCGTGCGCGGGGACCGCCAGGCCGACGCCGGCCAGGGGCGCGACGCCGGCGTTGCCGACCACGGGATAGCCCGTGGCCCTCATGTCGGCCTCGACCGCCGCGAGGGCGGGATCGGAGATCGCCGACGTGGAGGCGAGCAGGAACCCGCCGGTCGGACCGGCGAACCGGGCGAGCGCGTCTGCGGACGGTCCGGGGCCGACGCCCGCCTCGTCGTAGAACTCGACGACGGACGCGGCGGCGCGCCCGGCGTCGGTGTCGAGCCCGACGGTCGCGCCCCTGCCGGGACCGGAGACCAGGCTGCCGCCACCGCCGGCGACGAGCGCGTTGACCCATTCCGCCAGCCCGCTGCCGTCACGGTCCTCGATCTCGACCGTGACGCCCAGGCGCTGCGCCCCGGCGACCAGGTCGTCCCAGCTGATCGGCTGGGACGTGTCGAGGCCCGCGCGTTCCGCGACGTTGCCGCGGAACCACAGCACCTGGGGGTCGAGGAACCACGGCACCGTCATGAGCTGCTTGTCGTGCGCCGCGACGGCCAGCGCCTGCGGGCTGACGCCGTCGGCCGCGGCCTGCACGCGGTCGTCGGGGACCGGGGTGAGGAATCCCGCCGAGGCGAACTCCTCGGTGAACGCGGTGTCGAGGCTCAGCAGGTCCATCGACGAGTCCTTCGCGAGCAGCCGGCGCGTGAGCAGGGCGTGCCGTTCCGTGACATCGGTCGGCAGCTGCTCGACCTCGATCCGGTAGTCGCTGCCGGCCTCGTCGGTGCAGACGTCGGCGAGCGCCTGGGCGTCGAGCCGGTCGGGGCCCACGTACCAGGTGACGACCGGCAGGTACCGGACGGCGTCCGCGCCGGACCCGCAGGCGGCGGCGACGCACAGCGACACCGCGGCGACAGCTCCCGCTGCGCGGCGCTGCCACCGTGACGCGGGTCTCCCGGGTGCCCTCACCCGCGCAACTTTGCCACAGAGGAGGGCCCTTCCCGGGACGTGCACCCCATGTCCGGGAAGGGCCCTCGCGACGCCGTGCGACCGTCAGGTCAGAGCGAGACGTCCTCGAGCATCTCGGTGACGAGCGCGGCGACGGGTGAACGCTCCGAGCGGGTCAGCGTGACGTGCGCGAAGAGCGGGTGGCCCTTGAGCTTCTCGACCACCGCGACGACGCCGTCGTGGCGGCCGACCCGCAGGTTGTCGCGCTGGGCGACGTCGTGCGTCAGGACGACCTTGGAGTTGGCACCGATGCGCGACAGCACCGTCAGCAGGACGTTGCGCTCGAGCGACTGCGCCTCGTCGACGATGACGAACGAGTCGTGCAGCGAGCGTCCGCGGATGTGCGTGAGCGGCAGCACCTCGAGCATCCCGCGGTCGAGGATCTCCTCGATGACGGCCTGCGAGGCGACGGCACCGAGCGTGTCGAACACGGCCTGGCCCCAGGGACCCATCTTCTCGGACTCGCTGCCGGGCAGGTACCCGAGCTCCTGGCCACCCACGGCGTACAGCGGGCGGAAGATGACGACCTTCTTGTGCTGGCCGCGCTCCATCGTGGCCTCGAGACCGGCACACAGCGCCATGGCGGACTTGCCGGTGCCGGCGCGGCCGCCGAGGGAGACGATGCCGATCTCGGGGTCCAGCAACAGGTCGAGCGCGATGCGCTGCTCCGCGGAACGTCCGTGGATGCCGAAGGCGTCGCGGTCGCCGCGAACGAGCTGCACCTCCTTGTCGGCCGTCACGCGTCCGAGGCCGCTGCCCTTGTCGGACACGAGGACAAGGCCCGTGTGGCACGGCAGCTCGCGCGCCTCCGGCAGGTCGAGCTTCCCGGTCTCGTACAGCGTGTCGAGGTCGAGGCTGTCGATCTCGAGCTCGCGCATGCCGGTCCAGCCGGACTCGAGCGCCAGCTCTGCCCGGTACTCCTCCGCGACGAGGCCGACGGCGGACGCCTTGACCCGCATCGGCAGGTCCTTGGAGACGATCGTGACGTCGAGGCCCTCGTCCGCCAGGTTCTTGGCGACCGAGAGGATGCGGGTGTCGTTGTCGCCCAGGCGGAACCCGGACGGCAGCGAGGAGGCGTCGGTGTGGTTGAGCTCGACCCGGATCGTGCCGCCCTCGTCACCGATCGGCAGGGGGACGTCGAGGGTGCCGTGCAGGACCCGCAGGTCGTCGAGGAACCGCAGCGCGCTGCGGGCGAAGTAGCCCAGCTCGGGATCGTGCCGCTTGCCCTCCAGCTCGGTGATGACGACGACCGGTATGACCACCTCGTGCTCGTGGAACCGGTTGACGGCGTTGGGGTCCGCGAGCAGGACACTGGTGTCCAGGACGTACGTGCGGCGGGTGGAGGTCCCCTGCTTCGAAGTGCCTAGCGACGTGCGCGGTGCAGCCACAGCTGTCTCCTCAACGGGCCGCCGCGCGCCTGCGCCGGCCCAGTTAGTGGGCGAAGAATCCAGGCTCAGGCGCAAGCATCAACACACCTCGAAAGTACGACCGCGATGTTGCGAATTCCGGCGCGACACGCGGTACGCAACATGACATCCATGTGAACGCGCGTCCCACTGGTGACGATGCGCGAAGACCACACGCCCAAGGCGACCATGGGCCGAGCGAGCCGCGCGCCTCAGGCTCCGAAGCGGCGTTCCCTCGCGGCGTACGAGCGCATCGCGCGGAGGAAGTCGACGTGGCGGAAGGCCGGCCACAGGGCGTCGCTGAAGTAGAACTCGGAGTGGACGCTCTGCCACAGGAGGAAGCCGGAGAGTCGCTGCTCCCCCGACGTGCGGATGACGAGGTCGGGATCGGGCTGCCCGCGGGTGTAGAGGTGCTCGGCGATGTGATCGACCTCGAGCGTCGAGGCGACCTCCTCGAGCGACCGCCCCAACGAGGCCTGCTCGACCAGCAGCGACCTCATGGCGTCGGTGAGCTCCTGGCGTCCGCCGTAGCCGACGCAGATGTTGACCCGCATCTCCTGGATGTCGTGGGTCGACTCGGCCAGCCTCTTCATCCGTGCGGCGGACTCCGCGGGCAGCATGTCGAGGTTGCCGATGACCGACAGCGGCCAGCGCCGCTCCTCGGCGATCTGCTCCATCAGCGACTCGACCGCGGCGAGGATGCTCTCGACCTCCTCGGCGGGACGCTGCAGGTTGTCGGTCGACAGGAGCCAGAGGGTCACGATCTCGACGCCGAGGTCGTCACACCACTGGCTGAACTCGATGATCTTGTCGGCGCCCGCCTTGTAGCCGTGCTCGAACCTGGCGCCGCCGCGCCTGGCCCACCGCCGGTTGCCGTCGACGATCGCCCCCACGTGGTGGGGAAGACGGTTCGGGTCGAGGCTCTTCGCGATGCGCCGCTCGTACACGCCGTATGCGAGACCCCTGACACCCATGAAGAGCAGCGTAACGCTCACCACAGCGGCCGCGGTCGGCCCCAGCCGGTTGGCCTCCGGTGCCCTACGCTGAAGCAATGACCAACCACGGCTCCGACACCGTCGTCCATGAGGCGACGGAGCGCATCCGTGAGACCGTCGACGAGATCAAGCCGAAGCTCCGCGGATGGCTCCACGCCGTCACGGTGCCGCTGGCGTTCTTCGCCTTCATCGTCATGCTCGTCATCTCCGACAAGCTCCTCGTGCGTGTCGGCGTCGCCGTGTTCATGGTCAGCGCGATGATCCTGTTCGGGGTCAGCGCCGTCTACCACCGCGGCACGTGGAGCGACCGGGTCAGGGGCTTCTGGAAGCGCTTCGACCACGCCAACATCTTCTTGATGATCGCCGGTTCGTACACGCCGTTCTCCCTGCTGCTGCTCAAGCCGTCGCACGCCGTGATCATGCTGTCGCTCGTCTGGGGCGGGGCGCTGCTGGGCGTCGCGTTCAAGATCTTCTGGATCGGCGCTCCGCGCTGGCTCTACGTCCCGCTCTACCTGATGCTCGGCTGGGCCGCGGTGCTCTACTTCCCGGAGTTCTCCGCCGAGGCCTCGACGCCCGTCATGGTGCTGCTCGTCACCGGCGGCATCCTCTACTCGCTCGGCGCGGTCGTCTACGGCTTCAAGTGGCCCAATCCGTCACCGACGTACTTCGGGTTCCACGAGGTGTTCCACGCGTTCACGATCGCGGCGTTCATCGTCCACTACATCGGCGTCAGCCTGCTCGCCTACCAGCAGCACTGAGGTGGCCCGTCCCGTCCCGTCGGTCGACGAGGTCGCCGACCGCATCTCGGCGTACGTGTACGGCAACATCCTGCTGCTCGCCGCACTCGTCGTGCTGAGCCGTCACGACGTCGAGTCCGGCGCCGGCTTCGCGATCGTCGCGGGGACGGCGCTGTCGACCTTCGCCGCCCACGCCTATGCCGAGCGGCTGGGAGCCACCGTGCGCAGCGCGGAGCACTCGTCCTGGCGGATCGTCCTGCGCGACAGCGTGCCGATCCTGTCATCGGCAGCGGTGCCCACCGCGTTCATGGTCATCGGCAGTCAGGAGCTCCTGTCCGCCGCAGCGTGCCTGCGGATCGCCGAGGCGTGGATCGTCAGCCGTCTCGCCCTCACGGGCTTCATCGTCGGCCGGATGCGCGGGCTCCCCGTCACCCTCGGCACTTGGATCGCCTCCATCGGCCTCGCCGCGATCGCCCTCGTGATCGTCGCGATCAAGGTCGTCCTGACCCACTGACCAGGTCGACGAGCTCCTCGACCGTCGTGACCGGAAGGCGGCACACGAACCCCTCGCAGACGTACGCGGACGCCTGACCGCCGACCAGCTCCCGTTGGTCGAACAGCGGGACGGCGAGGCCAACGTCGCCGGCGACCACCACCGCCCCGGGCGACGGCAGGCCCAGCGCGGCGCGGTGCAGGTCGGCCCGCGCCACGGTGTCACCGACGACGGCGATCTCGAGCGGTCCGGCGAGGACGGCCTCCGCGGCGGCGAGCGTCCACCCGGCGAACCGCGGAGCGCCCTTGGCGATGGCCGCCGCGGACGCGATGCCCGACTCCGCCGCCGCCCGGTAGCGGTGCTCCCCCGTGACGGCGGCGAACGCGATGAGCGCGTGGGCGGCCGCCGACGTCCCCGACGGGTAGGCGTTGTCGGCTGCGTCCTTGGGGCGGACGACCAGCGCCTCGGCGTCGTCGGCGGTGTCGAAGAAGCCACCCTCGGGGTCGGCGAAATGGTCGACGACCCGGTCGAGGAGCAGCCGTGCCCGGTCGAGCCAGACGGCGTCGCCCGTGACGCCGAGCACCGACAGGAACCCCTCGGCCACCGAGCCGTGGTCCTCCAGCACGGCGGCGTTCGACCCGGCCACGCCGTCGCGGGAGGTGCGGACGAAGCCGCCGGCGAGGTGGACGTCCGCGATCAGCTCGGCGGCCGCCACCGCGGCGGCGGTGAAGTCGGGCTCGTCGAGCAGCACCCCGGCCTCGGCCAGCGCCGAGATCGCCAGGCCGTTCCACGACGCCACGACCTTGTCGTCCCGGGCCGGACGGGTGCGCGTCGCGCGGGCCGCCAGGAGCTTGGCGCGGACGTCCGCCCAGCGGGCCTCGTCGTCGGGGTCCTCGCGCAGCTGGAGCGTCGAGAAGCCACGCTCGAACGTCCCGGGCCCGGTGACGCCGAGCAGCTGAGCCGCCCACGCGCCGTCCTCGACCCCGAGCAGGCGCATGAGCTGGTTGGGGTTCCAGACGTAGAACGTGCCCTCGTGGCCGTCGCTGTCGGCGTCGAGGGCCGAGGCGAACCCGCCCTCCGGCGTGCGCAGCTCGTCGAGCAGGAACCGCCCGGTCTCGCGGACGACGCGCTCCGCCAGTGGCGACCCCGTCTGCCGCCACCAGTGCAGGTAGACCCGCAGCAGCAGCGCGTTGTCGTAGAGCATCTTCTCGAAGTGCGGGACGCGCCAGAAGCGGTCGACGCTGTAGCGCGCGAAGCCGCCCGACAGCTGGTCGTACATGCCGCCGCGCGCCATGACCTCGGCAGTGCCGGCGACCAGCTCGATCGACTGCGCCGACCCCGTCCGGGCGGCGTGGCGCAGGAGGAACTCCAGCACCAGCGACGGCGGGAACTTCGGGCTGGTGCCGAACCCGCCGGCCTCGGAGTCGTACTGCTTCGCCAGCTCGGCCACGGCGGCGTCGAGCTCGTCGGCGCCGAGAGCACCGCCCTGGGGGTCGATCGTCGACCGGAGGTGGCTCATGACGTCCTCGCTGACGGTCAGCACCTCGTCGCGCCGGTCCTTCCAGGCCTCGGCCAGCGCCTGCAGCACCTGCGTGAACGCGGGGGTGCCCTGCCGTGGCTCGGGCGGGAAGTACGTGCCGGCGAAGAACGGCTCGCCCGTCGGCGTCAGGATGCAGGTCATCGGCCAGCCGCCCTGCCCCGTCATGGCCTGCGTCGCCTGCATGTAGACCGCGTCGATGTCGGGCCGCTCCTCGCGATCGACCTTGATGTTGACGAAGTGGTCGTTCATGTACGCCGCGGTCGCCGGGTCCTCGAACGACTCGTGCGCCATGACGTGGCACCAGTGGCACGCGGCGTACCCGACGCTCAGCAGGATCGGCCGGTCGAGCGTCCGGGCGACCTCGAGCGCCTCGGCGCTCCACTCCCACCAGTCGACGGGGTTGTCCTGGTGCTGCTGCAGGTAGGGGGACGTGGCGTCGGCCAGGCGGTTGGGCATGCGGCCCAGCCTAGGCCGGGTCGAAGAGGTTGCCCGGGTTGAGGACGCCGTCGGGGTCGAGCGCCAGCCGGACGGAGCGCTGCACGGCCATCGCGGTCTCGTCGAGCTCGCGGGCGAGCCACGACCGCTTCAGGCGCCCCACACCGTGCTCACCCGTGATCGTCCCGCCGAGGGCCAGCGCGTGCTCGGTGATGCGGTCGAACGCCCTCAGCGCCGACTCGCGGCTCACCGGGTCGGCGTCGTCGAAGATGATCGTCGGGTGCATGTTGCCGTCGCCGGCGTGCCCGAAGACCCCGATCGTGAGCCCCTCGTCGGCGGCGACGTCCTCGATCAGCTCGATGAGCCGGACGATCCGCCCGCGGGGCACGCAGACGTCGTCGAGGAGCCAGTCGCCGAGCTGCTCCAGCGCCGGCAGCGCGAGCCGTCTCGCCTCGAGCAGCTGGGCGCCCTCCTCGGGATCGTCGCCGACCGCGACGTCGACCGCCCCGGCGTCCACGCACAGCTTCTCGACGGTTGCGAGCACGCCGACGGAGTCGGGCTCGACGCTCTGCACCAGCAGCATGGCCGCCGTTTCCGGCTCGAACCCCATCCGCGAGAGCCGGTCGACCGCCTCGAGCGTCGTGCGGTCCATGATCTCGAGCATCGAGACCGGCGTGCCCGCGGCGGTGATCGCGGCCACGGCCTGACCGGCGTCGGCCAGGCTCCCGAACGTCGCGACCATCGTGAGCGGCGGGCGCGGGGCCGGCAGCAGGCGCACCGTGATCTCGGTGATGACGCCCAGCGTGCCCTCCGAGCCGACGAACAGGTGCGTCAGGTCGTAGCCCGCGACGCCCTTGGCGGTCCGCCGACCGGTGCGCATGACCCGTCCGTCGGCGAGGACGGCCTCGAGGCCGAGCACGAAGTCGCCGGTCACGCCGTACTTGACGCAGCACATGCCGCCGGCGTTGGTCGCCACGTTGCCGCCGATGCTCGAGAACGCGACGCTGCCGGGATCGGGCGGGTAGAACAGTCCCTGCTCCGCGACGGCCGCGCGAAGATCACCCGTGATGACGCCGGGCTGCACGACCGCCAGACGTTCGACGGGGTCGATCGACAGGATCGACGTCATCCGGTGCGTGCTCAGGACGACGAACTCACCGGCACCGTTGGCCGCTCCGCTCAGACCGCTGCCGGCACCCCGCGGGACGACGTGCCAGCCCTCGCGGGAGGCGATGCGCAGGCTGGCCGCCACCTCGTCGGTGCTCGTCGGCGCCAGCACGGCGGCCGGTGTCGCCCGTCCCGTGAGGCGCGACTCGTCGTGCGCGTAGGCGGCCGTGACGTCCGGGTCGGTCGACAGCACGACCCCGCCCAGCTCGGCGAGGGCATCGGCGTTCACAGGCATCGCGCTGAGAGCCCGCCGTCCACCGGCAGGCAGACGCCGTTGATGTAGGCGGCGTCGTCGGAGGCGAGGAAGACCGCCGCGTTGGCGACGTCCCACGGCGAACCGACCCTGCCGGTCGGACTCGCCGCGTCCCGGGACGCCAGCGCGGCCGCGAGCGCCTCGGGGTCGTCGACGACCTGGCTCGCGACGAGCGGCGTGTCGATCATGCCGGGGAGCACCGCGTTGGCACGGATCCCGCGGTCGGCGTACGTCAGCGCGAGCGAGACCGTCAGCTGGTTGAGAGCCGCCTTCGTGGCGTTGTAGGCCGGATACACGTACCCAGTGTCGCGGATGCTCGCGACGGACGACACCGTGACGATCGATCCCCGGCCGGCCGCCAGCAGGTGCGGAACGACGTGCTTGGCCATCAGGAACGCGCCGGTGAGGTTGACGGACAGGGCGGCGTCCCACTGGTCGCGTGACAGGTCGAGCACGGAGCCCGCCGTCGCGACGCCGACGTTGTGGTGCAGGACGGTCGGCGGGCCCATCCTCCGTGCAGCCTCCTCGACGACCGCGAAGACGTCGTCCTCGCGCGTCACGTCGGCGTGCAGGCCGATCGCCTCGCCACCGGCGGCGACGATCTCCTTGGCGACACGCTCGGCCTCGTCGAGGTGACGGTCGACCGCGACCACCCGGGCGCCGGCGGCGCCGTACGCGAGCGCGGCCGCCTCGCCGTTGCTGAGCCCGTCGCCGCTCGATCCCGCGCCGACCACGAGGGTGACGCGGTCGTCGAGCCGGGAGCCCATCAGGCCTCCTCGACCAGGAGCTCGAACGTGACCGCGACGAGATTGCCGGCCTCGGCGAGCTCACCGATCGCGACCATGCCGTACCGGTCGATGACGATCCCGGTGAGATGGGTGTCGTCGGCCGACACGTGACCTGACAGGGCCACCTCCGTCGCCGGACCGACGGAGGTCGCCACACCGTCCTCGCGCACCAGCGTGGCGCCGACGAGGCTGCCGAGGCTGCCGCGGACGCTGGCACGGGTGAATCCGGCGACCGCCATGACCTGATGGATCGCGTCGTGGAGCTCGATGCCGGGACGCACCCGCGACATGACGGCCCGTCGACGTGCCCCGGGAGCGTCCAGCCGGGCGACGACCGACGGGGTGAAGACCGGCATGCGGGTCTCCTCGTCCGTGTCGCTGGTCAGCGTGGCGGCGTCGAACGCGTGCAGGACGACCTCGACCGGCGCCTCCCCCACGACCGTGTCGGCCCACAGGTGACCGCCGCGGAGCTCGCCGAAGGCGTCGAACCAGGCGGCGTGGCAGTGCATGAACCGCTCGCCGTCACGGCGGCCGACCGTGGCCGAGCCGCCGACGAGCTCCGCGGGCACCACGGCCTCGTGCGTCGCGCTGTACCAGGCTGCCGTCGCGCCGTCCGTGCTCAGTGCGGGGAAGCAGTACGACACGCGACGCAGGGGGCCACCGACCAGGTCGACCTGCGCCGAGTCGAGGCCCAGTCGCACGAGCTCCTCGTCGATCGCGTCGACCAGCCGATGCCCCGGCGCCAGCGACAGCCGCTCCACGACGACACCGCTGGCGACCGACGTCAGGCGGGCCGGAGCCGCCGTCCCCGGGTGGACGAGCGGAGCCAGCTGGGTCGGCGTCGTCATGACACGCCTTCCAACTGCCTGGCGTACGGGCCCCATTCCTGCGCGGCGAGCTCGTCGCGGATCGTGCGCTTCACGATCTTGCCGTAGCCGGACTTCGGCAGGGCGTCCCAGAACAGGATGTGGCGCGGCAGCTTGTAGCGCGCCATGCGCTCGCCCAGCCAGGTGGTCAGCTCCTCGGCGGTGACCGACGATCCCTCGCCCAGCACGCAGATCGCGACGCCGATCTCGCCCCACTTGGGGTCGGGCACGCCCAGCACGGCGACCTCGTCGACAGCCTCGTGCTGGAGGATCTTCTCCTCGATGTCGCGGGGGTGGACGTTCGAGCCGCCCGAGATGTACATGTCGGACGACCGCCCGGTCACGTAGACGTAACCCTCGGCGTCCATGACGCCCAGGTCGCCGGTGCGGAACCAGCCGTCCCTGAACGCCTTCGCGTCCGCCTCGGGATTGTCGAGGTAGCCGGTGAACACCGCGGGGCCGGCGACGCACAGCTCGCCGATCTCGCCGGCGGGCACCTCGGCGCCCACGTCGTCCTGGACGCTGACCAGCATCCCGGTGCGGGCGTGGCCGCACGTGCCCGCCGCGAGTCCGTCCGGCACGGGGCGACCGTGCTCGGCGCTGCGCAGCGCGGTGATGTTGCCCGTCACCTCTGCGAGGCCGTAGTACTGCACGAGGACGTCGCCGAGCAGCGCCCGGGCGCGCTCCTGGTCGGGCGCGTACATCGGTGCTCCCGCGTAGATGACGTACTCCAACGAGCTGTGGTCGTGCTGCCCGGACGACGGATGGTCGACCAGCACCTTGAGGATCGTCGGCACCGTGAACATGTTCGTGATCCGCTCGGACTCGACCAGGCCCCAGACCTCGTCGGGATCGAGGCTCGGCGAGGCCGGCAGCACCGTCGCGGCGCCGCGCACGACCTGCGGCAGCATGTGCATGCCGGCGCCGTGCGACAGCGGCGCGACGACCAGCGAGGCGTCGGACGCGTCCGTCGTCGGCATGAGGTCGGCGAGGTGGTTGGTGATGACGAAGCCGAGCTGGTCGTGCGTCAGCACCGCTGCCTTCGGCGCTCCGCTGGTGCCGGAGGTGAAGAAGTACCAGGCGTGGTCGCCCTCCCACGTCGTGACGGCCGGGCCGGCCTCGGCCGGCTCCAGGGACGCGATGTCGTCCGTGTCCGCCCCGTCGATCCACAGCACCCCCCCGGACAGGCCGAGCATCTCCTCGACGGCCGTCACGTGGGACGTCGTCGAGTCGTGCGCGATCATGACGCTCGGCCGGCAGACGCCTGCGATGACCACGATGTCGTCGTCGTGCAGGCGGGAGTTCACGGGCGCCAGCACCGCGCCCGTCCGCCAGGTCGCGAACATCGCCTGGATGAGCTCGGGGTGGTTCGGGCTGTCGACCATGACGCAGTCACCGGCCACGACGCCGCGGCGCGACAGCTCGGCCGCGAGGACGTCCACCCGGGCGTCCAGCTCGCGCCACGTCCAGCGCGTCTCGCCGTGGACGACAGCGGTGTGTCCAGGAAGCCGGCGTGCGGTCTGGCGCAGCAGGTCGGCCAGGTTGACGGCTCGCTTGCGGGGGCTCATCGGACCTGCTCCAGGACCGTCGCGTAGTTGGCGACGGCTGCGCCGCCCATGTTGAACACGGCGGCGCGGTCGACGGTCGGCAGCTGCATGTCGCCCGCCTCGCCCGTCAGCTGCATCGCCGCCATGACGTGCTGGGAGACGCCGGTCGCGCCGAGCGGATGACCCTTGGCCTTGAGGCCGCCGGAGCGGTTGACCGGCAGGACGCCGTCGCGCTCCGTCGCGCCCTCCGCGAGCACCTGAGTCCCCTTGCCCGGGGCAGCGATGCCGAATGCCTCGTACTGCAGCAGCTCCGCGATCGTGAAGCAGTCGTGGGTCTCGAGCAGGTCGAGGTCGTCGAGGCCGACACCGGCATCGGCCAGCGCGGCCCGGAACGCGCGGCCGGCGCCGTCGAAGGCCAGCGGGTCGCGGCGTGCCGCGATCTGCATGTGGTCGTTGGCGGCGCCACGGCCGGCGATCCGCACGGAACGGCGGGCGGACGCGGCGACGTCCGCCGTCGTGACGACCATCGCCGCCGCGCCGTCGGAGACCATCGAGCAGTCGGTGCGGAGCAGGCGGCCGGTGACGACCGGGTTCTTGTCGGACGGCGTCGCGCAGAACTCGTAGCCGACGTCGCGGCGCATGTGCGCGTAGGGGTTGTCGACGCCGTTGTGGTGGTTCTTGGCGGCGATGCGGGCCATGGCCTCGCGCGGATCGCCGTGACGCTGCGCGTACTGCTCGGCGAAGTCGGCGAAGACGCCGGCGAAGCTGCCGACCTCGACCTCGGACGCACGGTGCACACCGCTCAGCAGGACCTCGGTGACCTCGTCGTTCGAGACGCCGGTCATCTTCTCCGCCCCGATCACGAGCGCGACCTTGCCGCGCCCGGACTCGATGTGGTCGAGCGCCGAGAACAACGCAGCGCTGCCGGTCGCGCACGCGTTCTCGACGTGCATCGCCGGCACGAGTGCCAGCTCGGGGTGGGCCGCGCCGACCAGCGCCGCCTCGAAGCCCTGCCGCGAGAAGCCGTTGTTGAAGACCCCCACGTAGACGGCGTCGACGTCCGCGGGAGTGAGTCCCGCGTCCTGGATCGCGGCGACGGAGACCTCGGCCATCAGGGCCTCGACGTCGCCGAGCTCGCTCCTGCCGAACGGGGTGTGGGCCCAGCCGATCGCGTGGGGCAGTCCGGTCATGGTGTTCCTCCTCCGGTGCCCACCGCGTCGGCGACCTGCCGCCGATGGCACGTGACGGGCACCACACCACAGTGCCGAGCGGGACCCCCCTCGCGGCACCTACCGCTGGAGGGAGTGCCGTGGTCGTTTTCCTCGTTCTGTAGGAACTCGACAGACGGGGCGTCCGCGACGTCCCGACGCTCGTCGACACCTTGCGACGGACAGAGGAATCCGCCCCCGCAAAGCCCACTCTGCGGCCGTGGTGCCCGACCGTCGAGCCGACTGAGACTGGGCTCACATCCATCGAGGAGCGACCCCGTGCGCGCAGTGCTCAAGACCCGACCGTCCCCCGGGTTCGACATCGTGTCGGACCATCCCGACCGCCCGCTGACCGCCGGCGAGGTGCGTGTCGCCGTCGGCGCCGTGTCCGTCTGCGGCACCGACCGTGAGGCGTACGAGTACGGCCCCGCCGTCGTCGAGCTCGGGCTGAGGCTGCCGATCGTCGCCGGCCACGAGTGCGCCGGCACGATCGTCGAGGTCGCCCCGGACGTCGCGCGGCTGCAGGTCGGCGACCGCGTGGCCGTGGAGACCCACGTCGCCTGCCACGACTGCCACCAGTGCCGGATCGGCAACGCGCACAACTGCCTGCGGATGGAGCTCGTCGGCCTCACGATCGACGGTGCCTTCGCCGAGCGGATCGTCCTCCCCGCCGCGACGTGCTTCGCGCTGCCGGACGACGTCTCGCTCGAGACAGGCGCCCTGATGGAGCCTGCCGGCAGCGCGATGCACGCCATCCAGCGATGCGGCAACGACCTGCTCGGCGCGAACGTGCTGATCAGCGGTGCCGGCCCGATCGGCCTGGCCGCTCTGCAGATCGCCCTCGCCCGGGGTGCGGCACAGGTCTTCGTCGTCGAGCCCAACGCCCACCGGGGCCGGGTCGCGCACCGACTCGGGGCGACGGTGCTGCCCCCGGACGACGCCTTGGTCGAGACGTGCCGGGACCTGACCGGTGAGGCCGGGGGCGTCGACGTGGTGCTCGAGTGCTCGGGTGTGCCCGCGGCCCTGGAGTCCGGGCTGGAGGTCGTCCGCCGGGAAGGGTCGGTCGTCAGCGTCGGCCTGATGAACCGCCCGATCTCCCTGAGCACGACACGCCACCTGATCAGTCGCGGCATCACCCTCAAGGGCAGCTTCGGCCGTCGCATCTGGGAATCGTGGACCGAGCTCGGCTCGCTCGTCGCCTCGGGTCAGGTCGACCTCAGCCGGCTCATCTCGCACCGTCTCGAGCTCGAGGAGATCGAGACGGCCATCGACCTGCTCGGCGGCGACTCGTGCAAGGTCGTGCTCTACCCCGGCGGGGTGCCGGCACCGGCAGGGCCACGCCGGCTGAGCAGCGTCCTCGGCGGCTGAGCCGTCAGGCGCCGGCCTTCGGGAACGGATCGATGCCTTCGGCCCGCATGAGGTCGACGACGTGCAGCCCCAGGTGCAGCTGGAGCCGGACGGTCCCGTCGTCGAGGTCGACTCCGGCGGCCTCGCGGATGCGGTCGAGCCGGTAGTACAGCGTCGTGCGGTGGATGAACAGCGCTTCCGACGCGGCCGGCCCCGAACCCGCGTGGTCGAGGAACGCCCGCAGGGTCTGCAGCAGGCGTCCGGACGTGTCGGCGTCCGCGAGCCGCCGCAGGGCTGACGGGACCGCCGTGACGTCGAGCTCGTCCCTCGGGACACGGGCCAGCAGCCCGAGCACGCCCGCGTCCTCCCATGCCACGACCTGCTCGGTGCCGAGCCGCCGCCCGATGTCGGCCGCGATGCGCGCCTGCCGGGCAGACACCCATGCGTCGTGCAGTCCCGTCACGGCGTCGCCGATGCCGGCCGTCACCGTGACGCGCGGTCCGGCCACGTCCTGCACGTCGCGGATCATCGTGCTCGCCTCGCCGGCCAGACCGCTGGACGATCGTGCCGCGGAGCCCGTGTGCAGAAGGTAGCCCAGGCCGTCCGCGACGGCGTGCAGCGCCTCGCCGCGGCTCCGTGACCTGGCGGCGACGAGCGCGTGGCGCAGCGCGATCTCGCTTGGCTCGCGGCTCCCGGCCGCGTCGCGGCCCGGCGAGAGGACGACGACCCGAGCGCTGGTCGTGCCGTCGAGATCGAGCGTCCGGGCCAGCTCCTCCAACGCCCCCGCGCGGACGACCTCGTCCGGTCCGAGCGCTGCGGCGATCGTCGCCTCCGACTGGCTCGCGTCCACGGAACGGGTGTGGCCGCCCATCAGCGGCGCGATCTCCGCTGCGACCTCGGCGACGCGGTCGAGGTCGGCCGCCGTCGCCGAACCGTCGGCATCCATGATCATCAACATGCCCAGCACCTCACCGCGCCACCGGATCGGCACCGCGACGCGTGCGTGCAGGCCGACCTCCTCGAGCGCGGGGATGCGGCCGGGGCGGGTCCACTGGCCCACGTGATGAGCGAGGACGTGACCGATCGCCTTGGCGCCGGCATCGCGGTTGAGCATCGCCCGGATGCGGACCGCGTCCTCGTCACCGAAGTGCGGGCTCGCGTAGAGCATCCGCACCTCAGGATCGTTGACGACGACCGATCGGCCCAGCTCGTTGGCGAAGCGATCGACGACAACCTGCACCCGGTCTTGCGCCATGGGGGCGATGCTACTCGGACGACGTCGTCACCGGGCTCATCCGCCAGGCGTGAATTCGACAGAGAGAGGAATGCCGGCGTGCCGTCTTCGTCACCGAACGGTCGTGACACAGGTCACCCCCGGGAGATGGTGTGTGAGGCCCGTCACCGGGCTGACCCCCGATCCCACAGACTGGAGCGACGATGACGTCTCGCACCCACCTCCACACACCCACCCCCTCCGAGGGGGACGACGAGATGTCCGCCCGTGTCATGCGGAAGGTGGCGACACGGCTGATCCCGTTCCTCGGCATCGCGTACTTCCTGAACTACATCGACCGCACCAACATCTCGTTCGCGAAGCTGACGATGAGCGAGGACCTCGGCCTGACGAGCTCGATGTACGGATTCGCGAGCGGCATCTTCTTCGTCGGCTACATCCTGCTCGAGGTGCCCAGCAACATCGCGCTCCACAAGTTCGGCGCCCGTCGCTGGATCGCCCGGATCCTGGTCTCGTGGGGCCTCGTCGCGGCGCTCATGGCGTTCGTGCCCAACGCCGGGTCGCTGTACTTCATGCGCATCCTGCTGGGCATCGCCGAGGCCGGCTTCTTCCCCGGCATCATGCTCTACCTGATGTTCTGGTTCCCCCGCGCGACGCGCGTGAAGCTGGTGGGCGTCTTCATGGTCGCGCTGCCGCTGTCGAGTGCACTGGGAGCGCCCATCTCGGCGTCGATCATCCAGTACATGCACAACTTCATGGGCCTCGAGGGCTGGCGGGTCATGTTCCTCCTCGAGGGCATCCCGACGGTCGTCCTCGGCGTCGTCGCCTGGTTCTACCTCACTGACCGCCCGAAGGACGCCAAGTGGCTCACGCTCGAGGAGCGCACCTGGCTGGACGCCCGCATGACCGCCGAGCACGCGACGACCGCCACCAACGGCCACGTCTCGATCCGCTCGTCGCTGCGCAACACGACGGTCTGGCTGCTCGGCCTGACGTACTTCGGCATCGGGTACGGACTCTTCGCGATCAGCTTCTTCCTGCCCACGATCGTCGAGGGATTCGCGGAGTCGTTCGACACGACGTTCTCGATCGCGCAGAACGGACTCATCGTCGCCGTGCCGTTCACGCTGGGCGCGATCGCCCTGATCCTCTGGTCGCGGCACTCCGAGCGCACCGGGGAGCGCATGTGGCACGTCATCGCGCCGACCGCCCTCGCCGCGGTGAGCATCCCGGTCGCGATGTACATGGACTCGCCGCTGGCGACCATGGCGGTCATCAGCCTGACGGCGATCGGCATCTTCTCCGCCCTACCGGTGTTCTGGTACCTGCCCACGACGTTCCTCAGCGGCCAGGGCGCGGCCGCCGGCATCGCGCTGGTCAACACGATCGGCGCATCGGCCGGTCTCGTCGCCCCGTGGCTGACGGGCCGCCTGCTCGACACGACCGGCAGCTCTCGCACCGGCCTGTGGGTCGTCGGGATCATGATGGGCATGGCGGTCGTCGTCCTGCTGACCCTGCGCCACCGTCTGGCTGCGGCCGACGCGGTCGGCGTCGAGCCGGAACGCGTCGACGCGTAGCAACGACCCAGCCACAGGCCCGGAGCACGCGCTCCGGGCCTGTGGCGTCTACCCGCGGGCCGAACCGTGGGGGATGCCGCGGTTGACGTTCTCGAGCTCCAGCCAGACCGTCATGCAGGCGTCGCAGGTCGGGAGGTGCTGGTGGACGATCTGCTGCTCGCGCGTCCCGCCGGTGCGTCGCAGCACTGGAGTCATCGCGTCACGCACGGCGCTGCAGGCCGGCGCCACCGAGTCCCCGCGGACGTGCCGGCGCAGATATGCCGTGCGCAGCCCCGCGCGAGCGCGGTAGACCAGGGCCGAGACGCCGTTGGGCGACATGTCGAGCAGCTCGGCGAGCTCGTGCGGCTTGCGCCCCTCCACGTCGAGGTGCCACAGCACGGTCTGCCAACGGGCCGGCAGCTCCTCGAGCGCGGAGCGGATCGTGTCGCGCTCGAAGTCGTCGAGCCGGCCGTCCCCGAACGGCACGGGACGGTCCACCGTGCTGACGTCGTCGGTGGGCATCACCCGTTGCCTGGCCTTGGCACGACGCGTGGACTCGTTGCGGACCGTCGTGAAGAGATAGGCCCGGAAGGACGTGGTCGGTCCCTTGCCGCGCTGGAGCAGGTCCAGGATCTGGGCGAACGACTCCGACATGACGTCGTCGGACTCCTCCTGCTGGCCGAGGTGGCGGGCCAGCCTGAGCGCGGAGTAGCGATAGCGGTCGAACAGCACCTCGAAGGCCGCGGCGGTGCCCGTTCGCACGAGCACGAGGAGCGCCTGGTCGTCCAGGTCCTCGAGATCGACGGGGAGATCGTCCAGCTCCTGGCTGCGGTGCACGGTCATGGGCCCTTCCCTCGTCGTCGGTCATCGACGTCCGGAAGAACCCCCGTGCCTTCGGACGAGGGTGATTCGTGACCCCGCCTCGCGGCGACTGGTCAGGGCGGTGATGACAAACATCACCACGACGGAGGCGTTTGCGCGGCGAGGATCCGGTCGTGTCCCCGGGCCGGCGACCGACACGGCCGCCGACGACTCAGCTGCGGTCGTGCGAGCGGTCGTGCGGGGACGTGCGCCGGACGCCGGGATCGGCGTCCTCGCCCTCCCAGGGCTTCTGCGCCTTGCGGGCGTGCGCGAGGAACGAGCGGCAGAGGAACACCGTCGCGATGATCAGGATGACGACGATGCCGAGCGCGACCCAGCCGGGCTTGACGTCGTTGGGGTCGAGCGGTGTGTCACGGGTGCCGGCAGCAGCAAGGTCGGCGAGGAGGACGTAGGCGCTCATGGCTCCATGGTACGCGCCGAAACTCCCTGCGTTCCGGGCCGGGTCAGGCCTGTCGCACGAGCCGTGATCAGTCGCCCGGCAGCGCGTCCGGCAGGTCGGCGTCGGGGGGTGAACCCGGCCGCGACACCGTGAGGACGGCCTCGACGACGGCGTCCTCCTGCTCGAGCCGGTGCTCGAGCGCCCGCAGCTGGTCGGCCACGCTGGACTCGACCGCGTCGCCGACGAGGTCGACGCTGGCCACGATGTAGACGCGGTGCGGGCCGACGAACTCGACGTGCAGGTAGCCGACGCTCGAGACGCCCTCCATCGACGCGATGCGGTCCATGACGTAGTCGCGGACCTGCGGGGGCACCTCCATGCCGACGAGGAACCGCCGGTTGCGGTCGATCAGGACGAACGCCACGAAGGCCAGCAGGACGCCGACGAGGATCGACCCGATCGCGTCGTACACCGGGGAGCCCGTCGCCTGGTGCAGGCCGATGCCCGTCACCGCGATCAGGATGCCGACGAGTGCCGCCGAGTCCTCGGCGAACACGGCCCGCAGCGTGGGGTCGGAGGTGTCGAGCGCGTGCTGGAGCACGGTGTGGTCGGCCTGGCGCGCCTGTCCGCGCACCTGGCTGAACGCCTGCAGGAACGACGTGCCCTCGAGCACGAACGCGATGCCGAGCACGACGTACGCGATCGTGTAGTTCTCCGCCGACTCCTCGGCGGAGAGCTGCTGGACGCCGTGCGTGATCGACACGACCGCTCCCGCGACGAACAGACCGACCGCCGCGAACATCGACCACACGTACGCCTCACGCCCGTACCCGAGCGGATGGGTCTGGTCGGGACGACGCTTCGACCGGCGGTCGGCCACCAGCAGGAAGATCTCGTTGCCGGTGTCGGCCCACGAGTGAGCCGCCTCCGCGACCATCGACGCGGAGCCCGTAATGACCGCGGCGAACGTCTTCGCCAGCGCCACCAGCGCGTTGGCGGCGAACGCCAGGACGACGGTCAGGTTCACGCGGTCAGCGCAGACCGGCGAAGAGATCGTCCTCGGGGGTGCTCGTCTCGACCTTGGAGTCGACCAGCTGGTAGTCCTCCGTCGGCCACGCCTCCGCCTGGATCTCGAGCGGCACCGCGAAGAAGAAGCCGTCCGGGTCGATCTGCGTCGCGTGGGCCAGGAGCGCCGCGTCGCGCACCGGGAAGTACTCGGCGCACTCGATGCGGGTCGTGAGGCGGGCCTCGTCCTCGGGCTTGCGCTCCCAGTCCTTGAAGCGCTCGGCGTAGGGGTTCTCGAGGCCGTGCGCCTCCATGGCCTTCGCGATCGCGTCCATGCGCCTCCAGCTCCAGCCCAGGTGGTAGTAGAGCTTGGAGACCTGCCACGGCTCTCCCGCGTCGGGGTACTGCTCCGGATCGGCGGCCGCCTCGTAGGCGTGGACGCTGATCTTGTGGCACATGATGTGGTCGGGGTGCGGGTACCCGCCGTGCTCGTCGTACGTGGTCAGCACGTGCGGCTTGAACTCGCGGATGAGGCGGACGAGCGGCTCGGCACCCTCCTCGACCGACACGAGGCCGAAGCAGCCCTCCGGGAGCGGGGGCTTCGGATCGCCCTCGGGCCAGCCGGAGTCGACGAAGCCGAGCCAGTCCTGGCGGACGCCGAGGATCTGGCGGGCACGGTCCATCTCCTCGCGGCGGATCTCGGTGATGAGCTCGGGGTCGTCCTCGATGCCGGGATGCTTGAACTGCGGGTTGAGGATGCTGCCGCGTTCGCCGCCGGTGCACGTGGCCACGTGGACGTCGACGCCCTCGGCGACGTACCTCGCGGTCGAGGCAGCCCCCTTGCTCGACTCGTCGTCGGGGTGGGCGTGCACGTGCATCAAGCGGAGCTTCTCGGCCACGGTTCTCCTTCTGGGGCGTTCGCAAATCCTTGCACCTACGGCAACATCCGGCACGCGCCGGGTGTTCCAGGGTGTCGCCTGAGACACTGGGAGGCGTGACCGACCTCAGCACCCGCTACGGATCCCGCCAGCGCCCCCGATGGTTCTGGCCGACGATCGCCGCGATCGGCATCGCCCTCGGTGTCGCCTTCGCCGCCTGGGTCGGGTTCCAGAAGGACCCCGTCACCGGACGTCTGTGGGGCTACGAGGTCGTCAGCGACAGCCAGGTCTCCGTCAAGCTCGACGTCATCCGTCCCGACCCGCTCGACGTCACCTGCACGGTCTACGCGCAGGCCGAGGACCACTCGATCGTGGGCGAGAAGACCGTCGACATCCCGGCATCCGAGGACGAAAAGGTCCGGGTCGCCATCGACATCGAGACCGAGCGAAAGGCCGTCAACGGCGTCCTGAGAACGTGTGTCGCGACTGATTGAGTGCTAGCCTCGACGTTCACCCCGGGCGTTGGTCCGGGGTGCAGCACGTAAAGGAGCACTCGCATGACTCAGCCGACAGAGACCGACACCATCTGGGTGACCCAGGAGGCGTACGACCGTCTGCAGCAGGAGCTCGAGCACCTCAAGGGCGACGTGTGGACCGACATCACGACCAAGATCGCCGCTGCCCGCGACGAGGGTGACCTCAAGGAGAACGGCGGCTACCACGCCGCGCGCGAGGAGCAGGGCAAGACCAAGGCCCGCATCGACCAGCTCGAGAGCATGCTCCGTCGTGCCGAGGTCGGCGAGAAGGCGGCCGACGACGGCACCGTCGACGCCGGCATGATCGTGACGATCCGCTTCGAGGGCGACACCGACACCGAGGAGTTCTTGCTCGGTTCGCGTGAGCTGCTCAGCATGGACTCCAGCGTCGAGCTCGACGTCTACTCCCCCACGTCACCGCTGGGCGCGGCGATCCTGGGCAAGAAGGTCGGCGACTCCGCGAGCTACGAGACGCCGAACGGCAAGAGCCTCGGCGTCGAGATCGTCGCCGCGAAGCCCTTCTGACCGTCCACCCCGGGGGCGGTGCCTGAGACACGTGTCCCGACGCGGACAGGTGTGTCAGCCACCGCCCATCGGTCAGACCAGCTCGTAGCCGAGCTCGACCAGCCGCGCGCGGACCTCGGCGCGGTGCTGCGGACCCCGCGTCGCCACCTGGACGTCGACATCGACCTGACGGACGCGCAGCGACTCCGACGCGCGGTCGTGGTTGACGTCCAGGACGCTGACCTGCATCGCGGCGAGGTCCGTGAGCAGCCCCATGAGGGCGCCGGGACGGTCGGAGATCCGCGCCCGGAAGTTCAGGAACCGTCCGGCCGCCGCGAGCCCGTGGCGCAGGACGTCGAGCAGCACCAGGGCGTCGATGTTGCCACCCGACAGCACCGCGACCACGGGACCCTCGAACTCCGCCGGGCGCTCCAGCAGGGCCGCGACGGCCGCGGCGCCGGCCGGCTCGACCAGCAGCTTCGCGCGCTCGAGCAGGTGGATCAGCGCGGTGCTCATCGAGTCCTCGCTGACGGTGATGACCTCGTCGAGGAGCTCTGCCAGGATCTCGAAGGGGATGTCACCGGGCTGCGCCACGGCGATGCCGTCGGCCATCGTGATGCCCATCGCGCTCTGGACGGGCCTGCCCGCCGCGATCGATCCGGGGTACGCGGCGGCGTCCTGCGCCTGGACGCCGATGATCCTCAGGTCGGGACGCTCGGTGCGCAGCAGTGCGATCCCCGCCGCGAGCCCGCCACCGCCCAGCGGCACCAGGATCGTCCTCACGTCGGGGCACTGCTCCAGCACCTCGAGGCCCAGCGTGCCCTGCCCCGCGATGATGTCCTCGTGGTCGAAGGGGTGGATCAGGACCGCGCCGGTGCGCTCCGCGAATTCCCGGGCCGGCACCAGCGCCTCCGTGACGCCGGCGCCGTGGAACTGGATGTCGGCGCCGTAGCCCTCGGTCGCCGCGACCTTCGGCAGCGCCGCTCCGACCGGCATGAAGATCGTGGCCCTGATGCCCAGGAGCGAGGCCGCCAGCGCGACGCCCTGCGCGTGGTTGCCGGCGCTCGCGGCGACGACGCCGCGTGCCCGCTCCTGCGCGCTGAGCCGCGCGATGCGGACGTATGCCCCGCGGATCTTGAACGATCCCGTGCGCTGCAGGTTCTCCGCCTTGAAGAACACGTCCTGCCCGGTCACGGCGCTCAACCAGCGCGAGTGCGCCATGGGGGTCGTCTCGGTGACTCCCTCGAGAAGGTCCCGGGCTGCTCTCACGTCGCTCAGATCCACCCCGCCAGCCTAGTGTGTCCCGCGACTCGATCGGTTGGTTGCGCGGTACAACCTGATATATGCTTGCGCCATGCAACCAGCATCCGTCTCCTCCGAGGCGACCACCGCCGAGGACGCGGTCCTGCGGCTCACGATGGCCATCGGGCGCCGCTTCCGCACGCGTCACGACGGCGACACGGTCGACCCGTCCCAGGCCTCGATCCTCTACGCCCTCAAGAGCCACGGCGCGATGCGGCTCGGCGACCTGGCGGACGCGATGCGGCTCGACGCGTCGACCGTCAGCCGACACGTCCAGCAGCTCGGCGACAAGGGCCTCCTCGACCGTGATCCCGATCCCGAGGACGGCCGCGCCCGCATCATCGCGATCTCGACCAGCGGCATCACCGCGCTCAAGCGCACGTTCGACCAGCGACGTGCGTTCATCGTCGACGCCATGGCCGACTGGAGCGACGCCGACCGCGACCGTCTCCGCGGCGACCTCGTCCGCCTCACGGAAGACCTCGGAGAGATCTAGATGACCGACACCACACCCGACGTCGCTGGCGCCGGGCAGCCGACCTACTTCTCGCACCGCCAGATCATGGTGATCCTGGGCGGCCTGATGACGGGCATGTTCCTGGCCTCGCTCGACCAGAGCATCGTCGGCACGGCGCTCCCCCGCATCACGTCGGACCTGCAGGGCCTCGACAAGCTCAGCTGGGTCGTGACGGCGTACCTGCTGACGTCGACCGCGGCCACGCCGCTGTGGGGCAAGATCTCCGACCTCTACGGACGCCGCATCATCTTCCAGGCCGCGATCGTGACGTTCCTGGTCGGCTCGCTGCTGTGCGGCTTCTCCCGCAACATCGAGGAGCTCATCGCCTTCCGCGCCTTGCAGGGCGTCGGCGGCGGTGGCCTCATCGCCCTCGCGCTGGCGACGCTCGGCGACGTGATCCCGCCGCGGGAGCGCGGCAGGTACATGGGCTACATGGGCGCCGTCTTCGGCACCTCGAGCGTCCTCGGCCCGGTGCTCGGCGGCTGGCTGGCCGACGGTCCCGGGTGGGAGTGGATCTTCTGGCTCAACGTGCCGATCGGCGCCGTCGCCCTCGTCGTGACGTCGTACGCGCTGAAGCTCCCGCACGTCCGCCGCGACCACGTCATCGACTGGTGGGGTGCCGGCGTGCTCGTCGCCGGGGTGTCGTCGTTCCTTCTCTACGTGTCGTGGGCCGGGCCCGACCACGGCTGGCTGTCCGGCGGATCGCTCGGCCTGCTCGCCGGATCGGTCGTGCTGACGGCGGTCTTCATCGGGATCGAGCTGCGGGCCACCGAGCCGATCATCCCGATGGACCTGTTCCGCAACTCGATCTTCGCGACGACCAATGCGATGGCCGTCGTCGTGGGCATCGCCCTGTTCGGGGCGATCATCTTCGTGCCGCTCTACCTGCAGATCGTCATGGGCATGTCCCCGACGACGTCGGGCCTCGGCATGCTGCCGATGGTCGTCGGCCTGTTCTCGTCGTCGATCCCGTCGGGCAGCTGGGTCTCGCGCTCGGGCCGGTACCGCCCGCTGCCGACGGTCAGCATGGTCGTCGTGTTCGGCTCCCTGCTGCTGCTCTCGACGCTCGACGCGGACAGCGCCTACTGGCAGGTCGGCGTCTACATGTTCGTCTTCGGCTTCGGGCTCGGCCTCACGATGCAGCTGCTGACGGTCATCGTCCAGAACTCGGTCGACGTGCGTCACATGGGCATCGCGACGAGCACGGTCACGTTCTTCCGGACGCTCGGCGGCGCCCTGGGGGCGTCCGTCTTCGGCGCCGTCCTCAACACGCGCCTGGCCCACCACCTGGGCGAGGGACTGGGCTCGGGATCGGCGCCGTCGGTCAACACCAACGACACGTCCGCGATCCAGAGCCTGCCCGAGCCCGTGCGGTCGACCGTCATCGACGCGTTCAGCAGCTCGCTGCACGACGTCTTCGTCACCGCGCTGCCGGTCGTCGCCATCGCGTTCGGGATATCCCTGTTCATCAAGGAGATCCCCCTGCGCGGACGGGACACGCCGGTGCCCGCCGAGGCGACCTAGCTCTAGGGCCTGTCCCGGGCCGGGAGCTTGTCGACGATCAGGTCGTACGAGTCCTCGATGAGCTCTTCGAGCAGCCCGGCCGGCAGGTCGCCGTCGAGCTGCACCGTGATCCAGTGCTTCTTGTTCATGTGATAGCCGCGGGTGACGGCGTCGTAGGTCTCGACGAGTCCCGTGACGTCTGCCGGCTCGGCCTTGAGGTTGATCGTGGTCGGCTCGTCCTGGGTCAGCGCGAAGACCTTGCCACCGACCTTGTAGACCGCGGTGCCCTCGCTGAACGGGTACGTGCGGGCGGCCCCGGCGAAGGCACCGCAGACCGCGTGGACGTCGGTCATGCCGGCTCCGGTTCGATGCCGACGTCGTCCTCCGGCTCGTCCTGGTAGTCCTGCGCGACCGACACGAGGTGTCTGACGACCCCGTTGAGGCAGGCCGCCAGGGGCACCGCGATCAAGGCCCCGACGACACCCGCCACGGTGACGCCCGCGGCGATCGCGAAGATGATGGCCAGCGGGTGGACGGCGACCAGACGACCCATCAGGAACGGCTGCAGCACGTGCGACTCGATCTGCTGGACGGCCACGACGACGATGAGCATGAACAGGGCCGTCCACGGTCCCTGGGCGACGAGGGCGACCAGCACCGCCACCATGCCCGAGAGCAACGCCCCGATGATCGGGATGAAGGCACCGAGGAACACCAGCACGCCGATCGCGAAGGTCAGCGGCACCCCGAGGACCCAGGCGCCGAGGGCGATGCCGACCGCGTCGGTGAACGCCACGATCACGGTGGCCCGCACGAACGCCGTCAGCGACGCCCACGCCGTGTGGCCCGACGAGTCGACCCGCTCGCGGGCGACCCGCGGGAACAGCGCGACGACCCAGCTCCAGATGCGCTTGCCGTCGTAGAGGAAGAAGAACGCCGAGAACAGGGCGATGAAGAAGCCGGCCAGCACGTGGGTCACGGTCGTCCCGAGCTCGGTGACCCGCGTGACGATCGACGTGTCGCTCGAGCCGATCGACTCCTTGGCGTTGTCGAACAGGTTCTGGATCTGGTCGTCGGTGAGGTTGAGCGGGCCCGTCTTGGCCCAGTCCTGGACCTGCGAGATGCCCTCGATCACGTTGGAGCGCAGGTCGGTGACCTGCGTCGCCAGCTGCTGGCCGACCAGGGCCAGCATGCCGAAGAAGGCCACGAGCATGAAGAGCACCACGGCGAAGGTGGCCAGGACGCGTGGCAGACCCCGCGCCTGGAGCCAGTCGACCGCCTCGACCGTCAGCGCGGTCCCGAGGATCGCGATGGCGACGGGAACCGTGATCTCGGAGAAGTAGCGCAGCAACCAGATCCCGACCAGGCCGGCGGCGGCGATGACGAGCAGGCGCCACGCCCACTGGGTCGCGACCTCGATGCCCGCCGGCACCTGATATCTCTCGCTCACTCGCTCACACTAACCGGGATGGAACGCCTCGTCTGCGCCAGGAGTTGTCACAGGCGTGAACCCGTATCGTGTCCTCGCGCCCGTTGCGGCCGTCGTGCTCGTGGCGTCGTGCTCGTCCGGTGGGGAGCAGACCTGGTCGCCGGAGCAGGCACCGTCCCCGACGACGCCGACCTCTGTCGCACCGACGTCCACGGCGGCGGCCAACCCGTACGTCGGCAGGTCGAGCGCATTCCTCGCCCGCCAGCTGCTGAGCGCCGCCCGGACCGACAACGCTCCCAAGATCACCCTGCTGGTCGCAGCCGGGGCGGACATCGAGACCCGCGACGACCACGAGCGGACGCCGTTGCTGGTCGCCGCGACGAACGACGGCGTCGACGCGGCCCGGGCGTTGGTGACGGCCGGGGCGGATCCCGATGCCCTCGACGACCGGCACGACACCCCGTGGCTCGTCACGGGCGTGTCCGGCAGCGTCGAGATGGCGCAGGTGCTGCTCGAGGCGGACCCGGACCTGACCGTCCGCAACCGCTTCGGTGGCATCTCGATCATCCCCGCCAGCGAACGTGGGCACGCCGACTACGTCGCGTACGTGCTCGACCACACCGACATCGACGTGGACCACGTCAACGATCTCGGCTGGACCGCCCTGTTGGAGGCCGTCATCCTCGGCCGGGGAACAGAACCATGGCAGCGCATTGTTGACACACTCATGGGGCACGGTGCAGACGTGTCGATCGCCGACCGCAACGGGATCACCGCACTGCAGCACGCGAGGCGCCTGGGATTCACAGAGCTCGCCAGCATGCTCGAACGTGCCTGACGTCGTCAACATGCCATGAGAGGCGGAACATCATGATCTTCGGTCGCAACAAGTCCGAGCTCGTCACCCCCGACAACGCGCTGCCGGGCCGAGAGGGCCGACAGTTCCAGGTCGGCGGCACCCACCTGACCCTCGGCACCCCGGTCGAGACCCAGGTCCCCGACGGCTTCCAGTCGGCGGTCTTCGGCCTCGGCTGCTTCTGGGGCGAGGAGAAGACGTTCTGGGAGGTCCCGGGCGTCTGGTCGACGTCCGTCGGCTACGCCGGTGGCGTCACCCCCAACCCGACCTACGACGAGGTCTGCACCGGACGCACGGGGCACGCCGAGGTCGTCCGGGTCATCTGGGACCCCGCGAAGCTGACCTTCCACGACCTGCTCAAGGTCTTCTGGGAGAACCACGACCCCACGCAGGGCATGCGCCAGGGCAACGACCGGGGCACGCAGTACCGATCGATCATCCTGACGACGACGCCCGAGCAGCAGGCCGAGGCCGAGGCCTCGCGCGACTCCTACCAGCTGCAGATGACGGCGGCCGGCTACGGCGAGATCACGACGTCGATCCTGCCGCTGGAGCGGTACTACTACGCCGAGGACTACCACCAGCAGTACCTGGTCAAGAACCCGTTCGGCTACTGCCCGCTGCACGCCACGGGCGTCCAGTACGAGTCGGCCAACGCCTGACCCCGATCACCTGAGAACCGCCCGGCAGTCATCGACTGCCGGGCGGTTCTCATGGGTGCTCTCAGTTCCTGACGTAACGGGTCCACTTGGCCGTCTTGTACTTGGTGCTGGACACGAAGTCCTCGTAGCGGTCGGTCGACGTCGCCGCGTCTGCCGCCCGGCCGGGGCTCGAGACCTTGATGCTCGCCTTGCGCTCGATCTTCGTGCTCGACGGGTCCGCCCCGAGGCATGCCCTCGGAACCTGCGCGGTGAGGTAGCCGCCCCTGCCCAGCTTCAGGCCCGTCGTGATCCTCTGACCCGTTCGACGCGTCTCCGGGGGTCCGCCTCCGCACATCGTGCTGGACGAGGCGGCCGTCCCTGTGGTGTACGGCCTGAGACCGCCCGGTCCGAGCCCGACGTGCAGCTGCGGATGGCCGGCGACGGGATCGGGCCGCTCTCCACGTCCCGAGACCGTCACGTCCAGCTGGTAGGCCAGGTCCTGGCGCACGGTCGTCATGTCGACCCGTACCGAGATGTACTTCTTGCCCAGCGTGAACGTCGCGCTCCTGGCATCCGTGCCGTAGGCGATGCCCTTCTGCGCCGTCGTGCGGTCACCGCCGACGGCGCCGTTGAGCACCACGTCGGTGCGCTTGTCGGTGATCGTCGCCGAGTCCGCCGAGGCAGCGCTCGCGCTCCCCGCGGCCAGTGCCAGTGCGGCGGCCACGACGGCCGCGATGCGGATGGATCCGCGCATGTGGTTCCTCCGATGTGTACGTGAGACAGAACGTCACGATAGCCCGGCCGTGCGTCGGTCGTGAGCGGCGGTGCTCACCGACCCGACGGGCATCGCGATCCGGCATCCTCGAGCCTCGGCTAGCGTCAGGGCATGGCCTTGACGCGCGCGGAGCTCGAGTCGTTCGCGGGGCGGACGATCCCCGACCTCGTCCCTGACGACCTGCGGCTGCTCTTCGTCGGCATCAACCCGGGACTGGTCAGCGCCGCGACCGGGATGCACTTCGCTCGTCCCGGCAACCGGTTCTACCCGGCCCTGCGACTCGCGGGCATCCTGCCGGACGACGCCCTGACGCCGGAGGAGGCCGCGCCCGCGTTGAGGGCGCGCGGTGTCGGGATCACCAACATCGTCGCGCGCGCCTCGGCACGGGCGGACGAGCTCGACGACGCCGAGCTCGTGACGGGACGTCAACGGCTCGAGGCGTTCATCGCGGAGCAGCGGCCCCGGGTCGTGGCGTTCGCCGGGATCACGTCGTACCGGATCGCGTTCGGGGAGAAGAAGGCCCGCGCCGGCCGGCAGGAACGGACGATCGCGGGTGCGGCGGTGTGGGTCGTCCCGAACCCCAGCGGGCTGAACGCGCACGAGACGGTGACGTCACTGGCCGCGGCCTACGGCGAGGCCGCTGCCGAGGCCGGGCTGCTCTAGGGGGTCCAGGCGGGGTCGCGACCGGCCAGTCCCACGACGCGGTCGAGGAGCGGGGCTCCGTCCGGCACCGGCACCTCGGGTCCGAACAGCTCCTCGGGCACGGCTCCGGTGCGACTCTGGAGCAGGAAGGCGTGGGCGGCAGACAGGGCCTCCGGGCCGGGATCGAACACCTGCCCCGTCGAGCGGGCGATGTCCCAGCCGTGCACCACGAGCTCGTCCGCCGCGACGAGCGCCGCGACCTCACCCGGCATCTCGACCCCACCCGCGGCCGTCATGCCCGTCCACGCTTCGGGGTCCTGCCAGGCGGCCGCGAGCCGTGACAGGTGCACGGGTGCGGTCGCCCGCCAGTCGTGTGGCAGCTCGGGGACTCCGTCGGTCGGCGGCGTCGAGGTCAGCGGTCCGAGGTCCTTGCGGGCAGCGGCCCCGAACGCCTGGCTGAGTCCGTGGACGTGCGAGATCACGAGGGCGAGCGAGTAGTCGGGGCACGGCGTCGGACGGTCGAGGTCGTCGTCGGCGACGCCCGCCAGCAGGTCGGTCATCGCCTCGGTGACGATCGTCAGGTCGAAGTCGTTCATGGCAGTCCCTCCGATGTTCCTTTTAGGAACATTAAGCGGACGGCCTGCCGTTCGGCAACCCCTCAGGCGGAATCGGCCACCCGGAGCACCTCGGGCATGACGTCGTACACCGCGGCGATGAGCTCCTTGACCGCGACGGCGACCTTGTCGCCCGCCGGCGTCAGCGCGTAGTCGACGTGCGGAGGAAGCGTCGACTGCACGCGTCGCTCGACCAGCCCGTCAGCCTCCAGCGCCTTGAGCGTCTGGGACAGCATCTTCTCGCTGATGCCGTCGATGCAGCGGCGGAGCTCGCCGAACCGGGCGGGCTCGGACGTCAGCGCCGCCAGCGCGAGCGCGCCCCACCGACTCGTGACGTGCTCCATCACCGCGCGTGACGGACACCCGGTGACCATCACGTCGAACGGCGGTCGTGAATCCTCGGCCATGGCGCCTCCCTGTGATGTGATCATGCTATCACTTCGTTAGTGCTAACGATTGGTTGGCACTTTCGATTGGTTAGCGTAGGCTCGACCTGCCGCCCGGAACGACCGCGGTGCGCACCGAAAGGACCCCCCATGACCATCGCCGTCACCGCCGCCTCCGGACAGCTGGGCACGCTCGTCGTCGACTCCCTGCTCGAGAAGGTCCCGGCCACCGAGATCGTCGCCGTCATCCGCGACGCCGCCAAGGCGCAGCCACTCTCCGACAAGGGCGTCGCCGTGCGCATCGCGAGCTATGACGACCCTGCCGCCCTCGCGACCGCCCTCGAAGGCATCGAGAAGGTCCTGCTGATCTCGAGCGGCGACGTCTCGAAGGATCGTGCCGCCCAGCACGCCAACGTCATCGACGCCGCTGCTGCGGCCGGCGTCTCGCTGCTCGCCTACACCAGCGCGCCGGCTGCCGACACGTCCACGCTTCCGGTCGCGCCCGACCACCTGGCGACCGAGCGGTACCTGGCCACGACCGATCTGAACACCGTCCTGCTGCGCAACGGCTGGTACCACGAGAACTACGCGCCGTCCGTCGAGGCCGCGCGCCACACCGGGTCCATCCTGACCAGCGCGGGCGCCGGCAAGGTCGCCAGCGCGTCCCGCGCCGACCTCGCCGAGGCCGCGGCCGTGGTGCTGACGACCGACCAGCCCCTCAAGCCCGTCTACGAGCTGGGCGGCGACACCGCCTGGACGCAGGACGAGCTCGCCGCGGCGATCTCCGACGTCATCGGCGCGCCGGTCACCGTCGCGAACGTCTCGCCCGAGGAGCAGGCCGCCACCCTCGTCGCGGCCGGAGTGCCGCAGGTGTGGGCCGACTTCAGCGTCGCGACCGACGCATCGATCAGGGCCGGCGAGCTCGAGGCGACCACGGGCGACCTCGGCGCACTGATCCGCCGACCGACGACACCACTGGTCGACTCGCTCCGCGCCCTCTGAGCCCTAGTCCGACGTCGCACCGAACGGGCACACGCCCGTCGTCTGCGCCCGGTCGCCCTGCCCTCGCTCCTCCACCCCGACCGTCGCCGGGGTGCGAGGGGCGAGGCCCAGCTCGAAACCGACCGGCATCAGCGTCAGCCGCTCGGTGATCTCCAGCTCGTACGACGGGTCGGGGGTCAGCTCGTACCGGTGCAGCGTCCGCGCCAGCACCAGGATCGCCTCGTGCAGGGCGAACTGGCGCCCGATGCACGACCGCTCGCCCGTGCCGAACGGCTTGTAGGTCTGCGGGAGCCGGCCCCGCGACCGCTCGGGCAGGAACCGGTCGGGATCGAACTCGTCGGCGTCCTCGCCCCACACGGCGGGGTCGCGATGCACCATCGGCAGCAGCACGATCGCCCAGTCCTGCGGACGCATGACGTGTCCGCTGCCGAGCGTCGTGACCTCACGGGGGCTGCGGGTGAATGCGGGAGCCGTCGGCCAGAGTCGGAGCCCCTCGTCGAGCACCCGTCGCAGGTAGCGGAGCTTGGCGATCTGCTCGAAGGTCGGCTCGACCTCCCGATCGGGCCCGAGGACACGATCGACCTCCTCGTGCGCCTTCGCGAGCAGGTCGGGATCGCGTGACAGGTAGTACAGCGCGAACGAGAGCGCACCCGATGTCGTCTCGTGGCCCGCGACGAGGAACGTCAGGATCTGGTGCCTGATGTTGACGTCGTCGAGGCGGGCCCCGGTCTCGGGGTGCGGCGTGTCGAGCATGATGCCCAGCAGGTCCTGCCCCCCGGCACCTCCGGCCCGACGTTCCGCGATGATCTCGTCGAGCATCCCGTCGACATAGGCCTGGTGCGGGGCGTTGCGCCTGTCGATCCGCTTGGCCATGAGCGCCGCACCGGGCATCGAGTCCAGGGTGCCCTTGCGCTGGCCCGCCTTGAGGGCCGCGATCATCGCCCCGATGAACGGGTGCGGGTCGTCACGGCTGAACGAGCCGAAGTCGTGGCTGAACGCCGTCCGGCTGATCGTCTCCATCGTCAGCCGGGTCATGTCGGCCGACACGTCGACCGGGCCCGACCGCCCGTCCCAGTGGTCGAACAGCTCCTGCGCTGCGGCCAGCATGATCGGGTGGTAGCGCCGCATCGCCTCCTTCGTGAAGGCCGGCCGGAGCAGGTCGTGCGCGAGCGACCAGTTCGTCTCGTCGTTGTAGGCCGTGAAGAGACCTTCGCCGGCGAACTCCCGAAGTGCCACGAGAGCGGGCGACAGCGCCTTCTCGAACCGCGACTCGTCGGCCAGCTCGGCGGCGAGCTCACCGCCCGACACGAAGACGAACTTCTGGTCGAAGATCTTCAGCTCGAAGATCGGACCCAGCTCAGTCGCGCGGCCCATCGTGCTCTGCAGCGGCTTGGTGGCATCGGCGCCCAGCACGTCGCCGACCACGGGTCGGCGGCCGGGCGGGTGCGGGAAGGTCTGGCCGGCCCAGTCGTTGCGCATGTCGCCCCCTCGGGTCAGAGCCCGTTGCGCTTGCTGAACCCGGCGACGATCCGCTGGTAGCCCGAGCCGGTGACCCGCACGAGCTTGTCGAGCACCCAGGCGTCCGCACCGATCAACACGCGTGCCCGGTTGTTCTCGACGCCCTTGAGGATCACGTTCGCGGCGGCGGCCGGCGACGTCCGCGCGAGCTTGTCGAACGAGGACGCGAGGCGGTCGTGGTCCATGCCCTCGACCTGTTCGCCGTTGCGCGCGATGTTGGTCTTGATGCCGCCGGGGTGGACGCAGGTGACCTTGACGGGACGCCCGGCGTTGATCATCTCCTGGCGCAGCGACTCGGTGAACCCGCGGACGGCGAACTTGGCCGCGTTGTACGCGCTCTGCGACGGGACGGCGAGCAGGCCGAAGAGGCTGGAGATGTTGATGACGTGCCCGTCACCGGACGCCACCAGGTGCGGCAGGAACGCCTTGGTGCCGTTGACGACTCCCCAGAAGTCGACGTCCATGACCCGGTCGATGTCCTTGAACGACATCTGCTCGACGCTGCCGGTGAAGGCGATGCCGGCGTTGTTGAACACGAGGTTGACCGTGCCGAAGTGCTCCACGACGGTGTCGGCGTACGACAGGACGAGCTCGCGCTGCGAGACGTCCAGCGTGTCGGAGCGCACCTGCGCGCCCTCCGCGGCCACGAGCGCCTCGGTCGCGGCGAGACCGTCGACGTCCACGTCGCTGATCGCGAGCCGTGCGCCACGTCGGGCCAGCTCGACCGAGAGCGCGCGGCCGATGCCGGACCCTGCGCCGGTCACGACCGCGACCTTGCCGGTGAAGTGCGTCATGCCACCCTCAATTCCAGATACTGTGAGTATCTGAATCCGACGGTAACAGATGAGTCCGTCAGGTGACAGAGCGCCGGCGCGGCGTCAGGCGGACCTCGGGCAGAGGCGGGGCGGGGATGACCTGCGTGCCGTGACCGTCGACATGACCGAACCGCTCGGCGGCACGCTGCCAGTCGTCGCGCGCGTCCTGGATGTCCTCGTGCGAGCGTCCGATGAAGTTCCACCACATCACGAGCTCCTCCTCGAAGGGCTCGCCGCCGATGAGGAGCAGGGTCGTGTCGGTCGGGACGTGCAGCGCCACCTCGGAGCGTCCCGGCGCCAGGTAGCGGAGCTCGCGGTGGGCGACGGGCTCGCCGTCGATCTCCGCTCCCCCGTCGACGGCGAGGATCGCGTGCTCGAAGTCGGTGCGGAGCGGGACGGTCGACCAGCCCGGGCCGACCCGCAGCTCGGCGCCCACGATCGGCGTGTAGGTCGTGGCCGGCGAGGCTGCACCGGCGACCTCGCCGAGGAGAACCGTCGCGGTCCATCCGTCGCCGTGCGCCACCGGCAGATCGGGGTGGTGCTCGAACCCGGCGGCACCCGTGCGCGCACCGGACGGCAGCGCGACCCACAGCTGGATGCCGTGCATCGGCGCCCCGGGGTCACCGACGGAGAACTCCGAGTGCGAGACGCCGTCGCCCGACGTCATCAGGTTGAGCTCGCCGGGCTTCAGGACGACGTCGCTGCCGAGGCTGTCGCGGTGGCGGATCTCGCCGGCCAGCGGCCAGGTGACCGTCTGCAGACCCGTGTGCGGGTGCGGCAGCACCGCCATCGAGTGGTCGGTGGGGCCGAAGTGGTCGACGAAGCACCACGCCCCCACGGTCGGGAATCCACGCTGCGGCAACGTGCGGTGCACCGTCAGACCACGTAGGCCACCCAGCGGCACCTCGCGGGCGCCGAGCGTCAGGTCGTTCTCACTCATGCCAGGAGCGTACGTCGCAGCTGGTCGACGTGGTGCTCGGATCCGCCGATGTCGGCGAACCAGCCGTGGACCCCGCCGGAGTGCCCGTCCCAGACGTCGAGGACGCCGTCGATCGCCTCGGGCGACACGTCGAAGAACGATGCGGGCAGCGTGCTGCGGTGCCGGTGGCCGGCGGTCCGGCGCAGTCGCGCCGTGATCTCACGCTCCGCCTCCGCGGTGAGCAGGTAGTCGGCGACGACGTGCTCGCGCTCGACCCCCACGAGTCGCAGCAGCAGCGCGATCGAGACCCCGGTGCGGTCCTTGCCGGCGGCGCAGTGGATCAGCGTCACCCCCTGCTCGTCGCCCACCTCGCGCACGAGCTCGACGAAGTAGGACGCCGCCTGGTCGAGCATCAGCAGGTAGAGCTCGTGCAGCGTCTCAATCGGCTCGGCCCCGGGACGCAGGGCGCTCAGCAGCGGCAGGTTGACGACCCGCGCACCGGCCTCGCTCAGGGGGTGGGCCGGATCGGCCTCCGCCGGCGACCGCAGGTCGATCACGAGCGACGGCGGCCACATGAGGCCGTCGGGCCCCACGTCGCCGGCATCGGGCACTGCGCTGCGCAGCACCCGGCCCGGCGCCACGGTGCCACCACCGCCCGCAGGCAGGCCTCCGAGGTCGCGGATGTTGGGGGTCGTCTCCGGCACACGGCCACAGTAGGGGGAGGGAGAGACATCTCACGCGAGGGCGTCCCTGGCGCATCCGGCCGCAGCGACCCCGTAAAATTGAGTTATGGTCCGTCCCCGCAGAGTTGCTGCCACCGCTCTCATCGGAAGTGGCGCCACCATCTCGGGCTTCTACGGCTTCCTGATCGGCGAGGCGGTGCTGGCGCGTCGCGCGATCGGCACGACCGACGCCCGTCCTCCCTCGCCCGACGGCGTCTACGGCGACGACCTGCCCGGCCGCACGATCCGCCTGCTGGTGCTCGGCGACTCCGCCGCCGTCGGCTACGGCATGACCAGCGCCGACGCGACGCCGCCCGCGATGCTCGGGCTCGGTCTCGCGCACGTCATGGACGCGCCCGTCGAGGTGCGCTCCGTCGCGGTCGTGGGCGCCCAGACGTCCGAGCTCATGGAGCAGATCGACCGATCAATCGACTGGGACCCGAACGTCGCGGTCATCATCGTCGGCACCAACGACGTCACGCACCAGGTGCCGCCCGGCACGTCGGCGCGCCTCCTGGGTGACGTCGTGCGACGACTCGTCGCGGCCGACTGCGAGGTCGTCGTCGGCACGGCCCCCGATCTGGGCTCCGTGCGGCCGATCATGCAGCCGCTGCGCGCCGTGGCCCGGCGGTGGAGCCGCAACCTCGCCCGCAAGCAGACCATCGCGGTCGTCGGAGCCGGTGGTCGCGCGGTGTCGCTGGGTGACCTGCTCGGCAACCTGTTCACCGAGAACCGCGACATCATGTTCGGCCTCGACCACTTCCACCCGTCCGAGACGGGCTACGCCAACATGGTGTCAGTGCTGATCCCGGCCGTCGCGGCGTCGCTGCGGGAGAAGGCTCGCCTGATGGCGTACGCCGGGTACCCGACCACCGAGACTCCCCGCGACCTCATGTCGGTGCACGAGGCCGCCGCCGAGGCGGCCGAGCACGCCGGTACCCAGGTCGTGCAGGACGCCGGTCACGGCGGTGGCCGGTGGGCCACGGTGCTCCGCCGCCGTCGCGCCGGCTGACCGGCACCACCTGGACAGACCGATGGCCGGCCCCCGAAGGGGACCGGCCATCGTCATGGGTTCAGCTGGTGATCAGTCGCCACGCAGGATCGCGAGGATGCGCAGGATCTCGATGTACAGCCACACCAGGGTGACGGTGAGGCCGAAGGCCACCCGCCAGGACTCACGCTCGGGCAGGCCCGCCGCGATGCCCTTCTCGGCGTAGTCGAAGTCCATGATCAGCATGAACACGGCGTAGACGACCAGGGCGCACGAGACGAGCAGGCCCAGGGTGTTGAAGCCGCGCAGACCGCCCGACTCGAACACGCCGGTGAGGCTCAGGACCATGTTGACCAGGAGGACGCCGACGATGGCGAAGCCCGAGATCGTCATGATCTTGCGGAACTTGTCGGTGACCTGGATGTTGAAGAACTTGTACGCGGCCAGCGTGCCGCCGAAGGCGATGACCGTCCCGAGAACCGCCTGGAAGACGATCGACGGAGCGTCGACGTAGCCCGCGATGACCTTCGAGAAGGCGCCGATGAAGACACCCTCGAAGACCGCGTAGCCGAGGACGAGGGCCGGGCTGATGACCTTCTTGAACGAGTTGACCAGGGCCAGGACCAGGCCGACGATGGCGCCGACCATGGCGAACGTGGCCGCCTTGCCGTAGGCCGCCTCGCCGGTCGTCTCGTTGACCAGGTCGCCGATGGCGAACCAAGTGACCGCCGCGGCCACCGTGAGGAGGCCCAGCGTGATGCCGGTCTTCTCGACGACCGAGTCGATCGTCATGCGTCCGGTGCCGGTGCCCGTGTGGGTGGGGGACGGCGAGCCGTTGAGATCGACCTGCCACTGGGACGGGTCGTTGGCCGTCGCACTGCCGCGACCGTTGAACTCGGCGCTGCGGGCGAAGACAGGGTTGCTGCTCTTCATGGTTTCCCTCCGTGGGATCGGCTCCGAGGTGGAGTCGTTGCGTCTACCCTATCCAACGCCGGCGACAGCCTGTTTGATCCCGAATCACTCGTTGGGTGTTGCAACCACCTCGGGCGCAGCCGCAGGTGACTGGACGGCAGGGACCTTGAGGAACGGACCGTTGGCGTACGCGGCGGCCTTGTCCGGGTCCGGGCTGGGGTCGGGCACCAGCTCGCCGTTCTCGTCCCGCGTCATCCGTGTGACGGGGAGCGGGTAGACGTTGTAGACCTTCGCGCCGGTCTCGAGCATCGCGGGCGTCTGCAGGAGCTGCGTCATGTCGACGTCGCGGTAGGGCACCAGCGGCCTGCCGTCGACGTCGAACAGCTGGACGCCGGTGAGCCTGTTGCCTGCCGCGTCGTAGGCGTAGACGTTCTCGACGGGCTGGCCGTCGAGCGACAGGCCCTGACCTGTGCCGCTCGGTCCCACCGACCCGGCACCGTCCGCGTAGCCCGCGTCGTAGTCGCCACGCGCACCGCCGTCCAGGGCGGCGTCGAGCACCGGCAGCAGCAGGACGACCGAGATGACATTGCCCGCCACGACGACCCCCTGCAGGCCCGGAAAGGTCCATCGCCGCCTCCCCCACTGGACGCTCACGACGGCCAACGCCACCATGACCGCCCAGAACGCGCCGTCGAACCACAGGCCGGTGGTCATGCCGCCGAAGGCAGCCAGCAGCCAGGTCGCCAACCATGCACGCACGAGCCACCACAGCGGCCTCAGCACCTGGAGGAAGTCGACGACCGAGTGGAGCGCGGGATGGCGACGCACCGCCTCCGCCACGTGCTCGCGGGCCTGCGTGCACGTCCTCGTCATTCCTGCGAGCACCCCCCGCCTCGCCCGATCGGCGGCCGGCAGGCCGGCTGCCTGGCGGAGCTCCGCGGCGTACGCGACGGGTTCGGGCAGCGTGCGGCGCAGGTCCTCGGCGAGCGACTCGGTGAGGTCGGCCTCGAGCCCGTCCGTGAGGTCCTCGACCTCGTCGGCTGGCAGGTCGGCCAGTGCCGCACGCACCTCCTGCGCGAACTCGGCGATCTGTGTCGACTCGATCGACGGCGTGACGGTGTTCATGCTGCCTCCCCTGTGAGCAGGTGGTTCATGGTGGCGGAGAACTCCGCCCAGACCTTGCGCTGGAGCTCGAGCGTCGCCCGCCCCTGGGCGTTGATGCCGTAGTACTTGCGGTGCGGCCCCTCCTCGGACGGCACGACGTACGACGTCAGCGCCCCGGCCGTGTACAGGCGCCGCAGCGTGCCGTAGACCGAGGCGTCGCCGACCTCCTCCAGGCCCGCGGCGCGCAGCCTGCGCACGACGTCGTAGCCGTATCCGTCCTCGTCCTCGACGACCGCCAGCACCGCGACGTCGAGGACACCCTTGAGCAGCTGAGTGGCATCCATGGATGGGACAGTACCACGCAATCCGCGCTACCGCGCGTAGCGCGCAACCATGTGCCGAGCGCGGCTCGGGGTCCCCCGTGAGCGCAGAGAACAGGAGGCGGGAGCTGCCTACGTGCGAAGCTCGTGCGCCACGTCGTGCAGGTGGTGCACGACGTCGTGCAGGAAGTACTGCGCGAGGGTCGCGACCGTGAAGACCGAGCCGTTGCTGCGACGGCCGACCCGGTCCCAGGCGTCCGCGGGCACGGCGTCGAACGTCGCGGCCATCGCGCGTCCGGCCACGACGAGCTGCGTCGACACCTCGGACGGCAGCTGGGCGGCGTAGTCGTCCGCGAGCGCGGTCTCGTCCTGGTCCCAGTTGGCGAACAGCGGGTCGTCCTCGTCGAGCATGAGGCGGATCCGCTCCTCGAACAGGATGAACACGTCACGGACGTGGCAGGCGTACTCCGTGGGCGACCACGTGCCCGGAGCCGGACGTTCGCGGGCCTCGGCGCGCGTCAGCACCGCCTCCCACCGGGGAAGATCGGCCAGGACGCGCGCGCCGACGTCCGCCGGGTCGACCTCGCCGGCCGCGAGGCCGCAGTCGGGGCAGGGCCGTTCGAGGACCCAGGTCCAGTCCTTGGTGTCGGGCTCGATCTCCACGCGTCTACGCTAGCGCGCGTGACTGATCACCCCTCCGGCACGAGGTACCGGACCGAGCCCGTGTCGTTCACGCGCCGCGGCGGACGCCTGAGCGAGCGTCAGCAGAGCGCCTGGGACGCCGTCTCGGCGACCCACGTCATCGAGGTCCCCGACAACGGGATGAGCACGTCGGTCGACCCCGCCCACGTCATGGACCAGCGGGCCATGTTCGGTCGGACCGCTCCGCTCGTGGTGGAGATCGGCAGCGGACGGGGCGATGCGCTCGTGCACGCCGCGCTCGAGCATCCCGAGCTCGACTTCCTCGGCCTCGAGGTCTACCTGCCGGGCGTGGCCCAGACGCTGGTGTCGATCCGCCACCACGACGTGACCAACGTCCGGCTCATGGTCGTGAACGCTGCCGAGGCCCTGGCGACGATGCTGCCGCAGGGCTCGGTCCACGAGCTGCGGATCTGGTTCCCCGATCCGTGGCACAAGAAGCGCCACCAGAAGCGTCGTCTCGTCACGCCCGCGTTCGCCGCGCTCGCGGCCAGGGTCCTCGAGCCGGGCGGCACCTGGCGGCTCGCGACGGACTGGCAGGACTACGCCGACCAGATGCTGGAGGTGCTCGCCGGCAGCCCCGACTTCGAGTTCTCGGGCACGTGGGCGCCCCGGTTCGACGGTCGTCCGGTCACGCGCTTCGAGGGCAAGGGGCTCACCGTCGAGCGCGACATCCGCGATCTCGAGGCCGTCCGCAGGGTCTCCTGAGACGTCGTCTCGACCCCCTAGGATGACCGCATGACCTCCGACCTGACGAACGCCGAGAAGCTGCGGATCTCCGACGGGTTCGTCGTCTGGATCATCGGCACCTCGATCGAGGAGCTGTCGCTGCTCGACCCGATGCCCGAGAGCTCAGAGCTCGTCGAGGTGCGCAACGAGGAGGAGCCGGAGTCCGTCGACGCCGCGGTCCTGTTCGCCGACGAGCGCACGCAGCTCGCCGACAGCTTCGACGACGTCCTGCCGCAGCTCGGCTCGATCCCGCTCGTGTGGATCGCGTACCCGATCCGCGAGGCCGACATCGACGAGGACTCGATCCAGGAGCTCACGGCCGACTACGGCTGGTACGCCGTCGAGTCGATCGTGCTCGACGACACCTGGGCGGCGTTGCGGGTCGAGCAGACCTGAGTCCTACGGGGCCAGCCGGAGCCGGGTGATCCAGATGCCCGGCGGGACGTGCTCGTCGTCCTCCCGCGCGAAGCCGTGCTTGGCGTACAGCGAGACGGCCGGGGCGTTGTCGCGTCCCGTCGCCACCACGACGTGGCGGCCACGCGATGCCTCCAGCGCGTGGGAGAGCAGCGCGGTCGCGATCCCGCGACGCATCGCGCCGGGATGCACCATGACCTTCTCGATGTGCAGGTGCTCGGCGTGGTCGGACCACGTGATCGCACCGACGAGGTCGACGCCGTCCCAGGCCATGACCCATCGTCCGCGCCACGCGGCGAGCCGGTGCTCGTCCTCCAACAGGGGTGGCAGCCGGTCGTCGCCCACCAGCTGCGCCTCGACGGCGTACGACGACCGTTGCAGCGCCAGCAGCGTCGCGGCGACGTACGGATCGGTCGCAGGGTCGGGCGAGGAGTAGATCACGCGCCCCTCCTCCCCGTCGGTGCCGCCAGCCTAGTCGGCCGGGGACGCCACGGACGACGATTCGCGCGGAGCGGGTGCGGGTTCCCGCTGGGAACGTCCGCAAGCCTCGTCCGCGAGCACCCGCACGGTCTATTTTCGTGACACCACGACTCACCCACCCTTCTCGTCAGGAGCACACCATGACCGAGCCCTCCGGCGTCAGCACGGGCACCATCGTCCTCATCCACGGCCTCTGGATGACACCCAAGAGCTGGGACGGCTGGAAGAGCCGTTTCGAGCAGGCCGGCTACACCGTCGTCGTCCCGGCCTGGCCCGGCGTCAGCGACGACGTCGAGGGGCTGCGTCAGGACGCGTCGGCCCTCGACGGCCTGAGGATCAGCACCGTCGTGGACCACCTGGCGGCGGTCATCGACAAGATCGTCGCCGAGACCGGCGAGCAGCCCATCATCATGGGGCACTCGTTCGGCGGTCTCATGACGCAGCTGCTGCTCGACCGCGGCTACGGCCGGGCCGGCATCGCGATCGACTCCGCCCAGTCGGCCGGCGTCCCCGTCCTGCCTCCGAGCGTCATCAAGGCCGGCATGCCCGTCCTCGGCAAGCCGTGGACGATCAACCGGACGGTCCTGCTGAGCTCCAAGGAGTTCCACTACGCGTTCACCAACTCCCTCTCGCTGGAGGAGTCGGAGCAGGTGCGCCAGGCGTTGCAGATCCCCGCGCCGGGCAAGCCGCTGTGGCAGGCCGCGACACATCTGTTCATGAACACCGGCGACTCGAGGATCGACTACAGGAAGGCCGACCGGGCTCCCCTGCTGTTCATCGCCGGCGGCGCCGACCACATCGTGCCCGCCAAGGTCAATCACAAGAACGCCAAGGCCTACAAGGCCGGCGTCGTCGAGGTCAAGGAGTTCGCCGGTCGCACCCACTTCATCGTCGGGCAGGACGGCTGGGAGGAGGTCGCGGACCACGCGCTCGCGTGGGCCGAGGCGCACTGAGCCCCGCGACTACCAACGGGGGTGGATGGCCTCGCGCAGCAAGCGGTCGTAGATGTCATGGACCCCCGCGTCGAACCCCGTGGGCAGCGTCACGGATGCTGCCGCGGCGTTCGACCGCGCCTGGCCGACGCTGCGCGCGCCCGGGATGGCGGCGGTGACGCCGGGCTGGGCCAGGATCCAGGAGATCGCGGCCTGTGCCGGGTGGACGCCCTCGGGCACCAGACCGGCGAACTCGCGGGCAGCGGCGACACCCGTGCCGAACTCGACGCCGGAGAACGTCTCGCCGACGTCGAACGCCTCGCCGGAACGGTTGAAGCTGCGGTGGTCGTCGGCGGCGAAGGTCGTCTCCTCCGTGTACCGGCCGGAGAGCAGCCCCGATGCGAGCGGGACGCGGGCGATGATCCCGACGCCGGCCTCGCGCGCGGCCGGCAGCACCTCGTCGAGCGGCTTGAGCCGGAAGGCGTTGAGGATGATCTGGACGCTCGCGACGTGCGGCCGGGCGATCGCCGCCAGGGCCTCGTCGACCGTCTCGACGCTGACGCCGTACGCCGCGACGGCCTTCTCGCCGACCAGCGTGTCGAGGGCGTCGAACACCCGGTCGTCGGAGAAGACGGCTGTCGGCGGGCAGTGCAGCTGCACGAGGTCGAGGGTCTCGACCCCGAGGTTGCTGCGCGACCGGTCGGTCCACGCCCGGAAGCTGTCGAGCGTGAAGAGTGCCGGGTCCTGGTCGACGCGCCGACCCATCTTGGTCGCCACGACGATGTCGAGCTCCGGGCGGTCGCGCAGGTACTCCCCGATCAGCTGCTCGCTGCGGCCGTCGCCGTAGACGTCGGCGGTGTCGAAGAACGTGACACCCTCGGCCACGGCCGCGTCCAGCACCGCGATCGCGTCGTCATGGCTGACGTCGCCCCAGTCGGCACCCAGCTGCCACGTGCCGAGCCCGACGACCGAGACGTCCCGTCCGGTGCGTCCGAGCGTGCGCTTCTCCATGGGTGGCTCCTTCGTGGTGGGTGCAAGGGCCAAGCCTAGGCGCGAAACCGCTGCGGGGCCGATCGCGAGGTCTACGCTCGGATCATGACACCGCGTTCGGTGCAGGCCACCTCCGCCGAGACAGCTGCGCCACTGCCCGGGGACGCGATCCTGCCCTGCGCCCGCGTCGTGATGGACCGCGCCTTCACGGTCGCCGGCACGCCCGGCGAGGTGTGGCCGTGGTTCGTCCAGCTCGGCAAGGATCGTGCCGGGTGGTACCTGCCGCGCCTCGTCGAGCGGTTCGTCCCCCGGCGACGGCGCGCCCTCCGTCGGATCGACCCCGCATTGCAGGGCCTCGCCGTCGGCGACGTCATCCCCGACTGGGGCGGCAGGGACGCCACCTTCGAGGTCGAGATCCTCGAGCCGCCCCACACCCTGGTACACGTGAGCGCCCGGGGACGGATCCGCCTGTCGTGGGCGATCGTCCTCGCGGACGCGCCGGGCGCCGGCACGCGCGTCCAGCTCCGGCTGCGCCTGGACGGTGTGCGGCGCCGGCGGCTGGCCCGCATCGCCGGGGGCCTCTTCGACCGGCTCACGATCGTCGGGCTGGCCGCGGGGCTGCGGGAGCGTCTGCGGTCGCCGTGAACCCCTGGTCGCGCCGCGCGGCCCGGTCGTTGCTTTCACATCAGCCCCACGAGTAACATCCGCCGACAGGGTGCACGCGTCGTTCGCCCACGTACCAAGGGGCTCCCATGACTTCACGCACGACCGGCCGCGCACTGGCAGCGGTCCTCCTGACGGCGCTCACCCTGGTGGCGGCCGGTCTCGTCCTCCCGGCCACGGCCGCGACCAGCACCGGCAAGGTCAAGGGCGTCATCACGGTGGACGGCGCACCGATCGGCTTCGCCAAGGTGCAGCTGTTCCGCACGATCGATCCCGATCCGGGCGGTGACGGCGAGGGCAAGCCCATCCGGATCGCGACCGACAACACCGACAGCAAGGGCCGTTACTCCTTCTCGGGCCTGAAGCTCGAGAAGGACCCGACGTACGGCGAGGAGATCTACGGCTACACGATCCTGGTCACCGACCGCACCGGCAGGACGGTCAAGACGTCTCGCCGGGTGGAGCCCAAGCAGGGCGCGACGATCACCAAGAACGTGCACCTGAAGGTCGGCGGCATCGTGCGCGGAACCATTGCCACGGCGGACGGCCGGTCTCCGGCCGGTCTGACGGTCGGCGTCGACGCCGACTTCGGCAACATCGAGGGACCGGATCACGAGGTGTTCTACCCCGACGGGGCCACGACGGTGAACGCCGACGGCTCCTTCACCCTGACGGGTCTCCCGGCGAACTACCTCTACGACGAGCTCACCGTCTCCGACGGCCCGTACGCCGAGCAGTGCTACGACTTCGCCGCCGGCACGTTGGCCGACTGCGCACCGTCCGACGTGCCGAACTACCCGAACCAGGCGCTCACGCTCGCCAAGGGTGAGCAGCGCACGGTTCCGACCGTGACGGTCACGCGGTTCGCGCCGCCCGCCACGAGGATCACGGGCCTGGTCACCGACACGTCGGGCAAGCCGCTCAAGGGCATCACGGTGACCCTCTCGTCCAAGACGGCCAGCGCGACGGCCGTGACCCGGTCGAGCGGCCGGTACACCGTCGACGAGGCCCTGCCCGCCGACTCGTACGTCGTCCGCTTCGACGACCCGAAGCACACCTGGGCGTCCCAGTACCTCGGCGGCGGCCCCGACAAGTCCGTCAGGCAGCCGGTCGCCCTCACGCCGGGCGCACCCATCGGCGGCCTCGACACGAGACTGAAGTCCACGTCGTCGGCGAAGTTCGCCACCAAGGTGACCGGACGCACGGCCAAGGTCGCGGTCCAGATCAAGCGCACGGCCACCCGCAGCGCCCCGAGCGGCTCGTTCACCCTGACCTACAACGGGGTCACGACCACGGCCGCCCCGGTCAGGAAGGGCAGGGCGAGCGTGACCTTCATCGGCCTCCCCAAGGGGACGCTGTCGCTCGTGGCCACCTACTCGGGCACCGCCAGCACGGCGGAGTTCTCCAAGATCGTCAAGGTGACCGTGCGGTAGGTGCTCCCGGTGGGGTTCGAACCCACACTGTGACGGGTTTAAGCCATCTGCCTCTGCCAGTTGGGCTACGGGAGCGTGGAGTCAGCCTAGGACAACGTGGTCCAGCGGCCGGCCGTCGAGCAGGCGGGCGACCTGGCCGCGCACGACGCCCTCGATGCGCGGTCGCATCGCCGACGACATCCCGCCGACGTGCGGGGAGATGAGCACCCCTGGCGTGGTCCACAGCGGGTGGTCGGACGGCAGCGGCTCGGGGTCCGTGACGTCCGCCGCGAGCCGGACGCGCCCGCCCTGACGGACGACGGCATCGGTGTCGACGACCTTGCCTCGCGACACGTTGACCACGACCGCTCCGTCCGGTAACCGGCCCAGGAAGTCGTCATCGACCAGCCCGGTCGTCCCGGACGTGAGGGGCAGCGCGACGAGCACGGCGTCGACCGTCGGCAGCAGCGCGGTGAGCTCGTCCTGCGCGTGGACCGTGCCGCGCTCGTCCTCACGGCGCCGGGTCGCGACCCGCACGATCTCGGCGCCGAAGCCGTCGAGCCGCTTCTCGATCTCGGCCCCGATGCCCCCGTGACCGAGCAGCATGAGGCGCCGGTCGATCAGGCTGCCGGTGAAGTGCGGGTTCCACTCGCCGCGCTCGCGGGCGTACCGGTCGATCTCCCGCTGGGACGCGAGCAGCAGGGCGACGGCGAGCTCGGCGGTCGACTCCTCGTGCACCCCGACGGCGTTGCAGTACGCGATGCCGGCGGGGAGGGCCTCGGCGACCCCGTCGAAGCCGAGTGTCTGCGACTGGATGGCATCGATCCGGTCGGCGTCCAGCGTCGTGAGCCCGTCGGCGCCGACGGTGTACGGCCACACGGCGAGGTCGACGTGCCGATCGGGCTGCGGGGCGGAGGCGTCCCACACCGTCAGGTCGACGCCGTCGAGGTCGGCCAGGCTGTCGATCCAGCCCTCGTCCGGGACGGTCACGTGGAGGGTGCTCATGCCGCCATCATCCCAGTGGTGCAAACCCGACCGCGAACGTGGACCAGGGGGTCAGCCCACCATGTCCCAGGCGATGCCGTCGAGGATGTCGTGCTCGCTGACCACGAGCGTGCTGGTCTCCAGGGGCAGGAGCGCCACCAGCCGGTCGAGGATCAGCGAGCCGGCACCGATGACGTCGGCCCGGCCCGAGTGCATGAAGGGCAGCGCCCGGCGGTCGGCGACCGACATCTGCACCAGCGACAGACACGCGGCGCTCACGTCGGAGAGGTCGAGCCGGGCGAGGTGGATGGTCTCCGAGTCGTACGACGGCAGGGCCAGCGAGTGCGCGGCGACCGTCGTGATCGTGCCGGCGACCCCCACGAACGTCCCTGCCGGTGGGATGTCCTTCACGATCGGCTCCAGCACGGAGTCGAGGTGGTCGATGCACTCCGTGACCTCGGCGACCGAGGCCGGGTCGTGCAGGAGGAACCGCTCGGTCAGGCGCACCGAGCCGACGTCGAGCGACACCGACCACTCGATCTCGTCGCCGGTGCCGACCACGATCTCGGTCGAGCCGCCCCCGATGTCGACGACGAGGGTGCGATCGGCCGGCAGGTCGCGGGTGGCGCCGAGGAACGACGCGCGGGCCTCGTCGGCCCCGGCGAGCACCTCGAGCCGCACGCCCAGGATGCCCTCGACGGCGTCCTCGAGCTCGGCGGCGTTGTCGGCGTCACGGACGGCCGACGTCGCGCAGAACCGGATGTCGGTGACGCCGAACATCGCGATGAGCTCGGCGTACTCCCGGGTCGCCTGCAGCGTCCGCCCGATCGCCTCCTCCGCGAGGTGATGGGTCTCGTCCACGCCCTCACCGAGCCGGACGATGCGCATCTCGCGCAGCAGGTCGGACTTGTGGTCGTCCGCGATGTCGCTGATCAGCAGGCGGATGGAGTTGGTGCCGCAGTCGATCGCGGCGACGCGGGCGCGATGCTCAGGCATGCGCCGACCCTACCGGGCGCGCTCAGGTCGTCTTCGAGGCCTCCGGGTCGGGTGCCGGGTCGTCGACCATCGTCGACTCGTCGAAGGGGCGTTCGCCGGCCAGCACGGCGTCCAGCTGGTCACGGTCGAGCGAGCCGGTCCAGTGCCCGACCAGCACCGTGGCGATGCTGTTGCCGGCGAAGTTGGTCAGCGCCCGCGCCTCGGACATGAAGCGGTCGATGCCGACGATGAGCCCCACACCGTCCACGAGCTCGGGCCGGTGGGAGTTCAGGCCGCCCGCCAAGGTCGCGAGACCGGCACCCGACACGCCCGCCGCGCCCTTGGACGCGATGATCATGAACGCGAGCAGGGAGATCTGCTCGCCGATCGACAGCGGGTCGCCCATCGCCTCGGCGACGAACAGCGAGGCCATCGTCAGGTAGATCGCGGTGCCGTCGAGGTTGAACGAGTAGCCGGTCGGCACGACGACCCCGACGGTCGAGCGGTCCACCCCGGCGTGCTCCATCTTCGCGATGAGGCGGGGCAGGGCCGACTCCGACGAGGACGTCGACACGATCAGCAGGAACTCGCGGCCGAGGTACTTGAGCAGCAGCAGGACGTTGACGCCGGCGACGACCCGCAGGATCAGTCCGAGCACGCCGAACACGAACAGGAAGCACGTGACGTAGAAGGCGATCATGACCGTCGCGAGGCTCTTGAGGGCGTCCACCCCCGTCGCGCCGACGACCGCCGCCATCGCCCCGAAGGCACCGATCGGCGCCAGCCACATGATCATCGCCAGGACCTTGAACACGACCTTCTGGATGTGCTCGACGCCGACCAGGACGGGCTGTCCCGCCGAGCCCATCGCCTGCAGCGCGAAGCCGACGAGCAGCGCCACGAACAGCGTCTGCAGCACCTCGCCGGACGTCAGCGCCGAGACCAGCGTGTCGGGCACGATCCCCAGCACGAAGTCCCAGCCGCTCTCCTTCTCCCCCACCTGCTCGGCCCCCGCGGACGCCAGCTTGTCGGTGAGCTCCAGGCCCTCGCCCGGCTTGATCAGGTTGCCGACCACGAGTCCGATCGCCAGCGCGAACGTGGACATCGTGATGAAGTACCCCAGCGCCAGACCGCCCACCTTGCCGACCTGCGCCGCGCTGGCGACCGAGCCGACGCCCAGCACGATCGTGCAGAAGATGACCGGCGAGATCATCATCTTCACGAGGTTGACGAACAGGTCGCCGAGCGGCTGGAGCTCGACCGCGAAGTCCTTCGCCACGATGCCCACCGTGATGCCGGCGAGCACCGCGACGATGACGGCGATGTAGAGGTAGTGGCTGCGGTCCTTCCTGGCCGCCGGCGCACTGGTGGACGACGTGCTGCTGGACATACAACCTCCCGATGGCGTGACGGGGGTCACAGCCCCCCGGCTCGTCCCATCGTGGCGCAGGTCCGCGGCGAGCGACAGTCGAAGGTCGTCAGTCGACCGGCTCGGGCTCCACCCAGTCGGCGCCGCAGGAGTTGCCGTCCCACCACGACCCGAGCAGCTCGAGGGCCTCGTCACCTAACGGGTTGACGCCGGGCCCCTTGGCCAGCGAGTGACCCACGAGCACGTGCAGGCACTTGACCCGGGTGGGCATGCCACCGGCCGTGATGCCGTCGATCTCGGGGACGTGGCCGAGTGCCTCGCGCTCCGCCAGGTACGCCACGTGGGCCTGTTCGTAGGCCCGGGCGAGGGTCGAGTCCTCGACGAGCCGGGCACTCATCTCCCGCATCAGCCCGGACGCCTCGAGCGTCCCGATCTCGCCGGCGAGCCGCGGGCACGTCAGGTAGAACATCGTGGGGAACGGCGTGCCGTCGTCGAGCCGCGGCTCCGTCTTGACGACGTTGGGGTGGCCGGACGGGCACCGCGACATGATCTCGAGGATCCCGCGGGGCGGTCGTCCGAGCTGCGCGGCGACGGCGTCGAGGTCGGCCTGGGCGACGGTCACTGGTTCTTCAACACCTTGTCGGGATCGGGGTCGGTGGGCTTCGGGGCGACCGGGTCCTTGCCGGCCTCCTTCACGCTGCCCCACAGCTTGTCGTACCACTCGGGATCGGCCGCCTGGGCCGGCGCGTCGAGCGTCGGGACGTCAGCGCCCTGGACCTTGCCGTCGCTGCCGATGACGCGGTACCCGACCTCGCCGGGCGAGACCCAGCCGAAGCGCTCCTTGGCCTGCTGCTTGACGTAGGCCGGATCGTCCCAGCGGGCGATCTGGTCCTCGAGGTCGACGATCGCCTGCTTGCGCATCGCGATCTCGGCCTTGGTCGACTGGATGTCGGAGCGTTGCTGCCACCACGCGTGGAGCGTGGAGGTGTACGACGCGATCAGCAGCAGGACGACCGACAGCAGGACGACGGCGCGGGTCGTGAGCTGCGGCCCCGTGCCGGCCTTCGGCGCGGCGGGCTTCCGCGCCGACACCGAGGTGCGTGAGGACGTCGCCGCGGTCGCGCGGGACGTCGCGCGTCCACCACGCGGCCCGGACGGCTTCCGGGGGGAAGGCCGTCCGGGACCACGGGGCGAACGTGCTGCCATGTGTCAGAGCGCCAGCCGCGGGAAGGCGGAGGCACCGGCGTACGACGCCGCGGAGCCGAGCAGCTCCTCGATGCGGAGCAGCTGGTTGTACTTGGCGACACGGTCGGAACGGGCCGGGGCGCCGGTCTTGATCTGACCACAGTTGGTCGCGACCGCGAGGTCGGCGATCGTGGTGTCCTCGGTCTCGCCGGAACGGTGGCTCATCATGCACGAGAAGCCGTGCCGGTGCGCGAGGTCGACCGAGTCGAGCGTCTCGGTGAGCGAGCCGATCTGGTTGACCTTGACGAGCAGCGCGTTGGCCGCACCCTCGGAGATGCCCCGCGTCAGTCGCTCGACGTTGGTGACGAAGAGGTCGTCGCCGACGATCTGCACGTCGTTGCCGATCGTCTCGGTCAGCGTCGTCCAGCCGGACCAGTCGTCCTCGTCGAGCGGGTCCTCGATCGAGACGATCGGGAAGTCCGCCGCCAGCTCGGCGTAGTAGGCCGACATCTCCTCGGCCGTCTTCTGCTGTCCCTCGAAGGCGTACGTGCCGTCGGCGAAGAACTCCGACGCGGCGACGTCGAGCGCCATCGCGATGTCGGTGCCGACCGTGAGGCCGGCCTTCTCGACCGCGACCGAGATGAGCTCCAGCGCGGCCCGGTTGGAGTCGAGGTTCGGCGCGAAGCCGCCCTCGTCGCCGAGCCCGGTCGACAGTCCGCGCTCGTTGAGCACCGACTTGAGCGCGTGGTAGACCTCGGCACCCTGGCGCAGCGCCTCGGAGAACGTGGCCGCACCGATGGGCGCGATCATGAACTCCTGGATGTCGACGTTGGAGTCGGCGTGCGAGCCGCCGTTGAGGATGTTCATCATCGGGACGGGCAGCACGTGCGCGTTCGGACCGCCGACGTAGCGGAACAGGGGCAGCTTGGCCGACTCGGCCGCCGCCCTCGCCGCGGCGAGCGAGACGCCGAGGATCGCGTTGGCGCCGAGCGTGGCCTTGTTGTCGGTGCCGTCGAGGTCGAGCATCGCGAGGTCGATCGCGCGCTGGTCGTCGGCCTCGAAGCCGACGAGGGCGGGCCCGATCGTGGAGTTGACCCCGGCGACGGCCTTCAGGACGCCCTTGCCGAGGTAGCGCTTCTTGTCACCGTCGCGCAGCTCGACGGCCTCGAAGGCGCCGGTCGACGCGCCCGAGGGCACCGCCGCGCGTCCGATCGTGCCGTCGTCGAGGGCGACCTCGACCTCGACGGTCGGGTTGCCCCGCGAATCCAGAATTTCCCGTGCGCCGACGGCGTCGATGCGTGCCAAGAGAGTGCTCCTCATGAGTGAAAGAACGTGCGGCAACAGCCTAGTCCCGGCGCGCGGGCGTCCTGAGGCGCCTCGCCGCCCGGCTCAGTGGCCGTGGTCGTACGGATCCGCGGCGCGCTCCTGCCGCTTGATGCGCTGCCACTGCGCATCGATCTCGGCGGTCGTCGTCGGCACGTGCTCCAGCGTCTCCGGCGCGAAGACGTGCGGGTTGCGGCGCACGAGCTTGGCCGTGATGCCGGCGGCGACGTCGTCGACGTCCCACCCCCCGCCGTCGTGCGGAGATGTCTCGGCTGCGATGCGGGCGTGGAACACGACCTGCATCAGCAGGTCGCCGAGCTCCTCGCGCAGGTGGTCGAGGTCGCCGGCCTCGAGCGTCTCGTGCACCTCTTGCGCCTCCTCCAGCACGTACGGCGCGAGCGACTCGTGCGTCTGCTCGGCCGTCCACGGGCACTCGCGGCGCAGCCGGTCCATGACGTCGACGACGTCGAGGAGTGCCGATCCGGGCAGGTCGTACGAGCCGAACACGACCTCGACGTCAGCAGCGTCGCCGGACCCGGACATCAGGTCGTCGGCCAGGCTCCGCGCCCACGCCGCGTCGCCGGTGGGAGCGATCCAGACCGATCCGGGCGCGTACGACGGCGTCCCGCCGGTGACGTCCACGGCGATGCCCGACGACACGATCGCCCGCACGTGCGGGTCGTCCGCGGCGGCGTGCACCGTCGACGCGGCGCGCAGGACGTCCCACGCGGCCAGCGTCAGGATGCCCGGCGCCACGCGCGGGCTGAGGACCAGGACGTGCATCAGGCGCAACGCAGGGCGCGCGGGAGCTCCTCGTCGACGGGCGCGTCGACATCGACCGGCGTCACGGCGATGGCGCCCGTGTCGGCTCGAGGCTGCCCCGTCGGGTCGAGCCCGAAGCGTGGGGCGAACGACACGTCCTTGCCCTTGAACGCGTCGAGAATGGCCTTCTGACCGAGGTCGGCGAACTGTGACTCGTTCTCGGCGGTCGCCTGCTGGTTGGTCTGCTTCTCAGCCAGCGCGATCGCGATCGCCGAGATCTCCTGGTTGTCCTCGATCGCCTGGGCGATCTCGTCGGCGTCGGCGTCGGGGAACGCCTGGGGGATCTGGTCGCGCTGCGTGGCCGTCAGCTCGTACGAGGTCGGCTCGATCGTGAGGTTCTCGCTGCGCACCAGGTCGCGGGCCACCCGCAGCGACACGAGGCCGACGATCGCCTGCCGGCGGACGTCGGAGCTGCTGACCGTCGTGACGCCCTGCTGCTGGGCCGCGTTCGCGGTGAGCGCGCAGTACGCCGTGGCGGTGTCGTCGAGCGTCCTCATGGAGATCGACTCGCCGTCGACGACGGCGGCGGCACCGGGGTGGACGTTGCTGCAGGCGGCGAGGGCGAGAGCGGCCAGCGCGAGCACGACCCCGCGCGAACGAGTGAGCATGGTCACAGATTACTCGGGGCCTTGCGCTCCGTGCCCAGGCGGGAGTGTCCGCGTCCGTACACGAAGTAGACGACCAGCCCGAGCAGCAGCCACACCAGGAAGCGGAGCCACGTCTCGAGTGCCAGGTTCGTCATCAGGGCCACGCAGGCGACCGCCGACGTGATCGGCAGGATCGGCACCTGGGGGACCTTGAACGGACGCTTCATGCGCGGCTTGGTGCGGCGCAGGACGATCACCGCGATCGAGACGACGAGGAACGCGAACAGGGTCCCGATGCTCACCATCTCCGAGAGCGTGGCCAGCGGGATGAACGCGCCCAGGACCGCGACGGCGACCGACGTGATGATCGTGATCATCGCGGGGGTCTTGAACCGCGGGTGGACGGCGCCGATCCTGGCCGGCAGCAGACCGTCGCGGCACAGCGCGAAGCCGATCCGGCCCATCGCGACGATGTCGACCAGGATGACCGACGTGAGTCCGGCGATCGCGGCGATGTCGATCAGGTGGCCGGCCCAGCCGAGGCCGACCTGCTCGAACGCGTCGGAGATCGGCGCGCCCTCGCTGAGGTCGGTGTAGTTGACCATGCCGGTCAGGACGAAGCACACCATGACGTACAGCAGGGTGCAGATCACCAGGGTGCCGATCAGCCCACGCGGCATGTCCTTGGCGGGGTCGTTGGTCTCCTCGCCGAGGTTGGCGACGGCCTCGAACCCGCTGTAGGCGAAGAACACGACGGCGGCCGCGATCAGCACACCGGTCACGCCGAAGGACGTCGCGTCCACACCGGTGATCCACTGCCACAGCGGCTGCTTCAGCCCGCTGACCTGGTCGGCCTCGTCGATCTTCTGCGACGGCGGGACGTAGGGGGTGATGAACTGCGCCTTGACGAAGAAGATGCCGACCGCGATGACGAAGACGCAGACCGACACCTTCACGACCACCAGGGCGTTCGTGACGAGCTTGCTCTCGCGGATGCCGATCGTCGCGATCGTGCCGATGATCGCGATGATCGCGACGGCCCCGAGGTTGATCGTGGAGTTCTCCTCGCCGAAGAAGGCATGTGGCAACCCCCACAGGTGCTGTAGGTAACCGGACCAGCCGCGCGCGACGACGGCCGCGCCGAGCGCGAACTCCAGGATCAGGTCCCACGCGATGATCCACGCGAAGATCTCGCCGATCGTCGTGTAGGCGTAGGTGTACGAGCTGCCGGCGGTGGGCACGGCGGCCGCGAGCTCGGCGTAGCAGATCGCCGCCAGCATCGCGACGACGCCGGCGACCAGGAACGAGATCACGATCGCGGGCCCGGCGTTGTTCTTCGCCTGGGCGCCGGTGAGCGTGAAGATGCCCGTGCCGATCACGATGCCGATGCCGAATCCCATGAGGTCCCACGCCGTGAGGCGCCGGTCGAGCTTGGTGTGGTGCTCGGTGTCGGTGGGATCGTCGTCGTTCTGGTGGATCACGTCGTCGACGTCCTTGGTCCGGACGAGCTGCTTCCACGTTCCTGAGAAGGCCATGAGAGGACGCTAGTCCGGTCGTTGCGATCCGCAACAATTCGGGCGCGGGTGTGGCGGGCGACACGCCGAGGCCTCCCATAGGGTGGCCGCATGATCCGTCAGCGGCTGGCCCGCGGAATCGCCAAGGTGCTGCGCTACCGGATGGTCGGCGAGGTGCCGCAGACGGGGATCCTCGTCGGCGCCCCCCACACGTCCAACTGGGACTTCCTCACCATGACGCTGGTCATGTGGCACGACGGCGCCCACCCCCGCGTGCTGGTCAAGAAGCAGCTGTTCAAGGGGCCGCTCGGCTGGCTGCTGAAGGCGTTCGGCGGGGTGCCGCTGGATCGCGACAACGCCGGCACCGTCGTCCGGGAGCTCGTCGAGGAGGCGGGGACGGGTGAGCCCTTCCGGCTGATCCTGGCCGCGGAGGGCACGCGCTCCAAGGGCGAGTACTGGAAGTCCGGCTTCCTGCGGCTCTCCCGCGAGACCGGTCTGCCGATCACGCTGGCGTTCTTCGACCCGCCGACGAGGACCATGGGGTTCGGGCCGACGTTCCTCGCGTCCGACGACGTCACCGCCGACATGGACGTCGTCCGGGAGTTCTTCGCCGACAAGCACGGCATCCGCCCCCGGAACGCGACGCCCCCGCGCCTGCGCGAAGAGCCCTGACCCAGCCCAGATCTGCGGCATCGTGCACCGTCCGAGCACGTCAAGAACGTGCAGGAGGCCGCAGATCTGGGCTGGGGGTCAGGCGGGGACGGGGGCCGGGGCCAGGGTGTCGATGACCAGGCGGGTCCACTCCAGCAGCTCGCGACCGACCAGCGGCGTGCCGCCGACCGGTGCGGTCCTCGGCCTCGGGACGAGCGCCACCTCGGCGGCGACCTTGTAGGTGCTGCGCGGGTAGACCCTCGCGAGCCGCATCTGCGCGGAGTCGGCGAGCTTCAGCGGGGCGAACCGCACGTTGGGGCCGGCCGCCGTGACCTCGGTCAGACCGGCCTCACGGACCCGGACGCGCAAGCGCGCGACGTCGAGCAGCACGTCGACGGCCTCGGGGGGCTCGCCGTAGCGGTCGACCAGCTCGCCGCGGATCTCGTCGACGTCGCCGAGCGAACGGACGTCCGCGAGCCGCTTGTACATCTCGAGCCGCAGCCGCTCGCTGCCGACGTAGTCGTGCGGTAGGTGCGCCTCGATCGGCAGCTCGATCTTGACCTCGCGCTCGGGCTCGGCGTCGCCGCGGAACTCCGCGACGGCCTCCCCCACGAGCCGGACGTACAGGTCGAAGCCGACGTCGGCGATGTGCCCGGACTGCTCGCCACCGAGCAGGTTGCCCGCGCCACGGATCTCGAGGTCCTTCATCGCCACGGCCATGCCGCCGCCGAGCTCGGAGTGCTGCGCGATCGTCGCGAGACGGTCGTGCGCGGTCTCGGTGAGCGGCTTCTCCGGCGGGTAGAGGAAGTAGGCGTACGCGCGCTCGCGCGAGCGTCCGACCCGTCCGCGCAGCTGGTGCAGCTGCGACAGGCCGAGGGTGTCGGCACGTTCGATGATCATGGTGTTGGCGT
>Ga0247730_1000208_pt1 | contig 55175 bp, 52 predicted proteins | sample UWRJL073202C2_FD_180959 | JGI IMG/M metagenome (GOLD analysis project Ga0247730, IMG submission 180959) | Plant litter microbial communities from Arlington Agricultural Research Station in Wisconsin, United States - UWRJ-L073-202C-2 | ecosystem: Environmental > Terrestrial > Plant litter >... | reverse complement strand
GTCCGGGCCTGACCGCTGAGCGCTTCGTCGCCGACCCCTTCGCCAGCGATGGCGGACGCTTGTATCGCACCGGCGACCGGGTGCGCCAACGTGCTGACGGGGTCATCGATTACCTGGGGCGGCTCGACAATCAGGTGAAGATTCGCGGTTTCCGCATCGAACTCGGCGAGATCGAAGCTCGCTTGCGCGCCATGCCGGATGTGCAGGATGCCGTGGTAGTGGCGCGGGAAGGCGCTGCGGGTAAACAACTGATCGGTTATGTGGTCGCAGTTGCGCAAGCCAACCTTGGCCAGCGTTTACGCAGCGCGCTGCAAGCGGACTTGCCGGACTACATGGTGCCGGCGCAGATCCTCACGCTCAGCGAATTCCCGCTCAATGCCAACGGCAAGCTGGACCGCAAGGCCTTGCCGGACCCTGAATTCAAAGGCCGCGAATTCATCGCCCCACGCAACGATGTCGAGCGCGGCCTGGCCGCGATCTGGCAAGAAGTGCTGGAGGTCGAACAGATCGGCGTCACCGACAACTTCTTCGAGCTGGGCGGCGATTCCCTGCGCATCCTCAAGGTGCTGTCCAAGGTGCGCGCCAGCGGTTTGCCGGTGCAGTTGAAACTGCGCGACATGATCAGCAAACCGACCATCGCCGAGCTGTCCGGCTTTGCACTGGATGGCCATTCGAACGAAGGGCAAAATCTCGACCCGTTGTTGCTGCTCAACAGCCGCACCAGCAACGCACCAGCCTTGTTCTGCCTGCACGCGGGTTTTGGCACCGTCTTCGATTACGAGCCTTTGGCCCGGCGGCTGGACGGCAAGCGCAGCGTCTACGGCCTGCAATGCCGCATGCTGTTGCAGCGCGACTGGGAGGACGAATCCCTGGCGGCCATGGCCATCGACTACGCGCAGTACATTCGGCAGAAACAGGCCGACGGCCCTTATCACCTGCTGGGCTGGTCGCTGGGCGGAACCCTCGCGGTGCTGGTCGCCCAGGAACTGGAAAGCCAGGGCCAGCGCGTCGAGTTTCTCGGTCTGGTGGACAGTTTCGTGCCCAGCGCCGGGCAAGCCGCTGTCGAAGATGACTGGAACGCCGACCTGCGCAGCTTTCTGGCAGTGATCTTTGGCGTATCGCAAGCGCAATTGCCGGACGTTGAACTGGGCACGAGTCGCGATGTTGAGACGCTGCAAGCATTGATCGGCCGCATCAAGACCGAGATGTCGGCGACTTCGGCCTACGCGAGTATTGGCAGCGACGAACTGGCACACACCTTCTGCGTCGCCATGAAACTCAAGGTGCTGTCCCGCCAGATCGACGCCCTGCCGCGCACTGCCAGCAGCGCCCATTGCTGGTGGGCGGCCAGCGCCAGCGATGCCGAACATCCAAGGATCAGCGGCGCGGTGACGAACATTCGCATTCCGGCCGGGCATTACCAACTGCTCAATCACCCGACGCTGCTCACTGGCCTGCTGCATGCGCTGTCCGCTGCGGAACCGGTCACCCAATAACTTGAAAAAGGAGCACGCAATGCCTCTGGACCCCGATCTCGAAGGTTTCCTGGAATTGGCGCAGATGGGTCGCCTGAGCGGCAAGAGTCGGCCCATGCACGAACTGAGTGTCGAACAGGCACGCGCCGAATTTGAACAGACGTCACAAGTGCTCGACCCTTGCCCGCCCGCTGCCGTCGAGGTCAGCACGCTGTCGATCCCGACCCGGGATGGCCGGTACATCGAGGCGCGGTTGTACCGCGTGGCGCAGCAAGAACCGACGCCCCAACCGGGGATTCTGTACTTTCACGGCGGCGGTTATGTGGTGGGCAGTCTGGATTCCCACGACTCGATATGCCGTCGCCTGGCTGCCAATGGCCGGCAAACGGTACTCGCACCCACTTATCGTCTGGCGCCGGAAGCGCCCTTCCCCACGGCAATCAATGACGCGCTGGACGCTGCCAACTGGCTGGCCGAACACGCCGCGAGCCTCGACATCGACAACCGCCACATCAGCGTCGCGGGGGACAGCGTCGGAGCGACTTTGGCCACCGTACTGGCGATCAGTGCCGTGCTTGAACCCAAGAGCATTCAACTGCGGCCCAAGGCGCAATTACTCTTCTATCCGGTGACCGACGCCTCGCGAACACGAGCATCCCATCAGCGTTACGCCGAAGGCTTTCTGCTGGAAAGCGAAACACTGCAGTGGTTTTACACTCATTACAGTCCGGACCCGGCCCAGCGCAGCGACTGGCGAGTCTCGCCGTTACTGACTGCGGACCTCAGGCCGTTGGCGCCCGCTTATATAAGCCTGGCGGAATACGACCCGCTGTTCGATGAAGGCAAGGAATACGCCGAACGGCTCAGCGCCACCGGCACGCCCGTGACCCTGAACATCCAGAACGGCTTGACGCACGATTTTCTGCGCATGAGCGGCATCAGCGAAGCCATCACCGGCGTTTACGCTGCCATCGATGACTGGCTGCTCAAGCACTGAAAGCGGCTCAGCGCTGGCTTCCGCGCAACAGCGCTACCTGTTCCCGAGCCTGCGCGGACGCCGAACCATCGGCCGCCAGCGCTGGCCCGGCCACCACGGTGACCCGCGACCACAACCGCCGAAACAGGCCTTTATTCGGGTCGCGACTGAAAAAGCTGCCCCACAAACCCTGCAACGCCAGCGGGATCACCGGCACCTGAGTCTGTTCCAGCACCTTGATCATGCCGCCCTTGAACTCATCGATTTCGCCGTCCTTGGTCAACTTGCCTTCCGGAAAGATACACACCAGTTCGCCTTCGCTCAGGTAATGGGCGATTCGCTCGAAGGCCTGTTCGTAAATCCGCGCATCCTCATTACGCCCGGCAATCGGAATGGTCCCGGCAGTGCGGAAAATAAAGTTCAGCACCGGCAGGTTATAGATTTTGTAATACATCACGAAACGAATCGGTCGCCGCACTGCGCCGCCGATCAACAGCGCATCGACGAACGACACATGATTGCAAACCAGCAGCGCCGCGCCTTCATCGGGGATCAGCTCCAGATTGCGGTGCTCGACGCGGTACATGGAATGGCTGAGCAGCCAGATCAGGAAGCGCATGGTGAACTCGGGCACGATCTTGAAGATGTAGGTGTTGACCGCGATGTTCATCAGCGAGATGACCAGAAACAATTCCGGGATCGATAGCTGGGCAACGCTGAGCAGCAGGATCGACACCAGCGCCGAAACCACCATGAACAGCGCATTGAGAATGTTGTTGGCGGCGATCACTCGGGAGCGTTCATTCTCCGGAGTGCGCGACTGAATCAACGCGTACAGCGGCACGATATAAAAGCCGCCAAAGACGCCAATGCCGAGAATATCAAACAGCACCCACAAGGCCGGGCCAGAGCCCAGCACCGCCAGCCAGTCATTGGCCATGACGTTTTGCGGCATATTGCCCGAATGCCACCACAACAGCAGGCCAAACACGGTCAGGCCCATGGAGCCAAACGGCACCAGACCAATCTCCACCTTGCGCCCGGACAAGCGCTCGCAAAGCATCGAACCTGCGGCGATGCCGATGGAGAAGACTGTCAGGATCAGCGTGACGACCGTTTCGTCACCGTACAGCCACTCTTTGGCGTAGGCCGGGATCTGCGTGAGGTAGATCGCGCCGACAAACCAGAACCACGAGTTGCCGACAATCGAACGCGACACCGCCGGCGTCTGATTCAGGCCCATGCGCAAGGTGGCCCAGGACTGGCTGAAGATATTCCAGTTGATCTTCAATCCCGGCGTCGCGGCGGCCGCACGCGGGATGCCACGACTGGCGAGATAACCCAGGCACGCCACCAACACCATGACGCTGGCAACCACCGGCGCGTAATTCGAGGTCGACATCATCACCCCGGCGCTGATGGTGCCCGCCAGGATCGCGAGGAACGTGCCCATTTCCACCAGACCGTTACCGCCCACCAGTTCCTCTTCACGCAGATGCTGCGGCAGGATCGAATACTTCACCGGCCCGAACAGCGCCGAATGCGTGCCCATGGCAAACAGCGCCACCAGCATCAGCCACAGGTGCCCATAAATGAACCCGGCCGCACCCACCAGCATGATCCCGATCTCGCCCAGCTTGATCAGCCGAATCAACGCGTCCTTGGCGTACTTCTCGCCGAACTGCCCGGCCAGCGCCGAAAACAGGAAAAACGGCAGAATAAACAATAACGCGCACAGGTTGACCCAGATCGAACGATCACCCTCGATGGCCAGCTTGTAGAGAATCGCCAGAATCAGCGATTGCTTGAGCACGTTATCGTTAAACGCCCCAAGGGACTGAGTAATGAAAAACGGCAGGAAGCGGCGTTTTCCCAACAGCGTGAATTGTGACGTGTGGCTCATCGTCCGTGGTCCTGAATGGCTGTGCGATTGGAAAGTCTTGATCCAGTGCGAGCCACATTGAAGACGTTCGATTGCGATATGTCGATAGGACGTTTCTGATTGTGCGGGGAAATGCGGTTTTATCGGGTGAGCAAAAACCCGTGGGACCGGATTCGTACGCTTCGGCAATGAGTCGTAGGACCGGATTCATCCGGGAGGACGTCGGTGCTGGCGCCCTGAACCTCAACAAAACACGATCCAACGAACCCGCCATCATCCGGCCAGCGGTTGCACCGATCAAACCATCTCCCTATGATTCGCCCCGTCGCTGCACATCAGCGACCGGATTTGGCGATCCGACCTACATATACGCAACAGCTCCAGTGTTCGGTTGTCTTCATTTTGGTGTGGGCAGCATTTATGGCAGCTGTGCGTGGGAGATCTTCGGATCTGCCGGGTATATGTGACCGGTTCGCCAACCCGCGTACAGCTGTCACCCCAATTTCGTTTGGCGACGAAACAGGAGACAGGTCCAGAAAACACATATGGCTCTAAGAAAATGACCCAATACACCCCACTGAATCAAAACCCAAAAACCGTTCTCTTCATCAACCCAAACGCACCCTTCCCCGACCTGCACCACTGCGCCGTCGAACGCCTGACCGCCGTGAAAAACCTGATGGCCTGCCTGAGCACCACCGACCTCAAAGACCCCGACGAAAAACACCTCGCCCATGTCGCCCAAGCGGCTTGTCTGTTGTTGCAGGACAGTTGTGATGTGTTGGAGGTGATGGAAGTGAGGTTGGATAAGTTCAGAGATTGATCCGAGGCACACGCCACTCCTACAGCTGACCAGCAAAATCCGCTGTAGGAGCTAACTTGTTCGCGATTCAAGTTCAAATCCGACTCTGAGCGTCATTGAGAAACCAACCGCACCGTTACCGGGGCCAAAAACATCGATCAATAACCATACTTAGGTAGAAATCTGGATAACGGTGGATGGGTTTTCTTCCACTCTTCGGCGAAGGCTGCGCCTGCCTGCAGTTGTTGGGGAGTCATTTTTTTTCGCAGATCCGCCATTTTTCTGGCTGTTTTTTCTGCTATTCCGGTAGCCACATCGGAATCAGCAATAAGCAACAAAAGTCCATACGAACTGACCGACCGATGTTCCTCGCCCATATCAACGTCGTGGTATTCAAATGTTGTGTCTAAATCCCCAAGCCTGATGGCGTTTCTTGCCCATTCTGTCGATTCCTCGCGCTGATAATCTTTCAGCTCTTTTATAAGTACACGGATAGCCGGGACGTGATTGCCATTGGCCGCAGCAATTATCCATTTCCTTATTTCCCGGGACCGATCTGTGGAGTTGAAAAATACGCCACCTCCAATCTGATATACACGAGCCAACTTAAACTGACTCTCCGGTAGTCCCGCACGCGCCGACCGGACAAGCCACTCCAAATTGCCGTCTAAAAAATAAAGTACCAACATTGCCTCGCTATCGCCTGCCCTAGCTTTGGTTCTGGCCTGTCGTAGCGCGACGTTGCGCCACTGTACAGTGGTCTTTGAACGAGCAGGGGGCTTGCTTGTAATCGAATCATCGTCGTTGCTGTATATCAGCCGTAACATTGCAAACAGGTCACCGCCTCGAGCGGCGGAAACATACCAGAAGTGGGCGGCCGGATTCATAAGCATGGTTTTATGCCGTTCTATCTCACCAAGGTAATACTGAGCGTCCGGGTCGCCCGCCCGCGCCGCCACTTCAAGCTGGTCAGCGGCAAGGGCGGGGTTCCCAATGTTGTAAGAAACCAACCCAGCCAGCTTTGAAGCACGCTGTTCCGGGGTCAACTGGGCCGCCAGTACCGTATTTATCGAGAAGAGAAAACCTAACCAAAAAATAAAATAGCCCACAACTTTACCCACCGAATTGTTGACGCAGTTTTGGAAATTCATACTCATACCTCGGTGAAAAATCGGAAACAGGCTTGTGACTTGCCTTCCAATTTTCTGCATAGGCCGTTCCGCTCTTGATTTGATCAGGAGTCATTTTTTCTGAAATTTGCGCGACTAACTCATTGGCACGCGCTCTGTAGTCTGATCGTTCAGTCTGGGTTGCAACAAGAGCAAGCCCATAGGCCTTAACCAAATCAAGTGGATGTCGGAACTCATCACTCAAATGCGCCATCGCTACAGATGACAATACGATGCCTACCAAACTTCCCTCATCAGTCAATTTCTCTAACCAGTACGCTACGGCCTTTTGGTTATTGCGTCTAATGACCTTCGCCAAAAGAGCCTCCATCGCAGGAATATATCCGGCCTCAGCCGAGGCGGTTACCAAACCATCGATAGCCCGTAGTCGTCTACCATGAAAAAGGAAAAACCCCTTTCCTTTTGAATACTCGGACGCTAATCGGAGCTGCGCTTCCGGGAAACCGGACTTGGCAGATTTCTCCAGCCAATAGAAGCTTTGTGTTATCCAATACAGCTGAAACATTGCCTCACCGTCACCTCGCTGCGCCCTCTCCTTGCCTAGAGTAAGCGCCGACTCCAACCATTCATGAGGACTTCTGGTTGTAGCGGCGCAGTTTTGCAGTATCCGGCAGTTTTGGTCACTACTTGTGATGAGCCGCATCATGGCGTAGACATCACCCTGATGCGCCGCTTGTTCGTACCAATATCGCGCCTCTGAATCGACCCTGAATCTTTGGCTTCTTTTAAGTTCTCCGAGAAAATACTGTGAATCCCGATCACCTGCGCGTGCAGCCAGTTCCAGAAGCGGCTCAGCTTCGCTACCTCTGCGCATATTATAGAAAAAGATACCCTGACTTTTTGCAGCTTCCTGACTTGACGTCAACTCAGCAAGCACTACGCCAGACGCACAGACCCCGAATGCAACAACCGTGAAAAAAACTAACAACCTCATCGCCATCTCCGCATCTAAACCCAGCCCATTCAGCGACTTCACTGTTGAAGCTCCAACTCATCACGAGTCATTTAAACGCCTCACAGTTGTCACCTTGAATCTTTCCTTAAAGGTGGATGCTTTCGTACCCACTCTTCAGCGAACAATTGTCCGGCTTTGATTTGCGAGGGGGTCATCATTGCAGCGATCTCCTCCAGCGCGCGGTATGTTCGGCCGGACCAACGGGTAGGTGCAGCCTCATCCAGCAACACCGTTAGCCCATAGGCTTTAATCAAGTCATTTGAATCAGCGGTTGCGGTGGGAGCATCAGATAGCCAGCGAGCATATCTCGCGGTTGCGTTGAAACCACCACCTTCGAGTCCGCGCTCGGTCCAATATCTAACGCCCTTCAAATCGTTCTGGAAAGACTTCATCTCAACAACATCATTGATAGCTATCAGATGCCCGCCCTCAGCAGCTTTTACAATCCACTCATCGGCTGCAAGCTGGCGCCTATTGGGCGTTAGAAATATTCCTTCCCCCTTACCGTACTCCCGGCCAAGTCTGTACATTGCATCAGAAAACCCTGACTCGGCAGATCTCGATAACCAGTTAAGATCATTCGTTACGTAGTACGTCAGCAGCATGGCCTCCCCGTTACCGTCGTTCGCCTTCTGCTCGATGGCTTCCAGGGCTTTGGCTTTCCATCTCTTCGCAAAGCTGCAATCTCTATATATAAAACAATCGGCCGTATGTTCAGACGTCAGAGCTACCATCGCATACAAGTGTCCTTGAAGAGCAGCATGCTCAAACCACTGAATGGCTTCTCTAGTCAGGTAGCCAAAGTTTTTTTCACGCAGCATATCTCCGAGACAATACTGGGACTCCTGATCTCCCTTTTCAGCGCTCGGCTTTAATAAAGGAAAAGCTTCCTGATGGCGGCCCAAATGGTAAAGAAACAAGCCCTGTTTCTTTACGGGTTCGAGGTCGATGGAATTTTGGGATAACGATAACGGGCTGAAGAATAACCAACAGAACGAAACACAACCAACGAACCATGAACGCACCACACGAACCCCCGAAGAATGCCTAAACTTAAGCGAATAGCGACGAACGCGCGACGGCTATGACGGCCCACATCACAATCCGTACTTGACAGGAAACTCTGAAAGTGGGGCATAGGTTTTTTTCCAATATTCAGCAAAGTAAACCGCAGCTTCAACCTGATCAGGAGTCATTTTTTTTCTAAGCTTCTTTAACTCCCGCTCGTAGTAACTAACGCTACTCGGCAGTTCAGCTTGCACAATAATCAATGTTAAGCCATAGGCTTTAACAAAATCCAAGGGAAATCTGAAATAATCTGATGTATCCGCCACCCATGCGGCGTAGTTAATCATCGCGCTTAAACTTCCCGCTTTAGCTGCTCGCTCCGTCCAATACACATCCCCTCTAACATCACCACGCTCAGCCAAAATTGACCTTAGTTCATCCATTGCAGGGCCATATTCCGAATTAGCAGCAGCTAACAACCATTTATCTGCAGTTTTTATTCTTCGGCCAGGAACAACGAAAACATCCCAGCCCTGCCGATACTCGACACTAAGCCAATATTGCCCTTGACCGAAACCAGCTTCAGCTGATTTTATAAGCCAATCATACTCTCCACTCATCAGAAACAACTGATACATTGCCTCCCCGTCACCTTTGGCCGCTCGACTCTCTGCGACTCGTTTCGCAGCAACACGCCACCCCTGAAACTCATTACTCTCTGGATAACATTTATTCAAAGGTTTACATAGAGCGTCGTCAACTTTGAATAATCGCATCATGGCGTAGACATCATTTTGATGAGCAGCCAGTTCAAACCAAGTCTGTGACAGATCATCCAAAAATGTGGTTTGTTGCCTCAGCACTTCGCCTAATAAATACTGTGATTCACGATCACCTGCCTCGGCTGCGACTTTCAGAAAGGGGGCCGCGTCAGTGTGCCGATTAAGATTATATAAATATAAACCTTCGCTTTTGGCTGAAACCTGATCAGCATTCAATACTGCCAAAACCTCGAAGGCACTCACAGACATCACCATGCCGATAACTATTGATATATGTTTCACCGCTACCGCCCTCCTACTTCAAGAATTCTCACACACTTCTATACAGCTGAATTTTCTCGCATCATTATTAATAAGCTTCGATGATTTAGGCAAAAACCTAGACAATGGCGGGTGGGTCTTCTTCCATTCTACAGCGAAGGCTTTTCCAGCTTCTAATTGTTCGTCGCTCATAATGTCGGAGATTTTTTTCAATTTTCTTTCACCGTAGCCATACGCACCTGGCTCCGCTTTAGCCAATAAATATATCAACCCATAAGCTTTTACCAAGTCCAGCGGAAAACCAACTCGGTCTGGCGCATGGGCGCTCCAAGCGCCATAATTACTAACCGCACCAAAATGGCCATAGTCGGCGGCTGCCTTTATCCAACTACCAGCACCTATCAAGTCTTTCTTTGAGAGCAAGTACGTTGCCAAGTTACCCATCGCAGGGACATAACCCGCCTGCGCTGCAGCGCGAAATAGCCGCTCAATTTCTTTGTCGCGCTTTCCGGGAATCAGAAAATAACCAGCTCCTTCCTGATATTGAACGGCTAACCAGTCCTGCGCCTCAGGAAAACCTGCATCCGTAGACTTGATGAGCCAGTCCAGATCATTGGTCAACAAATAGAGTTGAAACATAGCTTCACCGTTACCCTGCCTAGCGCGCCGCTCTCCTAACGTGCGAGCTGAATCGGCCCATTCTTCAGCCGCTTTAACTGTTACTCCACAGTTCTCAAGCAACTGACAAAGCTTGTTATCTGCGGTAGCCAAACGAAGCATCGAGTATATATCTCCTTGATCGGCTGCTTTTTGGTACCATTGCTGCGCCTCGGAACTTATGAACGTTGATTTCTGTCGCTCTATTTCGCCCATGTAGTATTGGGATTCAGGATCACCTGCCTTTGCCGCAACCTCGATCAGCGATGCCGCATGATTGTTAACCTGTTTCCCTAAAGACATATTGTATAAAATCAAGCCTTGTTTCTTAGCGGATTCGAGATCGGAGGAAATTTGGGATGACGACAACGGACTGAAGAAAATCCAGCATAACGAAACGCAACTGACGAACCATATGCGCACTGCAGGATCCTTTGAAAATAGGCAGTTTTGGCTGAACGAGTATAAATGTATGAGAGAATGACGAATCAAACTACAACCCATACCTAATGGGAAAGCGCGAAAGTGGCGCATTTGTTTTCTTCCATTCTTCCGCAAAAGCTTTGCCTGCCGTTATTTGCTCAGGCTTCATACGCCTTTCGAGCTTCTTTAGCTGCCTTTCATCAATTCCCCTCCTGCTCGGAAGCTCTGCCTGCGCAACAACTAACATGAGTCCATAACCCTTAACCAAATCCAGGGGAAGCTTCAAATAATCCGAGGTATCAGTCATCCAAGCAGCCAAGTCGAGTGTCGCCTCAATACCGCCAGCTTTTGCAGCACGTTCCGTCCAATACATAATTCCACCAATATCATTTCGTTCAGCCAAGAGCGTGGTCAGCTTTTCAATAGCTGGTACGTAATTCGAATTGGCGGCAGCCACCAACCACTTATCAGCAGTTTTGAGCCGACTGCCGGGAACGATAAAAAAGCCCTCCCCTTGTCTATATTCAACACTAAGCCAATATTGGCCCTCACCGAAGCCCGCTTCAGCTGACTTTATAAGCCAATCAAACTCACCGCTCATTAAATACAATTGATACATCGCCTCCCCGTCACCTTTTTCCGCGCGGGCCATAGCTAATGCGTGCGCTGTCTCGCGCCAATGCTTAGGGCTTCTCGTTTCAGGCGCACAGTTATTCAAATACTTGCACACCTCATCACTCGTCTTGAACAGCCGGATCATGGCATAAACATCATCTTGATGAGCAGCCAATTCAAACCAATGCTTTGACAGATCATCCACAAATGTGGCTCTCTTTCTCAACACTTCGCCCAAGAAATACTGTGATTCCCGATCACCTTCTTCCGCGGCGACTTTTAAAAAAGGTACCGCGTCAGTGTGTCGATTAAGATTATATAGAAAGGCACCTTTTACTTTCGCACCAACCTGATCCGGGGCAAGTGAAGCCATAGCAAGCGGTTGGAAAAGCGCAGCCGCCAAGATAAAAAATCGCCAACGGGACATTTAGATAGTCCTCTCATCAAACATATCCAATATATCCACGAAACGGCATTCATTCCCCATGGGCGGACCTAGAACACAGCGCTGGGCCTTATAGCTTTCGCGCATCTCTATATTTACTGTTTTTTCTGAGAACAAATTCTCCGCCATAAACTTATCTAGGCGTTCTACGTTAAGTAAATGGATTTCGTTGGGCTTATCGGATTTCGCAAACGCCGCGAATCGCAATGTCGCTTCGTAAAAATGTTCTTTAGCCAACTCGATGGTATTGTGACACCCGTATTTGCTAAAAGCTTTAGATTTTGCCCGTGTAACGATAGTCCTGAGAACCAGCTCTATAGCGCGCTGCTGAAGTAGATGTGATTCAGCCTCAGTCACCTTCAGGATTTTGGAGGCCTTCAGTTCTTCCGACCCAATAGATAGATCAAGAGTTCTAATTTCAAATTCCTTGGGTTGCTGTACAAGTGTATTCAGCAATGCCCCCAATCCTTCCGGTGAGAGCATCGTAAACCAAGTCAGCACCTCCTCATTATCTTTATTCAGCTCAATCGTATGAGCCATAACCCCAGCCCGGCCCCCCGCCGTCATTGCGTCATACAGCGAATTAACCTTGTTATACCCCAACAAAAACAACCACTGAAGTTCAACACCAGCAGCAACGAGAACCTGCGCTTTAGCAAAATACTCAAACGCCTCCGGCATGATCCAGTCAAGTTTGTGGTATTCGTTTTTAATCAATTCCCGATTGAATATATCGAGGAAGTGCACCAGGGCTTTGTAGCCGAGGACGAAGCTGAAATCGCCGTCGGCGCCGACTCCGGCGATGAGGGCGGCTTTGAGGCGCAGGATGATCTGGCCGTTTTGCAGGGACAGGCTGAATTCGCCTTTACCACCGACGCCAGCGGCGGCACTGAGGTTGGCACCCAAGGACGCTACCGCCAGCCAGTCTTTTTTGCTGGGGTCCAGTTCGTTATAGGGCTGCACGCTGCGGGCGCTCAGCAGGTCTTTGGGGGGTGCCCATTGCAGGCTGCCGCTGATCTTGATGCCCGCCTGCACGCCTGCGAACAGGTTGAGATTGGCGCTGATGACTTCGTCTGCGCGCACGTTGGGCAGACCATGGATGTCGACGCGGGTGATGCCGCGCTGGGCGTCGCGGCTGGTGTCCAGTTCAACGTCGTGTTTGCTGTCGCTGGGTTTGAGGGCCATGTTGGCGCTAAGCAGCATGGACGCGCCGGCGAATCCCCAGGCTTTGATGCCGCCTTCCAGGCAGAAGCGGCCAAGGTCGACTTCGGCTACCTGCTGGTTGAAATTTGTATATTTCGCTTTAACAGAGGTGGCCTGGGTGCGTTTGGGGAGTTCGAACTGGAGCAGTTCGACTTCGCCCCGCGCGAGGTTGATGTCCAGAAACGCCTCGACGCTGGCGCTGGCACCTTTGTTCAAGCTGAGTTCGAAGCCCTTGGCGGTGGCGCCGCTGTGCAAATTGCTTTGCGCTGGAGTAAGGCAGCGAATCAAGCGCGCTTGCGGGCTGTTATCCACCAGCCGCAGAGGGCCAAGCGGGTTTTTCTTGAAGAGCATTTGCTTGAGGCCATTGCCCCACGCCTCGAATTCGGCGTCATCACGCAGGTTCTCGATATAGAAACCCTGTGCCTTGAGGTACGCCTTGAATCGCGCAGGAGCGAAAAACCCGGACGTGTCGAACCAGTCATCCTGGATTTTCAGGCGTCTGGCGTCCATATGGATGAACCAATAGTCGAGTGCGTGGCCGTCACTGAGGTTGCCAGCATCGATATTGAAGTTTGGATTGCCCGCTTTGGCGGCTATTTTGGCCAGATCTTCCTGGAGGGTCTTTTGCGCCTGTGTGCCCAGGCTATTGCGCAGATCCTTGAAACTGAGGTGGCTGAGACGTGCGCGTTCAGTCGGTACGCTGATTTCTCGCAGGGGAAAGTTACTGCGTACCAGACGCTGCACAGGTTTTGGCTCGAACGCTTCCGGATTCCAGAGCAGGTGCAGTGCGGGTTTGCGGGCGCGAATGATGTCTTCAGCGTCCTGTTTGAGTGCCTTTTCCTTGTTTTCCAGGTCTTGCCATTGGCGCCTTTCTTCCTCGAACAGGCTGCCTGGTGGCTGTTGCCGACCAACCCGCAGCCAAGTGTCGAAACTGGTTTCAATGTTTTTTTCCAGGTCGGCTTTGTTCTTGAGCAGCTGGTGGTAATCGCGATAGCGCTTGATGCCCCAGGAAATATCCTCATCCGGGTGATGCAAGGCGAATTCGGGCAAGGCAATGCCATAGGCCGCAGCCCGCATTAATGTTTTGGTGAACTCCGAATAACGGAACAAACTTTCGGATTCTCTGACCCACTCGGCCAGATTGTTGTTTGGGTCAAATTTTTCAGCGTCCAGATCGGCCAGCAGTTTGGCGTGGACTTTGCGAAACTGGTCGATTTCCTCTTGTTTGAAATCGGGGATCTTGCCATCGATCAAGTTCTGCCGTTGCTTGAGGTAAACCTCACGAATCCTGCCCATTTCAATGGCTTCAGGGCTGAATAATTCGCCTTTCAGCAAACGGTACCCTTCTTTTTCTGCCTGTCGCCGGGCTTCGACTTCCAGGACGCGTAGCTCAGGGGCTAGATCACGGAAAGCCTTTTGCCTGGGAAAAATTTCGCGGTTCTGTTCAGCAGTTAGTCTTGGGGTGTTATCGATTTTCAGACCGTTCTTTAAAGCACCTTCTGCCTCGAATGCCGCTATCTCCTGCCGTAACTTGTTCAGCTCCAGTTCAAGCTCGTGATACCGCTTACTCTTGGCCGCATCCAGAAAACTGCTTAACTTCGGCTCAAGGAAAAACTCCATCAGCCCGCGCTCGTCCAGCGCCTTGAGGCGCGAATCCGCGTCGGTGGTGACGACGGCTTTTTTCAATTTGTCCGCTGCTTTAACCAGTACGTCCAGGGTGTGCTCGCGCATCAGCCAGAAGCTGTCCTGCCCTGCTTCATAAAGAATGTCGTAATAGTGGTTGCTCTTGTTGCAGGCCTGCTCGCCACAAAAGTTGGTGGTGCCGTGTTCCGCGCTTTCCGGTGTCGGTTCAAGCTTGAGGACTTTAGTTACGGGAGGTTCGAGTTCGGTCGCAGCCACTTCACTGCCCGGTGCCGGGATTTGCAGCGTCCAGCCGGCACGAATGTAGTTGGGATTGCTGATAAAGGGATTCAGCTCGCGCAGCTGGCTGACGCTGCTGCCAAGGCGTTGAGCAAGTGTGCTCAGGGTGTCGCCCTGCTGGACGATGTAGGTTTGGGTGTTCATGGCTGCACGGCCTCCAGCAGTTGCGCGACTTTGCGATGTGGTCGTTCGGATGAAGTCAGAATCGGCAGTAGCTCGGTTCGCTCGGACAGCTCGCCATGGATGATCAAGTGGGGAATTTCCAGCAGGTCTTCGTCGACGCCGATGCGATGCTTGACGAGGAAGTCCAGATTGCGCGCCAGCCTCGGTAACTCGCTGTCCGGCACTCGGCCAAAATGGTTCGGGTTCTCCCGCAGCCAGTACACCCAGCGCACGTCCTTGAAGGTGGTGAATACGCTGTCGGGAAAAGCCAGCGGCCAGGTGCAGGAGTCGACCGCGACTGGCGTGTCGACTCGCCACTCGTGCCAGCGATTGGCGTCGGGCTTGAGGCTTGGTGCGGGGGTATACACCGCGTCCCATGGCCCCAGCAGGCAGCCGAGGTTGTCGCCCGCTTCCATGGCCAACGTGGTCCAGTGCACCGGGTTGTAGAAAGTCAGAATGTTTGATCTGCCAAGCGGCATTGCCATCAGTTTGCGGGCGTGGGCCAGTGCAGCTCCCGCATCACGACAACGCAGGGCAATGCCTTTGGGACGCTGGTGACAAACCCGGGCCATGCCTGACACACCCGATGGCGGCAGGACGAACCAGGTGGGGCCTTTCAAGGCGCGGTCCTGCAATGCCGTGCCGGACCAGAGCAGGTCGCAATTGAAGGTGTGGCCTTGCATTTGTAATTGGGTAACACCCCACGCTGGCTTGTTATGGAACGGATCGACGATGAAGATCATCGATTGCCCGTATTCCTCCCGAGGAGCGTCCAGCGTCGGGAGGTCAAGGAGTCGGGTAATTGCATCGGACATCTGCTCGCTATCCTGTCGTTGTGCCGAAAGGGGCGACGATGCGGGCTCGCGAAAGCGCTCGCAATACTGGGACAGGAAAAGCAGATGGGTCCTACTTTTGTGCGAGGAAACGGCCTACAAAAGTTGCTTGTGTGCCGGGCCAGGCAGGGTCGCATTGAGGCAGATCTTTAATAGCGTCACCGACCCATTCGCGAACTGGCTCGCTTCTGCATGTGGCCGGCGAAGAACGATAACGCGCTGGGTCCGGTTGACCGAGGCGCCTGATTCGCGGGCAAGCCTCGCTAACGCAATAGTGTTTTCTTGAGGTTTCAGGTCGCCAGCACCGACGCCTTCCCGGATAAATCCGGTCCTACGACGTCGCGCGGGTTCGTTGGAGCGAGGCTTGCCCGCGAATCGTTAATAAGGCCCATCAGCGCTCAGACCTTGGTCGACACTGACGAACCTGAGCCAGCATGCGAGACTAGCGAGCTTGTCCTTGAGGCTCTGAATTTCTATGTCGCTGTCCAGCGGACTGATTGCTGCCGTTGCTCTGGTCTATATGGCCATTATGTTCGCCATCGCCTTTTACGGTGACCGGCGTACTACGTCGTTGCCGCCGCGCGTGCGGGCGTGGGTGTATAGCTTGTCGCTGGCGGTGTATTGCACCAGTTGGACGTTCTTCGGTGCGGTGGGTCAGGCGGCTGAGCAGTTGTGGTCGTTTTTGCCGATTTATCTGGGGCCTATCGTGCTGATGCTGCTGGCGCCGTGGGTCTTGCAGAAGATGGTGTTGATCAGCAAGCAGGAAAACATCACGTCGATTGCCGACTTCATCGCCGCGCGCTATGGCAAGTCGCAATCGCTGGCGGTGGTGGTGGCGTTGATCTGTCTGATGGGTGTGCTGCCTTATATAGCCCTGCAGCTCAAAGGCATCGTGCTCGGAGTGAATATCCTGATCGGGGCGGTGGCGGACGCGACCGGCACTCGTGCGCAGGACACCGCGCTGATCGTGTCGCTGGTGCTGGCGCTGTTCACCATTCTGTTTGGCACCCGTACGCTGGACGTCACCGAACACCATCGCGGCATGGTGCTGGCTATCGCGTTTGAGTCGCTGGTCAAGCTGTTGGCTTTCATGGCGGTCGGGGCGTTTGTCACTTACGGCCTGTACGACGGCTTCGACGATCTGTTTAACCAGGCCATGCTCGCGCCGCGCCTGGAGCAGTACTGGAAGGAAACCATCAACTGGCCGTCCATGGTGGTGCAGACCGGCGTGGCGATGATGGCGATTGTCTGCCTGCCGCGTCAGTTTCACGTGACGGTGGTGGAAAACATTGACCCGCAGGATTTGCGCCTCGCCAAATGGGTGTTCCCGGCCTATCTGGCCCTGGCGGCGCTGTTTGTAGTGCCTATCGCGTTGGCCGGGCAAATGCTGCTGCCCGGTTCGGTACTGCCCGACTCGTTCGTGATCAGCCTGCCGCTGGCCCATGCGCATCCGTCGCTGGCCTTGCTGGCGTTCATCGGTGGCGCTTCGGCGGCCACGGGCATGGTGATTGTCGCCAGCGTCGCGCTGTCGACCATGGTTTCCAACGACATGCTGCTGCCCTGGCTGTTGAGCCGCAAAACCACCGAACGGCCGTTCGAGGCGTTTCGTCACTGGATGCTGTCGGTACGCCGGGTCAGCATCGTGGTGATTCTGTTGCTGGCTTATGTCTGTTATCGGCTGCTGGGCTCGACGGCGAGCCTGGCGACCATCGGCCAGATCGCCTTTGCGGCCATTACCCAGCTGTCGCCAGCGATGTTCGGCGCGCTGTGGTGGAAGCAGGCCAACCGACGCGGTGTGTTCGCCGGGCTGGCAGCAGGTATTTTCCTCTGGTTCTACACCTTGGTGCTGCCGATCGCCGCCCACGGCATGGGCTGGTCGCTGGACAGTTTCCCACTGCTGGCCTGGCTGCACGGTAACCCGTTGAACCTGCCGATCACCCCGCTGACGCAAGGCGTGGTGCTGTCCCTGGCCGGCAATTTCATTTTGTTTGGCTGGGTGTCGGTGATCTCCCGCACGCGGGTGTCCGAGCATTGGCAGGCGGGACGTTTCATTGGCCAGGAGATTCATGTCCGCCCCAGCAATCGCCCGTTGCTCGCGGTGCAGATCGAAGACTTGCTCAGCCTGTCAGCGCGTTTTGTAGGTGAGGAACGCGCACGGCAAAGCTTCATTCGCTTCGCTTATCGTCAGGGTAAAGGCTTCAATCCCAACCAGAATGCCAACGCCGAGTGGATCGCCCACACCGAGCGCTTGCTGGCCGGTGTATTGGGCGCGTCATCGACTCGCGCGGTGGTCAAGGCGGCCATCGAGGGCCGGGAGATGCAACTCGAAGACGTGGTGCGCATCGCCGACGAAGCCTCCGAGGTGCTGCAGTTCAACCGGGCTTTGCTGCAAGGTGCCATTGAGAACATCACGCAGGGCATCAGCGTTGTCGATCAATCCCTGAAACTGGTGGCGTGGAATCATCGTTATCTGGAGCTGTTCAAGTATCCGGATGGCTTGATCAGCGTCGGCCGGCCCATCGCCGACATCATTCGCTACAACGCCGAGCGTGGTTTGTGCGGCCCCGGCGAAGCTGAAGTTCACGTGGCCCGCCGTCTGCACTGGATGCGCCAGGGCCGGGCGCACACCTCGGAGCGAATGTTCCCCAATGGGCGCGTGATCGAGTTGATCGGCAATCCCATGCCCGGCGGCGGCTTTGTCATGAGTTTCACCGACATTACGGCGTTTCGCGATGCCGAGCATGCTCTCAAGGGCGCCAATGAAAGCCTTGAGCAGCGGGTCGCGGAACGTACCCGTGAGCTGTCGCAGCTGAACGTCGCGCTGACCGATGCCAAGGGCACCGCCGAAGCGGCCAACCAATCGAAAACCCGCTTTCTCGCTGCGGTCAGCCATGACCTGATGCAGCCGCTGAATGCGGCTCGGCTGTTTTCCGCAGCGCTGTCTCATCAGGACGGGGACATGTCTGCCGAGTCTCAACAGTTGGTGCAGCATCTGGACAGTTCGCTGCGCTCGGCTGAGGATTTGATCAGCGATCTGCTGGACATTTCCCGTCTGGAAAACGGCAAGATCAATCCGGATCGCCAGCCATTTGCCCTCAATACTCTGTTCGATCCCCTCGGCGCGGAGTTCAAAGCGCTGGCCCGGGAGCAAGGCATGCAATTCCGCGTCCGTGGCACGGCGTTGCGCGTGGACAGCGACTTGAAGCTGCTGCGACGCGTTCTGCAAAACTTCCTGACCAACGCTTTTCGCTACGCCAAAGGCCCGGTACTGCTGGGCGTGCGCCGCCGTGGCACGTATTTGAGTCTCGAAGTCTGGGACCGTGGACCGGGTATTCCGGAAGACAAGCAGCGGGTCATTTTCGAGGAATTCAAGCGTCTGGACAGCCATCAGACCCGCGCCGAAAAAGGCCTGGGACTGGGGCTGGCGATTGCCGACGGGCTGTGCCGCGTATTGGGCCACCCGTTGCAGGTGCGCTCCTGGCCGGGCAAAGGCAGTGTGTTCAGCGTCAGCGTGCCGCTGGCCCGGCTCCAGACGACAGTCGCCGAAAAGGTCAGCGAGCCGGATCGTGCAATGCTCGGCGGCACGCAGGTGCTGTGCATCGACAATGAAGACAGCATCCTGATCGGTATGAACAGCCTGCTCACGCGCTGGGGTTGCCAGGTCTGGACCGCGCGCAATCGCCAGGAGTGCGAAACGTTGCTGGAACAAGGCGTGCGGCCGCAACTGGCGCTGGTGGATTTCCATCTGGATGAAGGCGAAACCGGCACCGAATTGATGGCCTGGCTACGCACCCGTCTGGGCGAACCGGTGCCAGGCGTGGTGATCAGTGCCGACGGCAGGCCGGAGTTGATCGCGCAAGTGCATGCCGCCGGGCTGGATTTCCTGGCCAAGCCGGTCAAACCTGCGGCGCTGCGCGCGTTGTTGAGTCGGCATGTGAGTTTGAATTAACCCGTAGCGCGGGCGTCATCACGGCCTTTCTTTACGGCGATACGGGAACACGTCGATCACCTTGCCCGCGCGAATCGCATCCTGCAGGCTTTTCCAGTAATCGGCGTTGTATAGCTCGCCGTGCAGGCTGTCGAACAGCCGACGCTGCTTGATATCGGCAAACAGAAACGGCGGGAATTCCTCAGGAAAAACGTCAAGCGGTCCGATGGAATACCAGGGTTCGGAGGCCATTTCGTCTTCCGGGGTGCGCGGCGCCGGGATGTGGCGGAAGTTGGCTTCGGTCAGGTAGCAAATCTCGTCGTAGTCATAAAACACCACGCGTCCATGCCGGGTCACGCCGAAATTCTTCAGCAGCATGTCGCCAGGGAAGATATTCGCGGCCGCCAATTGCTTGATCGCCAGCCCGTAGTCTTCCAGCGCTTCGCGGATCTGCGCCTCGTTGGCGTGTTCCAGATACAGATTCAGCGGGGTCATGCGCCGCTCGGTCCAGCAATGCCGGATCAGCACCGTATCGCCCTCCACCTGCACCGTTGACGCCGCCACCTGCAGCAGTTCGGTCAGGCAATCGGGGTCGAATTTGCTCAACGGGAAACGAAAATCGGCGAACTCCTGGGTATCGGCCATGCGCCCGACCCGATCGACGTTTTTCACCAGCCGGTATTTTTCGATAACTGTCGCGCGGTTGACGTTCTTGGACGGAGAAAACCGATCCTTGATGATCTTGAACACGGTATTGAAGCCCGGCAGGGTGAACACGCTCATGACCATGCCGCGCACGCCGGGCGCCATGATGAATCGGTCATCAGTGCTGGCCAGATGATTGATCAGCGCCCGATAGAACTCCGACTTGCCGTGCTTGTAGAAGCCAATCGAGGTGTACAGCTCGGCAATGTGTTTGCCCGGCAGGATGCGCTTGAGGAAGCTGACGAATTCCGCTGGCACCGGCACATCCACCATGAAGTACGAACGGGTGAAGGAGAAGATGATCGAGACTTCGGCTTCGTCGGTGATCAGCGCATCGATCCGGATGCCTTGACCTTCCGGATGCAGCAGCGCGATGACCAGCGGCCATTGCTCGTCGAGGGTGAACACCCGGCCCACCAGGTACGCGCCCTTGTTGCGGAACAGGATCGATGAAAACAGTTCGACGCTCAGGTTCGGGTCCTTGCACACCCAGTCGGGCAGGCTCTCGCGCAACTGTGCTTGCAGCCGCTGCAGGTCGCCGGGCAGATCGGCGTAGGCAACGTTGAACCGGTAGGCGCTGAAAACCTGCTCCAGCATGCCCGGCAAATCACCTTGCGGATGAAAGGTTCGCGTCTGGGCGGCGCGCTCGTGATGGCGCAAGCTCGGTCGCGTGGTGTGGATAAACATGCAGCCGTCGCTGATCAGGTCATGGCTGAACAGCCCGCAGAAAATCGAGTTGAACCAGGTTTCCGAGAGTTCGTCGTCCAGTCGCAGGTCAATCAGCTGAATGTAGGCGCTTTTGACCAGCGGCCAGCATGTCGCGGCGAGCAATTGCTCGGCGGCGAAGGCTGACCCAAGGGTCTTGATGGTCTGGTTGACCTTCTCTTCATAAAGACTGATCCGCGCCGCCGAAGCGCGCTGGGCTTCCTGCCACAGCGCTTGCTCGAAACGTGCCTGGGCCCCGTCGGCGATCTGCCGAAAATCCTCCCGGTAATCATCGAAACCTTCCAGGATCATGCGAGCGATATCAGCGGCGGGCCATGGCGTGGACATGTGCGTATCTCTGCTGGATGGGTATGGCGCAGCTTAGCAGCGTCTGAGACATCTCGACCTGGCAGCAAAATCGTCAGCAAAGATTGCAACCGCCCTCGCCTCCCGGTAAAACTCCCGGCCCTCTGCCAAGGAAGGACTCTCCATGAAACCCGCCGACATTATTCGCCTGATTGCACTGGCCGCGATCTGGGGCGCGAGCTTTTTGTTCATGCGCATCATCGCGCCCGTGCTGGGCACCGTGCCCACCGCCTTTTTTCGGGTATCGATTGCGGCGGTCGGGCTGCTGGTCATTCTCTGGCTGATGCGCATCGACTGGGATTTTCGCGGCAAGCTCAAGACCTGCATGCTGCTGGGCGTGATCAATTCCGGGCTGCCCGCGACCATGTACTCGCTGGCCGCGCAGGTCATGCCAGCCGGTTACTCGTCGATCTTCAACGCGACGACGCCGCTGATGGGCGTCCTGATCGGCGGCTTGTTCTTCAGTGAAAAACTCTCGGCGGTGAAAATCATCGGCGTGTTCCTCGGCCTGGTGGGCGTGGGGATTCTGACGCGGGCAGGACCGGTGGAATTCAATCTGGAGTTGCTGACCGGCGCACTCGCCTGTCTGCTGGCGACAACCTGCTATGCGTTCGCAGGCTTTTTGACCCGGCGCTGGCTGGATCAGCAAGGCGGTCTGGACAGCCGACTCTCGGCGCTGGGCAGCATGCTGGGCGCCACGTTGCTGCTTCTGCCTCTGTTCGGTTATCGGGTGATCACCGATCCTCCCGCAAATTGGGGTGGTATTAGCGTGTGGGCGTCACTGCTGGGCTTGGGGCTGATCTGCACGGCCTTCGCCTACATTCTGTATTTCCGTCTGATGAGCAGCATTGGCCCGCTCAGCTCCATGACCGTAACCTTCATGATTCCGCCGTTCGGTGTGCTGTGGGGCGCATTGCTGCTGGATGAGCCGCTGTCCATGGCGCACCTGTATGGCGGCGCGCTGATCGCAGTGGCGTTGTGGCTGGTGTTGCGGCCTGCGGCCGTGGCGTCAGCGAAGGCACCTTGATTTTCACGAGATAGCACCGGCCGTAGGACCGGCTTCAGCCGGGAGGAAATACCCCTCGCGACTAAAGCCGCTCCTACGAGCCATCGCGGTATTCGCTGCCGCAGTCAGGCGTCAGCTCGGCTTACGAAACACAAACATCAGCCCCACCACGATCAGCAGCATGCCGAACAGGCTCAGCAGCGCCAGCCGGTTGCCGAAGATCAGGTAATCCATGATCGCCGTTACCGCTGGCACCAGATAAAACAGGCTGGTGACGTTGACCAGATTGCCCTGGGCGATCAACCGATACAGCAGGAAGGTCGCCAGCACCGACACCACCAGCCCCATCCACAGCACCGGCACGATGAAGCCGGTGCTGATTTCGAAGTGGAATGGCTGAAACGGCACGAACACGCCACACAACAGCGCGCCGGCCAGGTATTGCACCGGCAGGGTTCCCAGCGGGTTATCGATGATGCGCTTTTGCATGATCGAGCCGCAGGTCATGCTGATCATCGCCAGCAAGCCAAACAGCATGCCCGCGATGGACATGCCGCCCAGGCCGATACTCTGATAAACCACCAGAATCAGTCCGGCCAATCCCAGGCCCAGCCCGAACAGGCGCGTCCAGGCCCGATTGCGCTCCATGACCACCGCCGTGAGGATCGGCTGCACGCCCATGATGGTCGCCATCACACCGGGGGTGACTTTCAGGTCCAGCGCCAGCAGATAGAAAATCTGATAAGCGCCCAGCAACACGGCACCGGTCGCTGCGGCATACAGCAGCGGTTTGCCGGTAGCGGGTAGTTTGTAGCCGAGCATCGGGATCAGTACGGCAAGGGCGACCAGTGCCAGCAGGAAGCGGATCAGCAGAAACGCAAACGGCGACGCATGAGCCAGCCCCCACTTGGAGAAAATCGCTCCGCTGCTCCACAGCAGGACAAATAACGTTGTCGTGGCCAACGAAGCCAGTTTTGGATTGATGAACATGGATACCACCTGTGATCGGACACGCATTGGCAGGCCCGGCAAGTTCGGGCCAACGATGTGGTTTGCGAGTTTTTTTGCGGTTGTATCGACGGGCGCGGCTTGGTTAGAAGCGGCCAGTCAAACCGGCAGGACGACGCCTGGCGGTGCTACAACCGACGTGTTCACAGGGGAAGGTGGCGGGTAACGCATGAAGGAGAGCTGTTTGCATCCACACGGCTCGGCAGCAGCGAAGGCTGCGGCGTCGAACTTCAATTGAACGTGGGAAGCAGGCATGGCGCTCGTCTTCTTGAGGGATGAGGAGGCATTGCAACCAAAGGTTTCAGCAATGCCGGCGCCGACTATAACCAGCGGCACATGAGTTAGGCAATAGCGGGCGGGCCCGCGCTTCCGTAGGAGCGAATTTATTCGCGAGGGCGTCGGTTTTAAAGTATCAGGTTGTGTCAGGTCATCACGTCGCGACGAGACGGGCCCCCTCCCGGATAAATCCGGTCCTACGAATGATTCATCGTGTAGGCGAGGTGTATTTCAACCAAACAACCAATACCCCAGCAGCGTCAGCACTACTACAGCGAGCACCGGGCGCAATACCCGATACGCCTTGGGATGCTTGCGTTTGAGTTGTTTGACCTTGCCGCTGAAGCCGTCACTGAAGCTCTTGCTCCAGGCGTAGGCGCGATTGATGCCGCCGACGCGTTCATCGTCCAGGTTCTGCGGCGCGGTGGCGCGGCCCAGCCAGGCGCTGACCGAGCGATTGATGCGGGTCATGAAGCGGCTGCGCAGCGGGCGTTCGATGTCACAGAACAGGATGACGCGGGTTTTGTCGGTTTCGTTCTTGACCCAATGCACGTAGGTTTCGTCGAACATTACGTCTTCGCCGTCACGCCAGGCGTAGACCTGACCGTCGACATAAATGCGGCAGTCGTCGGAGTTGGGCGTCGACAAGCCCAGGTGATAGCGCAGGGATCCGGCAAACGGGTCGCGATGCGGGTTCAAATGGCTGTCACCCGGCAATAGCGCGAACATGGCGCCTTTGACGTTGGGAATGCTGTTGACCAGTGCCACGGTCTTTGGGCAGAGCGCCTCGGCGGAAGGCAACGCCTTGTCGTACCACTTGAGGTAAAAACGTTTCCAGCCCTTTTTGAAGAACGAACCGAAACCGGCGTCGTTGTTCTTTTCGGCGGCCCGAATATAGCCTTCATCGAACAGGTGCATGGCTTCGTCGCGAATGACTTCCCAGTTGTTCTTCAGCACGTCCAGCTCAGGGAAGGCCTGACGGTTCAGGTACGGTTTGGACGGCACTTTGGAAAACAGGTACATCAAGGCGTTATAAGGTGCGAACAGCGCCGAGTGGTTAACGAACTGACGTAGCAGCGGCAACCGCGCTTTCCCGCGCAGATGCACGTACAGCGTGCTGGCCAGAAATAGCATCAGGATCGATGCCTTGGCAGCAAATGAAAACGTCATCTAACTCTCCTCGAAACAGGCAATGGCCAAGCGCTGAACGTAGTGCTGGAAAATCATGGATCTTATGCGGCTGGCGAACCGCCCAGAATGATCTGGAACAACCCCTTTGCGGTTCGCGAGCCGGCCATCATAAACGCAAGCCGACCTTACCAAAAGCTGGCGAGACTAAAGATATTGTTACTGTTGCAGCTCCTGGTCGGTAAACAGATCGCTGAACAGCATGCTCGACAAATACCGCTCGCCGGAATCCGGCAGGATCACCACGATTGTCTTGCCCTGCATTTCCGGGGTTTCGGCCATACGCACCGCTGCCGCCATGGCCGCGCCGCAGGAAATGCCGCACAAAATACCTTCTTCGCGCATCAAGCGCAGTGCCATGGCTTTGGCTTCCTCGTCACTGACCAGTTCCACCCGGTCGACCAGTGACAGGTCGAGGTTTTTCGGGATGAAACCGGCGCCAATGCCCTGAATCTTGTGCGGGCTGGGTTTGATCTCTTCACCGGCACGCGCCTGAGTGATGATCGGTGAACCCAGCGGTTCGACCGCGACGGCAAGGATCGGCTTGCCCGCCGTGTTCTTGATGTAGCGGGACACGCCAGTAATCGTACCGCCAGTGCCGACGCCCGCCACCAGCACGTCAATGGCGCCGTCAGTGTCGTTCCAGATTTCCGGGCCCGTGGTTTTTTCGTGGATCGCCGGGTTCGCCGGGTTCTCGAACTGCGCCGGCATGAAGAATTTTTCGGGATCGCTGGCCAGCAGTTCCTCGGCTTTTTCAATGGCGCCTTTCATGCCTTTGGCGGGCTCGGTCAGCACCAGTTCGGCACCCAGCGCCTTGAGCACTTTACGGCGTTCGATGCTCATGGACGCGGGCATGGTGAGCATCAATTTATAGCCTCGGGCGGCAGCCACGAAGGCCAGGCCAATGCCGGTATTGCCCGAAGTCGGTTCGACAATAGTCATGCCGGGCTTGAGTTTGCCCTTGCTTTCAGCGTCCCAGATCATGCTGGCGCCGATCCGGCATTTCACCGAGTAGCCCGGATTGCGCCCTTCGATCTTGGCCAGGATGGTTACCCCGCGCGGGGCGATGCGATTGATCTGCACCAGCGGGGTGTTACCGATTGAATGGGCGTTGTCAGCGTAGATACGGCTCATGGTGGTGTCCTTGTGCACGTTCGTTGAGGGACTTTGAAAACCCAAAGCCTATGCCCCCAGCCCTGCGGCCGTCCAGTCGCAGCGAACGGATGCGCCTGCATGCAGTCAACCACTGAACAAAACCGGAGACCGCTACCATGAAACGTCGCTACAGCTGGCCACTCTGGACCCTCGCGGGACTCGTCGTGCTGCTGATTGCTGTGCACATCGCCCTGCCCTACGTGGTGCGCAACTATTTGAACGACAAGCTCGCCGACATGGGCGATTACCGCGGGCAGGTCACGGATGTCGACCTGGCCTTGTGGCGCGGCGCTTACCGGATCAATGGGCTGAATATCGTCAAGGTTGATGGCAAGGTGCCGGTGCCGTTCGTCAAGGTTCCGGTCATTGACCTGGCCGTCAGCTGGCATTCGCTGTGGTACGACCACGCGGTGGTGGCCGAAGTCCTGTTTCAGCGGCCGGAGCTGAACTTCGTCGATGGCGGCGCCAACAAGCAAGCGTCGCAGACGGGTCAAGGCACTGACTGGCGCGAGCAGATGAACAAGCTGTTGCCCATTACGCTCAACGAACTGCGTATTCAGGACGGGCTTATCACCTTCAACAATTTCAGCACCACGCCGAAGGTGAAAATCGAAGCCGACAAGGTCAATGCCAGCCTGTACAACCTGACCAATGTCGAGGATGTGAAAGGCAAACGTGACGCGCGTTTCGAAGGCAAGGCATTGTTGCTGGGGCACGCGAATCTGGAATCATCGGCGACGTTCGATCCATTCAGCAACTTCGAAGACTTTGACTTCCGTCTGCGCGCCACCGATATCGAGCTCAAGCGCCTCAATGACTTTGCGTCGGCCTACGGCAAGTTTGACTTCAACGCTGGCAGCGGCGATCTGGTCATTGAAGCCCAGGCCAACAAAGGGCAACTGAGCGGTTATATCAAGCCGCTGCTGCGTGACGTTGATGTCTTCAACTGGCAGCAGGATGTCGAGAATCAGAACAAAGGCTTCTTCCGTTCGATCTGGGAAGCAGTGGTCGGCACCAGCGAAACCGTGCTGAAAAACCAGAGCAAAAACCAGTTCGCCACCCGCGTAGACCTCAGCGGCAGCGTGCACAAACAGGACATCAGCGCATTTCAGGCGTTTTTGCAGATTCTGCGCAACGCGTTCGTCCAGGCATTCAATGCGCGGTATGACGGAAGCAAGGGTTAGGTCATCGCGTTTCACTTCGTGGAACCACCCATTCACCGATTGAATGCCCGGTCTGCGTTCACAGTGGCCGAGGCCTCGCGTTATAGTCGGCGCATTGTTTACCGAGGATTTACCGATGAAGTTCGAAGGCACCCGCGCATACGTCGCCACTGACGACCTCAAACTGGCGGTCAACGCGGCAATTACTCTGGAGCGGCCGCTGCTGGTCAAAGGTGAACCCGGCACCGGCAAGACCATGCTTGCCGAACAACTGGCCGAGTCCTTCGGCGCCAAATTGATCACCTGGCACATCAAGTCCACCACCAAGGCCCATCAGGGCCTTTATGAATACGATGCCGTCAGCCGTCTGCGCGATTCGCAACTGGGTGTGGATAAAGTCCACGACGTGCGCAATTACCTGAAGAAGGGCAAACTCTGGGAAGCCTTCGAAGCCGACGAGCGGGTCATTCTGCTGATCGACGAAATCGACAAGGCCGACATCGAATTCCCCAACGACCTGCTGCAAGAACTCGACAAGATGGAGTTCTACGTCTACGAAATCGACGAGACCATCAAGGCCAAAATCCGCCCGATCATCATCATTACCTCCAATAATGAAAAAGAACTTCCAGACGCGTTCCTGCGCCGCTGTTTCTTCCATTACATCGCCTTCCCTGATCGCCCGACCCTGCAGAAAATCGTCGACGTGCATTATCCGGACATCAAGAAAGAGCTGGTCAGCGAAGCGCTGGACGTGTTTTTCGATGTGCGCAAAGTGCCCGGTCTGAAGAAAAAGCCTTCCACTTCGGAACTGGTCGACTGGCTGAAACTGCTGATGGCCGACAATATTGGCGAAGCAGTGCTGCGCGAACGCGATCCGACCAAGGCCATTCCTCCACTGGCCGGAGCGCTGGTGAAAAATGAGCAGGACGTTCAGCTGTTGGAGCGACTGGCGTTCATGAGCCGTCGCGGCAATCGCTGATTCTGCGGAGAGACCACAGCCATGCTGCTCAACCTGTTCAACGAAATGCGCGCAGCCAAGGTGCCGGTCTCGGTGCGCGAACTGCTGGACCTGATCAACGCCCTGAAACAGCGAGTGACTTTCGCTGACATGGACGAGTTCTACTATCTGGCGCGCACGATCCTGGTCAAGGACGAACGGCATTTCGACAAGTTCGACCGGGCATTCGGCGCCTATTTCAACGGTCTGGAAAAACTCGATGATCATCTCAAGGCGCTGATCCCCGAAGACTGGCTGCGCAAGGAGTTCGAACGCTCGTTGAGCGAAGAAGAGCGCGCGCAGATTCAATCGCTGGGCGGGCTGGACAAGCTCATCGAGGAATTCAAGAAACGCCTCGAAGAACAGAAGGAACGCCACGCGGGCGGCAACAAATGGATCGGCACAGGCGGCACCAGCCCGTTCGGCTCGGGCGGCTATAACCCCGAAGGCATTCGGGTCGGCGATGCTGGCGAACGCAAAGGCAAGGCGGTGAAAGTCTGGGATCAACGCGAGTACAAGAACCTCGACGATCAAGTCGAACTCGGCACTCGCAACATCAAGATCGCTTTGCGCCGCTTGCGCAAATTCGCACGTCAGGGTGCGGCCGAAGAACTGGACATCGACGGCACCATCGACCACACCGCTCGCGACGCCGGACTGCTGAATATCCAGATGCGTCCGGAACGGCGCAACACCATCAAGCTATTGCTGCTGTTCGACATCGGCGGCTCGATGGACGCCCACGTAAAAATCTGCGAAGAATTGTTCTCGGCCTGCAAAACCGAGTTCAAACATCTGGAATATTTTTACTTTCATAACTTCATTTATGAATCGGTCTGGAAGAACAACTCCCGCCGCGGCTCGGAGCGCACCTCCACGCAAGATTTGCTGCATAAATACGGGGCAGACTACAAAGTCATCTTCATCGGTGACGCCTCAATGGCGCCTTATGAAATCACTCAGGCCGGCGGCAGTGTCGAACACTGGAATGAAGAGCCGGGTTATGTGTGGATGCAGCGCTTCACTGCCAAGTTCAAGAAAATCATCTGGATCAATCCCTACCCGAAAGACGCCTGGGCCTATACCACTTCGACTAATATCGTCCGGGATTTGATCGAGGATCAGATGTATCCACTGACCTTGCGCGGGTTGGAAGAAGGGATGCGTTTTCTCTCCAAATAATTACAACCCGGTGGAGCGAGGCTTGCCCACGAATCGGTTTACCGACGGCATCTCGATTGGCTGACCTGACGCTTCGCGAGCAAGCTCGGCTCCTACAGGATTACCCGGATCCGTTGGAGCGAGGCTTGCCCGCGAATCGGTTCACCTTGGCGGCATCTCGATTGGCTGACCTGGAGCATTCGCGAGCAAGCTCGGCTCCTACAGGATTATCTCGCGCTAACAGGTCTCAGCAATTGCCGATTAACCCGCGCAAATACTCAACATGCAGCTGATGCGCGACGCTTTGAACCTTCGGCCCAAGGCTCAAACTTTGCCAGAGTTGTTTTCACTCTCCCTGTCCGCCTCCTGCTCCCGCGTCATTTCGCGCACATTTCTCTGCAACTGTTCCAGCCACGAGTTTTCGTTACCCGGTCGTATCGCACAGGATTGCAGGAGCACGCCGTAATCAATAAATTTACTGATATTTCCCAGCGTCACCGTCGAGTCTTCCACTCCCAGCCGAGGATCATGCTTCAAAATATAAGTGACGAGTTTGGCATGATCAAAGGTCAACTCTTTCAATCGGTCTCGGTCATTGATCCAGGCCTCCAGCTGTTTTTTTTCTCGATCAGTCAAGGCGCCGTCGGGTGAGGTAATTTCCAGACTGCCATGCTCATTGATGGTGAATCCAAAATTCTTGCCCGCCAAATCCGGGAGCGATACCCGTATCTGCTCCTTGAATTCATCAAATTCCAGCTGCATATCTTCTAGCCTGTACAGAGACTCATAATGCAACGCCCTTAGAATGGAAAAATCATAGGTACTCAGCTCGCCATAGATATTACTTTCCCATACCTCCAGACCGTACTCTCTGGCTATCGCACGGCCCTTCGCCAGCTTTTCTTCCCCTGACACAATGTCGAATTTATTTTGGTCATCAAGCGTGTAAACGATGCCCTCCGTTGCCATTCTGGAATCGTAACTTACTTGCAACCGTTCAGTCATTTCGCCTGCCGCGACCAGCTCTTCATAGCGAGCGGTAACCGACTGCCAGTAGGTCATACCGACATGTAGCTTATTACCAAGCCCTATCACACGAGTACCATGTGTCATACCTGCTTGCGGATCAAACATAACACTCTCCCATATCAACCGTTGTCCTTTGGTTAACGGCAATAACGAAAAGTATCTGACCTGACTTTATAGCAAGGCGCTTCCCAGCGATTTGTACGAAATCGGCTACAACAAAAAAACCGCCAATCAGCCACGCCGGGAAAAGCGGCGTTAGTGCACCCGCCCGTTGGGTAGCCGCCAGTTTTATCCTACAAAAGATGCGTCCTACATCTGTCGTTTATACGATTCTTTTATTTTTGAACGACGGATTGACAACCCTTCCTACCAGTGATTACGTCCGGGCTGTCAGTTGATAAACAGCTGACCACCGGGTGCCCCTTCGCGCATCTGCGTTTAATTTAATCAACGATATTTTACGGCCTCCACGGTTGGGCACTTCTATGCCTCGACAGTGGAACCGATAACAAAAAAGGATTTGACAATGAAACAATCGACTATAAATAGTTACCTCCTACCGCTCGTGGCGGCTATGGCTCTGACAGGTATTTTTTCCGCGCCGGTATACGCAGTGACCGGTTTGACTACGGACGCAACAGTTCAAAATTGGCCGTCTCTGCCCCAACCAACCGTTTTGGGGGACAAAGTTACTGAGATTGATGAAACACTCGATAGCACCACTGCGGAGAAGAACTATACCTTCACCGTAATGCGCGGACAAAACCTCATGTTCAGAGGAATGGAGCGGTCGAGCAACCTGATCATTGAGTGCAAGATAAATGACAAATGGGTGGCCATGCCCGACGAAGGCATTTATATCATCGAAGGTACTCAGCCCGACCAGGAGATCCAGATTCGAGCCTCTAAACGTGATGGAGGAATAGCCGGTGGCAAGTATAAATTCAGATTCGGCTCTGCACCCTATCGGGCAAGTACCGATCTGATTATCACGGATGCCAAAGGAATACCGCTGTACGCCGGGACTTTTCAGGCCTTCCATACCGTGGACTGGTCGATACATATTCAGGATTCGACCGGGCATCCGGTCGAGGGTGCAATGGCGAGCCTCGATATCACTATTGTGCCTGCAATTGGCAAAACAATAATTTTTACCAAGGCAGACGGCAGGGCGAACGAGACGATCTCACTACCTGGTTGCCAAGGCCACAGAACGTCCCCTCCTTTCTGGCAGATGATGGGGCCGTTCAACTATTTCTGGCACCTTGAATTCAATCGCAGTCGAATAATTGCCGACCTGGAAGAGGCCGCCACTGGCCACAACTGGAATCCTGGCACGATAGACAGTGAATTTGGTCATATCTGCAAAAAACACCTGCGCCATTAATTGCTCTTGGGCCCAAGTGCTTGACGCAGGCACTTGGGCCCAAGGTTTACACCTAGCTATGGTTGTCCTCACTCTCCCTATCCGCCTTCTGCTCCCGCGTCATTTCTCGCACATTTTTCTGCAACTGTTCAATCCACGAATTGCCGTTACCGGGGCGGGTCGCGCCGGTCTGCAGAAGGACCCCATAGTTGATGAATTGATGAATATTTGCCAGGGTTACCAATGAGTCATCAACACCTAATCGAGGATCATGTTTCAGAATATAGGTCACCAGTTTGGCATGATCGAAGGTCAACTCCTTTAACCTGTCTCTATCGTTGATCCACGCATTCAGTTGCTCTATTTCTCGTTCGGTCAAAGCGCCATCGGGCGAGGTTATTTCCAAACTGCCATGTTCATTGACCGTGAATCCAAAATTCTTGCCCACCAGCTCAGGAAGAGAAACCGCTAGCTGCTGTTTGAATTCGTCAAACTCCAGCTGCATGTCTTCGAGCTTTAGCTGGGCCCTGAAATTCAAATGCATCAAAAGATCGACATCATAACTTCGCAACTCGCTAAGTGCATTATCTTCATACCACTCAAGCCCCCGCTCACGCGCAACCCAGTAGCTTTCCACGAGCTTTTCTTCACCTGACTTAATATCGACATGATTAGACTCGTCAATTCGGTAGACGATTCCCTCGATTGCCATTCTGGTGTCATACATTGCTTGAAACTTATCATCCATCTTCCCCGCCGCAACCAATTCTTCATAGCGAATAGTCAGTGCCTGCCAATAATTCAGACCTGGACGGACGACGTGACCGAGCCCCAATGGACGACCATCAGGTGGCAGGCTTTGTAGATATATATTCATAACACTCTCCCATATCAACCGTTGTCCTTTGGTTAACGGCAATAATTAAAAGTATTTGACCTGACTTTATAGCAAGGCGCTTCCCAGCGTTTTGTACGAAATCGGCTACAACAAAAAGCCGGCGAATGAGCCGGCTTGTTATTTAACTCGCTAACTTTTGTAAATACTCAACATGCCGCTGATGCGCAACGCTTTGCACTATCGGCCTTAACCGCAAGGTACTTCCCGGTAGGCGCTGGGCGAGTCTGGCCAGGGAAAGTGGCGTCAGCGCGCCGAGTCGGGGATAGCCGCCGATGGTTTGGCGGTCGTTAAGCAGGACGATGGGCTGACCGTCGGGGGGCACCTGGATCGCGCCCAACGGAATGCCTTCGGAGATCATCGGTGCGCCTTGATATATCAATTCCGGCCCCAGCAGGCGAATGCCCATGCGGTCGGCGCGGCTGTCCAGGGTCCAGTCGTTGTTGAACACGTCGAACAGGCTCAGGCCGCTGAACTCGCCGATTTGCGCACCCAGGACCACGTCCAGTGGCGCAGCGTCATGGAAGTCCGGGATCTGCTGTTCAGTCAGCGCGCGCAGCACGAAAGCCGACCCTGAATAACTAAGCCGGTCACCTTTGGCCAACGCTTTGCCCAAGCCATCGAGACCGCCCAGTTCTTCGCGACCAACACTCGCGCAGCTGCCCAGCACCTTGGGCGCGTCGAAACCGCCAGGTGCGGCCAGGTAAGCCCGAGCGCCGAGTTGTGGCTGGCTGAATCGCAAGCGCTGGCCCTTGCCGACGAAGAAACTGCGCCATGGCTGAATCGGCCGGTCGTCGAGCATCGCGTCCAGGTCAGCGCCCGCCAGCGCCAGGCAGCAATCTTCTTCGGCCAGCAGCGTCAGACCACCCAGGGTAATTTCGATGACGGTGGCATCCAGCGCGTTGTTCAGCAGGCGATTGGCCCAGGACATGGACACCCAATCCAGCGCCCCGCCCTGGGTCACGCCCAGATGCCGTACGCCGAAACGGCCGGCGTCCTGCAACAGGCACAGCGGTGTGCTGCTTTCGATCAACAGCGCGCTCATGGCTGCACCTCCAGCGGTGTGTCATCGCCGCCCAGACGCACGAACTCCGCGTGATCGACGGCAGCGAACGTCACGCTGTCACCGGGCTGCATCAGGCTGTAGCCGTCCCGTTGACGATCAAACAGTTTGCTCGGGGTACGTCCGATCAGGTTCCAGCCGCCGGGGGAAACCACCGGATAAGCGGCGGTCTGCCGCTCGGCAATGCCAACGCTGCCAGCGGCGACGCGTTTGCGTGGGGTGTTCAGGCGTGGCGCAGCGAGAATTTCTTCCACCAGGCCCATGAACGCGAAACCCGGCGCGAAACCCAAAGCGAATACCTGATACTCGCGCTCGCAGTGACGCCGGATCACTTCGCTGATTTCCAGGCCGCTGCGCCGCGCCAGTAACTTCAATTCAGGGCCGACGCTGAGGTCGTACCAGACCGGCAACACATGGTGCTGACCGCGGGCAGCCGGGTTCGGGGCCAGATCGCGCAGCGCCTGATGGATCAGCTCCCGGGCCTGATCAGGATTCAGGGCGAGCACATCGTAATGCACCATCAAGGTGGTGTAGGACGGCACCAGATCCACCAGATGCACGCCGAAGCTCTCCCGCAAGCGGGCCGTAGCGGCCAGCATCCAGGGCATGTTGGTTTCGTCGATGGCGTCGAACAGCCGCACCATCAGGCAGTCGATCGCCACCACTTCAATACGCAGCTTCATAAGGCGAACTGCTCGTCCAATGCCTGGCGGATGCGTTGCACGGCGGCAATCGAACTGGCGTTGTCGCCATGCACACAGAGCGTATGCGGCGTGAGGTGCAGCGCTGTGCCGTCGCTGGCAATCAGCGGTTCGCCACGCGCCAGCGTCATGGCCTGGGCGATGATGATTTCCGGATCATGGTGAACGGCGTTGGGCTGCTGGCGCGGCATCAAGCGCCCTTGCGCGTCGTAACCCCGATCCGCGAACGCCTCGAACCAGAGTTGCACGCCAAACTCGTCGGCAATCGCCTGGGCGGCGCTGTTGTCGCGCATCGCCAGCAGCATCAGTGGCAGTTTCGCGTCATAGCGGGCGATGCCTTCGATGACCGCACGCAGTTGAACGGGATTGGCCATCATGTCGTTGTACATCGCGCCATGGGGTTTGACGTAGTGCACTCGCCCGCCCTGGGCGCGGCAGATGCCGTCCAGCGCGCCGATCTGATAATGCAGCAGATCGTGAATTTCCTGCGGGCTGCACGCCATGGAGCGGCGACCGAAGCCGACCAGATCCGGATAGGCCGGATGCGCGCCAATTGTTACGTCATTGGCAAGCGCCAGGCTGACGGTCTTGCGCATCACGCTCGGATCCCCGGCGTGGAAGCCGCAGGCGACGTTGGCGCAATCAATGAACGGCATGACTTCGGCGTCCATGCCCATGGTCCAGGCGCCGTAACTTTCACCGATATCGCAATTGAGTAACAGGCGGCCCATGGGCGTATCTCCTGTGTGCGTAAGAAATTTCGGACAACGAGGCCAGAGTCTAACGCGCCGTTTGTGTTCAAGGGCAGCGTTGCGACGAGCCTGTCAGGTACAGCGCATTTTTGGAGGGTAGCGGACGTGGCGTCCAACTAATAAAAGCGGGTGGGAGGGATAAGAAAAAGTGATGAGGGATGTTGATCGATCCGTAGGACCGGCTTTAGCCGGGAGCAACTGGCGCATTCACAGCAGCTCTGTCGTCAGAACGACTGTCCTCCCGGCTGAAGCCGGTCCTACGGGTCCATTTTTTGCGTCAATAATCCCGCTCAAGCCTGTGCTTGCGGCGCCCGCCCGTGGCGACCCAGCCGAGCATCAGGAAGAACGTCTCGATCAGCAGCGCCAGCACCAGCGCGCAGACAATGCCCCAGGCAATCACTTCCGGCGCCAGCAGCACCTGCCAGGTGTAGCCATTCCAGGTTTCACGACGGATATCAGCGTCGGCGGCAATGGCCACATGCAGCGCCCTGGCGTACCACGGACCTTGCATGGACAGCCATTCGCGTTCGAGGATCTGCGTGCGGGTCAGCAACGCGTTGATGCTGTCGGCATCACTGCGGAACACCGGGTCTTCGCTTTCACGGTAATGCTGGATCAACGCCTGCACGTCGCCCTTGAAGAACTGCGCGGCGGTTGCGTTATAGCCCTTGATGCTTTGCTGGGCCTCGATCAGGTGCGCTTCGACGCGCTTGCCGTAATCACTGACAAAACCAGGAATCTGTACCCCGAACAACAGCCCGACGGTGAACAAGACCAATCGCAGATAACTTCGCAGCATTTAGATCCCTCTCAGTTGGGTCGATGTTCTCAGGCGTTGCCCTGGGCAACGCATTCGCCACGCCGCCACAGCGCCCATTGGCCCGGCTCGTAGCGATTCCAGATCTCGTCTTCGGTCAAGGGTTCGGTGGCAATCACAGTCACCACGTCATTGGGGGTGGTTTCCGCCTGGAAATCGACGATGACGTCCACGTCCTTCAAACGGGCCGGACCAAATGGCGCGCGCCGGGTGATCTGCACCAGCTTGGTCGAACAGAAGCAGAACAGCCAGTCGCCGTCGCTGAGCAGGGCGTTGAACACGCCTTTGCTGCGATATTCGCTGCAGGCTTCGACCAGCGACGGCAGCAGCTGTTCGATTTCCACGGGCTCGGGGAACGCTTCGCGTACCTGATTAAGCAAATCGCAGAACGCGGCTTCGCTGTCGGTGTCACCCACGGGTCGGTAGAAAGTGGCCTTTGGCGCAAAATCCGCGAGTTGGCCGTTGTGGGCGAAACACCAGTTACGGCCCCACAGTTCACGCACGAAAGGGTGAGTATTGGACAGGCACACACGACCGACATTGGCCTGGCGGATGTGCCCGATCACCACTTCGCTCTTGATGGGATACCGCTGCACCAGCTGCGCGACTTCTGACTCGCTGCTCGCGGCAGGGTCCTGGAACAAACGCAAGCCGCGACCCTCGTAAAAGGCAATGCCCCAGCCGTCGCGATGGGGGCCGGTACGCCCGCCCCGCTGCATCAGCCCGGTGAAGCTGAAAACGATATCGGTCGGGACATTGGCGCTCATGCCCAGTAATTCACACATGCTCAGGTTCTCGTTTGAGGGCGTTCAGCGGCGCGTCTGGCGACCAGCGCCTACAGACGTGGCTCGACCCGAGAACGGTTGCCGACGCCGGACGCGGCAGGCTTGCGATCAAAGCGGTCGTCATCGTCGAACGGCTCGTCCTGCGGCTCCTGCGCGACGGCGGTCGGCTCGGCGGCGACTTGCGGATGACGCGCCCTCCAGCTTTTCTCGAGGGGCCAGCGAATCAGCACAAACAGCAGGTACAGGCCGAAGGCAATCATGCCGTACATGGCCAGATCCGACACCGCACGCCAGACATTGCTGCCGACCTTGAACAATAAATCCAGGGCTGTGATGGCAACCGCCGGGGCGAATTTTTCCTTCACCGGGTCAATGATGGTCGGGGTGAACAGCAGGACGGCAACGATCACCAGCAGCGGTTCACGCAGGTAGCGCCACATCCAGCGTGTCATCAGGAACCACACCAACAGACAACCCAACGCAGCAAATGCGTAGAGGCCCCAGGCGATCGTATAGTCGTTCTCGGTCATGACGTCCGTGGTAAGGCAGGTAATTAGGCGCTTATGATAACGGCTTTTCGCCAACCCGGCTTCCCCGGCGTCAGTTATCAGTGCCATATGCCATCAATTGGCAGTCCACATTCGATAGCGCGCGGCCACTAATGAGCGCCCAGCATGTCTCAATTACATCCGATTCCCAGCGCCCCCATCGCCGAAAAAGCCGATGGCGCCGATCCTTATGCCTGGCTGCAAAACCGCGACAGCGACGCAGTCCTCGATTATCTGAAGGCGGAAAATGCGTATCAGCACGCGCAATTGGCCGATCAGGAAGCGTTGCGCGAGACGCTGTTTGAGGAGATCAAAGGCCGCATCCTGGAGACCGACCTCTCGCTGCCTTCGCCCTGGGGGCCGTACCTGTATTACACCCGCACCACCGAAGGCGACGAATATGCCCGGCACTATCGCTGCCCGCGCCCGGCCGACGACTCGCAGACGGTGGACGAAAGCCGCGAAGAACTGCTGCTGGACCCTAACGAATTGGCCGGCGACGGCTTCTTTTCTCTGGGCACGTTCAGCATCAGCCCGGACCACCAGCGGCTGGCCTACAGCCTGGACACCAGTGGCGAAGAGGTTTATCAGCTTTACGTCAAGGAGCTGAGCAGCGGCCAGGTCAGCGCCCTGCCCTTCGAAGACTGCGACGGCAGCATGACCTGGGCCAACGACAGCCAGACGCTGTTCTTCGGCGAACTGGACGACACGCATCGCCCACACAAGCTGTATCGCCATCGTCTGGGCAATGACTCGGCGGATCTGGTGTTCAACGAGCCGGACGGGCGATTTTTCCTGCACTGTTATCGCAGCAGCTCCGAGCGGCAGTTGATCCTTGGCCTGGACAGCAAAACCACCGGCGAAACCTGGGTGCTGGACGCCGAGCGGCCAGAGCACGCTTTCGTGTGCATGGCGCCCCGGGCGCAAGGTCATGAGTACTCCGTGGATCACGGTCAAGTGGATGGAATCTGGAGCTGGCTGATTCGCAGCAATCAGGACGGCATCAACTTTGCGCTGTATCAGGCCGCCGAAAAACCCGGCGGCGTGCCCACCCGCGACGCCTGGCAAGTGCTGGTCCCGCACAGCGAAACCGTGATGCTCGATGGCTTTAGCCTGAACGCCAAAGGCCTGACCCTGAGCCTGCGTGAAGGCGGCCTGCCGATCATCGAGGTTCGCCCGCAAGGTCTGCCAACGTATCGCGTGCAATTGCCGGACGCCGCTTACAGCCTTTACGTGCAGGATTCCCTGGAGTTCGACAGCGAGAAAATTCGCCTGCGCTATCAGTCACTCAATCGCCCGGCGCAAGTCCGTCAATTGACTCTGGCAACCGGCGATCAGCTAGTGCTCAAGGAAACCCCGGTGCTCGGCCCGTTCGATGCCGACGCGTATGTCAGCCAGCGCATCTGGGCAACCGCCAAGGACGGCACGCAGATCCCCATCAGCCTGGTGGTCAAGCGTGAGCTGCTCGGCCAGCCGACGCCGCTGTATCTGTATGGCTATGGCGCCTACGGCGAGAGCCTCGACCCATGGTTTTCCCACGCGCGACTGAGCCTGCTGGATCGCGGCGTGGCATTTGCCATTGCCCACGTTCGCGGCGGCGGCGAATTGGGTGAAGCCTGGTATCGCAACGGCAAGCAGGAAAACAAGCAGAACACCTTTGACGATTTCATCGCCTGTGCCGAGCACCTGATCGCTGACAACCACACCCGCGCCGAGCAACTGGTGATCAGTGGCGGCAGCGCGGGCGGGCTGTTGATCGGCGCGGTGCTCAATCAGCGTCCTGAGTTGTTCAAGGCGGCGATTGCCGAAGTGCCGTTCGTGGATGTGCTCAACACCATGCTCGATCCTGATCTGCCGCTGACCGTCACCGAATACGACGAATGGGGCAACCCGCAGCAGCCTGAGGCGTACGCGCGGATCAAGGCCTATGCGCCGTATGAAAACGTCCGCGCCCAGGCCTATCCGGCGATGCTGGTGATTGCCGGTTATAACGACAGTCGCGTGCAGTATTGGGAAGCGGCCAAATGGGTGGCAAAATTGCGCGCCCACAAAACGGACGACAATTTGCTGCTGCTCAAGACCGAACTGGGCGCAGGTCATGGCGGCATGAGCGGGCGTTATCAGGGCCTGCGCGACGTGGCGCTGGAGTACGGATTTATCTTCAAGGTATTGCAGCTGGCCGTTTGAACTCGGCCTGAAATGTTTGTCTTACTAACATCTGGCCGGACGCTTGCTAGCGTCCGGCCAGCACTCATTCATAACAAGACCGAGCCATGTCAGAACAACCTTCGTACCTGAACAATGAAATCCGCGACATGCTCATGGACTGCGGCCTGTTCGACGCCCTGCTGCCTGCCGAATTCCAGGCGGCGGCGGGCTATTTCAACATGACGTCGATCAGCCAGGGCGATGCAATCTTCAGTGAAGGCGATGCCGGCACGTTCATGTGCATCATCCATTTGGGCTCGGTGTCGGTGCAGAAACTCAATGCCGACGGCCAACCGGTGGAAATCGCTACGCTACGTCGCGGCCGGGCTTTCGGCGAGATGGCGGTGCTGGACGGTGAGCGGCGTTCGGCCAGTTGTGTCGCCGCGTCGAACTGTCAGCTGTTGAATCTGGGCCGGGATTCTCTGGACAAGATGCTCGACGAGACGCCAAAGATCGCCGCCAAGATCATCCGCGCCCTGGCCACCTCGTTGTCCAAACGCTTGCGCATGGTTGATGGCCAATTGCTGAGCTGACCGGCGCCGCGAGGTTATTTAGGGATGTTGTCCTTGTCTGCCGGGCCGCTTTCGACTGTCGGCAATGGTTGATCCTTGGGCGGGCGGGGCATTTCAATTTTCGGCAGTAAAGGCGAGTTGCCCTGCGTTCCGCCAGCCTTGGGGATACTTGGCGGTACGACCTGCGGGTACGGCGTAGGTGTCGCGGTGCCCGGTGAACCGGGTTCTGGCGCCGGGGAAATCGGCTGTAGATTGTCCGCCTGCACGACACTTAACGAGAGCGTCGTCAGGACAATCGCCGTTAGAATAGAACCTTTCATCAATGGCCTCATATGCCAGCCCGTCATATTGTGCGGCTCAGGCTACTCCTTGCCTTGAGACCGTGTTCGACTTTTTGCCACCGCCTTCTGCCGATGAGTGCCCAATGAAACGTTTCGTCCTGCTCGACACCACCGCCATTCCCGATAACGGCGGTGCCTTGTGCCTGTTCGAATACGGCGAAGATTTCGTGATCAAGATCCAGGGCGGCGATGGCGGCCAGCTGATGAACACCCGCATGCACGGCTCCGAAGACGCGCTGGCGGAAATCCCTTGCAAGAAGGTCGCACCGCGCCTGCAACCGCGGGTCTTGATCGGCGGCCTGGGCATGGGCTTCACCCTCGCTTCGGCCTTGAAACATCTTGGCAAGAACGCCGAAGTGGTGGTCGCCGAACTGGTGCCGGGCGTTGTGGAATGGAATCGCGGCCCGCTGGGCGAGAAGTCCGGCAATCCGCTGCTCGACCCCCGCGCCAAGGTGGTGATCGGCGACGTCGCCCAAGTGTTGAAGAGTGAACCCCACGGTTTCGACGCGATCATGCTCGACGTCGACAACGGCCCCGAAGGCCTGACCCAGAAGTCCAACAGCTGGCTGTATTCGTCCGGCGGACTCGCCGCCTGCGCCCAGGCCTTGCGTCCCAAAGGGATTCTGGCGGTGTGGTCCGCCAGCGCCGATCAGAAGTTTTCCGACAAGCTGCGCAAGGCCGGCTTCAAGGCCGAAGAGGTGCAAGTCTTCGCCCACGGCAACAAGGGCACGCGCCACACCATCTGGATTGCGGAAAAACTCAAGGGCTGAACGCTTCGCGAAGCGCTAGACTTGGCCCATTACCGTTTTCAACGAATGAACATGACACAGGTGACCCCATGAGCACGGCCAACCCCCCTTCCCACACCGCCAAGCTGGATCGCATCCTGGCCGACGCCCAGCGCGACCGCGAAATGGGTTATCGCGACAAGGCTCTACGCATGTATCCGCATGTGTGCGGCCGCTGCGCCCGTGAGTTCGCTGGCAAACGCCTGAGCGAACTGACCGTTCACCACCGCGACCACAATCACGACAACAACCCGCAGGACGGCTCCAACTGGGAGCTGCTGTGCCTGTACTGTCACGATAACGAGCACTCGCGCTATACCGATCAGCAGTATTTCTCGGAAAGCTCCACCAGCAGCCCGAAAATCGCCAAGGCAACCCACAACCCGTTTGCGGCGCTGGCAGGGTTGATGAAGAAAGACGAGCCGTAGGACCGGCTTCAGCCGGGAGCCGGGAGCCGGGTTCCCGCTTCGCCCTTCGGCTCGCGGATAAATCCGCTCCTACCAACATGACGCACGTATAATCGCCCGCTTTTCCCAGCGAGCATTTCCCCCGTGGCCAACAAACGTTACGCCTGCATTGGCTTGTACAACCCCAAGTCTCCGGAAAACGTCGGCTCCGTGATGCGTGCGGCGGGTTGTTATGGCGTGGCGTCGGTGTTCTACACCGGCAAACGCTACGAGCGCGCCCGGGATTTCGTCACCGACACCAAGAAAATCCATCAGGACATTCCCCTGATCGGCATCGATGACCTGAAAAACATCCTGCCGCTGGGTTGTATTCCAGTGGCCGTGGAACTGGTTGAAGGCGCACGCCCGCTGCCCGAATACACCCATCCCGATCGCGCCCTGTATATCTTCGGCCCGGAGGACGGCTCGCTGGACCAGGACATCCGCGACTGGTGTGAAGACGTCGTCTACATCCCCACCACCGGTTGCATGAACCTTGCCGCGACCGTCAATGTCGTGCTTTACGACCGCATGGCCAAAGGCATCAACACCCGCTCGGGTCCGCAGTTCGGCAGAGAAAAAGCCGACTAGCGGCACGATTGCTGACAAATGCATTGAACAGTTCCGAACGGCGGCAGTCAGTTTTACTGAACCGAATTCATCTCATCATGGAGAACGATCATGAGCGACACCCCGATCATTGAACGCATTGACAACGCAGCGCAAGAAATCCACACCCCACAAAACGTTCATGGCTGGGAGCGTGTCGGCTCTCTGGCGGGCGGCGTATTGATGATGGGCAAAGGCCTGCGTCGTGGTGGCATCTTCGGTTTGATCCAGCTAGCCATTGGCGGCGCTGTATTGGCACGCGGCATCACCGGCCATTGCTCGGCCAAGAGCCTGATCGAGAAAAGCCGCAGCGACCTGGACACCGCCAAAGCCCGCATCAAGCGCGCTGGCGATGAACTGAGCTTGCTGAAAACCAAAGCGGAAGTGACTGCCGAGAACGCCGTTGCCGATGGCGTTGATGCACTGACCAAGCCTAAAGCTGAGGTTTGATGCTCGCATAGGAGCCAACTGGTTGGCGAACGGGTGCGTCAGTTACCACGCAAATCCGTAGGACCGGCTTTAGCCGGGAGGACATTCTCGCGGCTAAAGCCGCTCCTACAATGCAATTGCGCGAAGGTTCAGCACAATGGGATGACCAATGCGATGGGCTTGTTAGTTATGAGGCGGGGCGGGGGAGGAAGTTCGAGCCGTAGGACCGGCTTTAGCCGGGAGCGAGCAAAATCTGACGCCGCAACGGGTGCGAATGTACCGGCCGCCTCCCGGCTAAAGCCGGTCCTGCGAGATTGACGTCCAAGGTGTGATGAGGGCCCAGACGAGACGGTACCTACAGACTACCAATCCTACCCCGCGCGAAAGATCAGATAGTCTTCCCAATCATCCTCGGCCACGCTGTTTTCACTGAGCATGCGTCCGGACTGAGAGATGCGCTCCCGATGCACTGCATCGCGATCACCGCAGACCAGGTGATGCCACAGCGGCAAGTCCTTCCCTTCGCTGACCAGCCGATATCCACAAGTCGGCGGCAACCATTTGAATTCGTCCGCCTGACCCGGCGTGAGCTGAATGCAATCGGGCACCGAAGCCCGGCGATTGCTGTAATCGGTGCATTGACAGGTTTTCAGATCCAGCAACTTGCAGGCGATACGCGTGTAATAAACGCTGTTGTCGTCCTCGTCCTCAAGCTTTTGCAGACAGCACAGGCCGCAGCCGTCGCACAGCGATTCCCACTCGGTTGCATCGAGCTGATCGAGGGTCTTGCGTATCCAGAAGGGTTCGACTTTAGCGGCCATGGTTCGGGCAATCAGCATCAACAGTGAAAAGGTCGCCAGTCTAGTGGCACAAGGGGCGCGGGCCAAGCGCTTACGACTGCCGGTAGCCAGGACTTGTCAGATTGCCAGCAGCGCAGTAGTTTTAGGCCGCTACCTTCCGGACTTCCGCGATGCCTGCCGTCCACGGCCCATCTGCTTGAGCGTCTGCAATTCTCTTTCTTCAGGATTCTCATGAGCACAAATCCACGCATCGCCGATCACCCTATCGACCCGCAATTCACCGAACGCTGGTCGCCCCGCGCCTTTACCGGCGAAAGCATCCCCCAGGAAACCCTGTTGAGCTTCTTCGAAGCGGCGCGCTGGGCGCCGTCGGCGTACAACTCGCAGCCTTGGCGTTTCCTGTACGCCCGTCGCGATACGCCGAATTGGGCGCGTTATCTGAGCCTGCTGGTCGAGTTCAACCAGTCCTGGGCGCAACATGCTTCGGCGCTGGTCATCGTGATTTCCAAGACCACCTTCATCGCCCCCGGCGCCACTGAAGAGTCACCCGCGTTGTGGCACACCTTCGACACCGGTTCGGCCTGGGGCCATCTGGCCTTGCAAGCGAGCCTGAGCGGCTGGTACACCCACGGCATGGCCGGTTTCGACAAGGAGCGAACCCGTCAGGAGCTGAATATTCCAGAAGGCTATGAGATCCACGCGGCTATCGCGATCGGCAAACTGGGTGATAAATCGACACTGCCTGAATTCCTGCAAGGTAGAGAAATCCCAAGCCCGCGCCGTCCGGTGCAAGAGCTGGTGGCAGAAGGCGATTTCACGCTCTAAATCTTGTGGGAGCCAACTTGTTCGCGAGGCGCCGGTATTGCTACACCATTTATCCGCCTCGCTAACACGTTGGTTCCTGCATTAATACCCCCGCGAGAAATCCACTTCCCCACGCAACGCTTCACCCGCTTCGAAAGCCTTCAGGTTGGCGAGGAATAACTCGACCATGGCTGTAGGAGAAGTCGGCGCGGCGCTGTGCCCGGTCAGCAGCAAACCCCAGGCGGTCCAGAACGGATGGCGCTGCGGCAGCGGTTCCTGGCGGCAGACGTCGATGACCGCGCCCGCCAGATGCCCTTCTTTCAGTGCCTCGACCAGATCCGCGTCAACCACGGCAACGCCGCGCCCGACATTGATGAATAAACCCGTTGGCTTGAATTTGGCGAACAGCTTCGCATCGAACAGATCATGGGTCTCCGGCGTGTTGGGCAGAAGGTTGATCACGTAATCCACCTCGCCCACCAGACGCTCCAGATCCGCCATCGCCGCCACTTCAACAAATGGCGCCTGGGTGCGTGCCCGGGACGCAATGCCATAGACCTGCACGCCAAACGGGGCAAGGAATTGCGCAACGCTCACGCCGATGTCGCCAGCGCCAACGATCAACACCTTGCGCCCCGCCAGGCTGTGACTGGCGCGATTGTCCCACTTGCGCTCGACCTGACTCATCAGGCGCGCCAGCACTTCGCGTTCATGACCGAGCATGTAGGTCAGGACGAATTCAGCCATCACCTGACCGAAAATGCCCACGGCACGGGTCAAACGGTAATCCCGGCTCAAGCTGTCGACCAACAACGGCGTGACGCCCGCCCAGGTCGACTGCAGCCACTGCGGGGTGTGGCCTTGGCGTAGCAGGTTGGCCAGCAAATCCGGCTGACCCAGCCAGACCGGACAATCGGCCGCCAATCGCGACAATTCAGCCGAGTCGCCGGTACTCATGACTTCAAGTTCCGGAGCGGCCTGGCGCAGCAATTGGGTGTAAACAGGGTAATCGTGTTCAGCAATCAGAACGCGCATGGCTCAAAACCTTTAAAAACAAAACAGGCGACTCGAAGACAGATCGGGCCTGATCAAATCCGGGTCACGTATGCAAAAAGCAGATTTAACACCCTGGCCCGCAGGCGCAGGGGCATTGGTTGCTCACATCGGATCGTTGCGACGCAGCAGTTCTTCCGGCAAGTGCTCGATGTATTCGTCTTCGGCCGGCGGCATCTGCAGGTGATAACCCTGTTTATCGAGGTTCTCCAGCACCTTGTGGATGTCCTCCCGGGAAAGCTGCCGTTCCGGACTCAGCACCAGGTCGAACGCGTGATGCGGCGTACCAAAGGCGACCATCAGTTCAACCGGAACACGCTTGAGCACGTCGCTCTTCAGCACGTACAGGTACATTTCGTTTTTCTTGGTGCTGCGATAGATCGAACAAATACGCTTCAAGACTGTTCTCCGGTACCGGCCAGGTGATCGAGCAGCGCCTGGCCCATCAGGTCGCGACGCCAGCCGCGCAACGACTCTGGCAATTGATAAGGCCCGTCGGGATAACCGCTCTTGAGCAGTGCTTCGAGGGTTTTCTTGCGCAGCATCAGTTCTGGCGCCATGTCCAGTTGCTCGGCGTAGCGTTGACCCAGGGCGCGCAGGCTTTTGAGCAGGGTCGCGGCGTCGATTGGCAGCGGTTCAGGCAACGCCTGGGGCCATTGCTCAGGCGGCACGCTGCCGGAGCGTTTGATCAGGTCGAGGAGAAACTCGCCGTCCTGGCGCACGGTTTTCGGGTGCATGTCGTCGATTTTTGCCAGCGCGCCGAGATTGTCCGGCTGCGTCTTGGCCAGCGGCCACAGCGAGTGTTCCCGCACGATGCGGTTACGCGGCAGGTTCCGGGCGCGGGCTTCGCGTTCACGCCACGCACACAGCTCACGCAACACCGCCAGTTGCGCGCGGGACAGCTTCCAGGCCAGCTTGGCGTCGCGGTACACCTCGTAAGGGTCGACTTCACGACGCAGGTTGGCGACCAGCTCGGCGCCATCGTCCAGCACCCAGGCGTACTTCTCGTCCGAAAGGCGCGGCCGCAGGATGTTGTAAACCTCGGCCAGGTGCACCGCGTCTTCTGCGGCATAGCTGATCTGGGTTTCCGACAGCGGACGCTGCAACCAGTCAGACCGGGTTTCGCCCTTGGGCAGGTCGATGTTCAACACCTCCTGCACCAGTCGCGAATAACCCATGGAAAAACCCAGGTTCAGATAGGCCGCCGCCAGTTGGGTGTCAAACAAGGGCGCTGGCAGACTGCCGGTCAGGCGCAGCAGGACTTCGAGATCCTCGCTGCACGCATGGACCACTTTGATGACATCCGGGTTTTCCAGCAACGCAGACAGCGGGCGCCAATCATTGATCAGCAGCGGATCAATCAGCCAGGCGCAGGAACCGTCACCGATCTGCAGCAGCGCAGCGATGGGATAAAAAGTGTCGACCCGCATGAATTCGGTGTCGAGGGCGACAAAAGGCAGGGCCTGCCATTGCGCGCAATGTCGGGCGAGGCTGGCGTCGTCGCGAATCCAGTGAATATCGATGGCCACACGGCTCTCCCATGAAGAATGGCGCGCAGTATATATCGCCATGGGTGCTTACCGCGCATCTGTCCTACACCTGTTGAACATCTTCATCTTGGGTTTTTGGCGAAATTCCGCACGAAACCGACCGCTGACCGGATTACCGGCTGATCTTGCGCAGCACGTAAACCCGCCACATGGCGTACCCGGGAAGAAAGTCGTAATGGCGCAGAATCCTGAAGCCGGACGCTTCGAATTCGCCCTTGATCGCGGTCCTGCCGACCACGAACCGGCTGCGTCTGGCGGCGGGCAGTCCGCAACTGTCGCGGTGGGTCTGCATGCGCTTGCGACGCCATGACCGGATATTGCCATCGACCCACAGCGCAACAATCACGGTGTCGCGGCTGACGCGGTGGAACTCGCGCAAGATATCCGAGCGTTCGTCGCTGTCGGCAATATGGTGGAACAGCCGCATGCAGAAAATACAATCCACCGCGTTGTCGTTGAGGTCGATGGAAAACGCCGAGGTCTGAAATGTCTTGATGCGCTTTAGCACCGCCGTTGGGCAGTGATTCTCGGCCAGGGCCAGCTTGTCTGCGGATTGATCCCCGGCGAGGATGACGCGATTGGCGTGTTCGGCCAGCACCGACCAGAACTTCCCGGCACCACTCGGCAGATCGAGGACCAGGCCCGGCTCCCCCGCCGCCTTCAACGCATGGCGCGCCAATTGCTCGTCACGCCACAGGCTGAATCGCCGGACGAACCCCGGTCGCGGCTTCTCGCCCACGTTATTCATTTGCCAGCACGCTATTGCTGGCCAAGCCACGGCAGCCGGCAAACATATCCAGGCTCGGGTTGTAGACCTTGGTATTGACCTCCAGCAGACCGAGCATGGAGTGAAACAGATTGTCCTGGCTCAGCGGTGCATTACGCTCTTTTTGCAAGCAACCTGTATCGACCGAGAAAGACGCTTTATAGGCATCGGAAAACCAGGCAAGCATCGGAACATGCTTCTGTTGATCCGGCGCCAACATATAAGGTGTGCCATGCAGGAACAGATTATATTCGCCCAGCGATTCGCCATGGTCCGACAGATACAGCATCGCGGTATCCACCTTGGCCTGATTACTGCGCAAGATATCAATAAGGCTCGACAGCACGTGGTCGGTATACAGCAAGGTATTGTCGTAACCATTGACGATACTTTCGCGACTGCAGTTGTTCAGCGCGTTACTTTCACACACGGGGGTGAATTTCTCGAACGCCTTGGGATAGCGTTTGAAGTATTCAGGACCATGACTGCCCATCTGGTGCAACACCAGAACCGTGTCCTGATCGAGGTTATCAATGAAACTCTGCAAGCCCTGAAGCAGGATATCGTCTCGGCATTCGTTATTGGCGCACAATATCGGATCCTTGAGGTTACTGACATCCTGCAAGGTCACCCGATCACAGGTGCCCTTGCAACCGGACTGATTGTCACGCCAGACCACATTCAGACCCGCATGCTTGATCACGTCCAGCAGGCCCTCCTCGTTTTTCGCCTTGGTCGCGCTGTAATCCTTGCGGCCCATGTTGGAAAACATGCATGGCACGGACACCGCAGTCTCGGTTCCGCAAGAGTGCACGTCGGTAAAAGCGATCAGGCCTTGTTCCTTGCTCAGGTTCGGCGTGGTGTCACGGCCGTAGCCGAGGATGCCGAAGTTCTCGGCACGGGCGCTTTCCCCCACCACCAACACGGTCAGTGATTTGCGCTTGCGCGCTGCCCACTGTGGGGAGAGCTTTGCGTCTTCACCAATGGCCACGAACGGGCGCTGGGCAGCAATCACCTGCTCACTCAAATAGCCGAACGATGCACCAATATAATTACTCGGCACTACCATCAACCGCAGCTCATGGTGGTTACGAAACAGCGAAGAAAGACCTTGATAATTGGCCAGCGCCACACCACCAATGGCGGCCACGCACGCGACAGTCACGAGCACCTTGCTGATCAGTTCACGATGCCAGCGCCGATAATTGATCGGCGTCTTCAACAACAGCAACGAAGGCAGCAGGCCGAGAAAAAGAATATAGAGACCTAACTTTATCGATAACAAACCCTGCACTTCAGTGGCGTTGGTTTCCGCGAAGTTACGAAACATCCCGGCATCAATCATCACGCCGTACTCACTCATAAAGTAAGCAACACCAGCACTGACAAAGAACAACAGGATCAGAACAGGCTTCAATATTCGTTTAAACGCAAACAGGGTCAGAAATATATTAAACACACAAAAGATCATCACGCCGAACGCGACGCGCATGGCAACGCCCTTCCAGTCGGAAGCGGTAATTGCAAACAAGTGCTTCCATAGCGTCAGGTTAAACGCGAACAACAAGAAACCGCTGGCGAGCAAGGTGGCAAGCTCGGGGCGCATGGCTTTAACTTTCAGCATGACAGTCTGCTTTTATGAGTTGAAATACGTCAGAGCGGCGCCATTCAGGCAACTCCTTCGACGTAGCAAACTTTAGTCAGGCAGCCATCAATTTTTTGTGAAAAGGATGAGAACAAATAGTCTTGTTCAGCTTCTTTTCAGGTAGGAAAATTCCACAAAACTCAAAACCTTAGCGCAACAAGCCCGCTTAGAACGCCAGTTGTTGTTGATCCGCCATCTGGATTGCCACACGTTCCAGACGCAGGAGGAACTCCTTGCGCGGTTTACCGCCGCCATAACCAGTCAGCGAACCATCGGCACCGATCACCCGATGACAAGGCAGGACGATAGACATGCGATTACTGCCATTCGCCAACCCTACCGCACGACTGGCGCCCGGTTTGCCCAATAGAACCGCGATCTGGCCGTAAGTGCAGGTCGTGCCGTACGGCACCTGGCGCAATGCGCTCCAGACCTGATTCTGGAAAACACTGCCTGGCGTATGCAGCGCGACCTCGAAACGGGTCAAGGTGCCAGCGAAATAACGCGCCAGCTCGTCCTCGATCTGCTGCAGATGCGGGTTATTCCCCGGCGTCATGGCGTAGCCGAATCGAGCACGCAACTCTTCGAGTTCGCGCATCAGGATCGGCCGGTCAATAAACTCCAGCATCACCAGCCCGCGTTGTTCTGCCATGGCAAGCATGGTCCCCAGCGGCGTGGGCAGGCGCATGAAGTGCAACGGTTCGCGGGGTTTGGCCTGGGCAGCAATCTTGCGGCCACTCGTTGGCGCCGAACTGAAAAGCTCGCCGTCATAGCGCGTGTCGCCATCCAGCATGGCTTTGAGCTTATCGGCGTAGGACAACGGCGCGGGTTCGATGGGTAGGTTCATGGGCTGAGTTTATGCCGCTTGCAGGCGGCGCTCCAGCGTTGCCTTGGTGGGAACGGGAGACAGGCCACATAAAAAAGGCCGCCGCAAGTTTCCTTGCGGCGGCCTCAGGTCCTGCGTCGAGCGTTAAACAGCGCTGCGACGATACGACCGATAGTTCGGCATCCAGAAGTTACGCTGAATTGCCTCGACCAACATCTCTTCAGTGGTCTCCAGCGCCACGCCATCGGCCTGGGCCTGCTTGGCCACCGCCAGGGCGATCTTGCGGCTGACTTCCTGGATCTCTTTGAGCGGCGGCAATACCGCATCGCCTTTGCCAGTGACCATCGGCGAGCATTCAGCCAGCGCGTTGGACGCCGCCATCAGCATCTTGTCGGTGATCCGCGTGGCTTTGCAGGCAATCACACCGAGGCCGATGCCGGGGAAGATGTAGGAGTTGTTGCACTGTGCGATATGGAACGTGCGATCGCCTACAGTCACCGGAGCAAACGGACTACCGGTCGCGACCAATGCATCGCCGTTGGTCCAGGTCAGGACTTCCTGCGGGGTCACTTCGACTTTCGACGTCGGGTTGGACAGCGGCATGACCAGAGGCTTGGCGCAGTGCTTGTGCATTTCGCGAATGACTTGCTCGGTGAACAGGCCACGCTGGCCGGATACACCGATCAACACGGTCGGCTTGCCATTGCTGACCACGTCCAGCAGTTCCGGATAGCCGTCGCCACTTGCCCAGCCAGCGATGTCGCCCGCCTTTTGGGCCAGGTTCTTCTGGAAGTCCAGCAGGTTATCCATGCTGTCGGTCAGCAAGCCGAAACGGTCGACCATCATCACGCGTTTGCGCGCCTCGGCTTCGCTCAAGCCTTCGATCACCATCGCCGCAATGATGTGCTCGGCAATCCCGCAACCGGCAGAACCGGCACCAAGGAACACCACGCGTTGCTGGCCCAGGGTTTCATTCTTGGCTTTGCAGGCGGCAAGCAGCGTACCCACGGCAACCGATGCGGTGCCCTGGATGTCGTCGTTGAAGCAGCACAGCTCGTCGCGGTACTTTTCCAGCAGCGGCATGGCGTTGGTCTGGGCGAAGTCTTCGAACTGCAGCAACACGTCCGGCCAACGACGCTGCACCGCTTCGATGAACAGCGCAACGAAGTCTTCGTATTCCTTGCCCGTCACCCGCTTGTGGCGCCAACCCATGTACATCGGGTCGTCGAGCAGTTCCTGATTATTGGTGCCGACATCCAGCACGATCGGCAAGGTGTACGCCGGGCTGATCCCGCCGCATGCGGTGTACAGGGACAATTTGCCGATTGGAATGCCCATGCCGCCAATACCCTGGTCGCCCAGACCCAGAATGCGCTCGCTGTCGGTGACCACGATGATCTTGATGCGATCTTTGGTGGCGCTGCGCAGGATGTCGTCGATACGGTCGCGTTCCGGGTAGGAAATGAACAGACCCCGGTGCGTGCGGTAAATCTTCGAAAATTCCTGACACGCCTGGCCAACTGTCGGCGTGTAGATGATCGGCAGCATTTCATCCAGGTGCGAATCCAGCAGGCGGAAGAACAACGTTTCGTTGTTGTCCTGGATCGAACGCAGGTAGATGTGCTTGTCCAGATCGCTTGCGCACTGGTTGTACTGGCTGAAGACCCGTGCGACTTGTTCTTCAATGGTCTCGACGTTCTGCGGCAACAGCCCGATCAGATTGAATTCGACCCGCTCTTGCGGGGTGAAAGCACTGCCCTTGTTCAGCAGGGGCATTTCCAGCAGCGAAGGGCCAGCATAGGAAATATATAAAGGTCGCGAAGTCTTGGTCATTTTCAGTTATCGCCTTTTCTCGTCTACTCGTGTCCGGTTCATACCACTGCGGCTGGCCGCTGGAATCTCTTCAAGAGCGCATCAGGACCAACCACGAAAAATCGGGGCAGTGAAATCAAGGTGCATATCTTACTCGCGCCAAATCGTGTTGCGACATTTCGCCGCTACTACATGGCTAAAGGATGGCAAAAGAAATGCGAAGTATCTTCGCCGAGCGCATCACGAGCGCCAGCAGCAGCCCTGAATTAATTTGCAAATACGCGAAATTGGCGAGGCTCGCTGTTTGAGGCTGAAATGATCAGGACCTTTCAGACCAGAAGACATTGTCGATTATGTATCCGAAGGAATACACTTCTCAGGCCCGATATTCACTCCTTGTCACAGCAGAGTTCAACTCATGGATGAGCAATCTGAAGGACCCTAAAGCCAAAGCGAGGATCGCGGCGCGACTGGTTGCTGCCGAAATGGGGAATTTTGGTGATACGCAGATGGTCGGTGATCGCGTCAGTGAGATGAGGATCCATACCGGGCCGGGCTATCGAGTGTATTACTCGCGGCGGGACGCAACGGTTTATCTGCTGCTGTGCGGCGGGGACAAATCCTCGCAATGGCGGGATATAAAACACGCCAGGCAGATTTTGAACACAATCGAGCGAGAGCTATAGCAATGAGCCAACTGACCCCATTCCAGGCGTCTAGCTACCTGAATGATGAAGAAACCATTCACGAGTTTCTGACTGCGGCGCTTGAGGATGAAAACCCCGATGTATTCCTGCGGGCCTTGACCGAGGCGGCTAAAGCGCATGGTATGAGCCGATTGGCGCGCGAAACTGGCCTGGGTCGGGAGAGCTTGTACAAAGCTTTGGCTCCAGGTGCCAAACCCCGCTATGACACAGTGTTAAAAGTGCTCAACGCGTTGGGAATCAAATTGGTCGCTCAACGGCCTTAGACGTCCCCGCACAACCACTATCACCTTGAGGTAGTACATGCTCGACCAAAAACGCTTTTCAGCTTTCCTGTTCGACATGGACGGCACTCTCCTCAACTCGATCATCGCCGCCGAGCGGGTCTGGACGATTTGGGCGCAGCGGCACGATCTGGACGTCGCGGCATTCTTGCCGACTATTCATGGCGTACGCAGCGTCGACACTATCCGTCGCCTGAACCTGCCGGGGCTCGACCCGGTTCTTGAGGCTGAAGGCATATCCCGGGCAGAGATCGAGGATGTCGAAGGTGTTGTCTCCATCGAAGGAGCAGCCCGCCTGCTCGCCTCGCTGCCGGCGGAACGCTGGGCCATCGTCACCTCTGCACCCCGCGCCCTGGCGGAGGCTCGCTTGAAAGCCGCAAGCCTGGAACTACCCGCCAACCTGATCACCGCCGAAGACGTCAGCCAAGGCAAACCCGCGCCGGATTGCTTCCTGCTCGCCGCCAAACGGCTGGGCGTAGATATCAGAGATTGCCTGGTCTTTGAAGACGCACCAGCAGGAATTGCTGCAGCGGAAGCGGCAGGCGCCAGTGTGATGGTGATTACCGCGACGCACGAGCATGGGATTACGACAGCGCATGCGACGCTGGTCAATTATGAAGAAGTGAAGGCAGTGGTTAGTGCGCAAGGTCTTGGATTGATACGGGGCTGAAACGGGAAAGCTGCGGGGTTGTCGGGCGCTCAGTTAAGTAATTTGATGACCAGTGTGGTTACGGCGACCGTCGCAGCAATCATGCCGCTGGCGATTGGCACGGGGTACCAGAAGATCTCACGGGTCATCTTTCGAGCTTCGGTTTTCAGCCTGGTGTTTTCAGCAGTGAGCTTGGCTATCTCCATGCGCATCCTTTCCAGTTCGTCGGGGGACATGGTGATTTCAGTTCTCGGTTTTCATGAAAAATCCCTACACAACGCCGGCGGGCAGCGAATAAAGCACCTGGAGCGAACTTGTTCGCGAAGCGCTATGTTTGCCACCGATCAAACATCAGGCCGAAGCGCTTCAGAAATAAATTCGCACACAAAAACGGCACCAATGCACTCCTGGCAAAAAATGGCTGCGCCGTTCAACCCAGCATCAATGCAGACCATCCTTCTCCAGCGCGATCAGCCCAAAGGTCAAACAAGCATCCAGCTGACAACCGATGGCCATAACGATATCGGCCACTTTCAGCATCTGAAAGTCGTGAACAGCTGTCGTTCTGAAATCGACTGCCCCCTGAAGCCTTGCCACCAGAGGCGTATCAATCCAGCCACCGCGACAAAGCAGCACAAAAACATCATGATCGCTTTGCGGAACGCCCAAACGCTCGCGACGAATCAGATGCTGTCCCATAACTAAGGCTGCATTACATGCCCGCACGATATTGAAAGTCGCAGCATCCTGACGAGACATATCCACAGCAAAGGAAGCTGGGTCTCTCTGATACTCATGGCGTGCACGCTCGACGCAGTGCTCAATAATTTCGGCTTTGATCGTCAGCAACCCATCATCCATGAAATCCGCCTCCTGATCCCTCGGTCACTCATCAATCCCCAACCGCCTACGCCGAGCCATCAATGCTCGACTAAATGACAAATCCGCATAATCCATAAAAAGCCGCGCCAGATGGTTAAGCGCTTTCTCTTCCCCTTCACTGCCTACAACGAAGTCGAAACCCAAAGCGCGCTTGTTCTCGTCGGGTAGCTCTTCCCAGCTGGTCATGAGGTAGGCGTACATGGAGCTGACGATTTGCAGCTGAGTGGGCTTATTAGCCCGAGCTGGGAAATTACGCTGCACCTGCCGGCATCCAGTACAGCGACGGGAGAGTACCGATTTTGCGTGTTTTTGCTGGGAACGCAGCGAATGTTTGTTTCTCATGGGCGACTCCTGACAAGAGTAAATGCTTCCGTGGTGCAGCCATGATAAAACAGAAACCCATTTTGGGATAATCCCAATTCAGGTTTATTTAGGTGGCCGGATCATTGAACGGCTTCCCTAAGTGAAAACCATCCACAACACCCGCTATCAATCCCTCCTGACCCTTCTTCTGGAGGCGCGGGCCAAAGCAGGCCTGACCCAGAAAGAACTAGCCACGAAATTAGGGCGACCGCAGTCCTTCGTTTCGAAAACCGAAAATGCGGAACGACGGCTGGATGTGATTGAGTTTATTGACCTGTGTCGAGGCCTGGATGCGAATCCGCATGAGTTGCTGATTCGGCTGGAGGGGATGCAGGCCGAGCGATAGTGGCCAGCCAGTTATCCCGTGCACGCAAAAAAGCCCCAGAAGCAAAACTTCTGGGGCTTTCATTTGTATGGCGGAGAGATAGGGATTTGAACCCTAGGTACTGTCGCCAGTACAACGGATTTCGAATCCGTCCCATTCGGCCACTCTGGCAT
>Ga0247730_1000207_pt1 | contig 55384 bp, 77 predicted proteins | sample UWRJL073202C2_FD_180959 | JGI IMG/M metagenome (GOLD analysis project Ga0247730, IMG submission 180959) | Plant litter microbial communities from Arlington Agricultural Research Station in Wisconsin, United States - UWRJ-L073-202C-2 | ecosystem: Environmental > Terrestrial > Plant litter >... | reverse complement strand
CGCGTAGGCCACCTGGCCGATCTGACCCTCGTACGCCGCGACCGACGCCGTGTTGATGATGACGCCGCGCTGACCGTTCTCGTCAGGCTCGGTCTGCGCGATGGCCTCCGACGCGAGCGCCAGCACCGTGAAGCTGCCGACCAGGTTGATCTGGACGATCTTGGCGTACAGGCCGAGGTCGTGGACGCCCTTGCGGCCGAGGATGCGGGCCGACGGGCCGATGCCGGCGCAGTTGACGACCGTCCGCAGGGGGACCGTCTCCGACGCGGTCGCGACGGCGGCTCGGATCTGCTCCTCGCTGGTCACGTCGGCGGCCAGGTAGGTCACGCCGTCGACGGCAGGCGCCTGGTCGATCGAGGCCTGCAGGTCGATCGCGTAGACGGACGCTCCCTGCTGCGCGAGGGAGGCGGCGGTGGCGGCGCCCAGGCCGGAGGCTCCGCCGGTGACGATCGCGGCGGTGTCGTTGAGCTGCATGGTTCTCCTGCTTCTGTGGTGGTGGGTCAGCGCGCGAGGTTGCGGCTGATGACGAGTCGTTGGATCTGGTTGGTGCCCTCGAAGATCTGCATGACCTTGGCCTCGCGCATGAACCGCTCGGCGGGGAAGTCCTTGGTGTAGCCGGCGCCGCCGAGCACCTGAACGGCATCGGTCGTGACCTTCATGGCGTTGTCGGTGCAGACCATCTTGGCGATGGAGGCCTGCCGGGAGAAGGGCAGACCGGCGTCCTTGCGCCGTGCCGCCTCGAGGTACGTCGCCCGTGCCGACTCGACCGCGGCGGACATGTCGGCCAGGAGGAAGCCGAGGCCCTGGTGGTCGATGATCGGCCGGCCGAAGGTCTCGCGCTCCTTGGCGTACCGGATCGCGACGTCGAGCGCTTCCTGCGCGAGGCCGGTGGCGACGGCGGCGATGCCGAGGCGTCCCGAGTCGAGGCCGGCGAGTGCGATCGGCAGTCCCTGTCCCTCGGCGCCGAGTCGGCGCTCCGCGGGGACGTGCACGTCGTCGAACAGCATCGTGGCCGTCGTCGACGACATCAGGCCCATCTTCTGCTCGGGATGGTCGGCCGTGAGCCCGGGCGTGTCCGCCGGGACGAGGAAGCACGAGATGCCGCGTCCACCGTCGTCCGACGTGCGGGCCATGACCTTGTAGAAGTCGGCCTTGCCCCCGTGGGTGGTCCAGGCCTTGGCGCCGTTGATGACGTACTCGTCGCCTGATCGGACGGCCCGGGTGCGCATCGCGGCCGGATCGGACCCGGCATGGGCCTCCGAGAGGCAGTAGGCCCCCAGCTGGTCGCCCGAGAGCATCTCGGGCAGCCAGCGCTCCTTCTGCTCCTCGGTGCCGGCGGTGAACAGGCCGAAGCAGGAGAGCGCGTGCACGCTGACCCCCACGCCGACGCTGGCGGACGCCGACGCGATCTCCTCGAGCGCCTGGAGGTAGACCTCGTACGTCTGGCCTCCGCCGCCGAACTCCTCCGGGTACGGGAGGCTGAGGAGGCCGACGCGCCCGAGCGTCCGGAAGATCTCCCGGGGGAACTCGGCATCGGCGTCGAGCGTCGCGATGACGGGACGCAGCTCCTTCGACACGACCTCACGCGTCAGCTCGATCAAGTCGCGTGACTCGTCCGTGGGCATGAGCCTCTCGGCGGGCATGGCGTCCTCCTCGGTGGGTGTACGGAGAACTGTACTCCAGAACTCATTCTGGTACGGTGACGGCATGGCGGAGCGGACGGCGGTGATCAGCGGACGCACGGCGGCGCTGCGCGACGGACTGACCGACATCCTGCTCGCCGAGGGATTCCTGGACCTGCAGATGTCCGACCTCGCCGCCCGCCTCAACTGCTCGAAGTCGACGCTCTACGCCATCGCGCCGAGCAAGGAGCAGCTGCTCGTGACGGTCGTCCGCAGGTTCTTCCAGCGCGCCACCGAGCGCGTCGAGAAGGCCGTCGACCCGTCCGCCCCGGCGATCGATCGCATCGGCGCGTACCTCAACGCGGTCGCGACGGAGCTCGCACCGGCCTCGCCGCAGTTCTTCGCCGATCTCGAGCGGTTCGCGCCGGCCGGCGAGATCTATCGACAGAACACCCGCATCGCGGCGTCGCGCGTGCAGGACCTCGTGATGGAGGCGGCGCCGGGCATCGACCCGAAGTTCCTGGGAGCCGTCGCCGGCCAGGTCATGGAGTCGATCCACCGCGGCGACGTCCGGGCGACCACCGGGCTGGACGACTCGGCCGCCTTCCACGCACTGGCCGAGCTCATCGTCGCCGGTGTCGCCGGCAACCGCTCCACCTCGTCGTGACCGCGAGGGTCGTCGACGCAGAGGAGATCACCGCCCGCCGGCCGCGCGTGGTGTCCTAGACGATCTCGTCCAGGGGCGGGCGGACGACCGTCGTCGTCGTGCGTTCCGACATGCCCATCGTGGTGTCGTCGCGGGCGAAGACGACGGCGGTGCGCTCGACGCTCCCACGACCGTCGGGCTCGACGCGCAGGTCGAACGCGGCCCGCACGTGCTGGGTCATGGCGCTGAGGGCGACGAGGTCCTGGTGGCGGTGGCGGCGCAGGCCGAGATCGACCTGCGCCATGGCCCGGAGGCCGTGGTCGCGCTCGACGTCGATCATGAGCCCGATGTCGACGCCGTAGTCGGAGACGAAGGGGATCGAGCGCAGCGCCTCGACCCGGAAGGAGCACTCGCCCGCGAGCGGCTGGACGAATCCCGCCAGCTGTGGCGTCCGGTCGAGGATCAACGGTCGGGCGACGAGCTCGGTGACCCGGCCGCCGCCGGACGATCGTGCCGGCCCGGTCGACCAGGGCCGGTCGTAGAACGCCTTGACGAACACCAGGTCGTCGTCGAGCAGCAACGGTCCGAGCAGCCCCACGACGAAGTCGGCGGTGAACTCCTGCACGTCCGCGTCGAGGTAGATGCCGATGTCACCGGTCATGACGGCGAGTGCCTTCCACATCGCCTCGCCCTTGCCGGGCCGGCTGCCGACCTGGGGCAGCACCTCGTCGACGTGGAAGACCTTCGCGCCGGCGGCCCGCGCGACGTCACCGGTGCCGTCGGACGAGTGGGAGTCGACCACGACGATCTCGTCGACGAGGGCAAGCCGCTCGACCAGCTCGGAGCGAATCGTCGTCACGATCGCGCCGACGGTGGCCGCCTCGTCACGTGCCGGGATCAGGACGCTGACGCGCCGTCCGGCCTTGGCCGCCACGAGCGCGGCCGGGTCGAACTGCTCGGCGCGGTAGGTGCGGGTGCCGAACCAGCGCTGGACGTCGGTGTCAGGCAAGACCGCGCACCGCCCGGGTCGGGGGACGGTCGCCGCGGATGCTGGCCGTCATCTCGAGGACGCGGCGGGTCGCGACGACGTCGTGGGCACGGAACACCGCCGCTCCGGCCGAGGCTGCCAGGGCCGTCGCGGCGAGCGTGCCCTCGTGCCGCTGGTCGACGGGCTGACCGAGCGTCTCTCCGACGAAGTCCTTGTTGGACAGCGCCATCAGGACGGGCCAGCCCGTGGCCACGAGCTCGTCGACCCGCCGCAGCAGCTCCAGGCCGTGCCAGGTGTTCTTGCCGAAGTCGTGGGTGGGGTCGATCAGGATGCCGCCCCGGGGGACGCCCCGTGCGACCAGGTCGTCGGCGGCTCGGGTGGTCTGCTCGATGACGTCGCGGACGACGTCGTCGTAGTGGACCCGGTGCGGACGTGTGCGGGGCACGGCACCGCCGGTGTGCGAGCAGACGTAGCCGCAGCCGTGCTCGGCGGCGACGTCGCCCAGCGCGGGGTCGCTGCCCGCCCACGTGTCGTTGATGATGTCGGCGCCCGCGTCGGCGCAGCGGCGTCCGACGTCGGCCCGCCACGTGTCGATGCTGATGAGCGTGTCGGGGAACTCCTCGCGGACGGCGGCGACGAACGGCACCGTGCGCCGGATCTCCTCGTCGACGTCGACGTCGACGCCGGGACCGGCCTTGACGCCGCCGACGTCGATGATGTCGGCACCGGCGTCGATCGCCGCACGGACGGCATCACGCGCCGCCTCGTCCGCGAACGTCGCGCCCCGGTCGAAGAAGGAGTCGGGTGTGCGGTTGACGATCGCCATGACGAGCGCGCGGTCACGGACGACACGTCGACCCCGGAAGGTGAGGTCGACGGTCATGACACCGAGTCTGTCAGAACGCTGCCTGCGCCCTCAGGGCACGCGCGAGGTCGTCGCGTCCCTCCGAGACGTACCGCTTGGCAGCGGGGTTGGCGGTGTTCGAGGCCAGCCACGCGTCGACCTTGTCGAGCGTCGTCTGCGACGGGTTGGCCAGCGGGAACAGGTTGATGAGTGCGACCTGCCCGATCCAGACGCCCATGTCGTCGATGATGGTGCTCGCGAGCTCGAGGTAGCGGTCGACGAACGGCTCGAGGATCTCGGCCTGTCCGGGCACCTGGAAGGCGCCGGCGGTCTGGCGCCGGGTCTCGTTGGGCGTCGACGGGTCGACCGCGGCGATCTGCCAGGCGGCCTCCTTGGCCTCGGCGGACGGACGGATGGTCCGTGCTGCGGCCGCACGCTCGCGGCCGGAGATCGTGTGGTCACGCTCCAGCTCGGCCTCGATCTCCGCCTCGTCGGCGTCGCCGATGCGGGAGAGGGCCGTGACGAGGGTCCAGCGCAGGTCGGTGTCGATCGTCAGCCCCTCGAGGCCGCCGGCGAGGATCGCGCGCAGCCGCTCGGGCGACGTCGACGCCGAGGCGAGGGCGCGGACCAGGGCGAGCTGGTGGTCGCTGCCCGCCTCGGCGGCGTCGACGAGCTCGTCGAGGCCGGCCTGCCAGCGCTCGGCCAGCGCGGGCCGGGCGTCGTCGGCGGTGTAGAGGTTGACGGCGCTGTTGCCCTGGCGGAGCAGCGAGCTGACCGCGGTGAGGTCGGTCTCGGAGCCGACGCCCGCGAGCACGAGCGTCACGAAGTCTGCGCCGGACAGCTCGGCGTCGCGGGTCATGTCCCAGGCCGATCCCCAGCTCAGGGCGCGGGGGAGCGACTCCTCGAACGTCGCGATGCTCTCGGTCAGGGTCTGGAACGACCGCTCGTCGAGCCGGATCTTGGCGTACGTCAGGTCGTCGTCGTTGAGCAGGATGAGGTCGGGCTGGACGTGGTCGACGAGCTCGCTGATCTCGGTCGAGGCGCCGCGGATGTCGGTCTCGACCCGCTCGGTGCGCACGAGCTTGCCGTCGACGCGGTTGTACAGGCCGATCGCGATGCGGTGACGGCGCAGCGTCGGGTAGGCCTCGATCGCGGTCTGCTCGATCGCGAACGAGGTGAAGGCACCCGAGTCGTCCGTCTCGAACCGTGCACGCAGCGTGTTGACGCCGGACGTCTGCAGCCACTCCTTGCTCCAGTCGCCGAGCTCACGTCCGGACGCGGTCTCGAGCTCCACCAGGAGGTCGGACAGCTGGGTGTTGCCGTAGGCGTGCTTGCCGAAGTAGGCGCGAAGGCCCGCGAAGAAGTCCTTCTCGCCGACCCAGGCGACGAGCTGCTTGAGCGCCGAGGCGCCCTTGGCGTACGTGATGCCGTCGAAGTTGGCCTCGACCGCGTGCAGGTCGTAGTTGTCGGCGGCGATGGGGTGCGTGGACGGCAGCTGGTCCTGGCGGTAGGCCCAGTTCTTGCGGGCGTTGGTGAAGCTCGTCCAGGAGTCGGTGAACCGCGTCGCGTTGCTGGACGCGTGGGCGGCGGCGAACTCCGCGAACGACTCGTTGAGCCACAGGTCGTCCCACCACCTCATGGTGACGAGGTCGCCGAACCACATGTGGGCCATCTCGTGCAGGATCGTGTTGGCGCGGCTCTCGTAGGCCGCGACGGTCTGCCGGCTGCGGAAGATCATCTCGTCGCGGAACGTCACGGCGCCGGCGTTCTCCATCGCGCCCATGTTGTACTCCGGCACGAACAGCTGGTCGTACTTGCCGAACGGGTAGCCCATCTCGAAGACGCCCTCGAAGAACTCGAAGCCCTGCTTGGTGATGAGGAAGATGTCGTCGGCGTCGAGGAACTCCCGCACCGACTGGCGGCAGAAGATGCCGAGCGGGATCTCGTCGTACGCGCCCCGGTAGGAGTCGGTGACCGAGACGTACTCGCCGGCGATGAGCGCCGTGATGTACGTCGACATCTTCTTGGTCGGGGCGAAGTGCCAGGTGGACGTCTCGGCGCCGGCGGACTCGGGGTCCGGGGTGGGGGAGTTCGAGACGACGGCCCAGTGGGACGGGGCGGTCACGTGGAAGACGAACGTGGCCTTCAGGTCGGGCTGCTCGAACGTCGCGAACACGCGGCGGGCGTCGGGCACCTCGAACTGCGTGTAGAGGTAGACCTTCTGGTCGACGGGGTCGACGAAGCGGTGCAGGCCCTCACCCGAGTGCGAGTACGGCAGGGTCGCGGCGACGACGAGCTCGTTGGTCTCGGCGAGACCGGTCAGCGCGATGCGCTGGTCGGCGTACGCGGACGCGTCGACGGCCGTGCCGTTGAGCGTGATCGACGAGATGTCACCGTCGACCAGGTCGACGAACGTCGAGGCGCCGGGGGTGGCGGCGAACGTGATCGTCGTGACCGAGCCGAAGCGCTCGGTGGTGTCGAGGGTGAGGTCGAGCTGCACGTCGTACGTCTCGGTGGAGACGGTCGAGGCGCGCTCGCTGGCTTCTTCGCGGGTGAGATTCGTACCAGGCATGTTCGCCATGCTTTCACGTGCCCACGACACAGGCGAGGCGGGTGATGCGGGCCAACTCGGGCAGGATGGTCACATGGCCTCCATTCCGTTCGCGACGTCCGAGCGCTCGACCGTCGGCATCGAGTGGGAGCTCGCGCTCGTCGACTCCGACTCCGGCGACCTCCGCCAGGTCGCACAGACCGTCCTCGACGCGGTGACTCCGGCCGGCGCGGACCAGCACCCGCACATCCGGCAGGAGCTGCTGCTCAACACCGTCGAGGTCGTGTCGGGCGTGTGCCACACGGTCGGCGAGGCCGGCGAGGACCTGCAGCGGGCCATCGACGAGATCCGCGAGGTCACCGATCCCCTCCGGGTCGAGCTGATGTGCGCCGGCACGCACCCGTTCGCCGCGTGGACCCACCAGAAGGTCACCGACAAGGAGCGGTACGCGACGCTGATCGACCGCACCCAGTGGTGGGGGCGCCAGATGCTGATCTACGGCGTCCACGTGCACGTCGGCATCGAGGACCGCGACAAGGTCCTGCCGATCAGCCGGGCGATGCTGACCTACTACGGCCACCTGCAGGCGCTCAGCGCCTCGTCGCCGTTCTGGGGCGGCAAGGAGACCGGCTACGCGTCCAACCGTGCGCTGATGTTCCAGCAGCTGCCGACCGCGGGGCTCCCGTTCCAGTTCGAGGAGTGGAGCCAGCTCGAGGGCTATGTCGACGACATGCTGCACACCGGTGTCATCGACGTCTTCGACGAGATCCGCTGGGACCTGCGCCCGTCCCCGAAGTTCGGGACGCTCGAGGTCCGCATCTGCGACGGCATCCCGTCGATGTCGGAGCTGCTGAGCATCTCGGCCCTGACGCACTGCCTCGTCGAGTACTTCTCGTCCGAGCTCGACGCCGGGCGCGAGCTGCCGACCGTCCCGCCGTGGTTCGCGCAGGAGAACAAGTGGCGCTCGGCGCGCTACGGCATGGACGCGATCCTGATCCTCAACAAGCACGCCGAGGAGGACCTCATCACGACCGACCTGCACCGGTTGCTGGAGAAGCTCGAGCCGATCGCCGAACGCCTGGGATGCACCGAGGAGCTCGGCGGCATCTACGACATCGTCTCGGGCGGGGCGTCGTACCAGCGGCAGCGCCACGTCGCGGCGCTCAACGCCGGCGAGCTCGACGCGGTCGTCGGTTCGCTCGTGGAGGAAATGCGCGAGGGTCGTCCTGTGTTGCACCCCACATGACGACTACACACACTGCAGCCGCCCCGGCGGAGACCGATGACTCCGCGCACCCAGAGCGTGTCGACTTCTGGTTCGACCCCCTGTGCCCGTTCGCGTGGATCACGTCGCGCTGGATGCTCGAGGTCGAGAAGGTCCGGCCCGTGCACACGACGTTCCACGTCATGAGCCTCTCGGTGCTCAACTCCGGCAAGGAGGTGCCCGCCGAGTACGAGGAGATGCTGGAGCGTGGCTGGGGCCCCGTCCGCCTCGCGATCGCGATCGAGCAGCAGCACGGCCAGCAGGCGCTGCGCGACTACTACACGGCGATCGGCACCAAGCGGCACAACGAGCAGCAGGACTTCACGCCCGAGCTCTTCGCCGCGGTGCTCGAGGAGATCGGCCTCCCGGTCGAGCTGGCCTCCGCCGTCGACGACCCGTCGCTCGACGACGCCGTCCGCGCGTCGCACCAGGTCGGCATCGACAAGGTCGGCGAGGACGTCGGCACGCCCGTCATCGAGATCGGCGGCATCGCGTTCTTCGGGCCGGTGCTGCAGAGCATCCCCAAGGGCGAGACGGCCGGGACGGTCTTCGACGGCGCACGTCTGCTCGCCGGCTTCCCCGACTTCTTCGAGCTCAAGCGCACCCGCAAGGGCGACCTCGACTTCGGTTGAGCGGGGCGAGGTCGGCGAGAGCCGCTCTAGGCTGGGGTGCATGACTCTGCACCCACAGTCGCGGGCCCTTCTCGACGCGATGGGTGGTGACGACGAGGACCCGCTGACGGCGGAGGTCATCGGCGAGAGCCGCGCGCAGGCGCGGGAGGCGGCGCTGGCGGAGGAGAAGATCGGCCTCGACCACGTCGCCGACATCGATGCCGACGGCGTGCCGTGCCGGCTGTACCGTCCCCGGCCGGGGGCGCCCGTGGCCCTGTACGTGCACGGTGGCGGCTGGGTCTTCCACGACCTGGAGACGCACGATGCGTTCTGCCGCTTCCTCGCGCACCAGTCGGGCTGGGCGCTCCTGTCGGTCGACTACCGGCGGGCACCGGAGCATCCGTACCCGGCGCCGCTCGACGACGTGCAGACGGCTGGGTCGTGGTTGCGGGCGCACGACCGTGAGCACCGCGTCGACGCGTCGTTCCTGCCCGGCATCGGCGACTCCTCGGGTGCCAACCTGGTCGCGGGCCTGTGCGTGCGCGATCCCTCGGCACTCGACTTCCAGGTGCTCGTCTACCCGCCCGTCGACCGCCGGGCCGACCTGGCGGGCGACGAGTCCACCGCGGCCCTCGACGTCGCCGGCATGGACGAGTTCTGGCAGCTCTACGCCCCGGGTGACCTCGGCGACCACCCCGAGGTGTCGGTCGTTCGCGCGACGAACCTCGCCGAGCACCCGCCGGCCTACGTCCTGACCAACGAGCACGACGTGCTGCGCGACCAGGCCGAGGACTATGCCGCTCAGCTGGCCGAGGCAGGGGTCGAGGTCCTGGCGCACCGGGCGCTGGGGATGGTCCACTCGTTCTGGCGGCAGCCGGCGGCGTTCGACGCGTCGCGGGCGAGCGTCACGGTGGTCGGCGCGCTGCTCGACGCGTACCGGTCACGATCACGCTGACTGGCATACTGTCCGCGTGCCCGACGAGTCCCTGAAGGAGCGCTACCTGCGGCGCAGGTCGTTCTTCGTCCACGACCATCGGACCAGCATCCGGTTCCGGCGGGCGGTGGCGGCGCTCGTCTGGGGCGTCGCGGCGGGCCTCACGCTGCTGGCCCTCGGCGTGCGCACCCTCGTCGACGGCGTGCCGGGCCCCCTGCTCACGGTCGCCGTCGTCGTCGTGGCGGCCATGACGGTCGCCGCCCTTCGACGTCCGGCCGCGGCGCCCCACACGCACGGCCTGCCCGGGGTGCCCGACGGCCCGTGCCCGGGCGACGACCCCGACCTGGACCCCGACGTCGAGCCGACGGTCGGGCCCGATCTCGGGCCGTTCGTGATCGGCAGCCGCATCGCCGGTGCACTGACCCTCGTCGCGTTCGCGACCGGTCTCCCGGCGTGGTGGGTCCTGGCGATCGCCGCGGTCGAGATCGCTCTCGCGCTGCGGGTCGTCGTGTTCGCCCTGCTGGTCCGGCGCACGACGCGGCGCATCGCACGCGCCCTCGAGGCGTACGGGCCGCGCTTCGCGATCGCCTACGCCGGCTACGGCGGCGGGCCGACCCACCTGACGATGTGGGAGGAGCCCCTGCTGAGCGCAGGCTTCCCCGGGGTGGTCCTCAACTACCGGCTCAAGTACTGCGCGTACCTGCAGGAGAACACCGACCTGACCTCGCCGTTCGTCCAGCTCAGCGAGGACGCGATCCGTGACCTGGAGATCCTGACCGTCCCCTCGCTCCGGTGGTTCTTCTACGTGCACAACGCGAAGTCGAACGCGCGCTTCATGGCGCTGCGGGACGTCCAGCACGTGTGGCTCGGCCACGGCGACTCCGACAAGCCCGCGAGCGTGTTCCAGCGGCATGCCGACTACGACCTCCTGGTGGTGTCGGGCACGGCGGCGATCGACCGCTACGAGCAGGGTGGCGTGCACATCCCGCGCGAGAAGTTCGTGGTCCTCGGACGTCCGCAGGTCCACGAGATCGCCGCGGCCACCCGTGACCTGGCGACCGTCGAGCGTCCCGTCGTGCTCTACGCGCCCACGTGGCAGGGCAAGCGGCGGCGGGTCAACTTCTCGTCGCTCCGACAGGGTCCCGACATCGTCCAGGCGCTGATCGACGTGGGAGCCGACGTCATCTTCCGGCCCCACCCCCTGTCGAAGCGTCATCACCGGCTGGAGAACTTCGTCCGTCACATCGACCGGCTGCTCGAGATCGACACCGAGGACCCGCTCACGCCGGGTCAGCACGCCTGGGGCGAGCTGCCGACCGTCGTGTGGACGCTCAACGACTGCATGAACCGCGCGGACGCGCTGGTCTCCGACGTCTCCAGCGTCGTGTCCGACTGGCTCCAGTCGGGCAAGCCGTACGCGATGGTCAGCACCCGGCTCCCGGCCGACGAGTTCCGCCGGCGATTCTCGGTCGCCCGCGGGGCGTACGTCCTGCTGCGCGACCTCGACGGCGCCGAAGCGGTGCTCGCCGACATGCTCGGGCCCGACTCGATGGCCGCCGAGCGCGAGGCGTTGCGGGTGCGGGTGCTCGGTGGCTTCACCGGCAGCGAGTCGGCGGAAGCCTTCGCCGCCTACTTCCACGACCGCTTCGCCGCCGTCGGTGCGTGAGGGTGGAGACTTCTCCCATGCGCATCCACATCGCCGCCGACCACGCCGGCTTCGAGCTCAAGGCCCACCTCATCGACTGGTTGTCAGCCCACGGCTACGAGCCGGTCGACCACGGCGCCCACACGTACGACGCCGACGACGACTACCCGCCGTTCTGCGTCGCGGCGGCGGCCGCGGCGGTCGCCGAGCCCGACTCCCTGGCGATCGTGATCGGTGGATCCGGCAACGGCGAGCAGATCGCCGCCAACAAGGTCAAGGGCGCCCGGGCGGCGCTGGCGTGGAGCACCGAGACCGCGTCGCTCGCGCGGATGCACAACAACGCGCAGGTCGTGTCGGTCGGCGCCCGCATGCACACCGCCGACGAGGCCACTGCGATCGTCGAGGCGTTCCTGACGACGCCGTGGAGCGAGGCCGCCCGTCACCAGCGGCGCATCGACATGCTGCTCGCGTACGAGGAGACCGGCGAGTTTGCCTGAGGGGCACACGCTCCACCGGCTCGCGAGGACGCTCAACCGCACCTTCAGCGGTGACGTCGTGGGCTCGTGGAGCCCGCAGGGGCGCTTCGCCGCGGGTGCCGCCCTCGTCGACGGCACGACGTTCGGCCGGGCGCAGGCGTGGGGCAAGCACCTGCTGGTGTCGGTGGAGGGGTCCGAGGAGATGGTGCACGTGCACCTCGGTCTGTACGGCAAGTTCACGATCACGCGCGCCGACGACGTGCCGGTCGTGGGTCAGGTGCGCTGGCGACTGACGGGTGCCGGCGCCACCGCCGACCTGCGCGGGCCGACGGCGTGCGAGCTGCTCGATCCGCCGGCCGTCGACGCGCTGATGGCCAGGCTCGGCCCCGACCCCCTGCGCAAGGACGCCGACCCCGACCGGGCCTGGCGCCGCATCCATGCTTCACGCGCACCCGTCGCGACCCTGTTGATGGACCAGGCGGTCATCGCCGGCATCGGCAACGTCTACCGCGCCGAGCTGCTGTTCCGGCACCGGGTCGACCCGGCGCTGCCGGGACGTGACCTCGACGAGGCCACCTGGACGGCGATGTGGGACGACATCGTCGCGCTGATGAAGGTCGGCGTGAGCAAGGGCCGCATCATCACGGTCCGTCCCGAGGACTCGCAGGGCCCCGCCGGCCGGGGACGTTCCCGCCGTGGTGGGGAGTCGTACGTCTACCGCCGCACCGGCCTCCCGTGCCTCGTCTGCGGCACCCCGGTGGAGGGTCGCGTGCTCGGCGGCAGAAATCTGTTTTGGTGTCCGACGTGTCAGCAACGCGGATAGGGTCGGAGGTGTGATGTCGAGCCTGCGCCGAGCCCTGCCCTCCGTGGCTGGCTATCTCGACGAGCGCATCGTGCGCTGGCGCACCGGGACGTCCGAGGGCCAGATCGCGGTGGTCGTCGCGCTGCTGGTGCTCTCGACGGTGATCCTCATCGGATCGATCATCAGCTACAACACGTTCCCAGCGGGCACGTTCGTGATCCCGCTGCTGCTCGGCACCATGGCGCTCCGCTACCGCCCGCTCCTCGCGCTGGTGGGCTTCATCGTCGTGTGCGTCGCGACGACCGTCGTGCGCCAGTACGTCAAGGCCGTCGAGCAGGACATGGACGGCATCACGGCCGGCCGCATCAGCACCCTCGTCACGATGGCGATCGTCGCCGCGCTCGTGCTGTACGAGTCGAGCCGTCACCGCAGCGGCCTGCCCGGCCCGCTCGGCGAGGCGATGCTCGTCGACCTCCGCGACCGTCTCCAGGCGCAGGGCGTCGTGCCCCCGCTGCCGGAGGGCTGGACGTCGCAGTCGGCCATGATCTCGTCCGGCGGCACCAAGTTCGCCGGCGACTTCCTGGTCGCGAACCTGTCCGAGGACGAGACCAAGCTCGAGATGGTGCTGGTCGACGTCTGCGGCAAGGGGGTCGCCGCCGGCACCCAGTCGCTGCAGTTCGCAGGCGCGCTCGGCGGCCTCATCGGGGCGCTGCCGCCCCTGGGGCTGTTCGCCGCCGGCAACGACTTCCTGATGCGCCAGAACTGGGACGAGGGCTTCGCCACGGCGGTGCACGTCCTGATCGACCTGCCGTCGGGCAGCTACTCGATCATCAACGCGGGTCACCCCCCGGCGCTGCGCTGGGACGCCGAGGAGGCGGAGTGGGACGTCGACGGCGCCCGCGGCACCGCGCTCGGCATCATGAAGCGTCCGGACTTCCACCAGACCACCGGGACGCTCGGGGTGGGCGACGCGCTGATGTTCTACACCGACGGAGTCGTGGAGACGCGCACGCAGGACTTCACGAGCGGCATCGAGTGGCTCCGCACCGCCGCGAAGACCATCGTCTCGTCGGGCTTCGACCAGGCGCCCCGCAAGATCATCAAGCAGGTGACGTCGGGCGACGACGACCGCGCGGTGCTGATCCTCAGCCGTTCGGCCGTCGTGGCCGCGGCGGACGACGCCGTGCCGCCGTCACGTCAGCAGTCCAGGCACGTCCTGCCCTGATCGTCACCAGCCGGCCGAGGTCAGGAGCCCGCTGTCGTCCGCGACGTCGCGGATCTCACGCAGGACCCGCCGGCGTCCCGCGAGCGCGTTCTCGCCGAGCAGGTCGGCGAACCTCAGGGGGATCGTGGTCAGCGCGGTGCGCTGCCAGCGCGACACGAGGGGGCCGGCCATCGTCGGCACGATCTGCTCGAGGCGGCTCACCATGAGCCGGTCGGGCTCGTCGGTACGGGTCAGGTCGGTCAGCCCCAGCGTCGTCCTGACCTCGGCGACCGCGGTCTCCACGACGCTGGGCAGGATGAACTCCCGCCGCGACTCGATGACGATGAATCCCAGGTCGCGCCCCATCGCCACCAGCTGCGGGTGGGCGCGCCGGCAGATGAACATCGGCACCATCGGCACGGCGCGCTCCGAGACCTGGATCCGGGTGGCCTTCGTCAGCAGCTGGTAGAGGCCGCGGGAGTGCGGCATCAGCCACTCCCGCGTGTTGCGGACCTCGATCGGCATCAGGATCGGCCGGTCGGGGGCGGCGGGCGGCACGTAGATCACGACATCGCTCGGCGGCGCTGCCCCGATCCGGTACCCCGACCGCGACGCGACCTGGAACGACGCGTGCACGACCTGCTCGGCAGCGACCGCGACCGGGCTGCCCGGCCCGTCGGTCCACGACAGGTACCGCGCGTAGAGGTCGCGCTTGTGCTCGGCCGCGGACTGCTGCCGCTCAGGGTCGTCCGAGGTCGCGAGCGTGAGCACCGGGACCTCCCTCGCGATCTGCGCCGACCGCGACCGGACGCGCCGGACCTGGCCCGTGGACTCGAGGTCGTCGAGCGCGAGACGGACGTCCATCGGGTCGAGCCGGTTCACCAGACCCGGCTGGGCGTGCTCGCACAGACGCGCCTCGATCTCGGGCACCACGGCGGCCTGCACACGACCGATCAGGTCGAGGACGGCGCGGCGAGCCTGGGCGACGGGGTCCCTCAGGACCGGGTCCACCACTGACATGGCGACCATTGTGGCGGACGGGGTGTCGCGACGACCGGTTCACGTCCTGGCGGTGGCCTGTGGCATCATGGTCCCGCTGCTTCGGCAGCACCCGCGGACGTAACTCAATTGGCTAGAGTCTCTGCCTTCCAAGCAGAATGTTGCGAGTTCGAGTCTCGTCGTCCGCTCTGTCCGCCCTCCGGCCCTCGTGGCTGGGGGGCGGTCGTCGTTTCGCCGAACAATTCGCCGATCGTGACGCCGAAGAAGCGCGCGATGGCGCTGATCTCGTTGATATCGAGCGGGATGATTCCGCGTAGGCGCTTGCTGAACTGGCTCGCCGTCATGTCGAGCACCTCGGCAAGCTGTGCCTGGGTCACCTGGTAGCGGCCCATGAGGGCACGAACTTCTGCTGCGAATGTTGCGCTCGGAGATCCCTCACTAGGGAGCGCGCTCATTGTGGTCATGACCAGCACTTTAGTGCGTGAGGGACTAGCGCGCTACCTGATTCGATAACAATCTTTCCGAAATAACACGCGTGTAGTGCTTGACAGACATGTCTCTTAGAGACATATGGTGTGGCGCATGGACATCACACCCTCTCAGGTCGTCGGCAGGAACCTCCGCGCTGAACTGGTCAGACGCGACCAGTCGCAGATGTGGCTCGCCGAGAAGATGGGCTTCACGCAGAGCCAGCTCTCGAAGCGTCTTCTCGGGAAGATCGCGTTCGACGTCGACGAGGTCCACAAGATCGCAGGGATCCTCGAGATCCCCGTCGCGACGCTGCTCCCGGCAGAGGTCACGCAGTGAAGAGCAGTGATCGCCTCGGCGACCTGCTCGTCAGCGCCGGTGCCCTCATGCTCCTCCTCGCGTTCGCAGGAGTGATTGCACGATGAGCCGCTTCGCGAAGAGTGGCCGCCGCTACACCTGGGACGGCAACGCGCTCCCGTCCGTCACCACGGTGAAGGGCATCCTCGACAAGCCGGGTCTCGTCCGGTGGGCGTCGAACTGCGCCGCTGACTCCGTCGTGAACGACTGGGACCGGCTCACGCAGATGAACCCGACGGAGCGCGGCAACCACGTCCGCAACGCCTCGGAGCGTGCGAAGAACAAGGCTGCCGAGCGCGGCACCCGCGTCCACGCGATCGCCGAGCGGCTCCTGCTCGGCGAGACGGTCGACGACATCCCGGCCGAGCTCCTCGGCATGGCGACGCAGGTCGCGAAGCTGATGGATGCCTGGGACATGGAACCGCTCATCACGGAGTCGCCGGTCGCGCACTCGGAGTGGCTGTACGCCGGCACGCTCGACGCCGTCGTGAAGTCCCCGCGGCTCGGGAACGTCCTCATCGACTACAAGACCCGCGACGACGGGCGCCTGCCGTACTCCGACGTGTCGCTGCAGCTGGCCGGCTACAGGTTCGCGGACGTGCGACTCCGCGAGGTCCCGCAGTTCGGGCCGCGCGGCGGCAAGTTGAAGTCGCTGTTCGTGGAGGAACCGATGGTCCAGGTCGACCGTGCTGCCGTCATCGCGGTGACGCACGACGCGGCGCAGCTGATCCCGATGCGCGCTGATCGGTCGATCTTCGACGTGTTCCTGCACCTGCTCGAGGTCCACGAGACGTGGATCCGGCGCACGGACTCCTACCGCTGGAAGGACGACCCGGCGTTCGACCCGACGGTCGGCGAGCCGCTCAACCCCGAGGACGACGAGTCCACCCCCGACGTATGGCAGGAGAACGACGATGAGTGAGATCGAGCGGTACAACGGTGCCGGGATGCTGGACCCGGTCACGGACTCGTGGACCGCGGTCGTGGAGAAGGTCGCGCTGTTCGCCGGCCAGATCTCGCAGACCGAGTTCGTGCCCAACGGGCTGCGTGGCAAGGACAACGGCGCCAAGGTCGCTGCTGCGATCCTGACCGGCCGCGAGCTCGGCCTGCCGCCCATGACGGCGCTGGCGTCGATCCACATGATCAACGGCAAGCCGGGCATCTCGGCCGAGATGATGCGCGGCCTCGTACTGCAGGCCGGTCACCAGATCCAGGTGACTGAGTCGACGTCGGTGAAGGTCGTCATCCGTGGCCGTCGCAAGGACGAGGAGGACTGGACGACGGTCGAGTGGTCGGAGCAGGACTCCCGCCGCGCCGGGATCCTGTCGGGCAACCACGTGAAGTACCCGCGGCAGATGTTCGCCGCACGTGCGACGACGGAGCTGTGCCGTCTGCTGTTCGCCGACGTCATCCACGGTCTGCGGTCGATCGAGGAGCTCGAGGATCTCGGCGGCGAGTCCCTCGACGTGATCCCGGACCGGGGCGATGCTGAGCCCCCGAAGGCGGCGCTGACGCGGAAGAAGCGTGAGGCGAAGACGCAGCCCGTCGACGCCGCCGAGAAGGACGCGGAGCCGGCCGAGCCGGTGCAGCGTCCGAAGCCGGGTCTGACTCGCCGCGGCGGTGCGACCTCACAGACGGCCGCAGGGTCGGAAACCGGCACGTCGGGGACTGAGGGCGCCCCGGCCGAGGCCACCGATCCTGCGGTCCCCGCCTCGGACGGTTCGATCAAGGCGGCTCGTCGGCTGTTCGAGGAGCTCGGCTACGACACGTCGACGCGCGCTGCTCTCGCGAACGAGGTGTCCGGCCGGCAGGTCGGGAAGCTCGCGGAACTCACGCAGGACGAGGCGACCGAGCTCGTCGAGGTGCTGACGCTGCGCCTACGTGACCCCCAGACCGGTGAGGAGTCGGTGGAACAGAAGACCAGTGACGACTCCTCACCTCAAGATCCTGAGGTTGAGCCCGCTCCCGCGGCTCCCCAGGAAGACCCGGCGAGCGCTACCCATGCCGCCGGGTCTGGCGGCTCGGTGGATGAGACCACCGAGCCGCCGTCGGACGAGGACATCGTCGAGGCGGAGATCGTCGACGACGAGGGAGAAGCGGAGCCGAGGATCACGGTCCTGCAGCGGCCGAAGCTCATGGCGCTGTTCGGTGAGCTCGGCGTGAAGGACAAGGCCGAGCGGCTGTCGATCCTGTCGGACCTCACCGGTCGCGACATCGGGTCGGCGAACGAGCTGTCGAAGTCCGAGTCGATCAGCATCATCGACTCCCTCGAGCAGTGCGACAACCGCGACGATCTCGAGGACATCATCCGGGCCACGATCACGAACCGTGAAGGGCGGGAGTCCTGATGTGGGGCTGGGTCGATGGGCACATGCTGCTCGTCGCGCTGCTCTGCCCGGTCGCGTCGTGGCTGATGGTCGCGGCCACGAACGCGTGGCTGCAGAAGCGGCACATCCGCCAGCGCGCTGACATCTTCGCGAAGCGGGGTGCGCGATGAGCACCCGCGAGCCGATCGAGTTCGCGTCGGGCGACGTCATCGTGCACGCGTTCGGAGAGGAGAACGAGTCCACCTGGGTTCGCACGCCCATGGGCGAATGGCGCTCGGCGAAGGGCTATCCGATCTGGGCCGACGAGCACGCGCAGATGTGGCTCGCCACGAACGCCGGACGGCTGGTCCATCAGGCGCCTCGTCCCAGTGCAGTCGACCTGCCGTCGACACCGACGCTCGGATGGGCCACGTTCGAGCGCCCTGACGCGGAGCCCATGACGGTGCTTGGCACCTGGCAGACCTACGAGCACTCCTCCTCGATCGACGTGTACGAGGGTTTCGTCCAGTCCGAGCGTGACATTCCGCGGGAGCGCGTTACCGCGTTCTCTCCGGCGACGGCAGTCCCCACCGAAGCTCTCGCGGCACTGCGGGACTGGCTCGGCGGCTGGAGCGGCTCAGCGCGTTACGACACTCCTGCGAAGCTCCGTGTCGCACGCTTCCTCGAAGCGGTCGACGGAGCCCCGTCGTGACCCGCCGGCAGCCGACGTCGAACCGTCGCCCGTACGCCGACCAGCAGGCACTCGCGTGGACGTTCACTGTCGCGTTCGTCGCGGCGTTCGCGTTCGGTCTCTACGTCGGCTACCTGGTCGGAGCAAGCCGATGACCGGGTGGACGAACGACGAGTACGAGGTCGAGTGCCCCATGCCCGACTGCACGAATCAGCTCGTCGTGACGATCGAGGGCGGGTTGATGCTCACGCCGAAGTTGCTCTCCGACGACGTCCCGCTGGGACACGTCGACTTCGAATACCAGTCGTGGCGGATCGAGTGCGTGGCCGGTCACGTCGTCTTGTTGCCGGACGAGGCCGGCGGTTGTTCGTGCGAGGACTTCGAGCACCCGGCTCCGGACGCCGATCACGACGACCACTGGTACGAGGGTTCCGACGACTCCGACCGGCACTTCAACGGCCGCGACATGGCGCGTCTACGCGCCCTGATCGGGAGGCTCCGCTGATGGCCGCGTGCCGGGAGAAGTGCGGACGGTCGATCGTCTTCGTGAGGATGACCGAGACCGGCAAGAACCTGCCCGTCGACCCCGTCCCCGACGAAGGCGGCAACGTCTACGCCCACCCGGTCCATGGCCGCCTATTCGGTCACGTCCGCACCGCCGGCGAGCCCCTCCCTGACGGGTGGCAGATCTACATGCCGCACGTCCGCACCTGCGTCGTTGCCCTGCACCTGAACCGGTACGAGACCGGCGCCCGCGGTGCGCCCGGCCCGAAGACCCAACCCGCGCTGTTCGACCTCACCTCACAGACCCCGAGCTCGCCGGAGCCCGGTCAACAGGAAGGCACCACCCCATGAGCAACAACGTCAGGTTCGACAGCACCATCCCGCCCGCCGACAACGACATGAACGGTCTCGACTCGATCACGCAGGAGCTGATCGACGACCCGATGACGGCACGCGTCGTGCTGCTGCTCGTCAACGCCCCGAAGTCGATCGTGAACGCGGAGGCAGGCACGACGCTGCCGAAGCTGAACATCATCAGGGCCGAACCCGTGGGCACGCTCGGCGAGGTCGCCAAGGAGCTCCGGGACCAGTTCCTCAAGTCGGCGGAGAAGCGGACGGGCAAGACGCCTCTGCCGTTGGACACGGTCGAGGTCGTCCAGCAGGGCCCGATCAGCGACGCCGAGGCCGGCTCTTAATGGCGGAGCAGCGGTTCACCCCCGAGGAGGTGCGCACGCAGGTCGCGAAGATGATCGCGGCCACCGACCTCAAGGTCATGGTCATCGAGGCGACCCTGCCGCTCGGGTTCGCGGAGAACCCGAGCCTCGGCGAGGCCATGCAGAGTGCGTTCGCGGCGTTGAAGCGGGACATCGAGGGCATGCAGATGGTGCTCCGTGGTCTTGCCGACCCGTCGTCGGTCGAGCAGCCCGCCTCGGAGCGCACGCAGTCATGACCGACGACCGACGTACTTCGTGGGCTGTGAAGGCGTACGGCAAGCCCGCGCCCAAGGGGTCCATGAAGTGCGTCGGTCAGAAGGGCCGGCACCAGCTGGTCAACGACAACGTGAACACAAAGCCGTGGCAGGAGCGCGTCGCGGAAGCCGCGAAGGCTCTCGTCCGCGCGTACCCCGACGACATGCCGCTCGAGGGCCCGCTGGGCATCGAGGTCACGACGACGGTCGACCGCCCGAAGTCCGTGACCCGGCCGTGGCCGCACGTCGTCGGCACGGGCGACACGGACAAGCACTACCGGGCCGTCCTCGACGGCCTCGCCGACGGCGGCGTCCTGACGAACGACGTGCAGGTCGTTCGGCTCGGCGGCGGCAAGGCATACCCGGACTCTCCTGGCACTGATCAGCTCGAGCGCCCTGGCGCGTTCATCCGCATCTACAGACTTTGAAAGGCACGACCATGACCCTGAGCGTCTACATCGCCGCCCCGTATGCGGCCCGTGAGCTCGTCGCCGACCGCATCACCCAACTGACCCGCATCGGCTTCACCGTGCGGTGCCGCTGGGCTGACGGTACGCATGACGTCGGTCCCGAGGGTGCCGCGCTCGAGGTCGACCGTGGTCTGCGAGGAGCGTGGGCGGCCGACGACCTGGAGGACATCGACAACGCTGACGTGTTCGTGGTGCTCGCTGCCGGCGAGGCACTCGCATTGAGTGACCTGCATCGTGGAACCTCGGGCGGCCGGCACGTCGAGATGGGTTACGCGCTCGCCCGCGAACTGCCTGTGGTGTTCGTCGGTGAGCCCGAGAACGTGTTCCACGCGCTTCATGCGGTCACGGTCGTGCCGTCGTGGGAGGAGGCCGTCATTGAGCTCGCGGCACGGTTGGTGCAGTACGAGCGTGATGTCGCGCTCGAGGCGAATGCGGTGGTGGCGGGATGAGTCTCCTTGGTCTCTTCGCGGTCGTGTGCGACCGCTGCCACCAGCAGTCTGACCAGCCCGCCGCTGACGCGGTGACGGCACGGACGCTGTCGACGGCTGCCGGGTGGGAGCTCGCGATCGTCGGCGCGAACGCCCGGGACCTGTGCCCGCGGTGCCTCGCGTTCAAGCCCGCGTCGCCCCTCGTCGACGCCCATCCAACGCCGGACTTGTGGGTGTGCCCGGAGTGCGAGCAGTCGAAGCACGGCAACTGTGACGGGTGGGCGTGGGACTTCGACGCTGACGAGAAGACGCAGTGCCAGTGCACGGAGGTCCACCCGTGAGCGGGCTGACGGACCTCGGGGCGGCCCGGTCGATGATCGTCCACCAGTGCCCGCGCAACGGCGAGGCGGTCATGCCGTGCTGTGGTCGTACGCCGTTCGAGGTTGACCCGCGGGAGCGGATGACGAACACCGAGCTGGTGACGTGCCCGATCGTCCCGGCGCTCGTTGACGAGGTCGAGCGTCTGCGTACCGGTGCGAGGACGACGCAGGTGACGGCACTCCGGGACGCAGCAGACTGGCTGTTCGAGGAGCTGCTGTCCCGGGTTGACGACGGCATGGTCGTGCGACCGAACGTCATCCCCGACCTCCTGAGGGCGAGAGCTGACCAGATCACGGCGGCCCTGTCATGAGCAGGCTCAAGCGCACGAAGTACGCGCCCATCCCGGGTGTCGCGGTGAACGTCACCGCAGCCGGGAACCCTGTGGTTCACGGGGTGCACGCCTACCGCAACCACTCATGCCGGTGCGACGTCTGCACTGAGGGTCAGCGCCTCGCGTTCCGCGAGTACCGGGCCGCCAAGAGGGCAGCGAGGCCAGTCCGGTGACCGCGGATCTGCAGGCGTACGGGTGGGAACGCGACACCCGCGGCATCTGGCACCAGACCCAGCCTCACCTCACCATCGTGCCCGACCCAAAGCCGAAGAAGCCGCGGAAGCGGTACGAGGTCAAGGTCCCCTGCGCGTGCGGCGCCCTCATGTGGAAGGGCGCATCACGGTGCCGGTCGTGCTTCCTCGCGAGCATCACGGCACCGACACCGCGACGGAAGACCCACGCCTCTGACCTCGGCGTCGACGAGCTCATGACCGTGCTCGCCCGCACCCTCATGGCCACGCCGGCACCTCCGCTGCCGGTCCACCTGTGCGACTGCGGCTCCCTGCTCCGGCTCGACGAGGCCCTGTGCCCCGAGTGCCGCGCGTGGGCAGAACGCAACGCGGCCGTCTGGTCGTGGTCAGCGTGAACCGCGACCAGTGGAAGCTCCTCGCCCGCATGAACCCCACCTGGGGACGACTCTGGCTCATCGCCGACTACGAGACCGCCCGCCAGTACATCGTCGGCACCGGCCACTCGATGACCGGCGACGTCCAGGGCACCTGGTACGAGACCAACGCGAAGGGTCTCCGGATCCTCAACCGGATCGGTGGCGGCGACGTCCTCGTCGACCTCCCGTGGACGGTCATCCGCGACTGGTCGAACGGCCTCGACGACGCCACCCACCAGCGTGCTGAGCAGCTGCAGGCCGAGGCGCACCAGATCCGCGACGACTCCCCGAGGCCCTACCCGGGGATCGGGCACCCGTACGCGTGGGACCGCGACGACGCGACCCCCGAGGAGTACGCAGCCGACCGGATCGCGCTCGACGCAGCGAACGCCGACCTGGCCGTGCGGCGCGACGCCCACATCATCCGCGCCCGCGAGCACGAAGCCGTGTGCCGAGCGTTCCTCGACCCCCTCGGCCCGAGCGACGAACCGCAGGACCTCTTGGAGATGTTGGACGGGATGAACTGATGGCGTTCACAGGGCGGAACCACCCGCAGCAGGTCGCGGTACACGGTGCCGATGACGACGTCGACGACCGCGCCACGCATTGGACCGACTTCGGTCCCCTGAACGACCGGTTCGGCTTCACCATCGACGTCGCAGCGGCCGCGCACAACGCGAAATGCGACCGCTACTACGACCGCGACACTGACGGCCTCTCCCAGGACTGGGGGGGGGAGACGGTCTGGTGCAACCCTCCGTTCAGCGACCTCGCGCCGTGGATCCGCAAGGCGTGGGCCGAGCACACGCGGGCCACGATCGTCATGCTCCTGCCGGCGAACCGCACCGAGCAGTCGTTCTGGCAGCTCATGGTCGAGCCCTACCGCGATCGCCCGGGATCTCCGCTGCGTACCGAGTTCATGCCCGGTCGGATGCGGTTCATCAAGCCGGGACGGACCTCGATCGAGATGGACTCCCGCCCACCGTTCGGCTGCATGTTGCTGATCTGGCAGCGCGACGTCTGGACACCGAACGCGCTGCCGCCCGGCGGCCTGTTCCCCGCACTCACCGAAGGAGCATGACCATGATCGACCGCCAGCACGTCCTCAGCCTGATGACACCACTGCTCGACGACCTCGGCCTCAACATCAACGCCGTGTACACGATGACCATCGGACCGACCGAGATCGTCATCGATATGGCGCACTCCGAGCAGCCCGACGCCACGAAGCCGGTGGGCGTCCCCGGACCGGTCATCGAGGGACTCGACGTCTCAGAGCTGCGGTACCTCGTCACGGTGCCGATCATCGACGTCGAGAGATTGGAAGAGAAGTGCACGTGTGATGGGCCCCCGGCGACCATCCATCCCGGCTGCCCTGTCCACTCACAGCATCTGTGGGTGAAGGAGTCGTGAGCAACCTCGTCCTCTGCGACGGCCCCGGCTGCAATGAGACCCGGCCCCCTGGCGACGGCTACACGATCCGCCTCGGCGACCTCCCGTGGATTCAGGTCATCGTCGGCACGCCGTCGCGGTCTTTGGACTTCCACAACCAGACGTGTCTGGCTAAGTGGTCCCGCAGGGAGTCGCCCGACCGGCCTGAGGATCAGCCGTGCACGTGCACCTCTCCTCATCAGCCGACGCACACGAAGGGCGACCACCGGGCGTATCCGGCGGGTGAGGGCCGATGAGCGAGCACGACGACATCCTTGACCAGATCGACGAAGTCCTCGCCGGCGGTGACCAGGCGGTCGGCGAGGACTGGTCCGTGTCCGGCGACGCCATGCGATCACGGCCCGCCACCGAGCACGACACCCCCTACGGTGAGACGAGCGCGCGCGAGATCCACGTCACGACGAGCAGCATCGTGGCCCGCGCCACACGGATCCTCGCCGACCGCGAGCGAGCCGTGCAAAAGCTCGCGCTCCTCACCGACTCCGCCTACGCCGCACAGATGCGGATCACGACGGGCGGGGACGTCCGACAGCTCGACCTCCTCTCACGTCTGTTCGCAGCAAGGGGCGACACCGAGGCCACACGTCGCGCGGCACAGCTCGCCTACTCGACGGGCGGCTCCGAGCTCGACTACGTCCTCTTCGACGAGACCGGCGGCTACAACCCGGCGTCTGACCTGTGGGCTGCGCCGTCTCCGAGTCTGCGTGCACGGGTGATCGAGGCGCTCGGTCTGACCGCGATCCTCGTCCGCATGGTCGGCGTCATCTCCCAGCTGCTGGAGCGGTTCGACCCCCGCCGTGCCGCGCGTGAGCGGCGCCGTCACCCGGCCAAGACCGTCACCGTCACGCTCACCGTCGATCTGACCCAGTTCAACGCGGCCATGTCCCGGTTCGGCGACGCGATGTCCGGCGTCGGCATGGCGACCTCAACGATGGCGGGCTCCTACCGCCGGGCCATGGACCGTCTCTACATCGCGGACCTCGTCGCAGACCAGACCCACGAGGCGTTGGCCTGGCTCGACCAGCACGTCGACGGCATCTACGCCGACCTCAGACTCGACCGGGCTGACGCATGAAGACGCCCGAGGAGCGCGAAGACGACCGGCGCCGCGCGGTCCTGTTCAACGACATCACCCACGCGCCCCGCGAGGACGACACCTACTGGTGGCTCAGCGACCGCCAGCAGCTCGCGGACTACCTCTGGGCGCAGGGCTGGCGCCGCGACGTCCGCCCCGAAGACGAGACACCGACCCGGCCGACGACGAAGGAGATCCCCCATGCCTGACCTCGACCTCAACGCGATCAAGGCCCGCGACGCCCTCGCGGCGCCCGGCCCCTGGTACGCAGACCGTGGACTCGGATCCTTCGAGCACCGCATCCACGGGCAGGACGGATCCCGCGTCATGAGCGCCGAGGACGTCGATCCAGAGAGCGCGGCGCTCAACGCAGACTTCCTGGCCCACGCCCGTACCGACGTCCCCGCGTTGGTTGCCGAGGTCGAGCGGCTGCGGGGTTACCTCGATGACCACGGGTACCTGGCGACCCAGCGCGAGAACGCACGTCTGACCGCCGCCCTGGGTGCAGTCGCGGCGCTGGCGGACGAGTGGGAAGCAGCGACCGACGACGGCGAGTGGCAGGACCGCCTCCGCGCTGCCCTCGCTCCCGTGTCCGGTGCGGTCGAGGTTGAGCACGTGCTGCGACCCGATCACGCGGAGGTGATGGCCGACTTGACCGCACGGGCTCACGCGGCGAAGTCGCCGGGTCAGGCGTTCTATCTCGCAGCCCTGGCCGTCCACTACGCCCGCGGTGAGACGTTCCCGGTCGACAGCGCCTACGCCGGCATCGTCCGTGCTCGTCGGATCGTCGAGGACATCAGCGGTGTCGGGATCAAGGACCACGCCGTGTACGGCCCGGATGCGGTCGCCAAGCCGGACGACAGCCACGATCTCAGTGCGGCGCGCAAGAGCCTGATCGAGGCTGTCGCACGTCGCCTATGCCGACTCGACGGAGTGTGGGACGAGAACGAGATCCTGCCTCCCAGTTACGGCCAGAACATCCCGGCGTGGGACGAGTACACGGGGCGCGCATATGAGGTGCTGGACGAGGTCGACGAGTCGCAATGGCTTGCCGGTCGAGTCAGTGCCGATGTCCCCCCGGTCGCCAAGCACGAGCAGGAGGTGCGGGCAGACGAGCGCGAAAAGATCGCTCAGGCTATCGAAGCCAAGGCGCGGTCATGGACACACGGCTACGAGGAGCAAGTCTTCGTGGATGCCGCGATCATCGCGCGACAGGGGGGTCTGTCGTGAGCGACCTCTGCCGCGAGTGCGGCGAGCCGCAATGGCTGTGCGCAGACAACCCGGCGTGCTCTGGCGATTTCGGTGAACACAACGACGATCTGGTGTGCGCGGGGTGTCGACGCGGCAATTGCGCTGGTGCGTGCGCCCGCACTCCGGACGCCGACCCTGACACGCACGAGCAAGAAGACCGACGATGAGCGCGCACCGGGCGTGCTGGATCGAGTGCGACGAGTGCGGCAACAACTCGCCGTCCGACATGGGCGCGGAGACGATCGCACATGCTCGCGCCGGGGCGCGCTCTCAAGGCTGGGGTCGACGCAAGGGCAAGGACGTGTGCTTCGACTGCCTCGCCGAGGAGGCCACGTCATGACGCACATGCTGATCGAAGACGGATTGCAGGCAGAGATCGAGGCCGCCCGGATGGATATGGCCCGCGACCTTGAGGCCAACCCGCAAGTCGCTCGGACCGTGATGGCGATCGCGCGAGAGCGAGTGCTTGAGGCGTTCCCGAATCCCGCAGGCATCGACGAGCGCCGACTGCTTGTTCACGTCATTGCAGCTCTGACGCTGTCGCTGGAAGCAGAGGCCACGTCATGAGCGACGACACCACGACACCGATCCCAGCCGAAGCAATCGAGGCATTCAGGCGCGGGACGGCGGGGTCCACCGCGTACTTCCTGGATGAGGTCATCGCAGATGGTCTCGCTGCTGCTGCCCCGGCGCTCCTTGCCACCGAGAGGGAACGCATCGCCACCGCCATCGAGGCCGACTGCAAGCACACCGCGCTGATCGGACTCGACGTGTGCGAACGATGCGAGCAGGCCGCCCGCACCGCCCGGACGACGACGGAGGAGAACCATGGCTGACGACGACCTCTGCACCTGGTCAGACCTCCCAGCCGACCAGTGCGCCCACTGCCTCCAGCACGACCTCGAGACCCACGAGAACGCCGTCCTCCAGTGGTTCGACGCCCGCTACGCCCAACGCCTCGACTGCGGCCACGGTGCCGTCGTCGGCCAGACCATCGGCGTCACCATCGACGGCGAGTACGTCTGCCGGAGGTGCGGCAGATGACCCAGCAAGCCACACCCGCGCAGAAGGCCATGGCGATGAACATCGTCCAGCTCGTCGTCGGCGCCGGCGTCGAGGTCTGCCGCCGGTTCGAGATCGACAACGCACCCGCCGCCGAATGCCGCATCGCCATCACCGTCCACACCCCTGACGGCATCGAAGCGATCTGCGACAAGGGCCACCACCTAGGAGCCTCCGGATGAACGACCAGACCGAACCAGCAGACGACCTCCGACCCCTCGACGTCGACGGCGCACGCCCCGCGTTCAGGTGGGTCTCCAGCCTCCCGAAGCACTGGACAGACTCCGGCGAACGTCTCGTGCTGATGGCTCTCGCGGCCGACTCCTTCGACGGCATCAGCAGCCGCCCGAGGCCCATCGACCTCGAAGCCTGGACCGGTCTGTACCGGTCACCGCTGTACCGCGCGATCGAGCGCCTCGAGACCGAAATGAAGTACGAGCGCCACCCCGAGACACGTCCCGCGCTGCTCATCCGAGTGCAGGACAAGGGCCACCGGAACCGTCGCTTCGTCCTCCAGACGCACGTCAACTACGCCGATCAACTGTCCCTCTCAAAGGGACACTCAGTGTCCCTCTCACAGGGACAGTCGCCGGATCGAGTGTCCCTCTCAAAGGGACTCCTGGGAGTCCACGTCACAGGGACTCCCAGCGCCCGAGAGTCCCACGAGAGTCCCACGACTGTCCCTCTCACAGGGACACACCCTTACCCATACCCAACTACACCTACTACCGCAGTTGACCTACGCAAGCCTAGGGCCGGCCGCCGCAACACCCCGCACCTCTGCCGCATCTGCAACCAGCCCGAGACCTACCACGGCGGGGCCGTCCCGGCCTTCGCCGATCACGACTTCGAGGATGCCTCATGAGCCGACCGTCATGCTTCGTCCAGACCTGCGACCGGCCGACATCGTCCGGCCTCTGCGCCCAACACCGCCGAGCACTCACCGACCACCTCGACCACGTCGGCGCCACCCTCGCCGAGCTCAACACCCAGCTCACACGACAGGCCCGCTACTCCACCGCCATGTCAGGCGACGGCAGCACACCCGTCGTCTGGAACGAAGGCGCCTCCCGCACCCTCGCCCGAGTCGTCGCCACCATGCGCACGTGGGACCGACTCACCCAAGACCGACTCGGCACAGCAACCCGATACCCAAACCCCGTCCGCGCCGCACGCGAGATCCGCAACGCCATCGCGAGCGGCCGGCTCGACACCTGGCCGTCACTCGCCCGCATGCTCGTCGACCTCGAAGAGATCGCGGCCCGCACCCTCGAGACCATCGACCGGCCCAAGGTCCAACGCTTCCTCGGGATCTGCACCACCTACCTCGACATCACCCTGTCGGGCATGTGCGACACCAGGCTCTACGAGCTCGACGACGTCGACTCCACCACGTGCCCCTCGTGCGGCACGACACACCTCGTCGACGCCGACCTCGAGCTCCTGCTCACCCTCGCCGACGACACCCTCGTCACCACCGCACAAGCAGCACGAGCCATGTCCACCCGAGACGACGCCGACAACCACCGCAACAGGCTCGAGGCCCGCATCCGCACATGGCACACGAGAGGGCGCATCAGCAGCCGTGGCTCAACCCTCGTCGCGGGCATCGAGCGCAAGCTCTACCGCCTCGGCGACATCCGTGCCCTCGTCACCGAGCACGACCGTGCGACACGCTGAACGCCTGGCATTGCACCCGAACGGTTGCCGATCTGGTGGTAGTGTCACGTCCTGAACCACGGCAGAGGTATCTCCACTGCCCACCGAGACCCCGCTCACGCACCATCCGAGCGGGGTCTTCGCACGTCCACGCCAAGGCGGTGAACGCCATGCCCTACGGCACCAAGGCATGCCCCACAGTCGGATGCCCAGCCATCATCAGCACCCGCACACGACGCTGCGACGACTGCGCACGCGACTACGAACAGCGCAGAGGCAGCAGGCAGGACCGCGGCTACGACGCCGAGCACGACCGACGCAAGGCCGAGTGGCAACGACGCATCGACCGAGGCGAGCAAGTGTTCTGCGCAAGAGCATGCGGCACACCCATCACCGGCACCCAATGGGACCTCGGCCACTCCGACGACCGAACCCACCACACCGGCCCCGAATGCATCCGCTGCAACCGCCGAGCAGGCGGAGCCAAAGGCCACCAAGCAGCCCTCTAGAAGGCCCTCCCAAGAGGCCCCCAGGGGGTGGGGGGTGACCCCCTGAGCGCGTATGGCAGCGGACCGCCGGGGAGGCTTCTTCGTCCCGCCGCAGGTTGATGGCTTTCTGCCAGGAGGTGCGCCGTGCCGGGTCCCGCGAAGAAGCCGGCGCTGCAGGTCGTCCGCGAGGGCAACCCGGGCAAGCGGGCGATCCCCGAGTCGGTCACTCTGCCGCCCGCGACGTTCGGTGACCCGGACTGGTCCGAAGCGTTCCCGAAGGTCAAGCTGCCGTCGAAGCCGGCGCGACCGCGGCGACGCAAGGGCGAGAAGGTCGGTACCTGGGAGACCCGGATCCGGCAGTTCGAGCGCCGTCTGGCGGCATGGGACCAGCTGGCCGTTTCGGCCGAGGGGTCGGAGTGGGGACGTGCTCGAGCAACTGCGGAGTGGGCGCGCGTCGTGCCGGTCCTGCGGAAGTCCGTCGGCCTCGGGGACCCGGACTGGTCGACCGTCGTCGACTACTGCGTGTGCACGGCCCGCGTCGAGTGGTGTGAGCGGCGTCTGTCGGTCGAGGGTCTCGTCGTGCAGGGCGACCGTGGGATGGCGAAGAACCCGCTGACGACGATTGTGTCGCAGTACCGCACCCAGCTGAAGACGTACATCCGCGAGCTCGGCCTCTCGCCGTCGGCCAGGACCGGGGTACCGCCCCGGGAGGACGATGATGGCCCGGACGACGAAGACCCGTTCGACTAAGGCGAAGCTGCCGGTTCCTCGTGCGAAGCTCATCGAGCTCGGTCTGACCGATGAGCAGATCGACGAGGCTCTGGCGGCCGCCCCGTCGACGCTCGCGTTCCAAGCCGACAAGCACGCCGGTGCATGGTTCGACGTCGATCGTGTGAAGCAGAAGCTGAAGGCTCTCGGAGCGTTCAAGCACACGAAGGGCCGTTGGGCTGGCGTCCGGATGCGGATCGGGGAGGGGCTCGACCCTTGGCAGGTCGTGTGGGTCATCGCCCCGATCTTCGGGTGGGTCTACCACGACGCCGAGATCGACTGCGTCGTCCGTGTCGTCCGCACCGCGTGGATCGAGATCCCCCGCAAGAACGGCAAGTCGACGCTGTCCTCGGCGATCGTCGCCGTGCTGCTCCTCGCCGACTCCGAGCCTGGCGCCGAGGTCTACGCGGCCGCCGGCTCGACGGCGCAGGCCGGCCGAGTGTTCGACGACGCGAAGCGGATGATGCTCACGGCCCCGGCGGCTCGCCGGCGGATCCAACCGCTGAAGGAAGTCATCCGGGCCCCCGCGACCGACAGCATCCTCCGCGTCCTGTCCCGGATCGGCGAGACCGCCCACGGACTCAACGTCTCCGGTGCCGTGATCGACGAGGTGCACACGCTGCGCCTCCGCCGCGCGCTCGTCGAGGCGATCGAGACCGGCACCGGAGCCCGCGACCAGCCGCTGATCATCTTCATCACGACCGCGGACGAGGCCGAAGAGGGCACGATCTACGACGAGAAGCACACGTACACCCGCAACGTGTCGCTGAACATCGTCGAGGATCCCGGCCACTACGGCGTGATCTGGGCCGCGGACAAGAAGGATGATCCGTTCGTCGAGGCGACGTGGCGCAAGGCAAACCCGGGTCTCGGGAAGTCGCCGACGCTGGCGTACATGCGCCGCGAGGCGAAGAAGGCCGAGAGCACCCCGACGTACCTCCCGACGTTCAAGCGCCTGTCGCTGAACCTCCGCACCCGCGAGCAGACCCGCTGGCTCGACATCGACCGCTGGGACGCGCTCGACGGCGCCGTGCACCGCGAGGAGCTCTCCGGCCGGCGCGCGTGGGGCGGACTGGACCTCTCGGCGGTGTCGGACTTCACCGCCTGGTCCGTGTTCGTCGAGTCGGTGCGACCGGGAGCCCAGTACGACCTACTGACCCGGTTCTGGATCCCCGAGGACCGCGTCGAGGACCTGGAGAAGAAGCTCCTCGTGCCCATCGAGAAGTGGGTCGACCAGGGCTTCGTCGAGACCACCCCGGGCGACGTCATCGACTACTCGGCGATCAAGTCCGCGGTGATCGGTGACAGCCAGCACTACTCGATGCAGCGTGTGTCGTACGACCGGATGTTCGCTGGCCAGCTGGTGCAGGATCTTGAGGCCGAGCGTGGCGTCACGACCGCGCCGGTCGCGCAGACGTTCCTCGGTCTGTCGCCGTCGTGCAAGGAGCTCGAGCGGCTCATCGGCTCCGCCGGTGTCCGTCACGGCGGTAACCCGGTGCTGCGGTGGATGGCGTCGGTCGTCGAGGTCAAGAACGACGGCCAGGACAACATCCGCCCCGTGAAGCCGGACCGGCGGAAGTCGTCGTACCGGATCGACGGGATCCAGGCCGCGGTCACGGCGCTCGACGGCGTCGTCCGTACCCCCAACGAACAGCAGCGCCACACGAGAGCTCGTGGCCGTGCGTCCGCCCGATAGGAGTGATGCCGCGTGACCGAGAGTCTTGCTGTCGCGTGGGGTCCGCTGGTCGCCGATGGTGCGCCGTTCGCGGCCGCGTCGACCCCGGCCACGCTCACGGTGCAGCCGGCCCGTCTCGACGACCCGATCTGGTGGCTGAACCGGCTGTTCGCGGCGCTCGCGAAGAAGCAGCGGGCGCTCCAGATCTTCGAGGACTACTACTGCGGCGATCACCCGCTCCCGTGGCTGCCGGCGCAGGCGCGGTCGGAGTTCCGCCGGATCCTGAAGATGACCCGGACGAACTACATGGGTCTCGTGATCGACTCGATGGTCGAGCGGATGAACGTCGAGGGTTTCCGGGTCGGCGCCGATGCCGACAAGAAGCTGTGGCAGATCTGGCAGTACAACAACCTCGACAGCAGCTCGGACCAGGCGTTCCTGGAGGCCGGCAAGTCCGGGTCGGCGTACGCCATGGTCGGGCCGAACCCCGATCGTCCCGAGATGCCGATCATCTCGATCGAGCACCCGTCGCAGGCCATCGTCGAGCACGTCCCCGGCAACCGCCGCAAGCGCGCCGCCGGCATGAAGGTCTGGGTCGACGAGTGGACCGGGAGGATCGAGGCTGAGCTGCAGGTCCCGAAGTTCGTCGTCCGCGCCTGGGCTAAGGCACCCACAGGCGGCCTGCCGCGGTGGACGATCACCGGCATCGAGCCTAACCCAGCCGAAGAGGTCACCATCGTCGAGCTGCCGAACAACCCCCGGCTGATGCTCGGTGGCGTCTCCGAGCTCGCTGATCTGCTCGACCCGCAGGACCGCATCAACAAGACGGTCGCGGATCGGCTCATCACGCAGGACTTCGGCGCGTTCCCGCAGAAGTGGGCGTCCGGCTACCCCGAGGAAGACGACCAGGGCAACCCGACACCGGGCATCGACATCGGCCGCAACCGGCTCGTGACGACCGACGTCGTCGAGGCGAAGTTCGGCCAGTGGGACGCCGCACCGCTCGACCCGTACTCGATGGCGAAGCGCGAGGACGTGAAGGACATCGCGTCCCGCTCGCGTACCCCCGCGCAGTACCTACTGGGGGAGATGTCGAACGTCAACGGTGAGACCCTCAAGGCGTCTGAGTCGGGCCTGATCTCGAAGGTCCGTCAGCGGATGCGTGGCCACGACGGCCCGCTCGAGGACGTCATGAACATCGCAGCGCGGCTCGGCGGGCTGACGTCGGAGTCGTACATCGCGATGGAGACCATCTGGCGGAGCCCGGAGTACCGGACCGAGGGCGAAGTCACCGACGCGGCGATCAAGCGCCTGAACTCGGGCATCGCGTCGCTGCGGCAGTCGCGCGAGGACGTCGGCTACACGCAGACGCAGATCGAGCGGATGGAGGACGAGGACGCCGAGCGCGACGCGGCGGTGTTCGAGCGGATCAGCCGTCCGGTCGTGACGCCGGCGCCGACCGACGGCGCACCGGCCGATGAGCTCTGACGCTGAGCACTACGCTGCGATCGCCTCGCTGCAGGCACGCGGTGTCGAGTCAGCACGGCTCGCCTGGGCCGAGGTCGACCCGAACCGTCTGACCTGGTCGTGGACACGGCTCCTCCCGTTCCTCGGAGCCGTGATCGGAGTGCTCCAGACCGACGCCGCGCTCGAGGGCGCGACGTACGGCGCCAGCGGACTGGCCGAGCAGGGCGACTACGTCGCGCCGAAGTCGTTCGTCGACGTCGAAGCGTTCAGCGGTTGGACGTCGGACGGCGCGCCGCTGGAGTCCCTGCTGTACACCCCGACGGTCACGGTGAAGGACCGGATGACGACCGCCGGCGGTCTGGACAGCGCGATGTTCTCCGGCCGGTCGGTGCTCGAGCAGATCGTCACGACACAGCTCGCAGACGCGGCGCGGTCCGCGGCGTCCGTCGACATCGCGACCCGTCCCGGCGTCGGGTACACCCGGTTCCTGAACCCGCCGTCCTGCTCGCGTTGCGTCGTCCTGGCGGGGAAGTTCTTCCGCTGGAACGCCGGGTTCCGCCGGCACCCACGCTGCGACTGCGTTCACCGGCTCACGAAAGCGAGCTCGCTCGACGCCGCGAAGGCCGAGGGGCTCATCTCCGACCCGTACGCCTACTTCCACTCCCTGTCCCCGGCCGAGCAGGCTAGGACGTTCTCCCCGGCCGGTGCCCGTGCGATCGCCGACGGCGCCGACATCTTCCAGGTCATCAACGCGAACCGCGGGATGAAGGTCGCCGGCGCAGACTTCACCTCCGAGGGGACCGGACGCCGCGGCAACGCGGCCCGGTCCCTCCGGCCGGGCCAGCGCCGCATGACTCCCGCGGCCATCTACCGGCTCAACCCGAACCGGGCCGACGCGCTGAAGGATCTCGAGCACTTCGGCTACGTCCTTCCTGGCGGCCAGAACCCGACAGGGGTGCTCGTCGGTCAGCGGGAGGGAGCCGGGGCGCTCGGCCGCGGTGGGCTTCGCCGGGCAGCGTCGAGCGCGGTCGCCGAGGCACGGCGCACCGGTGTCCGCGATCCCCGCTCTCGCTACACGATGACCGAGGCCGAGCGGCGTCTCTTCGACGCCAAGCGGGACTACGACATCGCGTTGAGCGGCGTCAGTCCGTACAGCTCACCCGGGTTCGGGAACACGCCAGACCCGCAGGGTCTCGGCCTGAACCGCGTCGCCGCCGGTAGCCGCAAGGTCACCGCGACCGAGCTCGCCACGGCGGAGCGGCACTACCGCCGGATGCTCGCCACCGGCGGGCAGCGGTTCATCGAGTAGCACCCCACGACTTCCCCGCGTTCGCGGGAAGGCGCTACGTCCGCGCTCAAGGACGGTCACGCCGACGGGCTACGGAGAATCAGATGAAGCAGCACACGAATCCATTCCTGCGTCTCATGACTGCGGGAGAAGGTGGCGACGGCGGAGACGCCGGAGCTGGAGCCGGCGGTGGCGCCGGGAACAGCGGTGAGGGCGGCGACGCCGGAGCTGGAGGACAGGGCGGTAACAGCGGGAACTACACGCCCCCCGCATCGCAGGAAGACCTGGATCGGATCGTCAGCGATCGCCTCGCGCGCGAGCGTGCGAAGTACGCCGACTACGACGAGCTGAAGACGAAGGTCACGGAGTTCGAGCAGCAGGGCCTCTCCGAGGTGGAGAAGGCCACGCAGAGGGCCACCGAGGCTGCCGCGGAAGCGGGCGCCACGAAGGCCGAGCTCACGCAGCTCCGCGTCGCCCTGAACCACGGGTTCGTGGTCCAGGACGAGAAGACCGGCGCCTTCACCGTCGACGAGAAGGCCGTCAACCTGCTCGGCACGGGCACCGAGGAAGAGCTCACCGCCCGCGCCAAGGACATCGCCGAGCTCCGCAAGGCCAACAACGGCCAGCAGGGCGGCGGCGGTGGGTTCAGCCACGGGCCCCGTTCGGGAAGCCCGGCATCCAGCATGAACGACCTCCTCTTCGGTGGTCGGAAGTAGCACCCAGCAGCACCGGGCATGGCATCCGGACGCTGCTCAACTCACCTATGAAGGAGAAACGCCATGCCTTATGACAGCCTGATCTCGCGCACCGACTCCGAGTCGCTGATCCCCCAGGAAGTCTCCACGGAGTTCCTGGACCGCGCCCGCGAGCAGTCCGCCGCGCTCACGCAGTTCCGCCGGGTTCCGATCGCCGGCAAGCAGGCACGCTTCCCGGTCCTGTCCGCGCTGCCGATGGCCTACTGGGTCAACGGCGACACGGGTCTCAAGCAGACCAGCGAGGTCGCCTGGGCCAACAAGTTCCTCAACATCGAGGAGGCCGCGACGATCGTCCCGATCCCCGAGAACGTCGTCGACGACCTGCGCGACGCGGGGAACATCGACATCTGGTCGGAGATCAAGCCGGACATCGTCGAGGCCATCGGCCGTCTGATCGACGCCACTGTGTTCTTCGGCGTCAACGCGCCGAGCTCGTTCCCGACCAACATCAACGCGGCCGCGACGGCCGCCGGCAACACGGTCACCGAAGGCTCCACCGCCGCGCAGGGTTCGTTCTTCGGCGACGTGGACAAGGTCTACGGCACGGTCGAGGACGACGGCTTCGACGTCGACGGCTTCGTCGCGTCCCGCAGCGCACGCGGCAAGCTCCGCGCTGCTCGTGCGACCGACGGCAAGAAGCTCGACGAGAACCGCCTGAACGGTTCTCTCACCGAGATCGACGGGCTGCCCGTGTCGTACCCGATGCGTGGGCTCTGGCCGGCGGGTGGCGCGGCCGGCACCAACGTCCGACTGTTCGCGGGCGACTGGTCGCAGTTCGTCATCGGACTCCGCCAGGACGTCACCTACAAGGTGCTCGACCAGGCGGTCATCCAGGACAACAGCGGCGCGATCGTGTACAACCTCGCGCAGCAGGACATGATCGCGCTCCGCGTGAAGATCCGTCTGGGTTGGCAGGTCGCGAACCTGCTCAACAACGACCGCCCAACGGAGTCGGAGCGGTACCCGGTCGGCGTCCTCAAGTTCTGAGCCGTCCGGCTCAGGTTGCGGGCTCGGACGCCTCTTCCCCGGCGTCCGAGCCCGCGTCCACCCGGAAGAAGGAGACCCGTCATGGGCGAACCCAAGAAGGATGCGACCGAGCTGGTCGCCGACAAGGTCGAGAAGGACACCGAGCGTGGCTATTTCGGCACGGTGACCGACCCGACCCCGAACGAGAACTACACCGTTGCCGGGGTGCTCGCCGGCAAGCCCACCCCCGAGACCGACACGAAGCTCGCCGCCGAGGCGCGCACCGCTGCCGGTCTCGTCTGATCGGAAGGGGACGCCATGCTCAACCCGACGACCATCGAGGATGTCGAGAACAGGTGGCGTCCCCTCACCGGCCAGCTCCGCACGAACTGTGAGGCGTTCCTCGACGACGCGTGGTGGCTGCTGACCGACAAGGTCCCCGATCTCGAGGAGCAGGTCACGAACGGCAAGATCGCCGTCGGGAACATCCGCCGCCTCATCGCGCACGTCGTGCGTCGGATCCTGATCAACCCTGAGGGGCTCCTCGAAGAGGAGATCGACGACTACCGGAAGCGCCGCGACACCCTCGTCTCGTCGGGCCGCCTGTACATCACGCAGGACGAGATCAACGAGCTCCTGCCTGGCACCCGCCAGCGGACGAGCAGCCGTCGACTGGTGGCCTACGGTGAGCGCTGAGTCCACGGTCCACAGCGGCCGCGCAGCCGCCGAGCTGCTCATGATCGACACCGGTCGCTTCGATCTCGTCGACCCGGCGAACCCATCAACGACGGTCGCCGGCCACGTCACCCCGAACTACATTGACCCGCCACCGTACGAAGGCGCCTGCGGAATCCAAGAGCTCGGTAGCGACGGCGGCACCCCCGAGGCCGGCGGCCACATCTACACCGTGCAGCACTACCGCGTTGATGTGCCGGTCGGATCGTTCCGGCCCGAGATCGGCATGGTCTTCACCTGCCTGACGTCCGAGCTCGACCCACACCTCGCCGGGCGTATCGGACGCGTCTCGAGACTGCTGCACAAGTCGCGAGCGACCGCTTACCGGCTGCGTGTCACCTTCGAGGAGGCGTAATGGCTGCAGTCATCGACCTCACCGAGGTCCGTCGGCTCGCCGCCGACTTCGGCCACGCCGGCGACGACGCGATCCTCGAGATCGACAAGGTCGTCGAGCGGGGCGCCCTCGGCATGAAGAAGACCATGGCCGAGGACGCAGCGAACAGCGGCCACTACAAGCTGTTCGCCGCGTCGATCTCGTACGACCGCCGGTACGGGTTCGGCTCGATCGCCTACGACGTCGGCCCCGACAAGGACCGCCCGCAGGGCGCTCTCGGCAACATCCTCTACTTCGGGACCTCGAACAACGACCCCGAGCTCGACATCGAGGTCGGGATGCGCTCCGAGGGTCCGCCTCTCGAGCGGAACCTGGCGGACGTAGCCGAGCGTCTGGCTTCCCGTCGTGGCTGACCTCGAAGTCCTCCGACTCGGGGTCCAGGCGCTGTTCCCCTCCACGATCAACCCGCTCTTCGTCCGCGTGCCCGACAAGAGTGTCCCGCCGTGGACCGCGATCTCGATCGCCCTGCCGTCGCCGAGCACCCGGGCGATGAACACCCGGATCCTCTCGAAGCGCGTGCTCGTCCGCTGCCGTGTCGTCGCGGCGAACGACGAGGCCGTGTGGCAGCTCGGCCAGATGCTCACCGATGCCGTCGAGGGGGTCCGTGTCGTCGCCGAGGGGTGGGCGCCGGCGCCGCTGCAGCAACTGAACGACAACCCCATGCCGTACGAGGACACGGACATGACCCTCGCGGTCACGAACGCACACCCCGTCGTCCTCCCGTTCGATTTCGATTTCTACGCAACCACCAAGGAGACGCCATGACCACCTGGATCCGAGTCGAGGACGCGTTCGGCCAATACGACCACCCGAAGGACCTCGCGCTGCCGAAGGGCGCGAAGCCCGTCAAGGACTACCCCGAGCACGATGGCCCGTGGGCCCGTGAGGGGAAGCCGCGCACCGACAAGGCGGGGCAGACCGTCGACCTGCCGCCGTCGCCCTACGACGAGCAGAACAAGGACCAGCTCGAGGGCGAGATCGCCGAGCGCAACGCCGGCCGCGACGAGGGGCACCAGATCGTCGTCGAGGGCAAGGGCAACAAGCCCGACCTGATCGCGGCGCTCGTCGCCGACGACGCGGCCAACGAATAGCGCGGACACACGCTTCCGCCTCCGGGCGGGATAACCGGGAATCCACCACCACCCACTAGCCGGACCAACCGGCATCTAAGGAGTCACCATGCCCGGAATTGACCCGGTCATCCTCGATGGCGCGGTTGAAGTCCGCGTCCTCACCACCTTCAACGGCACGACGCTGACGGCGGCCGCCTTCACCGCGGGAGTCGACATCACGTGCGACCTCCTCGGCGACGGCCTCAACCGGTCGATGAACGAGAACGCTGTCGTCATCGACCGTCTGTGCTCGCGCCAGACCGGTGAGAACCCCGGCTCGTACAGCGAGTCGGTCGAGCTCACCTACGCGTGGGACCCGCAGTCGGTCCTCACCACGACGGCCTACGCGACGCTCGTGCCCTACTCGACCAAGTACCTCGCGATCCGCTACGGCATCGCCGAGGGGACGCCCGCCGTCGCCGGCCAGAAGGTCGACGTCGTCACGACCAAGCCCGGCCAGCGTCAGCGCGTGCCCGTGGCCCGCAACGAGGAGTCGCGCGTCACGCAGAAGCAGTTCATCCCTGCTGGCGGCGTCGTCCAGGACATCGCTCTGACCTGAGCGTCACCCCACGATCCCTGCGTGGGTCGGGTCCCGGTTCCCGACCCACGCAGGCCACACCATCCGAAATCGGGCTCCAAACCGGGAGGTACACCATGTCCATCACCGTCAAGCGCGCCAAGGGCTACGTCGATTTCTGCGAGGACCTCGAGCTCCGCAGCGAGTGGGAAGCCGCAGTCGAGGTGCTCGAGCAGGCGAGGCGGAACCCGTCCGGTCGTCTCGGCGACCGGACGCAGAGCGACGCCGCCGCAGCGGTGCGCGAGCTCGAAGCGCGCATGAACGACGCGACCGTCCGGATCCACCTCCAGTCGGTCAGCGGCAAGAAGTGGCAGGAGCTCGCCGCGAAGCACCCGCCGCGCGACGACAACGAGCAGGACCAGGCGTACAGCGTCAACATGTCCACGTTCTTCGACGCGCTCGCGACCGGGGACGAGGAGCTGCGGATCCCGCCGTCGATCTTCGCGGCGAACGAGAAGGTCTCCGGAGACGTCCGTGACTTCGACCCCAAGGCCGAGTGGATGGGGCTCGCGGACGAGATGTCGATCGGCCAGTACGGCGAGTTCGTCGACAAGTTCCTCGAGCTCAACCGTGGGGTCGTGGGCACCCCTTTCTCGCGCGCCGCGTTGCTGCTGACGACAAAGTCCGAGCAGAAGTAGAGCTTGCCGAGCACCTGCGGATCTCGTACAAGAGGTCCCAGGGCTGGGAGCCGAAGACGTTCTACGTGTACGACGACGACGGCCGGCTGCTCTACACGCAGCCGGAGGTCGAGTGGGACGAGATCGAGATCGAGTGGATGCGGTCCCTGCAGTACGTGCGCAAGACCATGGACTGCCCGATGTGCGGTCTCCCGAAGACCGTGTGTCAGGCCCGCGGGAACGAGCGGAAGTTCAAGGCCGAGGCCGACCGGTGCCACGTCACGAAGGCGATCCGCCGCCAACAGAAGGCCGACGCGGACGGTGGCATCGAGTTCCCCGACTCGCTGATCTACTCGGCGACGATGCGGACCGACTAGGTCCGACCGCTACTGGTCGCGGCCCTCGCCGACGCCCTTCGCGATCGCCCCGACGAGCAGCTGGTACGCGGCGCCGACCAGGCACACGACGCCGAGCACGATGCCGACGCTCTCACTCAACGTCACCAGCAGGACCCCGGCGATCAGCAGCAGCGCGCCGGTGATCAGGCGGTTCTGCACGGCGGACCCCGTCGGCAGACCCTGCGCGTCGCGCCGTGCGTCGATGCGCTTCTCGGCCCAGCTGCGGTCGTCGTCGCTCATGGCGGCCATCTAACTACATCGCGACCACGAACGGGAGGCATTCCATGGCTGATCGTTCCGTCAGGGTCGTCGTATCGGCGGCTGTCCAGGGCTTCGTCGCAGGGATGCGCACGGCGCAGGGGTCCGTCACCGACTTCACGAGGCGCGCCGAGGCAGGGTTCGTCCGCAACCAGCAGCACATCGACACCCTCGGCAACAGCGCGCTGAAGCTCGGCGTCGGCCTGACGGCGCTCGCCGGGTTCGCGGTCAAGGCTGCGATGGACTGGGAGACCGCCTGGGCCGGTGTCACGAAGACGATCGACGGCACCCCGAAGCAGCTTGCCGCGATCGAGCAGGGGCTGCAGGACATGTCGGCGGTCAAGCCGACGACGGCCGTCGAGCTCGCCGCGATCGCGGAGTCCGCCGGCGCGCTCGGTGTCAAGACCGAGGACATCCTCAGCTTTACCTCGGTGATGGCTGACCTCGGCCAGACGACGAACCTGACGTCCGAGGACGCCGCGACGTCGATCGCACAGCTGATGAACGTCATGCAGACCGCGCCCGACGACGTCGACAACCTCGGCGCGACGCTGGTCGATCTCGGCAACAAGGGTGCGTCGACGGAGCGCCAGATCATCGAGATGGCGCAGAACATCGCCGGCGCCGGCGCGATCGTCGGGCTGACCGAGTCGAACGTGCTCGCGCTGGGCAACGCGCTGGCGTCGTCGGGCATCGACGCGGAGGCCGGCGGTTCGGCGATCTCGAACGTCCTCATCGACATCGACAAGGCCGTGTCGACCGGGTCGGACAAGCTCGACAAGTTCGCCGAGGTCGCCGGCATGTCCGCTGACGCCTTCGCGGCGAAGTGGGAGGCGGACCCGTCGGACGCCGTCGCGACGTTCGTCGAGGGCCTCGGCCGGATGAACGAGTCCGGCGAGGACGTGTTCTCCACGCTGACGAGCCTCGGCCAGTCCGACATCCGGGTGACCCGGGCGCTGCTGAACATGGCGGCGTCGGGCGACATGCTGCGCGAGTCCCTCGCGAACGGCGACGCTGCGTGGAACAACAACAGCGCGCTGGCGATGGAGGCCGCGAAGCGGTACGACACCACGGCCTCGCAGGTGAAGATGTCGTGGAACGAGATCAAGGCCGCGGCCGTCCAGGCAGGCGAGGCGCTGCTGCCCGTCGTCGCCGGCATGGCTGACACCGTCGGCGACCTGGCGGGCGCGTTCGGCAGCCTCCCGGATGAGGCGCAGGGCGGTCTCGCGGCGATCGCGGCGGTCGGTGGCGCTGGCCTGCTCGCGTTCGCTGGGATCTCGAAACTGGCCGGCGGGCTCGTCGCGTCGAGCGCGGCCATGACCGCGCTGCAGACCTCGTCTCCGGCCACGGCGGCCGCTCTCGGCAAGGTCCAGAAGGCGGCCGGCCTCGCGACGGTGGCCGTCGGCGCCTACTACGTCCTGAACAAGACACAGGGCGGTGGCGACCAGGTCAAGGGAACCGCCGAGATCACGAAGCAGTTCCTCGCGCTCGCGGACGGCAGCGAGAAGGCGAAGAAGTCCCTTCGCGACCTCGGCTCGATCAAGGCGGACCAGGACATCCTGCACCGGCTTGGCTTCGGCGGCTCGAGCTTCGCCGACATCGACAGCCTCAGCGAGATGTTCGACAAGGCGAGCCGCAACGGGCTGCAGTCCTTCGGGAACAAGATCACCCCGTACGACGACGCCTACGACACCGCGCAGAAGGGCATCGAGCAGATCGACGCCGCCCTGACGCAGATGGTCTCGTCGGGCGCTGTGGAGCAGGCCGCGGAGGGGTTCCGGTTCCTCGGCGAGGAGAGCGGCAAGTCAATCACCGACCTGAAGGCGCTGCTCCCCGGCTACACCGAGGCCATGATCGGCGTCGACAACCAGCAGAAGATGGCCGGGGACTCGGCAGCGAAGATGGGCGGCCAGATCGACGGCGCCGCGGCCGAGACCGCCGAGGCCGCCGAGGCGATGAAGAAGGCGCAGGACGCCGCCCGGTCGACGGGGGAGTCCTTCATGGACCTCGGCGACGACCTCGACAACCCGAAGGTCTCGCTCGGTGACTGGATCAAGCAGCTCGAGTCCCAGGGCAAGGCGCTCCGCGACTTCACGAAGAACGCGAAGAAGGCCGCGAAGGAGGGCCTCGACGACGGGCTGATCGCGTCGCTGCAGGAGGCTGGTCCGGCCGGCGCGATGCGGCTCGCGGAGCTGGCGAACGCCAGCGACTCCGAGATCAAGCGCGCGAACAAGGCGTGGCGCAAGGGCGAGCAGGCCATCCAGGACTACATCGACCTGAAGGTCCCGCCGAAGAACGTCGACATCGATACCGCGGCGGCGCGCGAGGAGCTGCGTCGGCTCCAGGGCTTGATCAACGGTATGAACGGCAAGACCGTCCACATCGCTGTGAAGGGTGGCGGTGGCGGGATCACGCGCGACGCGAACGGCTCGATCCACACACCGCACGGCCGGATCACAGCCTTCGCGAACGGCGGCATGAGCGAGGACCACACCGCGCAGATCGGTAACGGTCAGGTCACGCGGGTGTGGAACGAACCCGAGACTGGCGGAGAGGCGTACATCCCGCTCGCGCCGGCGAAGCGTGGCCGCTCGAGGTCCATCGCCGAGCAGGCGGTCGGGATGCTCGGCGGTGCCGTGGACTGGTTCGTGAACGGTGGGATCTCGGGGGCTTCGGCGCTCGACATCCTGAACGCTCAGAAGTCCGTGCGGGACCTCGAGCGGTCGCTCAAGGAGACCGAGAAGTACGGCAAGGGCAAGAAGAAGCGGACCCGCCTCGTCCTCCCGCGGGGCAGCCTCGACCGCAAGATCGCGGAGCGCGAGCTCGCCGACGCGAAGCAGGATCTTGCCGACCTGAAGTCAGGTCGCGCGGACCGCGAAGAGGCCGCGCAGGACGCCGCCGAGAAGGCGCAGAAGGCGAAGGACGACCGTCTGTCGTCGGCTACTGGCGCGCGCGACTCGGTCGCCTCGGGGCTCTCCGGCGGGTTCCGGCTCGCGGACATGATCACGAAGAACCCGCTCGGGATCTACCGCCCGGTCACCGGAGCAACGATCGCAGCCGGCGCCGCGGCGTACGCCGCGAAGGTGAAGGTGTTCGCGGGGAAGATCGAGCAGGCACGCCGGCTCGGGATCCCTGTGTCGATGCTGCAGGAGATCACGGGCCTCGGCGTCGAGGAGGGCATGGTCGCGCTCGACGCGCTGCTCTCGTCGTCTTCGGACGACATCGCCCTGATCAAGGCGTCGTACGCCGAGATCGAGACCTACGCGAACGGTGCGGGTGAGGTCATCGCGAAGGCGCTCGACCTGACCGCGGCCGGGCAGGACTCGGCGATCGGCTGGTCTGCGGGCTTCATCGAGGAGCTGAACAACCAGGCTGCGGGCATTGCCGAGGCGACCACCAACGCCGCCGCGGGGAAGCAGTCGGCGGCCCCGGCCACTAGCAAGGTGTGGACCACGGGCAAGGGCAAGAACAAGACCACCCACGCCGTCGCGGGTCTCGCGTCGCACGCTACTGGTGGAGCCATCACAGGCCCTGGCACGGGCACGTCCGACTCGGTGCTCTTCATGGGCTCGAACGGTGAGCACGTCCTCACTGCCGACGACGTCACCAAGCTCGGCGGGCAAGACGCGGTCTACCGGATGCGGGCTGCGCTGCAGGCGCCTTCCCCGCAGGTGTCGAGCACGTTCAACCCATTCACCTCGTCGACGGCGCAGCCGTCGTCGATCTCTCTCAGCGGCCTGACCGGTGAGCTCGAGATCACCAACTGGGAGACCGGCGAGGGCAGGTTCCGTCTCGTCGCCGACCAGGCGGCCAACACCGCGGTCAAGCGGGCGGCCGACGCCGCCGAGATCGGAGCACGGTTCTCATGAGCTTCTCTGCCATCGCTCAGCAGCCTGTCGACGAGCCGCCTCGCGTGCACATCGAGGCGGGCACGGACGACCCGGCGAAGTCGTTCACGTCTCTGGAGATCTTCCGAGACGGGAAGTTGATCCGTGAGCAGCCGTTCATCGGCGGATCGTCTGCAGTCGTGGACGACTATGAGTCGCCGTTCGGCGTTAGCGTGACGTACTCGGCGGTCGGCACGATGGCGACGTTCTCGTCGTTCTTCACTGAGGCGTGGTCGAGCCTCTCGGGCTGGACCACAGACTCCGGAACGCCGTCAGTTTCGGGTAGCCACCTCGGCGGCGGGGGTGTCCGACGTCCACTCGTGGCCCCTGCAGAGGGGCGTCTCGACTGCCAAGGGCTCAAGAGGACAGGGTCGTTCGACGAAGCCGGGATCACGCTCAGTAGCCCCGCGGGTCTCTTCTTGGTGGTCAAGAACCAACTAGGTCCGGGCTTTCACTGGGGCGAGAGTCAGAAGAGCGTCTCGGGTCTAGATTCGCCCTTCAACGTCGTCTGGGACACCAATGGCGCAACCCTGACGACCGTTGACGGGACCTGGAGCATCGCTGGCACACCGCCGGCGAGTACGACCCTCTTGCTGCAGGTCGTCGGGTCCGCGTCGTTCGTCGAGGACTTCGCGATCACCACTCCCACGAACCTGCCGTTCAACGACTCGTGGACGATCACTCCCGCGTTTCAGGGGACGTGGCTCATCCATCCGTCCAGCCCGTCGCTGTCGTGCCGCATCGACTCAGGTCAGACCACGAACCAGGCGCTGCGTTTCGTGGAGGCACGCTCAGGGGAGTCCAAGACCTCCCGCGCCGTCCGGACAGTCCACCGCCCACCGGGACGCCGTAGGGCCGTTGTCCACACGCACGGCCCGCGCGAGGCCGACGACTGGACGCTCGTCGTCGGCGCACCCACCATCAGCGCGAAGAACGACATCCGTGCGCTCATCGACGACCAGACGCCACTGCTCCTGCGGTCGCCGGCCGATGCCGGCTGGGACCTCCCCGACGGCTGGTACTCCGTCGGGGACGTCGACTTCAACCGTCTCGAGAAGCCCGTCGCGAACCAGCTGGTCCTGATCCCTCTGCCCCTCACGCCTGTCGACGAGCCGATCGTCCGACAGGGTGCGCTCTGGACGTGGGGTGACGTCCTGCTGCGGTACGCGACGTGGCGCGAACTGCTCGCGGACAATCCCACCTGGCTCGACGTGCTGGCCGGCTGATGAGGCCGATCAGCGCACGGTTCGCGAAGGCCGTGGAGACCGGCGCCGACTGGGCCACCGAGATCACGTGCACGGTTCCTGGCGGTGAGCCGGTCGAGCTCGTCTGGAACAGCGGGACCGTGTCATCGTCGAACGCGACCGGCGTCCGCTACCAGGCAAGCCTGAACCTCGCACCGACCCCAGGCGTCGACACCTACGGTCTCGTCTCCACCCCCGGTGCGATCTTCCACATCCGTCACGGCATCAACTTCGGTGGCCGCGACGTCGAACTCGTCGAAATGGGCGTCTACGAGGCCGCGAAGGGCGCAGTGAGCCTCGGGGACGGCGAGGTGTCGCTGAGCCTCGTGGACCTCTGGCAGCGCGTCGAGCGGTGCCGTTTCGTGTCGCCGCACTACCCGGAGAACGGCACCCGCGCGTCCCGGATCGTCGACGCCATCGTCGAGGCCATCCCGACCGTCACCGCGCGCGTGTCATCTGACGGCGGCCAGTACGTGCAGGGCGACAACCTCTGGGACCGCGACCGCACGAAGTTCATCAACGACATGGCCGCCGACGGGTCGCTCGACGTCTACTTCGACGCCGAGGGCGCGTTCGTCGTCCGGGCCGAGCCGATCATGGATCCGACCGCGTCAGTCTGGAACTTCACGTCCGGCGTGGCCGCGAACATCCTGACCGCCGACCGCGAGTACCCGTTCGACCGGCTCTACAACACGGTCATCGTCGTGCCCGTCGACGCGACGCAGGTCTGGGCGCGGCAGCGGACCTCGGTCCCGCTCGGGCACCCGCGGTACGCGGGCGACGACACCCACCCCGGGATCGGTGTCGTGCCGTTCTTCTACGGCGCCCCGACACTCACCACCGAGGCCGACGCGAAGGCGGCAGGCGAGACGATCCTGCAGCGCGTCCTCGGGACCACCGAGACCGTCAGTCTCAACGCTCTGTCGAATCCGGCGCTCGAGGTCGGCGACGTCGTGACCATCGTGCACGAGCCCACCGAGACCGACCCCGGGTTCAGCGCGATGCACCTCATCGACTCGTGGCAGGTCGACCTGTTCTCGGGCCTCATGACGCTCGCGACCCGCTCCAACAACATCGCCGACGTCGAGGAGTCCTGACGTGTCGCTCGCAACCGAGATCCTCGGACGCCTCCCCGCCCGCCCGCAGCGGCAGGTCACCGTCACGTGCGTGACCGAGACCCCGTTCACGGTCTTCATCGATGGCGACTACAGCGTCGCCGTCCCTGCCCGCATCCAGGCCGGCTCGACGTTCAGCTCCGGCGAATCCGGGTGGGCGACGTGGACCGCACCATCCCTCCCGATCTGTTTCAAGACGACCTAGGAGCGACATGAGCATCACCACCACCAACGGCATGGTCATCCTCGACGACCTCGACTCCCGCCCGAACGGGCCCGGGATCATCCAGCAGCTCGGGAACCAGGTCGACGCGTTCTACGGCGGCAAGGTCGCCAACGCGGCGGCGCTGCCCGCCTCAGGTGACTTCGACGGCCAGCGCGTCTGGCTGATCGACGTCAAGGGCTACGCGGTCTGGAACGGCGCAGCGTGGATCAGCGACACGGCCCTCCTGAACAACGTCACCTGGGCATCCGGATGGAGTACCTATGCGCCGGAGGCGACCGAGTACGAGCGTCGCAACGGGGTCGTGACCATCTACGTCGGCGTGACCCGCCCAGACGCCCACGCCGCGGAGAGCCCGGTCCTCACCATGCCCGCCGGCTTTCGGCCCCGTCGCGCGATCCGAGCCACCGGCCAGAACAACGGCAGCCTCCGGCCCTTCACCGTTCTGCCAACCGGGGTCCTTCGAGCCGACGCCGCGCAGGCAGCAGGGCAGGCGCTCTTCGTCGGCTCGATCTCCTACCCAGCAGCCTCCGCGTAGAGCCCGTCCCGCCGCACCCCTCCCACCCCACACCAGGAGCCCGTCATGGCATACCCCGCAGGCGTCATCACCAGGCAGGTCACGTTCGGGCCCGCATTCGAGCTCGAAGACGGCGACACCGCCGGCATGCAGGTCACATTCAAGGCCACCCGCCCCGGCGTGCTCTGGATGGCCACCGGCCAGCCCGCCGTGTCCCGACCCATCACGAAGCTCGCAGCCGACGGCGTCGAGCAGTCCATCTCGCTCCCCGTCACCGACCAAGACGGATGGGGCGACGGCGACGGCAACACCATCGTGCCCGGCGAAGACGGGCACGTCTTCTTGTACATCGCGACCGTGATCTTCATGCAGGACAACCGGCCGCTCACCGACGCGCAGCCGCGGTCGAAGGTCATCGCGATCCCGCAGGGCGACGGGTCACCGCTCGACCTCGACAAGCTGATCCCGCTGACGTCGCCGGGCGGCACGGTCGTGTCGATCCCGGACATCTGGTCGGAGCAGATCGCGCAGGCTGAGGCCGCCGCTCTGGCTGCTGCGGGGTCGCTTGTCGACTCCGCGGAGTTCGTCGCTGACACCCTGGTGACGGGGCCGGCGGCGGGGGTACTTGCTGCCAAGATTGCTGACGGCACGAGCGGCAAGGCTGACACGTCCGCACTTGCCGCTGAGGCCGCGAACAGGGTGGCCGGTGATGCTTCGACGCTCGCCGCCATCCCGTCCGCCGTCACTGCTGGGATCGCGGCCGACGGCACGGTTGCCGCGGCAGCAGCATCGGCCGTGTCGGCCGCTGCCACGGGTCTGGACTTGGTCAAGGGCCGCTCCGCCCCTACCGTAATCGACTCGATCGGCGGACTCGTCGACACGAACGGACGCGAGACCTGGCTCACCCACGACGCCAGCGGTGGCCCAAGCGAGTACGCCCGCCTCCGCCTCGGCCTCAAGTCGATCGCCAACGGCGTCGCGGCGGGCGGCTTCCTCGACGCCAACGGCCGCGAGACGTGGCTGCTGTTCGACGCAAGCGGCGGCCCGACTGACTACGCCCTGTCGCGCATCCGTGCCGCGCTCGGCCCTCAGGTGACGGTGTCGACCGCGGACATCGCCATCCTCGGTCACTCCCTGGCGCAGGGCACCACGGCAGGCGCCACACCGTGGACGACACCCCTGACTACCCTGACCGCGAAGACCTACCGCAACTACGCCGTGGCCGGCCAGTACGCCCGCCACGCTGGTGCACGTCAGGGCGGCACCCCGACGCTCATCACCGCAGCCGGTTCGCTGCCGGCCGACACGAGCACCGTCGTGGTCAACATGTCGATCGACCTGATGTGTGAGTCCGCACCTGACTCGATCGCCGGGACGCTCATGATCCCCGGCAACCCGATCCCCGGCACCCTCGCCCGGACGGGCGACGGTCCCAACGGCATCGGGGGCTCGGCGCCTGGCACATTCGCCCGCACCACTGCTGGGACCTCGATCGCGATCCCGGCCGGGACGCCGTTCATCCCGAACCTCTACTCCTCGCGCCGCGCCGACAAGCTCATCCTGTGGCCCGCCCGCAACGACGTCGGCAAGTCCGACTCCTCACCCGCGCAGGCGATCCGCACGATCGGCCGGATCATCGACTACATGACGGCCGCGCACAAGGACGTCATCCTGATCGCTGAGCCGCCGTCGAACACGGACACGATCGGGTCGTCCGGCCGCACCGCCCTCGACTCCTTCAACACGGCCATCAAGACCGCGTTCCCCCAGTACTGGGTCGACGGCCCCGCCTGGATGCTCACCGACGCAGCAGCCGCCGCTGTCGGCCTGACGTGGACGACGCAGGATCTCGCAGACATCGCGTCCGGCATCACCCCGTCGAGCTTCCGCTCTGACGGCATCCACTACAACACCCTCGGGAACCAGGCATTCGCCCAGTTCCTCTACCTCACCGAACTGGAAAGGGGCTGGCTCGCATGAGCAGGTTCATCACGTCGGACTTCGTCACCACGGACACCGCCGCGAAGAAGGTCGGCCAGATCTACGCGGCCGACTCCTTCAACCGAGCAGACGGCGCACCCGGCAACACCGAGGTGGGCGGGCTGCCCTGGGCGCTCGAGAACGCTTCGGGAGCGATGGCGATCGCCTCGAACAAGATGGCGCTCACCGGAGTCAACGCCCAGTCGGCCGGCGCGTACATCATCGACGCCAACCTCGACGGCGAACTGTCAATGACCCACAGCGGGAGCGCCAACGACGGCCTGTTCTGGCGCTCGTCGAGCGTCTCGAACGGCTACGTGTGCTACCGCGACGCCTCGACCTACGTCATCAAGCGGCGCACCGGCACCGGGTCGTTCACGGCCATGGGCACCACGTCGGGCATCAGCCCCGCAGCGGGCGACAAGCTCCGCGTGGTCGTCCAGGGCGACAGCCACAAGCTCTACGTCAACGGCGCACTGGCGCTGTCCCTGACAGACGCCACGCACCTTACGCAGACCCGCAAGGGCCTGTTCGTCTACAGCACCGGTGCGCACACGTTCGACGACTTCCAGTGGACGTCGCTCACTGGCTGAGCAGTTCCTTGAGGGTCTGCTCGTAGTCGTCCGCGATCTCGTCGAGGTCGCGGCCCGCGGGCTCCCCGCCGTACTGCGAGTGCTGCGGCTCCCGGGCGAAGCGCGACGCGCTGTATTCCTCAGTGAGTTCCAGCAGGCGGCGCGCAGGCTTCATGTCAGACACCGTATTGCAACAACCTCTCTGCGTCCATGAAGCCGTACACCTTCCACCCCATAAGTGCCCCCGCTCTGGTCAATCCCCAAGTCGAAGCCCGATCCACTTGGGATTGACCAGGCACTTCCCAAGTCCAGCCCCGTCGAGACCTCGGCGGGGCTTCGTCGTACCCACTCCCAGGAGGCACGGTGACCCGTTTCGCCCGAATGCTGCGCGACCTATGCCTGATCGGAGCCGGCGTTCTGCTACTCGTGCAGACGCCACCCTCTGTTCAAGAGGGAGGCCTGAACGGCGGGCTCGGATACCTCTGGGCCAGCATGCTCGGCATCGGCGCCCTCGCCTCCCTGATCGGCGTCACCTTCCACAAGCTCGGCTCCGAGATCTGGGGATGCGCGTTCGTCGGCGCCGGCTTCTTCGTCTGGGCCGTCACCTCCGTCACCAAACCCGAAGCGACCACCACCAGCTGGGCACTCGCGCTCGTCTTCATCTCCGGCACCGCCGGCCAGCTGTACCGAATCGGGATGATCACCGAGGGACGGGTCGTCCGTAAATGACCGACATCCCCCCGGGCTGGGTAGCCCTCGCCGTCGCCGTCATCGCGGCGTTCGGCACCGGCGGCTACTTCGCCCAGCGCGGCAAGAACAAGATCGACCTCCTCGACCAGTACCAAGAAGACCGCGCCTCCGACCGCGACCGCATGGACATCCTCGAGAAGCGCGTCGACGCCGGCGTGCGCCGCGAACGGATCCGCGACGACTACATCCTCGAGCTGCGGCAGCACATCAGCGAGGGCAAGCCGCCACCGCCGCCACCGTTCCCGGTCGCGCTGACCAAGGCAGCAGAGGAGACAGCGTGATGGACGAGTCCCTGTTCCGGGTCGTCAACGTCGCCGTGGCGTTCCTCATCGCCGGCACCCTGTCGTGGCGTCACTTCTACTACCGCCACCGCAACGGGCCGGACAACCGGCTCCGCTCGGCGCTGTCGATCGCGGTATTCGCGTGGATCGCGGTCTCGTCGGGTGTCGCACTCGATCGCGACCTCCCGCTGCCGTTCACCGTCAAGATCTCCACCCTGCTCCTGACGGCCTACCTCACGTCCCTCTGGACGCCCTGGCGCTGGCTGAACCGCCTGCCCTGACCCACCCCACCCTCTGACCCTGCCGCCGGCGGGGTCCTCGTCATGCCCAGGAGGCACCCATGGCCACATTCCGCGGATACCCAGCATGCGCATGCCTGATCGAATGGCTCCCCGCCTACGAGGCCGAGCTCAAGCGTCGCGGGATCCTCAAGACCGGGTCGCTGCGCATCTACCAGCTGATCGGCGGCGCGAAGGCCAGCGGCGGCACCCACTCCACCGGCGGCGCGTTCGACATCCTCGACCTCCCCGGAGGCGACGACATCTGGGTCGCACGCCAGATGGGCGCCGACGCGACCTGGTCGCGGCCGTACAACTGGGACAACCGCAAGGGCATGGCGCACGTCCACGGCGTGCTCACGGGCTGCCCGCACAACGGGCCGGCGCGCTACCAGATCACCGACGTGAAGAAGGACCTGAACGGTCTCGCGAACCACGGCAAGGACACCGGCCCGCGCCCGCTCTCCGGCAGGACGTGGGAGCAGGGCATCGCGTGGGCGAAGGCACAGGCCAAGCCGGCACCGGTCCCGGCATCGGGTGCGGCGTCCAAGCCGAAGCCGTCGACCGTCCCCGCGCCGGCGCTCGCCTGGTCGACCGAGGTCTACACGATCAACACCCTCGGCGCGAAGCCCGCTGACTTCGCGAAGCGGATGAAGATCGTCGCGAAGGAGATCAACCTCGCCCGCCCGTCGATCCTGTTCGCGCAGGAGTGCTACTCCGTCCTCCGCCCGCGCCTGTCGTCGCGCCTGGAGTCCCGCTACGCCCTCGTCGGCCAGCACCGCGGCAAGGTCATGTGGGTCGACAAGGCCGTCTGGGGTTACGTCTCCGACTCCCGCGTCGGCTACTCCCTCGGCCACGGCAAGCACGCCTTCGCCGCCGAGCTGTTCCGCCGCGACAACACCGACGAGCGCATCGCAGCCTCGGTCGGGCACCTCATCTCCGGTGAGCAGTACGGCCAGCGGCGCATCGAGGAGATGGACCGCTGGGCCGAGCTCATGACCAAGTCGTTCCGCCGGCTGCCGCACCTGCTCGGCGCGGACTTCAACGACTTCCGCGACGCCCGCTCCGGTGTCCGCAGAGAGGCCCTGCGCCACGGCCTCCACGACCCGTTCACCGACCTGCGGCAGGACGTCGTCCACGGCGAGCACAACTCCTACAACGGGCTCAAGCACCCCGCGCCGAAGGAATACCGCTACATCGACGGGTTCCTCGTCTCCGAGGAGCTGTACGGCGTGCGCGGTCGCATCGACGTCCACGCCTGGCCCTACGGCACGGACCACTTCGGCGTCGAGGCCGTCATCGGCCGCCGCGCCTGACCCCATCGCTTCACACCCACCCATCGAAGGAGAACACAGTGAAGATCTTCGGCAAGGAGCCCGCGTTCTTCGTGGGCGTCATCGAGGCGGTGATCCTCGTGCTCGTGACCTTCGGTCTCCCTCACGACGCCGCCGCCGTGCTCGCGACCCTGACCGTCGCGGTCGGAGGTGTGCTCACCGCGATCGCGGCGAAGGACACCCTCCTCGCCGCCCTCGTCGGGCTCGCGAAGGCTGTCATCGTGCTCGTGGTGTTCCTCGGGTACGACATCAGCGACGAGTCGACCGCAGCCATCATCGGCCTGCTGACCCTGGTGCTCGGCGGATACCTCCGCACGCAGACCTCCTCGACAGACACCGCTATCTCGGCACCGTCGGACGGCCTGCTCGTGAACCGCACCTACGCCACGGGTGGCCGGATCGAGGACCCCGGAAGACGGTGATCGACCGGCATCAGCAGAGCGCCCCACCCCTTCACCGGGGTGGGGCGCTTTCGTCGTTTGTGACGACGTCTCTTGAAACTGTCCTGGCCGCGACGTAACGTCGAGGGACCAAACGGGCGAGCCGCCCGGTGCTACCAACACCGAACGGCTCTGACGCCCACCATCCGTGGAATGGAGAACGCTGTGCTGCACGCTACTGCAATGCCGGTGCTAGATCACCGAGGACCGATCGCCCGACACGAACTCGCCGCCATGAACTACCTGGCCGGGTTCTCCGGGGCCACCCTGGACAACTACCGCTACCTGCTCAAGATCTTCTTCGAGTGGTGCGCACAGCACGAGCTCGACCCGCTCGACGCCACCCGCGCGCACCTCGAGCTGTACATGCGGTACTGCGAGCACGAGCGCAAGAACCACATGTCGACCATCCACGCGAAGGTCGGCGTGCTGATGGGCTACTACGACTTCGCGAACGAGGACGGGCTGATCGAGAAGAACCCGGCCCGTCGCGTCCGCCGCCCTGCGTACTACCGCGACGAGGCGTCGATCATCGGTCTCGACCGCACGGAGATCACCGCGATGATCAAGGCTGCTGAGGCCGAGTCGGGCTCCGTCCATGCATTGATCGTCCTGATGGCCATCCTCGGCCTCCGCCTCTCCGAAGCCACCGGTGTCCGGATCGAGGACTTCGGTGAGATCGAGCGGTCCCACACCGTTCTGCGCCTCGTCGGCAAGGGCAACAAGGCCGCGACGATCCCGCTCCCGGCGCCGGTGCTCCGCGCCCTGATGCGCGCGAAGGGCGACCGCACCCACGGCGTGCTGTGCCTCCGCGAGTCCAACGGCCTGCCGTACACCGGTGCCGCCGTCAGGAAGGCCGTCCGCCGCCTGGCGAAGCAGTGCGGCATCACGAAGCCCGCCCGGCCCCACCTGCTCCGCCACGGGATGGTGACGTCGGCGCTCGACGCCGGCGTCCCGCTCCGTGACGTGCAGACCGCGGCCAGGCACTCCGACCCCCGCACGACCATGCGGTACGACCGGGCCCGGCTCAACCTCGACCGCCACGCCTCGTACATGGTCGCCGGCTACCTGATGGGTGGCGCCTGACAGCTGCGTCCTACGCGACCAGCCTGCCGTCGAGTCCGTTCCACTCCTTCATGCCGGGTCCGGGCTTCACGGCAGGCTGCGTGACGTCCGGGAGCAGCATCAGCCCCGCACGACGCTGCGTGTCGTCGACGTGCGTGTACAGCTGCGTCGTCGCGATCGACTCGTGACGCATCAGCTGCTGAATCACACGGATGTCGACCCCAGCACGAAGCATCTCGGTCGCGTGCCAATGCCGCAGCGAGTGCGCCGAACCAGGGACACCAGCGCGCTTCATCGCACCCCCGACCGTCGTCGTCACCGACCCGGACAGGATGTGGCCGCCAGTCGTGCCGAGACGGTTCGCGCCGTACTGCGGGAACCACCAGCCGCGCCCGTACGCGGCCGACATCTCCTCGATCAGTGGGTGCAGCGGCAGGATCCACTCGGAGTCCCCTTTCCCGATCACGCGAACCTGCTTCGAGATGTGATCGATGTCGTCACCGCGGAACTTCGCGACCTCGGACACCCGCAGCCCTTGGTAGCCCATCAGCAGCACCATCGCGCGTGTCCGGGATCGGACTCCAGAGTTCAGTAGGTGGGTGACGTGCTCGATCGTGATGTAGCGCGCGACCCGGCGGCCTGGCTTCGGAGTCTTGAGGTCCTCCATGGGGTTGTCGTCTCGCACGCCGACGGCGACGAGCCAGCGGAACCATGCCTTGAGCGACTCGTGGTAGGTGTACCTCGAGGAGCGGGCGATGTTCGAGCTCCCGAGGAACGCGAGGACGTCGTCGACGGTGAGGTACTCCGGTGCGATGCCCTGGCGGGTGGCTGCGCGGCGGACGAGCTCGGGCCGGTCGCGGACGATGCTGTCGGAGTACGACTCGCCGCGAAGCCAGGTCGTCCAGCGGTCGACGATCGCGAAGTCTGTGGAACCCGGGGGATGGGCGGGGACTGGTGTGGGAGTTGGGGAAGTCATGCTTCGGAAATTACTCATCTCTCAGGTGGGCGTCTAGCGTTGTAAAGGGGCTCTGACCTGCGGTAACGGGCGCGCGCGTACACCAGAACGCACCCCGGTCAGGGGGCGCGATTGGTGGATTTCACAAGGCGTGGCGGCGTCGGATACTGGTCTTCGACCGACTGCGGATGGCGCTGGGGTGGCGGTCCGCGCACCCCGCGCGCATCAGCGGCGGATGAGGAAGTCGTGTTCCGGGTACGGCGCGACTGACATGCCGGGGGCGGTGTTCTCGTAGTTCAGCACGAGCGCGTGCGTGGCAGCCCGACGTGCTTCCTTCGGTCCTTCGATCCGTACCTCGTTGGCGTTGACGGTCTCGGTGACCGTCAGTGTCGAGTGATCGACGCCGCGACGAGCGAGCATCGTCCTGACACCTCGAGCGGTGAGGGTGCGGCTCATGCGGCGCGCCTCAGCGGGGTGGCATCGCGGTCCGGGAACAGCTCGACGACGGCTCCGGAACCATCTTCCTTCCAAGCAGAATGTTGCGAGTTCGAGTCTCGTCGTCCGCTCTGTCCGCCCTCCGGCCCTCGTGGCTGGGGGGCGGTCGTCGTTTCGCCGAACAATTCGCCGATCGTGACGCCGAAGAAGCGCGC